>Ga0256404_1011268_pt1 | contig 12046 bp, 9 predicted proteins | sample RumenRJG_01DNA_FD_185990 | JGI IMG/M metagenome (GOLD analysis project Ga0256404, IMG submission 185990) | Bovine rumen microbial communities from Lethbridge, Alberta, Canada - RJG_01 | ecosystem: Host-associated > Mammals > Digestive system > Stomach > Rumen | place: Canada: Alberta | collected... | reverse complement strand
CGTCTCATAGAGCCCAATATGTCTGTGTGAAGTAAAAATTAACCCCTTATAAGTATGAAGAAGAAGATGACCTGGTTGATTCTGTTCGTATGCGGCATGTGCCTGTCAGCGCAGGGTCAGATTTTGGAAAATGTAAACGCTTTCGGCGTCAGCAACGCCCCGGTGGCCGTCGGTTTGCCGGCAGCAGCCGGTGACGATGCCAGCAGTTTCACGGTCGACAACATCAAGTATGCCATCACGGCCTCGAACGCGGTGTCGGTCACTTACCCCAACGCCGAGCAGCCCTCGTCGGAAAACAAGAGCACCTACACCGGCGACATCGTCATTCCGGCCACGGTCACCAACGGCGGGAGGACATACAAGGTCACCGCCATTGGCGACTATGCCTTCAATTATGCCGACATTACGTCCATCATCCTGCCTGAGGGAATAGAGAAATTGGGCTACAAGGCCATTTGCCAGACGCAAATCAAGGAAATCACGGTGCCCAATTCCGTGACCCTGATGGACTACGAAGCCTTGGGCTATAACAAACAGCTGGTGAAGATAGTCTTCGGCAAAAACATCGCCGCCAACAAGTGGGGCGACAAGCTCTGCATCTATGGCGGCAAGAAATACGACGTCTATATGCACTGCAACGCCGTGCCCGAACTGCGCTCCTACACGTTCTCGTTCACCGGCGCCACCGTTCACGTGTATCCCATGATGTACGAAGCCTTCAAGGCCAATGCGGCCTGGAATGCCTATGACATCGTGGGTGACCTGTGGATAGAATTTACCTACCAGCAGTTGCAGGACACCATAGCCAAATACAAGGCCCTGCTGCCTACCGAGGCCGAGGTGGGCACCGACCCCGGTTTCTATTCGGCCGCGCCGGTCAAGAGCCTTGCCGGGGCCCTGCAGGCCGCCGAGGCCCTTGACGAGAGTGCCACCCTAAAGGAAATCAACGAAGCCATCAACGACGTCGTCATAGCCTACAACGGCCTGTACATCTATCCCTTAAACGAAGGCTACTACTACATAGAGAATGTCTATGAACCCGGCCAGGCCCTCTATGGCGATATGGCCTCGTACTCCCAGCAGGGCTTGAAGGCGGCGCCGTTCAATCCCGACAGCCTGAAGTTCTGCTTCAAGGTGACCCGCAACGACAATAACTGGGCCATCCAGTCAGTGGAGAACACTTTTTACATCGGCAGCAGCGTAGGCGGCTCCAGCAGCGGCAAATACATCGCCCTGACGCGCACCCCCACGAAAGCCCAAATCATCAAGTGGGCAGGCGGCGGCCGTTTCAAGCTGCAGAGCAAGTATTCCTCTACGGCCACGACGCCCACCTACCGTCTGGCCGACGATGGTGAGGTGACCACATTCAATTATGCCGCCGACGACGCCGAGGCCACCCGCGCCATGTGGCATTTCCGCCCCGTCAAGTCCGGTGTGTGCGCCATGGACTATAATCTCGAAAACGTCCGCGTGCGCGGTTTCGTGCACGACTTCACCTATTCGACCGCGGCTTCATCGCGTGTGAACAGCTACAATGTGGCTCCGCCCGAGCGCCGCGACCAACCTGCACCAGCCATAGTGGCCTGGACGCCCAGCGCCACGGCCACGGCCCAGAAAGTGGTATGGAGCCTTGACGAAGATTTCGCCACCTCCACTACTGTCAGTGTCAAGCCCGAGGAAACTTTCTGTGAAATCTACAACCTCATTCCCGGCAACACCTATTACTACAAAGTGGTGGCCACCGGGGCTGACGGCAACGAGAGCGAACTGGTGTCGTCGTCGTTCACCACCTCCGGCCAGGTGCGCCAAATCAAGGCCAACAGCGCGGCCAACATGCGCGACCTCGGGGGTTGGCCCACCTTGAGCGGCTATCCCATACATTATGGCAAAATCTACCGCGGCGCCGAGTTCAACGGCGGCCACAGTATCACGGCCGACGACGCCCTCATACTGAAGCAGGTGGGCATACGCTCCGAGCTGGACCTGCGCTATGACTCGGAAGCCAAGAACATCACCACCTCGCCTCTGGGCACGGGTGTCACTTACAAACGCATAGCCCACTCCTTCAGTGACGTCTATTACGACGGCATGACCGCCGGCCGCCATCTCTACAAGCAGGACTTGCAGTATGTGATGACCTGCGTCAAGGCCAACCGCCCCGTTTACTTCCACTGCGCCATCGGTGCCGACCGCACGGGCACGCTGGCCTTCATCATCGAGGGCGTGTTGGGCGTGAGCGAGAGCGACCTTTACAAGGATTACGAGATTACCACCTTCTCGCACTATCAGACTGGCCGCGGCAAGAGCCAGTTGTCGAAGCAGATGTCTTATATCAAGGGCATCAAGGGCAACACCCTGGAAGAGAAATTCTTTAAGTATTGCACTGACTCCCTCGGGCTGAATGCGGCCGACATCATCGACTTCAAGAGCCGCATGCTGGGCAACACCTTCGCCACCTCCGTGGCGCTGCCCGATGACACCGTCAACCTGTCGGTGGGCCAGACGTTTGCGCTCGCTCCGACCGTGCTGCCCGCCGACGCCAATCCCACCTACACCTACAAGTCCTCGGCATCGACCGTGGCCAAGGTATCCAAGGAAGGGGTCATTACCGGCCAGAAGGAGGGTACCGCCGTCATCACCGTGATGGCCGGCGTGGTCAGCACGGAAGTAGTGGTCAATGTCACCCTTAATCCCGCCGACGTCAACCGTGACGGTACGGTGGACTCGGCCGACATCGTGGCCGTCATCAAGGAAATGCCCGACGGCGACAAGAAAGCCGACGTCAACGGTGACGGTGCCATCGACTCGGCCGACATCGTGGCGGTCATCAAAGCCATGAAGTGATGTCAAAATTTTTTGGAAGAATTTCAGCGGTTTTGTAATCTGCTGATTTTCATCTGTTCTCAAATGTGGTCAGACAGAAGCGGCGTTTCGAAATTTCGAAGCGCCGTTTCTGCGCGACGAAGTCCCACTTGTGAAGGCCGAAATCGGACCTCTGTCTCCGTTATGTCAAAAAAAATTGGAAAAACCAGTCCGCCGGCTTTCATCCTTCCATTAAACTTTTTGGCTTTCCGGCGGTCTTAAACAATGACCGCACGATGGTCTTGTATCAATGATTTATCCTAAACAGAAATGAAGAAATACATAACATCGCTGGTTCTGCTGACGGCCTGCACAACGTTCCTGTCGGCGCAGAAGCAGTGGACGCTGCAAGAGTGTATCGACTACGCCCTGACCAACAACATTCAGTTGAAGCAAAACCTGATTTCTGCCGCCACGGCCGAAGAAAACGAGCGTGCCTCGCGCGCAGCCCTGTTGCCCAGCCTGTCGGCCAGTACCAACCAATCGGTTACTAACCGCCCGTTCAGCCAGTCAACCATCAACCTGACGAACGGAACCATGACAACTTCAAGCAACGAGACCAACTACAACGGCAACTACGGTCTCAACGCCAACTGGACCATATGGAACGGAGGCAAAAACCGCAAGAATGTCACCCTGAGCCGTTACCAGCGCCAGATGGCCGACCTGCAGACGCAGGAAACGGCCAACAGCATCCAAGAGCAAATCACGCAGCTTTACGTGCAGCTGCTCTATGTGGCTGAAGCCGTGCGCGTGGACAGCCAGATAGTGAAAGCCTCGAAACTGCAGTTGGAGCGCGGCCAGGAGTTCCTGCGCGTGGGCAGCATTGCCAAGGTCGATGTGGCCCAGCTCGAAGCCCAGGTGGCCCAGGACGAATATGCCCTGGTGAGCGCCCAGACCCAGGTGGAGAACTACAAGTTGCAGCTGAAACAACTGTTGGAACTGCACGGCGAGGAGGCATTCGACGTGGCCGTGCCCAATGTGAACGAAGCCATGGTGCTGGCTCCCGTACCCACCAAGAAGGCCATCTACGAGGCTGCCCTGCAAGTGCGCCCCGAGGTGGAGAGCGACCGTCTCAACATTGAGGCCAGCAACCTGGAGGTGGACATCGCCAAGGCCGGCTACTTGCCCACGGTGAGCATGAACGCCGGTGTGGGAACGAACAACGGCAGCGGCATGGACAACGCCTTCGGCACGCAGCTGAAGAACAACTGGAGCAATTCCGTGGGCGTGACCGTGTCTATCCCCATTCTCGACAACCGCCAGACGAAATCGGCCGTGAACAGGGCCCGCCTGGCCGCCGAGAGCAGCCAGCTGCAACTGCAGGACACGCAGAAACGCCTCTACAGCGAGATAGAAACCTATTGGCTGCAAGCCACCTCGGCGCAACAGCAGTACCGCGCCGCACAGGCTCAGGTGAAAAGCGCCCAAGCCAGCTACGACCTGGTGTCGGAGCAGTTCAAACAACAGTTGAAGAACATCGTGGAACTGACCAACGGCAAGAACGACCTGCTCCAGGCCCGGCAAAACCTGCTGCAGTGCAAATATACCGCCCTCTACAATCTGGCCATGCTGCGCTTCTACCAGGGGCAGCAGGTGAAGTTATAACCGAGAATAAAAACAAGAAGCTATATGAAACTACAGACAGCGGCTCTGGCCGCCACGGGAATGCTGCTGCTCGCCATGCTGGCGACTTCGTGCAGCAAAGAGAAGAAAACAGAATATGCCACGGCCAAGGTGGAACTGCAAGACATCTCCACCAGCATCACGGCCACGGGTACCATTGAACCCGTAACGAAGGTGGAAGTGGGTACACAGGTGTCTGGCATCATCAGTCACATCTATGTGGACTACAACAGCGTGGTACACAAAGGACAGGTCATTGCCGAGCTCGACCGCACCAACCTGCAGAGCGAACTGGTGAGCGCCCAGAGCAACCTGAGCAACGCCCAGAGCAACCTGAACTATCAGAAGTCGAACTACGACCGCTACAAAACCCTCTACGAAAAAGGGCTGGTGAGCGCCAACGACTTTGAAAACGCCCGCCTGGGCTATCAGCAGGCGCAGGCCCAAGTGCGGGTGCAGCAGCAAAACGTGCAGAAGGCGCGCACCAACCTGGGCTATGCCACAATCACGGCCCCCATCGACGGCGTGGTGCTGAGCAAGGAAGTGGAGGAAGGCCAGACGGTGGCTTCGGCCATGACCACGCCGACCCTCTTCATCATTGCGAAGGATTTGACCGACATGCGCGTCATTGCCGACATTGACGAAGCCGACATCGGCGGTGTCAGGGAAGGCCAGCGCGTCACGTTCACGGTGGATGCTTACCCTGACGACGTCTTCTCGGGCAATGTGACCCAAGTGCGCCAGGAAGCTACCACGGAGAGCAATGTCGTGACGTATCAGGTGGTCATCTCGGCGCCAAACAATGACCTGAAATTGAAGCCAGGCCTGACGGCCAACGTCACCATCTACACCATGGAGCGCAGCGGTGTGCTCGTGGTGCCTTCAAAAGCCCTGCGCTTCGCACCCAGTCCCGAGTTGCTGCAAGACGATGAAAAGATAGTGGACTGTGAAGGCGAAAGCAAACTTTGGGTGCGCGACGGCAAGGACTTCAAGGCCATCGCCGTGACAACGGGCATCAGCAACGGCAATGTGACCGAGGTGAGCGGCGTAAGCGCCGGTACAGAGGTCATCACCGAGTTTTCTGTCGTGGCTGCTGAAGAGGGCGGAAAACAGCAAAACAGCAACCCCTTCATGCCCGGACCGCGCAACCGCAACAATCAGAAAAGCGGCACAGGCAACAGTAACAGCAACAACAAGGCGACCAAGTAACCCCGCACCGCCATGGCAGAAGACAAGAAAGTCATCATTGAGCTCGACAACGTGAAGCGCAACTTCATCGTAGGCTCCGAGACGGTACACGCCCTGCGTGGCGTGAGCTTCAAGGTGCATCAGGGCGAGTTCGTCACCATCATGGGCACCTCCGGCTCAGGCAAGTCAACCCTGCTCAACCAGCTGGGCTGCCTCGACACGCCCACAAGCGGCGAATATTACCTTGACGGCGTCAGTGTGCGCACCATGTCGAAGCGCCAGCGGGCCCGCCTGCGCAACCTGAAGATAGGTTTCGTCTTTCAGAACTACAATCTGTTGGCCAAAAGCACTTCGGTGGAGAATGTGGAGCTGCCCCTGATGTACAACAGCCGCTACAGTGCCGCCCAGCGCCGTGAAGCCGCCGTCAAGGCGTTGCAGGCCGTGGGCCTGGGCGACCGGCTCAACCACAAGAGCAACCAGATGTCCGGCGGACAGATGCAGCGCGTGGCCATAGCCCGTGCTCTGGTCAACGACCCCGCCGTCATTTTGGCTGACGAGGCCACCGGTAACCTTGACACCCGCACGTCGTTTGAAATGCTGGTGCTCTTCCAGAAACTCCACGCCGAGGGGCGCACCATCATCTTCGTCACCCACAACCCCGACATTGCCCGCTACAGCAGCCGCAACATCATGTTGCGCGACGGAAAGATACGCTCCGATGAAATCAACACCAACATCCTCTCGGCCGCCGAGGCTCTGGCACAGTTGCCCAAGCCGCAGGACGATTAGGGCGTAAGGTAACTAATAGTATAAAGTTCAAGCATGAATATAATCAATCTGTTTAAGGTGGCCCTGCGCGCCATAGCCAGCAACAAGTTCCGCTCGTTCCTCTCCATGCTGGGCATCATCATCGGCGTAGCCGCCGTCATCATCATGATGGCCATCGGCCAGGGTTCGAAGGAGAGCATCCGCCAGAACATTTCGCAGATGGGCACCAACATCATCATGATACGCCCCGGTGCCGACATGCGCGGCGGTGTGCGCCAGGACCCCAGCGCCATGCAGACCCTCAAGGTGGAGGACTACAAGCGCATTGACCAGGAAAAGCGCTTCATCTCGCACGTCAGCCCCGAGGTGACCGCTTCGGGCCAGGCCATCAACGGCGCCAACAACACCTCGACCTCGCTCTACGGTGAGATGCCCGAATATCTCGACATCAAGCAGTGGTCGGTAAGCGACGGTGAATGCTTCACCGAGGAGGACGTGAAGAAAAGCGCCAAAGTGTGCCTCATCGGCAAGACCGTGGCCGACGAGCTCTTTCCCAACGGCCAGGACCCCGTGGGCCGCACTCTCCGTTTCAAGTCCATTCCCTTCCGCGTGGTGGGCGTGCTCAAGTCGAAGGGCTACAACTCTTTCGGCATGGACCAGGACAACCTGATGATAGCCCCTTACACCACCGTCATGAAGCGCGTCTTGGCGCAGAACTACCTGTCGAGCATCAACTGCTCCGCCCTGACCGAGGAACTGACCGACAAGGCCATTGAGGAACTCACCACGGTGCTCCGCTCCAACCACAAAATTTCCGGCGAGGCAGACAACGACTTCACCATCCGTTCGCAGGAAGAGATGATGCAGACCATGTCGAGCACCATGGACACCATCACCATCATCCTCGTGGTGGCCGCCGCCTTCTCGCTCCTGGTGGCCGGCATCGGCATCATGAACATCATGCTCGTCAGTGTCACCGAGCGCACCCGCGAAATCGGCCTGCGCATGTCGGTGGGCGCCACCGGGCTCGACATCAGCAACCAATTCCTCATCGAATCCGTCATGATCAGCATCACGGGAGGGGTGCTCGGCATCATTGTGGGCTACTTGGGCACTTTGATTTGCAACAAGTTCGGCCTGCCCACAAGCATTCCCCTGTGGAGCATCCTCGTGAGCTTTGCCGTGTGCACCGTCATCGGCATCGGCTTCGGCTACTTCCCGGCCCAAAAGGCTGCCAACATGGACCCCATCGAGGCCATCCGCTACGAGTAGGGCACACACCGGAAAACGGCATTTCCCACCTTGTAAAAACGGGGTGGGACTTTTTTATTCCTAAATGGGACTTAGAAATTTTGAAACGCCGTTTGTGATTTTCGAGGCGCCGTTTCAAAATTCTGAGGCGCCGCCTTTGCGCCACGAGGCGGTCGCATGGGGCCGCGGCGGCCGGCCGTCGGATTTTTTTGGCAGGTTATTCTATTTCTTTCCATGTTTTTACATATCTTTGTCCCAAAATACAGACAGAGTAATCATCAGGAAATGAAGAAACCGTTTTTTTTGATTCTTTTCCCGGTCCTGTGGTTCTGCCTCAGCAGCGGGGCCACGGTGAGAACCTTGTGGAGCGGCAACAAAGCGTTTGCCTCGTGGAGCGATTGCCAGGACATTGCGGCCACGGCGCTGGCGGCGGTAAAGCCGGAGAGCCTGCTCCAGCTCGACATCTCGGCTCGCAGCGGGGCGCAACTGCAGATATCCTACGGCAGTTCGTGGACCAATCTGCCCGGACTGGGTGCCCTCGGCATCAGTGGCAACTTCGAACTGCTGGTCACGGCTGAACTGGCGCCGAAACTGAAGCAGGGCATCCACATCAAGGGTGTGAACTATACGCTGACGGCCGTACGGCTCGTAACGCCCGACCAAGCCTACACCACCCACAACGATTCCTGGTTCCCCTGGGAATTGCTCTTCGCCAGCGGAGGCGAGAAGGGCCCCACCTGTCTGCTCAATGTGAAGAAGAAAGGAGGCGCCGGGTGGTACTACGCCGACGGCATCGACCTCAGCACCTATGGCAACGTCCATATAACCTTTTCGCAGGCCACTCGGGCAGCGCTGACATTTCAGATTCTCTATGGCAACGACAAGGTGGCCCAGGCCACGGTCGAGGCGGGCTCAACCGAATTCAACTATCCCCTCAACAGCCGGCTGAAAGGTGTTTACAGCATCAATCTCGTCACTGACGAAGCGCAAAGTGTCTTCCTGGGCAGCGTGGACGTGATGGACAATGAAGGCCATTACGTCTCAGGCATCAAGGCCGTAAGAAATACGGCGGCCGGCAGGGTAGTGAAAACGGAATACTTCACTGTTGACGGCAAGGTTGCCCCGGCCCGTACGCCAGATATTACCATTGTGCGGCAGACACTGGAAAACGGCCAGACAGTCACCCGAAAAATCAAATAATATACGCCATGAAACAAACCATACTCCTGCTGCTGACGACTCTGTTTGCACTGACAGCACCGGCACAGATTGACAGCAATCCCTGCGATGCCGAGGCCATCGCCGCGGCCAAGAACCTCTATGCCTACCTGCGCGACGAGGTGTGGGGAAAGAAGGTGCTCTCGGGATGCCAGGCCCGGTGGAACTACAATACCGACGATGCCGAAACCATCTACCAGAAGACAGGCAAGTATCCTGCCGTCAATGTGTTTGACTTCCAGCACTACGACATGAGTTGGGTAAACTACCGCTCCGCAGTGGCCCGCGACTGGTATCGTAACGGTGGCATCGTGTCCTTCATGTGGCACTGGAACGTGCCTGTCAACGCCTTTACGGCGGCCAACCGCGATGCCTATACCGTGATGATTTCCAGCGGCGACGAACTGACCTACTTCTCACCCTCACGGGCCGTGACGGAGGGAACGCTCGAAAACCGCATCGCCCGCCAGCAGCTCGACGGTGTGGCAGCCTTGCTGCTGCTCTATCAGTCGCAGGGCATCCCCGTCCTGTGGCGTCCGCTCCACGAGGCCGCAGGCAACCGTCTGGACGACGGCACACGGCAGCCCTGGTTCTGGTGGGGCAGCGAGGGGGCGGAAGCCTACAAGCGGCTCTACCGCTACATGTATGACTACTTCCAGAAAAAAGGTCTCCACAACTTGTTGTGGATATGGACTTCACAGACCGACGACCCCGACTGGTATCCCGGTGACGACTGCGTGGACTTCATTGCCCGCGACGCCTATGAAAAGAACAGCAGCCATGCAGCCATCAAAGCCGACTTTGATGCGCTCAAGAAGCGCTACCCCAACAAGATGCTGATTTTGGCCGAAACCGACGGGGTGCCCAGCTATGCCAATATGGAAAAGGACGAGGCCAAATGGCTCTTCGTGGCCCCTTGGACGGGCGACTTCCCCTTCAATGAGGCGTATGGCAACACCGATGCCTTCTGGAAAACCTTTATGACCGACCAGGGCATCATCACCCGCGACCAGGTAACCGTCAAGAAGTAAAAGCAATCTATCTGCGATTTTTAGGACAGAATGATTGAGATGTCACGCTTTTTATCTACCTTTGTAAAATGAAATAACAAAAGATACTGAATAATTATGGAAATTGCATTCTACCTCTGGTTGGGCGCCGCTGTGGTGCTATTCATCCTGGAACTGCTCACACTGAGCTTCTTCCTGCTGTGCTTCTCTGTAGGTGCTGTAGTGGCTGCCGTGTGCGCCCTGTGCGGCCTGGGCACGGGAGTCCAAATACTGGCCTTTGCCATTGGCTCGCTGTTGGCTTTCCTCTTCATCCGCCCGGTGCTCATCCGTCACTTCAACCGGCGCAGTGCCTCGCGGCCCAAGACCAACGTGGATGCCCTGGTGGGCAAACAGGGCCGGGTGGTTGAAGCGGTAGAGGGAGGAATACACTGCGGCCGCGTCACCATTGACGGCGACAACTGGCAGGCACGCTCCGACGACGGACAACCCATCGGAGAAGGCGAGGTAGTGACCGTCACTGCCATCGACAGCATCATACTGACCGTCAAAAAGAATTGAGAATTGAAAAAGGATAATCACGAATTAAAATTCTAAAATCATGTCAACTCCTCTTATCATTCTGGCCATCATTGCACTGGCCATCGTTGTGCTTATCTCGAAGGGCATTCTCATCGTGCCCCAGTCGGAGACACAGGTCATCGAACGTCTCGGCCGCTACGACCGCACCCTGCAGTCGGGCCTGAACATCATCATGCCTTTCGTGGACCGTCCGCGTGAAATCTGTACGCGTATCTCCTACCAGGCTCCCAACGGCAAAACGTATGCCATCATCAAGACCACTAAGAAGATAGACCTTCGCGAACAGGTCTATGACTTCCCCAAACAGAGCGTCATCACAAAGGATAACGTGGTCACTGAAATCAACGCGCTGCTCTACTTCCAAATCATGGATCCTGTGAAGGCCGTTTATGAGATTGACAACCTGCCCAACGCCATCGAGAAACTCACGCAGACCACCCTGCGTAACGTTGTGGGCGAACTGGAACTTGACGAGAGCCTCACCTCGCGCGACATCATCAACTCGAAATTGCGCACCGTGCTCGACGAAGCCACCAACAAGTGGGGCGTCAAGGTGAACCGTGTGGAATTGCAGGACATCACACCGCCCGACTCCGTACGCGACGCCATGGAGCAGCAGATGCAGGCCGAGCGTTCGCGCCGCGCCGAGATTCTCCGCGCCGAAGGTGAGAAGCAAAGCGCCATTCTGCAGTCGGAAGGCGAGAAGCAGAGCGTCATCAACCAGGCCGAAGCCAAGAAGCAGGAGCAAATATTGAAAGCCCAGGGTGAAGCCGAAGCCAAGATACTGCAGGCCGATGCCGAAGCCAAGGCCATACGTATGGTGGCCGATGCCGTGAGCCAGAGCCAGACCGACCCTGCCAGCTATCTGCTCGCCACAAAATACATCGCCACGCTCAAGGATATGGTCAGCGGCAAGGACGGCAAGACCGTTTACATCCCCTACGAAGCCACCGGCATGCTGGGCAGCCTGGGCAGCATTAAGGAAATTTTTAATAAATAGTTGCCAGAACAACAACTAACTTGCCCCGTTTTTCTTAAAAACTATTGAAAATACGGCCCGGTGCATTAACTTTCGGTGCGCCGGGCCGTCATACAAGTAAACACAGCATTGTGTGGTAACAATTAAAAGTTAGAAGCCATGAAGAAGATGATGTACCTTTTCAGCACGCTCCTCCTCATCCTCGCAGGAGTTGAGCCCGTGAGAGCCCAGTGGATTGAGCCCGCACAGTATCAGGACATGCTCGGCCGTGGGGTCGATGTGGAATGGTGGACTGACGGCAACGACTATTCTTCCTACGACTGGGACGAAATCCTTTCCGACTACAGCGATGCCGGCATACAGCACGTGCGCATCACCTTGGAAAACGATGTGCTTACCGACTACGACTTCGACCGCCTGGACCGTCAGGTCAATGCCTGCCTGCGCTACAACATCGTGCCCATCATAGCCTTCCGCCCGCGCTTTGCCCACGGCGGACAGCCTGTGCTCTACCGCAACCGTCTCACCTCATGGTGGCGCATCATGGCCGAGCACTACCGCGGCT
>Ga0256404_1011267_pt1 | contig 12046 bp, 12 predicted proteins | sample RumenRJG_01DNA_FD_185990 | JGI IMG/M metagenome (GOLD analysis project Ga0256404, IMG submission 185990) | Bovine rumen microbial communities from Lethbridge, Alberta, Canada - RJG_01 | ecosystem: Host-associated > Mammals > Digestive system > Stomach > Rumen | place: Canada: Alberta | collected... | reverse complement strand
TCGACAAGCTCACAAAGAGCACCATGCTCACGGTGGAGGGTTACTTCAAGCCCGAGGAATGGAGCGACCAGGAAGGTGTCAAGCACAACCGCGTCGTGCTGGTAGCCACCAAGTTCTATGAGACTCCAGACAAGGAGGAAGCTCCTAAGGAGGAGGAAAAGACATCAAAGAAGAAGGCCAAGTGAGCCTTCTTCTTTCCTTTCTAAGGGCAAAAGCCTGAAGATAGGGAAATGAAAACTCCAAGATTATCATTATTATCCACCATCAATTTTTACAGTTATGATTTACACTCACACCATCGGACGCATCGGCAAGGATTGCCAGGTCATCACAGGAACACACGGGACTTTCATAGCGGTTGACATAGCCGTCGATGATTACTCCAAAGGTCAGAACATCACCACATGGGTTAGGGTACGCAGCAGCAGAGAGAACCACATCCGTCTGGCTGAATACCTCACCAAGGGCAGACTCATCCTCGTGGAAGGAACGATCTCCACATCCCAGTGGAAAGACCGTCAGGGCGAGAGCCATACCCAAATCTCCATCAATGCGGACAGCATTGCATTCGTGAACGCTGGGAGGAAAGACGAGCAGGAGGCAGAGCCGAAGAAGGCCGCGAAGAAAGGGGCTAAGGCAAAGGGTACGTCCCAGCCGCCAACGGACGCTCCAGAGCCGGACGAGAAGGACATGCCATTCTAAGGAAGGAGGACGCTATGAGATACGCAAGGCTTTTGTCTCCCTATCTCGGATATTGGGATATTCAAGTGGACGTCAACAGCGTCATGGGAGGCTACCACGGCTATCAGTACGACTGCATCGTCATAGGCAGCGGAGCAATGATAACATGCTATAGGGACGAGTTTGAGTTTATTGACTAATATACCAAGGTAACGGGCAGACCAACCATCTGCCCACAATTCTTTCTATCATGAATATGACCGACAAGAAGAAGGAGCAGATTAAGACTCTCATTGAGAAAATGAAGCAAGAAGGAAAGCCTATTGATTGGGCCACTGCTGTCTTGTGCTAAAACCAGCGAGTTCTGCCTCTATCCAGGGCAGAACTCGTAATCAAGGAACATGGACAGGTCGCTTCACGGCGACCTGCTGCCACTTATACGGTTGTTTCATAAAGTTCCAAAGCCTCTTTCAGCTTGTCATGCATGTAGCTCATGACATTCCTCGGATAAATGATCTTGATGCCAGGGCCATACGACATGAAGACGGAGTACATCTCGAAGTTGATGACCACATCAATCCTGAAGATACAGCTTCCGTCTTCAGCATTCTCCTGTAACAGTCGCTGAGAGCGATGGATTGGTTTGGTCTTGATATACTTGCTTTGCTCGGCATTCGCCCAGAACTTGATCGTTCTCGGTGTATTCTTGATGTTCTTGCTGACGCCAATCACGTCGTCGAAGAAATGCTCAGGATCAAAGTCAGGGTTCTCCTTGAAAGGCACCATGGTGGGTTCCACGCTCTTGATGCGGTCAAGAGCCAGGTTGAAAAGCTTCAAGTCATCAGCCTTGGATCCAAACAGGAACCAGCGGTTACGGAACTCCTTCAGCAGATACGGGCAAAGGATGAACTCCTTCGGCTGCCTCGCATTAAAGGACTGATACATGATGCGTAGCGTCTGCTTATGCGCGATATATTTATATAGAGGATTAAGCAGACGGATTCCCTCCAGATTCGGGACACTGTCGAAATGAATGATGGGCTTGCGGTTGTTACGGCTGATGGCCAGTTTGTCCTGCAGGCGGCTGACTATATCCGACATTTCAGAGAACTGCTCGAAGTCCTCCAGCTGCCGCAGCATGTCCACAGCCTCCTGCATCACATCATAGTCATTCTGCGACATGGGCATATTCATGATGGAATAGCCCTGATCCGCATAGCGGTAGTACTTGTGGTCATACACCTCAATGGGGGCGTTATAGCCAAGTTTGTCCGAGCGCATCATCTGGATGTCACCCTGAACAGTCCGTACGGAGACGCCCTTACGGATGCCCTCCATGTCATAGAGCGCATCGGAACAGGCATCAACAAGGTCTTCAAGCGTCCACCGGCGGTAGTGGTTGCGAAGACAGTTGTCGATGGTTTTGTAACGTATCAAAGCATTCTTGTTTGCTGGCATAGCGGTATTCTCTTATCTAAACAACTTATTGATTATCATATTTCTGTTCATGATGAATGACAGCATGTCCCTGTAGATATAACAGTCCTCATAATCAGTAGGTATGAGTCGGCCATCATCTATGACCAGGATCTCTGCATCTGGAAAGGATAGAATGACCGGGGAATGTGTGGCAATAATAACCTGTGAGCCAGCAGCCACAGCATCCTTCATCCACACCAGAAAACGCAACTGATTGGTATAGGACAAAGCTGCCTCTGGCTCATCGAAGATGTACAGGCCACGATTTTTGAGCCTGTTCATGACCAGAGAGATGAAACTCTCCCCGTGAGACTGTTCATGCAGGCTCCTTCCACCATAGCTGCCAAGCATTCTACCGTCTTCCCTCTGAAGTCGGTCCACTTCAGAAGCTACATTATAGAAACTCTCGGCACGGAAGAAAAAGGCGTTCCTGTAGCTCAGGTCTGCACGTATGGGTCTAAGATCCTCATACAAACGGGAATGGGTTTCCCATGTACTGAAGTTAAAGTTACGGCTTCCCCCTTCCGGATTAAGCCTGAGGATGGTGGCAATGGCTTCGAGCAGAGTTGACTTCCCTGAACCGTTTTCACCGACAATATATGTCACGCTTCTGTTAAACTCCAATGAAGTCAGATTTCTGACCACAGGAAGTGTGAAGGGATAGTCTTCCGGTTCTTGCGGAATATGCTCATTCCTTACTCCTTTGAGGAAAATATTCTGTCCGTTGATATTCATCTCTCTATCTTTTTTGCAAAGATAACACTTTTCTACGCAACCTATTTGCGCAGAAGGTGAAAAACATACTTTTTTTGCTGTTTTTAATAACTTTTTTCCTTCTACGCAGAAAGATTGCGTAGTGCCTATCTACCTTTGCATCGCGATTCAGGAAAACCTGAAGGCGTTTAGAATTCTGAGCTACGAGGCACCATTTATTATTAGATGTGTAACAACAAAAAGAAAAGACAATGGAAGTAAAGATGATTAACAACCGTCCTGTGAAAATCTGGACGGACAATGTGGAAGAGTCAGCCATGCGTCAGATTGAGAACCTGACTACGCTGCCTTTCCTCTTCCATCACCTGGCCATCATGCCTGACGTGCATGCTGGCATGGGTATGCCAATCGGTGGTGTGCTTGCATGCAAGGATGCTGTCATTCCTAATGCTGTAGGTGTGGACATCGGTTGCGGGATGTGCGCGGTGAAGACAAATTGGAAGGTGTCAGACATTCCAACTGACGTACTTCGTAAACAGATCATGCGAGGAATCCGAAAGCGCATTCCCCTCGGAATGGATCACCACAAGGAGGCCCAGGATGAGAAGTATCTGCCTACAGGACATGATATTGACAAGATGGAAATAGTGAAACGTCGCCAGGCATCCATCACCAAAGAGGTGGGAACACTTGGCGGTGGTAACCACTTCATTGAACTGCAGAAAGACGAGGATGACAATCTCTGGATCATGATTCATTCCGGTTCGAGAAACCTGGGAAAGCAGGTGGGGGACTATTACAATAAGATTGCAGCCACGTTGAACGAGCGATGGAACTCAGTGGTTCCAGCTGACATCAGGCTGCCCTTCCTCGCACGTGGCTCCAAGGAGTTTGAAATGTACTGGAATGAGATGAAATATTGTGTAGACTTCGCCTTGTGCAACAGGAAGCTCATGATGGAACGCATCGAGGAAGTCATTGCGGACTCACTCTCAGGCATTGATTTTGAGCCGATGATAAACATCGCCCATAACTATGCTGCATTTGAACACCACTTCGGAGAGAACGTCATCGTTCATCGTAAAGGTGCAACACTTGCCCGTGAAGGTATCATCGGTATCATCCCTGGTTCTCAGGGTACGGCATCGTACATCGTTGAGGGTCTCGGTAATCCAGAATCCTTCTGCTCATGCTCACATGGCGCAGGCCGTGTCATGTCACGCACGATGGCCATCAAGACACTCGACATGCAGCAGGAGGTTGCTCAACTGGAAGCCAAGGGCATCGTCCATGCCATCCGCTCTCAGGAAGACATGCAGGAGGCAACCGGTGCTTACAAGGACATTGAAACGGTCATCGCTAATGAAGCGGACTTGGTAAAGGTGCTGACAAGACTCCTTCCTATAGCAGTCATAAAGGGATAATTCAAGAAAAAACATCAAAAACAAAAATTTTTTTTGGTTGTCCCACGAACTGACACAACAGGCAAATAACTTTGCACACAGATTCTAAGGGTTTGGGTCTCATGGTAGAGCCATGATGTGGAACGGAGGCAGGACTAGTTTCTGATGAGTGGGTTTGAATCCCACCGCCGTGAGACCTTTTTGGAACTTTGGCAGACTTGGTGTATGCGCAGGACTGAAAATCCTGAGAACGTGGTTCGACTCCACGAGGTTCCACAAGAAGACGGGCTAAACGTTTCTTACTGCGATTATGCCAGAGCCCCGAGCTCGAAACGGGGCATAATAAAAAGAATAGTAATTCCCGTCTTTTACATTCTGCGGCGGTTAGCCCCGCAATTGCCAAAGAGATGGCTCAAACGGGTGCTTACTCCTAATGGTTACTGCTGGTTCGATTCCAGCCCGCCGCTCAAACATAACGGTGCGGTAGCTCAGATGGTAGAGCGATGATTCTTGCATTGTGATTACCTTCTTATAAACAAGAACAAATATCAGAAAAGTTCTCATAAGGCACATGGGTTTTCGCTAAAAAGTAAGGTCAAACAAGCGCATACTACATCATGTGTCGCCGGTTCGACTCCGGCCCGCACCGCAAGAGAGAGGTCAAGGACGGCTTACTTCTAAGACTTTTAGCTAAAGAGGCACCAATAGCCGTTTCAATTACCTCTCTTCATGCTGCGATAGCTCAGTTGGTAGAGCATTAGTTTGTTGTGAAGGCATTTCCCGTGAGGGACCAATCATCACATACTTCTTGTGGTACTAAGGGTCGCAGGTTCGAACCCTGTTCGCAGCTCTAAAGATAATTAACGAGGTCCAAGAGGGGCTTACTCCCAATTGCGATAGTGGCCACAGGCCCTAACGGTCCATTTCAGTCTCTCAATTACCTCATAGTATTAACAAGGTCAAGGCTGGCATACTTCAGCGCTCCACATTGAGACAGACATGCGACCTGTCGCTGCCAGCCTATTACCTTTTAAATTATAAACGTTATGAACAACAAGACTTTGACAAATGTAGCTTTGCGCTACCGAGCAGTGTTCCTCGACATCAGCCGTGAGGACATCAACATGAGATCAGAGGCATCCGTACCCGTGATGGCATTCACTCGTCGCCTGAAGGAGAACGGCTTCTGCGTCAGTGAGGAGCTGCTTCACGCATTGAATGCTGTTTCTGCAGACCGACTGGCAGAAATCACCAGGTGCATCAACGACGTGATGGGGGTAAACCTCAACTGGGCACCGCTCGTGAAGGGTTGGAATGTGCCTACAGGTGAAAGCCTTGCCGATCACCTCATTACATGGATTGCCAACATATTCGGCAAGGAGGCTGGCTTCAAGGGTACGACATTGCCCTGCGGACACTTGATCCCTGAGGGAACCTTCCCATTGGAACGATACAATGGTTGTCCCTACTGCGGTACGCCATTCGAGACAGCAGACTTTGTCTATAAGGGACAAGGCAGCAAGCTGAAGGAGCTGCGTCTGTTCACCATTGAAGACATGCAGAGAGTCTTTCAGTCACTTTTGTCTTCGAACACTCCGCTTGATGGAACGCAGAAGGATTCGTTGGCGCAGCTGCTTCAGGTGTTCCCCCTGCCGGAGAATGCCAACATCACGATGAAGGAGACGGCCATGCTTGTCATCAAGCAGCTGGTTGAGCAAGGCAAGGCCGACGGTGCAACGGCGCTGCTGAAGACACCGACGGATGTCCTTCGTTACCTTTGGTACGAAAAGACCGGCTATGTGCAGATCATAGAGCCAAAGACGCTCGTGGCACATGCCCGTAAGCTCTACTATCATATGTGGGGGCCTCTTGACCGTGGCGTGGATGCCGCAAAGGACATGAAGAAGAAGCTGATGTTGAAGTACGACCGAAAGGCCTGCCTGCGCGTGGCATTGTGGCTGAACGCCCTTCCCATGACTGCCAGGCAGTGTGCCGAGAACATGAACCCGAAGCGTGGCATGTGGGTGCGCATGATACGTGCCCTCCGCCTGGGAGAGTACTCACGCAAGCAGGGCTTTGACCATCTTGCAGAAATACTCGACGTGTTCTACAAGCAGGACTACAGCACATGGCAAGGACGTGTTGACAAGGCTCGTCTGGAGAACGATGCCGAAAAGACGCTGGCATTGCTGAAGGAACGCCCGGGACTTTTCGCACGTTGTCTGTTCGCTACGATGCTCCGCTTCGGCAGTGACAAGGTTCTCTCTGCATTCTCTGAGATTGCGGACAAGCTGCCAGCCCGTCTGCTGCTCTCCCTTGGCAATGCGGCAGAATCATACTTCGACCCGAAGGAGACACGTCTGGCACGTCCCATCACCGGCGTAACCCATAAGATAGAGGTCAACAAGCTGTTGGCTCTCTACGACGATGACAGCCGTAAGGCGATGGTGGATGCCGTCAACAACGTCTATAGTGAGTCTATGGTGCGTCGTTTTGCTGCCCAGAAGACAGAGGCGAAGACCGTCTTCATCGATCCTTCGCTCTACAGCATCCCTGTCAGCGTCGGCGACCGTTCGGCAACCATTCAGGATGCCTCCTGCGCACTGATGGGTACTCGCTTCCCGGTGGAAGGTGATGCCGTGCGACTGTTCCTTCAGTGGGGTAAGGGCTTGCATGCCCAGCATCTCGACATGGACCTCAGCTGTCGCATAGCCTTGCCGGACAACAAGATTGCGGAGTGCGCCTACTACAACCTGACATGTGTGGGTGCTAAGCACTCCGGCGACATCCGCTCTATCCCGGAGATGGTTGGTACTGCCGAATACATTGAACTGTCACTTCCTGAGTTGGAGGCTGCAGGAGCCACATATGCGACTTTCACCTGCAACGCCTACTCAGTAGGTGCCCTCTCTCCGAACCTTGTCGTCGGTTGGATGGACTCTGCCAACCCGATGATAATCTCGGAGAAGAATGGCGTAGCCTATGATCCTTCCTGCGTCCAACACATGGTACGCATCAGTGAGGGCAACCTTTCCAAGGGACTTGTGTTCGGCGTACTCGATGTAGCCAAGAGAGAAATCATCTGGCTGGAAATGCCCTTCACCTCCCAGACATTGAGAGGTGCTGACGCCACATCCATAGAGGCATTGCTTCACAAGCTGGAGGCAAAGCTTTCGGTCGGGCAGCTTCTCGACATGAAGGCCAAGGCACAGAACCTTATGCCTGTAGAGAAGGCTGAGGATGCCGATGAAGCATACACCTATGAGTGGGCTCTCAATCCGGCAGAAGTGACAACGCTGTTGAATATGTAAATTGTAATATGCAAGACTTATCCAAGTGTTCAAAGGAGGCGCGATAACTTCAAACTGGGATATCACCCTGCGTCGGTTAGAATCCGACAGTCTTGCATTCGTCCTGCTGTAAACGGCAGGACGTTTTGTTTATAACTGCCTTATGGCATTTCCCTCAAAGAGAGTGCTTGGTCGGTAAGGCATAGCTTTACTGACCAAGCACACACGTTTCGGGGAGGGCAAACACGGAAAGACTTGTTTCATATGCCAAGGATGATCGCCAAAGGCGCACATGCATGTCATCTGAGACAAATCACTCCGTCTGCTTGTTGGCCCTGTATTTTCATTATAACCTTCGCCCACCCATAACGGAACGTCAGGACGGGTTTTCTGTCAGAGCCTCTGGCACTGACAGAGAACGGTACGAACAGCGAGAGGACGTTGACGGCTTTCCCTTGGATTCCACAGGCTGACAGCATCCTGCGCCAGCTCTGTAAGAATGCCTTTCCAAGCTGTCATTGTTCACTCGCTTCATTGTTCGTACTGACCGTCGTGACTTTTCCTATACCCGCCATTTCCTGATTATACCCATCCTAACGGATTCGTTTCCTCTCCACTTTTTTATCATATCGGCTCTCATGTGATTAGGGAATCATTTTTCTGCGAAGTTACCTTGGATTTGTCAAACTGCAAGGCGTGTCCTGTGAACAATCTTCCTTTAGGCAAATTTTGCTTAAAGAGTATTCTTCACGACAGTCTTGCCTTATTTGCCCTATCCGCACTTCTGAAAGCAGAAAAATCTTCCCGCACACGAAGCCGAAAAGGTTTTGATAAAAGGGAAATAAAAAGTTAAGCAATATGGCAACAACGCAATTCAACAACCGACTGATAACGCCAGAGCTGACAGAGGCTCTGAGCAGTTATCCCCTGTATTCTCAGGACGCGAAGAAGAAGGATGCAATGTGCATCGCAGTGTTTTACCTTGGCAATATCCGCTGGTACATCATGGAAGGTCAGCAGGAAGGCAATGACTTTACGCTCTATGGCATCGTGACCGGACTGCAAGAAACGGAATATGGCTACCAGTCAGCAACCGAAATGGCAAGTATCACCTATGATGCAAGCGAGTTCGGACTTGGCACATTGAGGATTGAGCAGAACAAGGATTTCAAGCCTTGCACCCTTGCAGAGATTGAGGACGAGGAACTGCAAGCCTTCCTTTCACGGCTTTATGACAAAGACTAATGTATAACCCCTAAATATAGAAGATTATGAAGATTATCGTAATGGACAGCGCAAACTTGCGCATTGAGCTTTTAAACGTCCCCGACCACATGATTGACGAGGACATCGAGGTGTTCCTGGCAGAACACGGCTATTCACTGAGTAGCATATCTTGGATGGCAGCACCCATCGACTTCGTGCCCGTGCAGTTCCATGATTACGGCACATGTCATTCCAACGGGGAAGAGATACATGTCGTCCGCCATGCAAGGTTGAAGGACTTTTCCATCTATGAGAGCGTGCAGGAAATCAAGCACCGTGAGCAGGAGGAGCTTGCAGCAGCTCTTCGTCTGCATGGCAATAAGGTGGATGATGGCTATGAGTGGCACTTCGAGGGGGAATGTCCCATCGTGGCCGCATATGACTATGACGAGCCTTGCGACGTGGTAATCCTATCGGTCAAGATAGACAAGGACGGCGACCTTACCATCATGGGAAACGAGAAAAACGACCGAGGTAATACGCATGAGATTTATGCGGATGACATAGTGGCTGGCCACATGGATTTCATTACCACGGAAGTAGGCCGCTGATAACGAAAGAGGGTAGGAGGGCAGCAACTCCTATCCTCTTATTTCAGTGTGTTATTTGCGTGTGGGAGACCTGAAGACGGATTGATGCCTTGAAAGGGTGCTTCGCCTTTCGCATTATGACGTGCGAAAGGCGAAGATCCACTTGAATATCCTTTACAGGTCGTAACCCATGGTTATACCTTAAACCAGTATTCACTGTTTGGTTTTCCTTATTCCATGTCGGACAAGTGACAGGGAATAGTTTTTCTGCGAAGTTACCGCGTTAATGGCAAATTGCAAGTCGTGCTTCGTGGACAATCTTCCTTTTCCAGGAAAAGCGTATTCTTCACGGCAGACTTGCCTGATTGCCATGTACGCACTTCTGAATGCAGAAAAATCTTCCCGATCACAGTCCGAAAGGATTCAATGAAAGGGAAATAAATTCAGAACGACAATGGACATGGTCAAGGTTTTTATCAAAGGTCAAGAGGACAAGGAGCTTAGTTGCTTCCTCCGATACTACCCAACTCGCATTAAGAACGTAGGTATAGACGGCATATTTGACCGGCAAACCATCTTTGACTTCAAGGACGGATGCAATCAAAGCAGAGTGGCGAGGTTCGTGGCAAAGGAACTCGTGAGGAAGTTCGGGCGAAAGGTTGTCAACGTGGTTTTCTCATGTGTCCCTGCAAGCAGTCAAGAGCGCAACGAGTCAAGAAACAAGGCCTTCTCGGCACTTGTATGTCAGTTGTCGGGAGCTATCGATGGCTTTTCACATGTCAAGGTATCGGGCGAACGTTCGGCAGTCCATGGCACAAAGATGAAAAAAGAGGTACGGGCAAAGCGACTTGAAGAGGATAAGACCATAGAGGTGGATGCCTACTTCTTCAAGAACAAGATGGTGTGCGTATGGGACGATGTGGTTACGACAGGAACGTCATTCTGCGCTTATGCAGCCCAGCTGGAGAAAGCCGGAGCACGTGTAACTAATGGCATCTTTCTCGGAAAGACCTCATATAGATATGTACCAACTTACTGATGATAATATGGAACAAGTGAAAATTAGCCGGGCGGCAACAGCCGCCTTTACGGGGCATCGCCACATGGATGCTTCACAAAGAGACAACATTAAGAAACGGCTACGTGCAGCTATCCTTGAAGCTTACGGGAAAGGCTTCCGTAACTTCATTTCCGGATTCGCCATCGGCTTTGATCTGATGGCTGCCGAAATCGTTGTCTCATTGAAGGATCAACATCCAGACATTTCCCTGATAGCAGCAATCCCCTTCAGAAAACAGCCTTGCCGTTTCAGTGATTATCTGAGGAGACGATACCAAAAGCTTTTGGAGATGGCCGACAAAGTAGTTGTTCTGAGTGAGGACTACTATCCAAGATGTTTCTTGGAGCGTGATGTGTTTATGGTTAAGAACTCCTCGTTACTCATCGCCAACTATGACGGGCGAAGGAAAGGAGGAACCTTCTATACTATCGAAAGGGCGAAGGAACAGAGCATTCCTGTCGTCAATGTGTTTGATAACTCTTAGACAATATGGATGAATTAGGAAGTATCATCGTTATCATCCTTGTCATTCGTCTCATCCTTGCCATACTCAGCGCATGGTGGAGAGGTGATGAAAGGAATGATTTCAGACGTGACAGGTAGCAGTCAGTAAAGTATTGCTAACCTTCTTTGATGTCATCAGGCCACCAGAACTGTTGCAGTTCGTGGATGATGTCATCCCAATCCTGCATGGTGAACGTACCTTCGCCTCTCATCATGATGGTCATGGTGATGTCGTTGTAGGTACGATAGACATTCGTGTCCCTAAACCCGTTACGCAAGTAGAACACCTGACGTTTTCTACGTTCCTCCAGGTTATCGCAAACTTGGGTGGTACTCTCCATGTCCAAAACGAAAGGCTGATCTTCATAGTTGTCTAACAACTGAGATAGAATACGTTGCCCATAGCCTTTGCCTCGCAGCTCCTCTCGCACGGCAAAATACCAGAACCAGTTGAATGACTTACGAGGATAGACGATGGTGAAGCCTATGAATGCTTCTCCATCGTAATATGCAGTGAAGTCCAAGGGCATTTCCCCAATCAGGCGTATCAAGTCATCCCAAGGGATTTTTTCGTCTTCAGGGAATGCCGTTTCATAGAGCTGCTTTATCTTTTCGTCAGCATTAGTTGCTGTTATCTGCTTAGTATTCATCGTTTGAAGTCTATTCCTGCACGATGGGCTTGTGCCATCTGCTGGTTTCTTGGTATGTTATACAGTCTGCCATCCTTTTGAAAATGTGCTCCAGTCTGCTTGAAGTGGAACGGGACATTTGACTTGATGCATTGCTCACGGATTTTTAGCACCCAGTCATAATCACAGACACGGGCATCTCGGCCAGACTCACCACCGACTGTCACTTGCTCACACCAGGAGCCGAGTCCGTCGTGGAAATCAATGGCTTCCAGCAATGGTTCACAGATGATGGACTTATGGCGAATGGGTAGTTCACGGTAAAGTGGCAAACGTTCATCTGCTCTCCGCTGATTCTCCATCGTACAGCAAATGGTGACGTTTTCATAGCCGTCACCCCAGTCATCTGGCAGACATTGGGCGATACGCTCTGGTCTTTTGGTAATCATGAAGAAATGAAGGTCGCTCCTCCGATGAATCATCAGCCATG
>Ga0256404_1011266_pt1 | contig 12047 bp, 7 predicted proteins | sample RumenRJG_01DNA_FD_185990 | JGI IMG/M metagenome (GOLD analysis project Ga0256404, IMG submission 185990) | Bovine rumen microbial communities from Lethbridge, Alberta, Canada - RJG_01 | ecosystem: Host-associated > Mammals > Digestive system > Stomach > Rumen | place: Canada: Alberta | collected... | reverse complement strand
ACCGAAAGCCGGCCCTCTCCCTTTGTATAGGCACGGACTTCGTCCGCGTAGTTCCGGATCTCGGAGACCGGGACCTTGCCGGAGATCACAGTCATTCCGCTGCCGTAGATCTCCCCGCCGGACGCATAAAAACCGTCTTCACCCGGTCCGCCGATCCCTGCCCCGGTCCCTGCTCCGGTCTCTTCTCCGCTCCCGCCTCCCAGCGAGAATACCGCAGACATCCGGTCCAGATCTGTCATGGCCCGGCCCGCGGCGGATTCCGGAACCGTCAGTGCGAAGCTGTACCATGGCTCCAGCAGGATATTTTCCGCGAACATGAGGCCGTTCCGGACCGCCCGGTAGGTGGCCTGGCGGAAATCGCCCCCTTCTGTGTGCTTGGCATGTGCCCGTCCTGCCGCAACAGTGATCTTCATGTCCGTGATGGGCGATCCTGTCAGGACACCGGCGTGCTCCCGCTCCTCCAGATGTGTCAGGATAAGCCGCTGCCAGTTCAGCGCCAGCCGGTCCACGCTGACGTCTGACGCGAACTGCAGTCCGCTTCCCGGCGCGCCGGGTTCCATCACAAGGTGCACCTCCGCGTAGTGCCTCAGCGGTTCGAAGTGCCCCACGCCCTCCACAGGGGCGGCGATGGTCTCGCGATAGCTGATGCTGCCCGCATCGAAAGAGATCTTCACGCCGAAGCGCCGCTCCACCAGCTCCTGCAGCACCTCTGTCTGCACAGCGCCCATCAGCTGTACGTGCAGTTCCTTTGTCCGCTCCTCCCAGAGAACGTGGAGCTCCGGCTCCTCCTCCTCCAGGCTTTTCAGCTTCGGCAGCATGGCCGCCGCGTCCACTCCCTCCGGAAGCAGCACGCGGTAGGTCAGGACCGGCGAGAGCAGCGGCATGCGTCCGCTCTCCTCAAAGCCAAGACCCTGGCCCGCCCGGGTGTTCACCGGTCCTGTCACGGCGACCACCATCCCGGCCTCCGCTTCCTTCAGCGGCGTGAACTTTGAGCCGGAATACAGGCGGATCTGATCCGCCCGCTCTGCTTCCTTCGAATCCGCCCGCTCTGCCTCCTTCGAATCCGTCCGCCCTGTTTTCCCAGCGTCCGCCAGAACTTCGTCCCGGCCGCGCCCCTGGGGCAGCGCCATCTTTACCTTCAGCACACCGCCGGTCACCTTCATCCAGGTGAGACGGTTCCCCTGCTCGTCCCGGGTGATCTTGAACACCCGCGCGCCGAATTCCGGAGGATACTCCTCCGGCCCGGGCACCGGCGCGTAGTCCGACAGGACCTGCAGGAACGCTTCCACTCCCTCCAGCCGTAGCGCTGATCCGAAGCTCACAGGGAACAGCTTTCTCTCCCGGATCAGCCGTACCATATCGCTCTTCCCGACCGGAGTTCCCTCCTCCAGGTACCGTTCCATCAGTTCTTCATCCAGGACCGCCAGTTCCTCCTGGACCTCCGGCGTTGTGAGGTCCGTCAGTTTCCCCGGACCATAGCTGAATTCCTGGAATCCCCCCTTCAGCGCGGTGCGGAGCTGCTCCATCACCCGCTCCCGCTTCACGCCGGGCTGGTCCGTTTTATTCACAAAAAGAAATACAGGCACACGGTAGGTCCGCAGCAGGTCCCACAGTGTCCGGGTGTGGCTCTGCACCCCGTCCGGCCCGCTGATCACCAGCACCGCCGCGTCCAGGACCTGGAGCGTCCGCTCTGTCTCCGCAGAGAAGTCCACATGCCCCGGCGTGTCCAGGAGCGTGATCTCTGTATCGCCCGCCTGGAACACCGCCTGCTTCGCGTAGATGGTGATGCCGCGCCGCCTCTCCTGCAGGTCCGTGTCCAGGAAGGCATCCCCGTGGTCCACGCGCCCTGTCTTCCGGATGGCTCCCGCCGTGTACAGCAGCGCCTCAGATAATGTTGTCTTTCCTGCGTCTACATGGGCCAGGATCCCGATCGTCAAATGCCGCAATTTTTCTCCTTCCGCCGCTTCTCCCGGAACGCCTTCGCCACCATCTCCGGCGTGATGGGCAGTTCCGTGAAGCGCACGCCTGTCGCGTGGTACACTGCCTCCGCAATGGCCGGCAGCGGCGTGTTCAGGACGACTTCACCGATGGATTTCGCACCGAAGGGCCCGCTGGGCTCGTAGCTCGGCGCAAACTCCACCCGGATCCGTCCCACGTCCTGTCTGGAGGGGATCCGGTACTGCATAAAGCTGTTTTCCCGGGGGACGCCCCGGCTGTTGTAAGTCACATTTTCCATGAGGGTCATGCCGATGCCCTGGAGGATGCCGCCCTCCGCCTGGACTCTGGTCAGGTTCGGGTTCAGCGGCGTGCCGCAGTCCACGCAGGCGTCATATTCCACCACCCGCGTCTCCCCGGTCTCCGGGTCGATCTCCACCTCGGCGGCGCCGGCCATGAAGGGCGGCGGGGAGGTTGGCGAGCTGTTCATCTCCGTCACCTCAAGGACCAGATTGTTGAAGAACATGTTCTTCTCCGCGATCTTTTCAAGGGACACGCTCCGGGACGCGGGCGATGGCACAGATGAGGACGCGGGCGATGCTGCCCCGCCCTGTTCTGTCTCCGCCGGATCAGCCGCGTACACGTTTCTTCCGTCGAAGAAAGCGTCTTCCTTTTTCACCCCCAGCAGGTCCGCGCCGATGGTGATGATCCTGTCCCTCAGCTTCCTGGCGCAGCGCTCCACCGCCTTGCCCGTCACGTAAGCCGTGCTGGAGGCGTAGGATCCGCTGTCGTAGGGGGAAGCGTCTGTATCAAGTCCCGCGGTGACCACCTGGTCCGGGCTGCAGTCCAGCACCTCCGCCGCGATCTGGGCCAGAGTCGTGTCACAGCCGGTGCCCATATCCGCCGCGCCGATCCGCAGAATATAGAATCCTTCATCATTCAGGGAAAGCGTCGCGCTGCCCGTATCCACCCCGGCAATTCCCGAGCCCTGCATGGCGAGGCCGATGCCCACCGCCCTGAGTTTTCCGTCGGGCATGGTCCGCACCGGATATTTCTCGTCCCAGCGGATCATCTCCCGCACCTTCCTGAGGCACTGGTCCAGCGTGCAGGAAGTGTTGACCGAGCCGTCGTAGGCCGGCATCACGTCCCCCTCCCGGACCATGTTCATCTCCCGCACCTGCATGGGATCCAGTCCCACCTTCTCCGCGAACTCCGTGACACAGGTCTCCACGGCGAAGATGCCCTGGGGCGCCCCGTAGCCGCGGTAAGCGCCGGCTGACATGACATTCGTGTATACCACGTCGAAGGAGAACCGGAACGCGTCCAGCTCCCGGTACAGGGGGATGGACTTGTGCCCCGAGAGGCTGACCGTCGTAGGGCTGTGCTCTCCGTAAGCGCCCGCGTTGGAAAGCGTATAGAGGTCGATGGCTCTGAGCTTCCCGTTCTTCATTCCGCCCACGCGCACCTTCACTTCCATCTCGTGGCGCGGGGAAGAAGCCGTCTGGGACTCCTCCCGGCTGAAGATCAGCATGCAGGGCTTTTTTGTCTTCCAGGTGACGAAGGCGGGATAAGTCTCCGAGATCGCCGACTGTTTTGCCCCGAAGCCGCCGCCGATCCTCGGCTTCATCACCCGCACCATGGATTTCGGGATGCCGAGGGCGTTGGCGACGATGCGCCGGCAGTGGAACAGGATCTGGGTGGAGCTGATCACATTCAGGCGCCCGGTGAGGGGGTCGATGCTGCAGTACGTCCGGAACGTCTCCATCATGGCCTGCTGCACCGCCTTCGTGTGGAAGGTGTGCTCCACCACCACGTCACATTCTGAGAGGACCCGGTCCACGTCGCCCTGGCCGCTGGTATCGGAAGCGACGAGATTCCGCCTGTTGTCCCCGCCGCAGGGGATCTGGGCGCACCAGTTGTCTTCGGGATGGACCAGATTCTCCGCGTCCTTTGCTTTGTGCATGTCGAGGACTGGCGTCAGGACCTGGTACTTCACTTTGATCAGCTTCAGCGCGCGGTCCACGCACTTTTCATCCGCCCCGGCGACGATCGCCGCAATATCTCCCGCGTAGCGCATCCTGCGGTCCAGCACCAGCCGGTCGCAGGGGCTGAGCTCCGGCGAGGTCTGGCCTGCCAGCGTGTGGCGCGGCATGTCCTGGGGCACGTCCTTCCAGGTGAACACCGCCTCGATGCCCGGCACCTTCATCGCAGCTGAAATGTCGATCTCCTCAATCAGCGCGCTGGCGTGGGGGGACCGCAGCAGCTTCACCACCAGGTATCCCTTCGGGACCACGTCCTCCAGATAGACCGGCTGCCCTGTCACGAGCTGCATCGCGTCCTTTTTCCGCACCGGCGTGTTCACCACCCGGAGGTTCTTCATAACGTCCCCTCCTTTCTCTTTTTCCACGCGAGATAGTCCAGGATCCCTCGCATCTGTCCCTCGTAGCCGGAGCAGCGGCACAGATTTCCTGCCAGATAAGCCCTGATCTTTTCTTCCGACGGATCCGGATCCTCCCGGAAGAGCGCCATGGCGTTCATCATGAAGCCCGGATTGCAGAAACCGCACTGCTCCGCCCCCTGGTCCGCAATGAAGGCGCCGAATTCCGCCGCCTCTTCCTGCATGCCTTCCAGGGTCGTCACCTTTCTTCCTGCCACCCGCGCCGCAAGGACCGAACAGGACAACACAGGAAGGTCATCCAGCAGCACCGTGCAGAGGCCGCAGTTTGAAGTCTCGCATCCGCGCTTCACACTGAGGGCGCCCTCCTCCCGCACCATATCGATCAGCAGGAGATCCGCCGAGATCTCCCGGCGCACTGTCCTGCCGTTCAGTTCGAAGGTAATGACGCCGGGGGCATCCGCCGCTGATCCGCCGCCGCTGTCTGCTCCAAGGGGCGCTGTTTTACCGCTGTTATGGTCCGCTTCCATGGGCATTCTGTCCCCGCCGGCGCTTCCCGCTCCCGGAGGCGTGTCAGCCGCCGCAGCATCTCCCGCTGCCACGGCCTTCAGAAGGGCTCTTCGCACCAGCACCTCCGTCAGGTGCTTCCGGTAGTCCGCGCTTCCCCGCAGGTTGCTGCCCACCGGCACCTGCTCCGCAGCCCAGGCCGCATAGGCAGCTGCACTCTCTGCCGTGACGCCGTCTTTCAGGATCCCTTCCGGATCCTCCAGCAGCATTGCCTTCTGGGGCCGCGCCCCCACGGCGACCCGGATCCCGGGACAGGGCCTGCCGCTTCCCGCGGCCACAGTCAGCACAGGAAAATCCGTCGCATTGTTCCGCACCGAGAGCGCTGCGAAGCCGGCCGCCCCCGCTCCGCGCTTCGGAACGATGATCCTAACCAGAAGATCCCGGTCGTAAGGAAGCGCCGCGAACTCCTCTATGGGGAGGATCCCTCTCTTATAAAGCTCCACGGAAGCTCCCAGGGCAGTGAACACCGTCAGCACATCCGAGAAGCCGAACCGCCCCCAGACACTTCCCCCGACTGTTGCGAGGTTCCGGAACTGCACGCCGACAATGCTTTTCACCGCGTCCCTTACCGCCCCGCAGCTGTACGCATTCAGGGCGGGGTGCGTCTCCAGCTGACGAAGCGTCGCCATGCACCCGATCCGGAAGAATCCCTCATCCTCTTCGATCCGGTCCAGCCCCAGCCCGGAAAGATCGATGGCCGTGCCGCACCGTCCGCGGCTCATCTTCAGCCACAGCATTCCGCCGATCACCCGGTTTTCCTTCTTCTGATTCAGTTCCCAGGCTTCCTGCAGCGATTCCGCCTGGCGGTATCTTCTGATCTCCAGCATATTCTGTCCTCTTGAATTCCAGTCCCGCCCGCGGGACTTGTGCGCCGCGCGCCGGTTGCCGTCAGGCAGCTCCTTCCATACCGTGTACGTGCGCATCCCACATTTCTCTGTCACAGCACATTATAACAGGTTTCCCCCGGCGGGACATCCTCCGCATCCGCCCGGGCTTTCGCTTTTTTGTCTGGCAACATTCCCGCACTGTCGTTATACTGGTTAAAGAACTGTTTCCGAAAGGAGTTTTATGATCGACATCTACGGAACTCTGGGCCCTGCCTGCGCCGACCGGAAGATCCTCGGGGAGATGCTCTCCCTCGGTATGACAGGCATGCGCCTGAATCTTTCCCATATGACACTGCCGGAGGCCGCCCCCATGATCCGCCTTCTCAAGGACGCCGCGGGCGATGCCGGCGTGCGGCCGCAGCTTCTCATCGACATGCAGGGGCCTGAGCTCCGCGCCGGCGCCCTGCCGGAGCCTCTGGGCCTGGAAGAAGGAACCACAGTATGCCTTTCCTGCACCCGAACCCCGGCACGGAACCTCTCCGGCGGCCGCAGCCCTGTGCAGAAGATGCCGCAGATCCCGGTGCCGGCCTCTGTCCTCTCAGCGCTTACCCCCGGGCAGGAAATGCTGCTCGATGATGGAAAGCTCCTTCTGAAAGTGACGGAGATCTCCTGCCGCGGGAACGACCTGCCTGCCTCCTGCCCGGATGACAGTGGAAGACTGCCGGTCTCCTTCGCGGCAGCAGAGGTGCTCCGCGGCGGGACCCTCAGGAGCCGGAAAAGCATCGCCCTGCCCGGCGTCCGTGTCGACTCTCCCGCCATGACGGAGACCGACCGGGAGAATCTCCGCTTCGCGAAGAAATACGGCGTCACCGCCGTCATGCAGCCCTTCGTCCGGAGCCCGGAGGATCTGAAGACCGTCCGCGCCGCGCTGAATGCGGCCGGCTGCGGCGATATCCGCCTGTTCGCAAAGATCGAGAACACGGACGGCATCCGGATGATCGAAAGCCTGATTCCCGAAGCGGACGAGATCGTCATAGCCCGGGGCGATCTCGGGAACGCGGTGCCCCTCTGGGACCTCCCCGGCGTCCAGAAAACCATCGCTACCAGATGTCGTGCCGCCGGAAAGGCCTTTATGGTCGTGACACAGATGCTTGCTTCCATGGAGCAGAACCCCGTGCCCACCCGGGCGGAAGTCAGCGATATCTTCAACGCGGTGCTGGACGGCGCAGCTTCTGTGATGGTCACAGGCGAGACCGCAGCCGGAAAGTATCCGGTGGAAGTGATCCGCTTCCTCGTGAACACTGTCCGCAGCGCGGAAAAATACCTGGCGGAGCAATAAGGAGGTGATCTCTGTGAGAATTGTCTGCGTCATCATGGCCTCCGGTGAGGGAAAACGCTTCGGCAGCAACAAGCTTCTGGCTTCCTTCCACGGCGCACCGCTGTACCACGGGATCCTGAAAGCCACCGCGCCGCTGTTTAAAGCAGCCCCCCAGGAGTCAGCGCCCTGGGACCTTCTGGTGGTGACCCGGCACGTGGAGATCGCCGCCTGGTGCCGGGAAAACAGCGTCCGGGTACTGCTTCACGACCTGCCGGAACGGAACCAGGCCATCCGCCTCGCCCTGACCGCGCTGAACTGCGCCGGCACGGAGTCCGTTTCTGACATCCACGCTGCCCCGGAGAAACTGTCCGCGGAGAAACTGTCCGCGGAGCAGCTTCCTGACGGCTGCCTCTTCTGCCCCGCGGACCAGCCCCTGGTCACGGAAGAAAGCCTTCACCGCATGATCAAAGCATTTCAGAAAGCGCCGGACCGCATCATCCGCCTTTCTTATCATGGAACGGAAGGTTCCCCGGTGCTCTTTCCCGCTTCCCTGTTTCCGGAGCTCATCACTCTGCCAGCCGGCACCGGCGGCCGGGAAGTGATCCGCCGGCATCCGGAGCTTGTCACCGCAGTCGAGGCGCAGTTTCCTGAAGAACTGAAGGACGCCGACGTCCCGGAAGCCCTGCGGGAACTGGAGGGGGACGCCCCGGAAGTCCTGCCGGAACTAGAGGGCGATGACCCGGAAGCCCTGCGGGAACTGGAGAGTCCGCAGCGGACGGGCACTGCTGCCCTCTCCTTTCAGATGGCAAAGGCCCCCCACGAGCAGAATGACCTCCGTTTCACCATCCCGGACCGCCGCTTCACTCTGGCGGTGCGGACCGCCGCCATTCTGATCCACGAAGGCCGCGTCCTTCTGGAGCGGACCATCGGCAAAAACGAATACTACCTCCCCGGCGGCCATGTCCAGCCCCTGGAGAAGACAGATGAGACCCTGATCCGGGAGCTCCGGGAGGAACTGCGTTCCGAAATGGAGATCACCGGCTTCGCGGGCGTGGGAGAACTGTTCTTCCCCTGGGACGGCCGCACCATCCAGCAGCTCTGCTTCTACTACCGGGTGCGCTTCCGGACAGAAAAAGCAGCCCCCGGCATTCCTGCCGAGGGCCGCTTCGATGGTTTTGATCCTGCCGAGACAAGGCACTATCATCTTGAGTACGTCTGGGTGCCGCTGGAACAGCTTGACCGCATCCGGATCAGGCCTGGAAATATCCTGCCGCTTCTTGTCCGGGACGAAAACGCACCGCCCCGCCGCTTTGTCTGGGTCCAGCCGGAAACCGAGGAGTAAAAACGGACATTCGCGATCCGCTTCAGCCCTTGCTCATGAACCGCCTGTTAACGCTCCGCCCGGCTCTCCCCGGTCCTGTAATCGATCCGGACGCCGGGCTGGACGTTGTAGAGAAACACGTGGAAGCAGAGATCCCTTCCCCGGTCCTCGACAGAGCAGGCTTCCAGCTCCACCCCTCTGCACACCAGCTCGTTTCCTTTGAAATACGGTGTCACGCGGTACAGGACATGCCGCACGGACCCGTCGAGATAAGAGGCGATCTCTGTCTCGTAGGGAAGCATCAGGTCCTTGTTGAGATGCCGGGTCCCGGTAAACAGATTCTGAAGAGTGCCCTCCTGCCCGGTGAGGCACCAGGCGGTGAGATGGCACCGGTTGTAGAGATACAGGTCCGGGATCAGGTCCGGGTATTTCGCGTTCTTAAAGCCGCTGGGGCGGATGGTTCCCATACTGCCCCGCGTCCCCTGGGGCATCATCCTCCGGTCCAGCCGCGCATAAGCCATGCCGCAGCGCCCCAGAGGGTCCGGAGCACTGTAGTGCTCCCCCTCCAGCTCCTTCAGCTCCGCCTCCGTAAAATACGGGACATTTCCGTTCAGGACCAGGATATCCTGTCCGCTGTAATCAGGAATGCTCTGCGGCGCCTCCCCGGCGATGCCCAGTCCGGACGTTCCGCCGGCGGAAGGAATTTCCCCGGGCCGCACGCCGCTTCCCGGAAGCCCGTACTCCGGCGCCAGGAGCCGCGGAATGCCGTACAGACAAAGAAGCACTGCCGCCGCAGCGAGAAGTAATCTTACATTCCGTTTTCTGACTCTCACCGGACAATTTACCCTTCACAGTCTGCTTCAACTGTGTCGTCTTCGCTGACTGCTTCCTCTTCGCTCAGCTTTTCCAGGAGCTCCATTTCCTTCCGGTCCGCGGAATCGTCCTCGATCCGGTAGACTACTTCAGCGTCCGGGACGCCGTCGCCGTCAAAGTCCATGACAATGACGTCGGCCTTCCCGTCTCCGTTGACATCAAAAGAAACAGTGTCCACTTTTCCGTCTCCGGTCGTGTCCTCCTCTGTTCTTGATACAGCATCAATGTCGTATTCCTGGATCGGAAGCTTCTTTTCCATTCTGCAGTCTCCTTTCTGTTCTCCGGCTCATGCTCCGCAGAGCACCAGCACCTGTACGGATCTCGGCGCGAGCCATACCTCTCCGCGCACTGTCCGCCCCTGGTTTTCTCCGTACCCCCGGGTCCCTTCGTGAACTCCGCCGTCCTCCTGCTCCGTGTCCATCACCACACGCCACAGTCTGCCGTCAGGAATGCGGAGCGTCTGAGGCTCCCAGTGCACATTCACCGCGAGAAAGACGACATCGTCCGCGCGTCCGTCCTCTGTTCTGCCTGCATAGATCACGCCCAGCGTCCTTGCACCCCAGTCAGGTTCCAGGATCCGCATCTCCGGCATCCCCAGGGAGCAGTCGCCGTGCTTTCTCCGTATCACCGGATGCGCTCTCCGGAAGTGGATCAGCGCCTGTACATAGTCGTGGAAGGTCCGGTTCCGCTTCAGGTCCTCCCAGTTCAGCCAGGAGATCTCATTGTCCTGGCAGTAGGCATTGTTGTTGCCTCTCTGTGAATTCATGAATTCATCGCCCGACAGCAGCATGGGCGTCCCGCGGCTCAGCATCAGCACAGTCATCGCGTTCCGCATCAGTTTCCTGCGGAGGCGGTTGATGTTTTCGTCCCAGGTCTCTCCTTCGGCGCCGCAGTTCCAGCTGCGGTTGTCGTCGCTTCCGTCCGTATTGTTCCAGCCGTTCTCCTCATTGTGTTTCCCTGCGTAGGAATAAAGGTCGTTCAGGGTGAAGCCGTCGTGGCAGGTCAGGAAGTTTATGGAGGCGTTGAACCCCCGCCGCGCCGGATCGTAGATGTCGCGGGAGCCGGTGATGCGCTCCGCGGCAGTCTTCCACAGCGAGAGATCTCCCTTCAGGAAATTCCTCAGGTCGTCGCGGTACCTTCCGTTCCACTCCGCCCAGCGGCCCCGGTAGCTGAAACCGCCGATCTGGTACAGTCCGCCGGCGTCCCAGGCCTCCGCGATCAGCTTCACGTCGCTCAGCACCGGATCGCAGGCCAGCCGCTCCAGGATGGGAGGATTCGTCATGGGCGAACCGTCCTCATTTCTCCCCAGGATACTGGCGAGATCGAAACGGAATCCGTCCACATGATAGGCGGTGGTCCAGTAGCGCAGGCTCTCCAGGATCAGGTCCTGCACCACCGGGTGGTTGCAGTTCACGCTGTTCCCGCAGCCGCTGAAGTTATAATATTTTCCTTCCGGGGTCAGCAGATAGTAGATCTGGTTGTCAAAGCCCTTGTAGGAGATCACCGGGCCTCTTTCGTCCCCCTCCGCCGTGTGATTGTACACCACGTCCAGAATGCACTCGATGCCGTTCCTGTGCAGCTCCCGGATCAGGGTCTTCAGTTCGTTCCCCTCCCGGTTGTACTCAAGGGCAGCTGTATAGCTCGTGTTCGGCGCGAAGAAACTGACGGAATTATAGCCCCAGTAGTTCATCAGCCGCTTTCCGTTGTACTCCCGCTCGTCCGCGCTCTCGTCAAACTCGAACACCGGCATCAGCTCCACCGCGTTGATGCCCAGAGCTTTCAGGTAAGGGATCTTCTCCATCAGTCCCCGGAACGTCCCGGGAGCGGACACGCCGGAGGAGTCGTGCTTCGTGAAGCCGCGGACGTGCAGCTCATAGATCACCAGGTCTTCCATTTTTATGAAGGGGAAGCTCTCTTTCTCCCAGTCGAAGTTGTTCCGCACTACCCGCGCCTTGTAAAAGCCGCTGTTCTTCACGCCCCAGGTGCTCTGTCCCGTCACGGCTCTTGCGTAGATGTCCAGGAGATAGTTGTTTTTGTCGAACAGCAGCCCCTTCCCGGGGTCCCAGGGACCGTCCACGCTGTATGCGTATTCGAACTCTTCAATATCCAGTCCGAAGACGATCATCGCCCACACATCGCCGATCCGGTAATGATCGGGGAAGGGGATCCTTGCGTAGGGTTCGTCTTCTTCCCTGTGGAACAGGACCAGCGTCACCGCTGTCGCCCCGGCGGAATGCACAGTGAAGTTCACTCCGCCCCGCAGCGCCATGGAGCCTCGGAGCTCGTAGATCCCCGGGCGCACCGAAAAGCCCCCGGACTTGTCCATCGGCACGAGGCGCAGTTCCCCTGCCGCAGTGCTCCAGGTCGTATTGAAATCCAGATTCCGGTCTGATCCTGACGTGTTTGCTTTTTTCCTGATCATACTGTTTTTTTCCTCCGGTATTTCATGCCGGGTTCCCGTCTCCGGCGTTCTCCGCCGGATTTTATTATTATAACACACGGAACGCGGCTTTGAACGCAGGAGACACCACACTCCGGCAGCTGCGCACAAAAAAGGATCCGGCTCTTCGCCGGATCCTTCCGCCATTCTGATCTCAATACTGCAGCTTGCAGTTCTGAGTATCATTTCCAATGGAAACATAGATATTTTCGCGGAATTTGTCCACGCTCAAGTACCCTATGCAGTCCCCGGAGTAGATATCCATGATCTCGTAGGCAAATAAGCTCATGGGATACAGCTCATAGGTGCTGAGCACCTTTCCGTCATAACCCTCCGTCATGCTCCAGTGCACGTTGCCGTCACCGTAGGTA
>Ga0256404_1011264_pt1 | contig 12048 bp, 8 predicted proteins | sample RumenRJG_01DNA_FD_185990 | JGI IMG/M metagenome (GOLD analysis project Ga0256404, IMG submission 185990) | Bovine rumen microbial communities from Lethbridge, Alberta, Canada - RJG_01 | ecosystem: Host-associated > Mammals > Digestive system > Stomach > Rumen | place: Canada: Alberta | collected... | reverse complement strand
TACGACGATCTTGTCATCGCCGCCCGAAGAAGAATCACTCGTCGCGGTGTCGCCTGCTGCCGTGCTGTCGGACGTAGATGCGCTGCCGCTGTCCCCCGTCGATCCGCAGGCCGCCATGGAAAGGGCCATTGCAGCTGTCAGAGCAACTGCCAGGATTTTTTTGAATTTCACTTTCGTTTCCTCCTTTTACTTTTCGCTGCTTGAGATATCCGGTCGAAACCCCCGGCCGGCCGCAGCTCTTTTTGATGATGCAACTATACCGCCGGAGAAAGCCGCAAAAAATTACCCGATTTTTAGAAAGGTGTTCTTTTTTCACACATAAAAAATGACCCCCGTTCCGGAATTTAAAAAAACGGAACAGGGGCCGAAAGCGGCTGTTTAAAGTGCTACTCTATTTCTACATCGATGCGGTGGAAGTCTCCGTTTCGAATCATTTCCGCCTTCTCTCCGGAAACCACTTCACCTTCTATTCGTTCCCTGGTGTCATCTTTTCCGGTCAGCGTATAGGAGGAAATCCGGTAGCCGCCGGGTAAATAATCCTTCTTCTCCCCGAAGCGATAGCATACTTCAGTCGTTCCGAAGAGGGTGGCGCTGACCGTCCCGTCTTCCCTGATGAAGGCGGCGGGAATGACCGGCTGCAGGGCAAATGTGAGCTTCTTTTCTTTTTCATTCCATGAGAATAATGTTTCCCCGAAGAAAAGGACATGCCACATGGAAAGCATCTCGGCCGTGGAACCGGAAAGCCTTGCCACAAAGCCCTTCCCGTGAATCGAGGCATCGGGATTGGCGCTGGAGGCAATGAAGGATGAATTCTCATAGATGCTGCGCCCGTACACCTCCGGATCCATGAAAGGCACCAGGCAGGTCCGCATGTCGGAGAAAAACTCTTTGTAAAGGCCGGCCCTCAGAACCTCGAGCAGGTACTTGTACTCCATATGGAGCCAGATGGATTCGTTCTCCAGCCAGCCCGGGGTGAAGGTATGGCAGCGGCCGATTTCCGCAGAAGCCGAGGCCAGGTCAGCATTGACCTTGTACATCTGAAGCTTGCCGTCATAGAGAGGACTTTCTTTCACAGCCCGGTAGAGGCCTTCTGCCTCTTCAGTATTCTTCGCAAGCTTCATGGCATGGACGGAGCCTTCCAGGAAGTCCGGCATGTGACGGACAGCAAATGCCTTTGGCTGAATCCCCTCCGCACCTTCCGTATAGTCCGTCACCTCATAAAAATAATATGTGGGATATACGCCGTCTTCTGTTTTTTTCTTCGCAGCCTGGCCCGCTTCGAGAACGGCAAGGACAGCCTGCAGAAGCTTTCTCACTTCACCGGCATCCACCGATTCTTTTTCACCGGAAATGCCGGCGTAGATTTCTGTCCGATAGGCCTCCTTGATGTCATTCATGCGCTCATAGCGGGCGAGCTGCTTTGCTCTTGTTTCCCCGCCCTCACCGGGAAGCAGTCCCTCCCCATAGAGGGCCGTCGATACCCGCTTCATGAGTTCAGAAAGTTCCCTCGAAACAGAAACCGTCTCCACCCCGTCCAAGGCGTCAAGCGTGTAGCAGACGAAGCGGATGAGCTCTAAGGCCTCGGATACGGAAGAACCCAGCATTCCGGGCAGACCGTTTAAGGCGTCATACCAGCCGGGCTTTCCTCCCTCCATTTCAATGCCCATGGAAAAAGGATCCAGGGCAAGGAATTTCACGGTATCGAGAAGGAGCAGCTTTTCCAACACGGATACGTAGATGAGACGGCCTTCCCGGTCCCGGTAAAATTCCTTACTGCCTTCGGGGTTTACATTATCCTCAAGGAAGAAATACTGGCGTATGCCTTTCACTGTTTTCACATAGCGCTTTGCCCGGGGCAGGATCTTCTTCTCGCAGACCCGGATGGTCAGGCCCTCATCGAAGAGAAGGCTGTGCTCCTCCTCAGGGAAGAGAGCCAGGTACTGCTCCAAAAGGTCATAGAGATAGATGAAGTGGTCGCACCAGTAGCCCTCGCCGAAGGTACTCCGGTTCTCCTCCGTTGAGAAATCCATGATAGTGGAAAAGAGCTTCTGCTGCCGGTCCCGGTCTCCTATGACGGAAAGCCGCTCCAGCAGTCTTCCCGGCGTGAAGCTTTTTGCCGTCAGGAAGTCCAGGATATCCTTTTGAATCCCTGCAGGCAGACCTTCCAGCACAGCCTCTGCCCGGTCCCGGCTGATGACATAGGTCTTCGGCTCAATCTGAAGGGGATTGGCCCCGTCCGGCTGGATCAGGGAGAAGAAATCCCGGATATTTTTTCGGCTGACAAAGGGAGAAATCAATGTATCCTCCCGCCGATTCTGCAGGACGTCCCGGAAGTTGCCGTTGCCCTGGGAAGCGTACTCGGGCAGGGTGGAAAAATAGTTGTAGTCCCGCTCCAGGTCTCCATGCTTTCTCGAATAGAGATAGAAGACCTTGTTATGACCCATCCGGACCGGGAAGCCGCCCCGAAGACCGTTGTCGAGATAGCAGTTTGCTATATAGGCGTCGAAGTCGGGGAAAGCCGTCCGTGTCGCCACCCGGGAGGTCAGTTCTTCCGCCAACCCCTCTGCCCGGACCTTTTTCAGGCTGAAGTAGGCTTCATCTCTGGACTTTGCCGTAAAGTTTTTCAGAATCTCCGTGCTTCCGGTCTGCCCGTAGAGTTCATAGAAGGTGAGGCTCTCCCCCGGCTTCAGGCGGGCGCTCCGGCAGAAAAAGGCAGCCGGAAAGATATTGGAGGTCCGGCCGTCCGCAGGGTCCGGCGTCCCCTTCTCTTCAAAAGCCAGGGGATGAACGAAAGAGGTATCCCGGCCGAAAATCTGCCGGGCATCCACGATGAGCTTTACCTCCCGCAGGCCGTCTCCCCAGCCGGCTGCGAAGTTTCCTTCAGCAACCTCCTTGACCTCGGCCGAATCCGCCATGCTGGCCCGGACCCGGTAGACAGCCGGATTTTTTCCCAGAAACTCCACGCTCATGAAGGCCTTGGAGGTCTCAGTCATATTCTTGAGATTGTCGGCATTCACCCCGTAGGGGACGACCTCGGGCATGCCGTCGCAGACCTCGATTTCCTGTTCCTCTGCCCCCGTATTCGTGACTTTCACCATACGAGCCAGAGCACCTAAGGGTTCTTCCGGAAGGATGTAATACACGGCCTCCGTGGAAATCCCGCAGGAAGCCTCTTCTGTAAGGGTCAGGGAATTTTTCCGGATTGCCATCCGGCTCTTAGACGCATTTTCTATGGAAAAGGCCTCATGCACATGCCCGTCCGGGAAACGGATGAAAGTGCGGAAACCATGGGTCAGGACCTCCTGATAGGCCTTGTGGGCGGGGTAAAACTCCATGATAGCATGGTCCTTGTCCCCGGCCCCGAAGCTGACGACGGCCTGCCCCCGGTTTACATACATGCACCAGAGGGGAATGCCCTCCTCTCCTGCAATTCCGGGCAGAAAACTTGCCCAGGGCTCCTTTTCCATATAGCTTTCAATCGTAAATACGTCTTTCATCTCTTTCCCCTTTTCTCAGGAAAGCCTGGCAGTGAGTTCTACCGCCCCGCCGCCTGCCTCATTTTTCAGTTTTTCAAAAGGAATAATAATGCCTTCATTCCCCCTGGCCTCAAAGGTATCCTGCCCGGATTTGACTTCTTGCAGGGCCAGACGGTCCTTCCCGATCGAAGGCTTCCCCTTCTCATAGACAATGGTCACCGGAAGCCCCCGGAAGGCAAATGTGACGCTGGTCTTCCCGCCTTCATCGAAAAGTTCCGGCAGCAGGGCCGGTGATATACACAGGTCCCCATAGTGCCCACGAAGCCCGTATACCTCCGTCACCATCGTATAGAGGTACCAGGAGGCCGCCCCGGTCAGGTAGTGATAATACCCCTGCCCCGTGAGGTCGAAGTATTCGGGAATCCCCGGAAAGATTCGGGAGGCCGGAAAGTTCATGGAGGCCCGGTAAAGCTCCTTCAGGGCTTCAAAGCCCGCTTCCCTCCGGTCCCGGCGAAATAGAGCGTTGGCAAACATGACGGCCATATGGGAAAAGACTGCTCCGTTTTCCTTGGTCCCGTAGGCAAAGCCGAACATCCGCCCCATCTTCATGTGGGGAATGTGGTCCCTGTAGTCACTGTTCAAGGCATAGCCGCCCCTGCCCGGCCGGAAAAGAAGTTCCTTTGTGGAACGAAGAACCGCGTCTGTCTTCTCCCCGTCCGCTATGCCATACATGAGGGGATATACCTGGGCGATGAGGGAGATATCTTTCCTTGTGATTTCCTCCAGGGGCTGTTTGTCATTGTCATAGTATCCCCGGTAGTAGGCCAGATTTCCTTCCTGCAGGAACTCGTTCGTATTGATGTGGTCTGCAATCTCTTCAGAGAGCCGGTCCAGAAAATCCGAAAGTTCCCGGGCAGGGATTTCTTTCTTCCGCCCCGAGAAGCCCCCGGCAGCGGTATCGCAGTAGCTTTCGAGCAGGCCCTGTTTCTGCTGTATAGTGAGGGGCTTTCCATTATTCTCATGCATGGGGGAAAGGAGCCCTTCCATTTCCTCCGCTATGGAAACCGCCTCCAGACAGCTGTCCCTCAAGAGACGGGCCAGGTCTTTCAAGTTTCCGGCATAGAAGGCCGTGAAGGGAACGCTCTCTCCGCCCTCTGCTGCCATATCCATTGCATCGTTCCAGTCGGCATTGTGGAGACGGATATTTCCGTGCACTCCCACATCGTAGACGCTGGTCAGCTGCTCGAGAAGTATATGCTCGAAAACGGTGCCGGACGAAGCCTTCTGAAACCCGCTCTCCTCTTTGGAAAGGGTCCGGCTGACCCGGTGAGTAAAGGCATCCCGGAAGTAGGGGGTCTCCTCGGAAAGAATGCCGAAGTCCCCGCTCTCTTCGATATAGAGAAGGACGGTCTGCAGGGGCCAGGCCGCATGGTCGCACCAGAGGCGGGGGATATTGTTCCGGTCGGACTTGAACTCGCCGGGCTTGTCCCCGATGATGGTCGCATTCGTTCCATCGGTCCGGACGCCCCCGAACTGGGAAATGAGATCAGCGCGCATGGAGGCGGGGTCAGCAAGCAGAAGGGCCAGGCAGTCCTGCCATAGATCCCGCCAGCCCCGGCCGCCCCGGCCGTAGTCGTGATGGGGCAGGAAGGAGCAGCCGAAGACCCGGCGCAGGGTCGGCTGGAAGGCTACCCATTTCATGAAAGTATCAAAAGAAGCGTCTCCGGTCTCCTGGCCGAAGGGGCTCTTTGAGGCCCAGTAGCTGTGGCTCTTCTCCAAGGACTGAAGGACTTCTTCATCAGAGAGAAGGCACATGGCCTGTTCTTCTGCCGCTTTCGGATCATCCGCAATCCCGATTTTTACGAGATAGACAGCACACTCTCCAGCTGAGAGCGTTTTCTCCGGGAAGGAAAAAGCCCCGAGAATCTCACGTCCGTCAACCGTTTCGCCGGCCTCGTAGCGAAACTTCTCCGCCTCCTTCTCCGGGCAGACGAGGCCGTCCGGCCAGATCAAGTCCCCGGCTCCGACAAAAGCATCGAGATCCGGATAGAAGGTATCCGGGCTCGTCCCGTCCGCTCCGGTCCCGACCACATAGGTCGTCATGGTATTTTCCCTGTGGCCCCGCTCGTCAAAGGACATGGAAGGCGTGAGAAAAATTCCCTTCTCTTCAACCCTGGCCCGGTTCAGGAGGCTGGTCACATGCCGGTGGTCCCGGAGGTTGTCGGCACTGCGGCCGAAAATGGGAATGGATGCGGTCAGGCGGATTCGGATGGGACCGGCGCTTTCATTAGTAATCGCAATCCGGTGAATCTCTTCATTTGTATCATAGGGAATGAAGGAGAGAATCTTTGAAGAGACCGGGGCGTAAGGGTAGGACCTGGTCACTTCCATGCAGCCGTAGAGAAGTTTTGCGTCAGCAGAAAGTTCTTCTTTCGTTCCCCGGCGGACCTTGTCAAAGGGGGAGTTCCCGGTCAGGGAGAAAAGCAGGTCTTCTTCTCCTTCTCCCGAAACAGAGAGGAAAAAATTCCGCATGGTATTCTTCTCGGACAGATCCTCAGCCGAGGCCGGCTCAATCAGGAAATGGTTCTGGTCCGTCTTCAGATCCCCATGCAGGTCCGGTGTCAGGGCCCCCTTCAGGCCCTTTTCCGAGGCCAGGGGAAAGTAGAGGCCTGATGCGTCCTGTACATTTCGGATGACAACCTCTTCACCCATGTCTTTCATAAGATAATACCCTCCTTTTGCCGTTTTCCGCTTTTACTATGCCCCATCTTAAAGCCTTTGCTCTACCGAAAGAAGGGACAAAATATCGCTTTGGTGTGATTTTTTGATACAGGGTCATTATACAAAAGAAACCGCCGGGGGTGAGCCCTCAGCGGTCTGTTTCGTGGTATTTCGTCAAGTTTTTCGGAATTTCGTCCGCTCCCCAATCTTCTGCAAATACACGGACGGAAAAATTGTATAATAGGGAAAAATGATTGACAGGAGGAAAAAATGTCAAAGGATATCCGAAAACAGGGAAAATTCGGGGCCGCAGCAGCGGTCCTGGTCTGCCTTCCCGTGCTTTTTTGCATCCTCCTGTTCTCTCCCGCTTCGTCCGATGCACCAAAGATAGCCGCCCTGCCCGGCCTCTCCCACAAAGACGCCATGAAAGAAGAAAACCTTCAGAAAATCGGAAAATATCAGATTCTGGTCATCGATGCCTGGGAATACAGCGCAGAGGAAATCTCTGCCCTGAAAAAGCAGGGATGTAAGGTATATACCTATCTCAATGTCGGCTCCCTGGAAAACTTCCGACCTTACTATGATGAATACAAGAACCTGTGTCTTCTGCCCTACGAAGGCTGGCCGGACGAGTCCTGGGTCGATGTGACGGACGCCTCCTGGCAGGGCCACTGCGTCAGCCTGGCCGGGGACTATCTCGCAAAGGGAATCGACGGTTTTTTTCTGGACAATGTCGATGTCTGCATGGAGCTGGAAGAAAACAGAGGTTTTGAAAAGGGACCTGCTGAATCCGGAATAGAAGCCATTCTGACCGGAATCCGCGGCCTGGAGAAAGAAAGCATTCCCGTCATCCTGAACGGAGGGACGGACTTCCTGGACTATGAGTTTTCTTCCGGAAAAAGGCCGGCCTGCGACGGAATATGTCTCGAATCCGTCTACACGGAAGTCACGGATTACGAAAAAGACGGCTCTAAAGCCGTAGGTGATGCGGAAGTCCGGGAGAAGACGAAAACACTGCAAAGCTATCAGGACCAGGGCCTTTCCGTCTGGGACATTGAATATACAAAGAACCGCCTTCTTGCGGCAAGTATCCGCAGAAAGGCGGCCCGAAACGGCTGGTCTTTATATATTTCTTCTTCCTATGCTTTGGACAGGCCGGAGTGACATCTTATGTATTCCTCTCAGGCGGCAACCGGTGATAGACCTTTGACAAGACCACTTCACTGCCCCTGCCTCTCCAGAATGGTCAGGAACATCTCATAGGCGTCGTCCTCACAGTTGAGGAGTGGTGAATTCTCCCCGCCTCCGTTCGTAGACCTGCGCATGGCCGCATAATCCGCTTCCCCGTATTCGATCAGGTCCATTTCATAGAGGGGCAGACCGGCCTCTGTACAAAGCTTGCAGAAAGCCGACAGGGGATTTTTCTCTTTTCTTGTAGCCAGAAGTTTTTCCCGCAGATCTTTATCAGCAAGTGCTTTTTTCTTCAGCGCCTCAAGGGTTTCATAAATTTCCATAAGCGTATCCGCCTTTCATGTCTATTTTACCGCAAACAGAATAATGTAAAAAGGCTGTGGGCAGGGCAGATTTTCCCCCGCACACAGCCTCTTTGCTGTTTCTATTATTTATCTCAGGCTGTTTTCCTCTCCTGCCGGTTCCGGATAAACTGCAGAAGAAGCACCAGCGCTACGCCCAGAATGGCAGCAAGCCAGTTGAAGGTTCCAAAGGTCATGGCGGGCTGGGCATTTTCAAGCGTCGTCGGCCCCATCACGATGGAATAGAAGGACCCCACCATCATGCCGAGAATCAGGTAGACGGTCTGGGGGCGGAACTTTTCGAGGCAGGTCCGAATCAATTTCACCACAAGAACGGCTCCAAGGATGATGCCGCAGATGAAAATCAGGATGCCTGGTATATATTTCGCTTCCCCGGCCATAATCTTCCGAAGAGAGGACATGACCGGCAAATAGGCCCCGAAGATCAGGAGCATGGTGGAGCCGGAAATACCGGGCAGGAACATGGCGGAGATGGCCACCATGCCGACCAGAATCAGTTTGATGGCAAGACCGGGTGTCAGGGCGGAAAGGTCCATCGAAGCCCCGCCTCCGGCCTTGTTGACAAGGGTCACTGCCACGACAAGGACGATTCCAATGATGAGGAAGGGCAGGCCCTTGGCCCAATGCCTATAACTCTCCTTCTCCTCTATGATAATGAGGGGAATAGCTCCGGCAATGAAGCCGATAAAGACGGAACTGATCACATAGATGTGGTTTTCAAACATCGCGTTCAGCGCGACGACAGCCAGCCCCATGCCGATGACCCAGCCCAGTCCCAGTTTCAACAGGAAAATGACGGCCTTCTTCTTCTCCGGGGCTTTCCCATAGAAAAGCCGCTCGATAGATCCGATGAAGTCATCATAGAAACCCATGATAAAGGCGACGGTTCCGCCGGATACCCCGGGCACCGAATCCGCCAGGGCCATGAAAAAGCCGCCAAGTGCTGTCAGAAACATTATTCTATTCCTTCCATTAATTACTCAATGATCAGTGTCAAAGGGATTATACAGGAAGCCTTTTAGAACGTCCACCCAAATCAGACCAAACAATTTTTAGTTCAGTCTTTACTTTTTGAATAATGAAGTTATAATAATTATAACTTTAAAACGTGTTTTTATTATAAATATTATAACTTCGGAACTATCTTATGGGAAAAACATTTGCCCTGCCTGAAAGACTTGAGACAGAGGATATAAAAGCCATACGACGGCGGCTTGGCATGACGCAAAAAGAGTTTGCTGAGTTAATGCAGGTTTCCAAAGCGACTGTTGTACACTGGGAAAATTCAGAGAAGCCTCTGACCGGCCCAGTGATTCTGGCTGTGAAAATGCTTCGGGAGATGCCGAATCTGGTCGATGACCTTTCCATCCCGAAGCAGAGAATGCCTTTGCGGCTTTATTATTATTACAAGGATTTTCTCTGTACTTTAATCGACGTGGAAGACAGAACCATGCGGGTACAGATTAAAAACTATACAAAGTATGTCCAGTACAGGGCTTTCGGCAACAATACGGAACCAACCTACGAGGACTATCAGGCCTTTCTCGAGTCCCGCTGTTTCCCACGTTCCCGGGACAAAGTCAAGCTGGAACTTGCCCATCTGGGACTTCCCTTTTATGACCCGCTCATGATTGTGGAAAAGACTGAAGGGAGGATGGCCGAGGACGATTTCCGCCTGATTGTGGAGAGGAGACATTGATGGTTGAACTATATGATGCCGACCTGTTTGAGGAAGCACGGCCTTCTTCCAAAGGCAATCAGCTGAAATGGAAAACCACGGATGACCACTGGTATAAGGCGGATGGAAACGGCTACGAAGGACTGGCAGAATATGTGGTTTCGTCCCTGCTTTCGCAGTCTGACTTGCAGCAGGAAGAATTTGTTCACTATGAAACAGAAAGGATTCTTTATAAAAAAGTTGAGTACAGGGGATGCAAGAGCAAAGACTTCCTGGCATCCGGAGAGCAGCTCTTTACCTTGGAACGGCTTTTTCGACAGCAGTACGGAAGCAGCCTCTATAAGGCAGTTTTTCAAATACCTGATGTGGAAGGTCGGCTGATGTTTCTGACAGAACAAGTGGAGCAGCTGACAGGCCTTTCAGCTTTCGGAATCTACCTGGAAAAGATGTTCACCATAGATGCCTTTTTTCTGAACGAAGACCGGCATACCCACAATATTGCCGTCATATCCTGTCCCGATGGAAACTATCGTTTATGTCCCTTCTTTGATCAGGGAGCCTCTCTTCTTTCCGATACGACAATGGACTATCCGCTGGGAGAGGATATTTGCAATCTGATACCTACCGTGAAGTCGAAGACAATAGCCTGGGACTTCGATGAGCAGCTGGATGCAGCGGACAAGGCCTATGGCTGTCAACTGAGTTTTCACTTCAGCAAGAAGTATGTGCATGACCTGCTGGCAGCAGAATCTTATTATCCTGATGAAGTGAAAGACAGAGTGGAGAAAATCATTTACAGCAGAATGCGGAAATTCCAATATCTGTTTGAATGACTGTTGCGGCGGGCTCCCTTCCGTAGCCCGCCGCGTTGTCTGTTTTCGGAATTCTATATTTTCAGGCTTCCTTCAGAATCCCAGACGCGTCAATCGCTGCCACCGCCTCTCTAATGCGCTCTGCAGGCATATTCAAGGCAAAGCGGACATAGCCTTCTCCAAGAGGACCGAAGCTGATGCCGGGCGTGCAGATGACCCCGCTTTTTTCCATCAGCTCCAGGCAGAATTTCGAAGAGTCTTTACGTCCCTCCGGCAGCGGCACCCAGACAAACATGGAGCCGTGACTGTCAACAGCATCCCAGCCGATGGAGCGAAGACCCCCGCAGAGGGCATCCCGCCGTTCCTGATAGGTTTTGCATTGTGCCTTGACCGAATCGAGCGGTCCGGTCAGGGCCGCAATCGCCGCCTTCTGGACCGGCAGAAACATACCGAAGTCAGTCTGCCGGTGCAGTTTCCTGAAGGCTCCGACAACGTCAGATCGGCCGACCAGGAAGCTGATCCGGGCTCCGGTCACGTTAAAGCTCTTGGAAAGAGAGAAAAATTCCACGCCGACTTCCCGGGCTCCGGGATAGGATAGAAAGCTCTTCCCCTCAACACCATCAAAAATGATGTCGCTGTAGGCGTTGTCGTGGACAATCAATATGTCGTGCTTTTTTGCAAAATCGATGAGCTCCGCATAGATTTCCGCTGTTCCGACCGAGCCCATGGGATTGGACGGCAGGGAAACGACCATGAATTTCGCCCGGTCTGCCGTCTCATCCGGAATGTCGGCAACGTGCGGAAGGAAACCGTTTTCCTTCACCATAGGATAATACTCTGCCTTTGCCCCGCACATGGTGACCGCCGTAATGAACGCCGGATAGCAGGGGGTAGGCAGAAGAACCGTGTCTCCTTCATTGCAGAGGACCAGACCGATATGCCCCATACCGTCCTGAGTTCCGTTGCAGGACTGGATTTCGTCAGCCGTGAGATCCACCCCGTAGCGCTTTTTGTAATAGGATATGACCGCAGCCACGAGTTCGTCGGAATCCCGAAGAGAATATTTCCAATTGTTCTGGTCCGGAGCGGCATCCGCAAGGGCCTTTTTGATATGGGCCGGCGCTTCAAAATCGGGCGTGCCGACGCTCAGATTGTAGATTTTCTTTCCGGTTTTCTCGAGTTCAATCCGCCGGTCATTCAATGCGGCAAAAATTTCTTCTCCGAAACGGTTGACGGTTCTGGAAAACTCCATGATTTCTCTTCTTTCACTTCAAATGAATGGGCCACGGTTTCCGTTTTATCACATTAACGCGTGAAATGCTACAATCTGCAGAAGTTTGCTCAATTCTTGTCTCCGTCCTCTTCCCTCTCCATGATCCGGTGCATGAGCTGGCGGGGCGAATACTTTTTCACCTTCAACAGATACCGCTCTCCCGTTTCCTTCAGGTCACCCGTGAAGGATGTCCGGCGGACCCGGAGAAGGGCCAGGCGCTGGGCCGGGGAACTTTCGGAAATGGCACGGCCGATAGCACTTTCCAGCAGGCGGTCTTTGAGTTCCGCGGCGCCTGCTGCACCGGTCTCCCCGATGGCACTTGCCTTTTCCACGGCCCGCTCCATCTGCTCGTTGAGACTCGCGGCAAGCTGCTGCACCCTGGTGGCAACGGACTGAATAGAGGCCACGGACAACCCTAAGTCAGCGCCGAAGGCGCACATTAGTAATAAGGAAATACCTTCCATCACAAGGGGATCATGGCTGTCCGTCCGCGATGAGGCAAACGGAATCACGTATTTCACGACGAAGACGCCTG
>Ga0256404_1011261_pt1 | contig 12049 bp, 21 predicted proteins | sample RumenRJG_01DNA_FD_185990 | JGI IMG/M metagenome (GOLD analysis project Ga0256404, IMG submission 185990) | Bovine rumen microbial communities from Lethbridge, Alberta, Canada - RJG_01 | ecosystem: Host-associated > Mammals > Digestive system > Stomach > Rumen | place: Canada: Alberta | collected... | reverse complement strand
GGCTTTGTCTGTATAGTATGTGTTGCCAAATTCATCGAGCCTGATGTAGCCGAAGCGCTTCATTGTCTCATAGATACCGATGAAGCCTACTGTATTGTACAGATGATCAAAGTCGATGATCCCGTAACTAAAGTTCTTTAAGAGTCCTTTGTCTACATTACGCTTAATAATGTAACGTACACAGTCGAGAGCCTTTAAATCAAGGGTTACTCTCTTCTCAAGCTCCTTTAAGTACTCTTCTTCTGAATTTGTATCGAGAGCAATACGAGCAAGGTTGACAGTGGAGACTTTAAGTGATCCGACTTTTAGTGCTGTACCACCAATTGAATTGAAATATCCGAGGTCTTCAATATTACTCTTAAGACGACAACAATTTGAGAGGCTATTAACTGAATCATCGCAGAATATATTGGAGTCTGACCATTTCATATTATGTCTGATACCCCATTCAGCGAATTCTTCGTCTACAAACTTGCCGTTCTGACGGAGCAAACTAATAGTACTTACTGGAAAGGTAAACATATTCTTATGTCTAATCTCAGCCATCACTTCCATATAAAGCTTCTGGAATTTCATGATGCCTTCAATCTCATCAATCATATAAGCGCCATCAGGGAATGTGCTTCCACCAAACAGAGCTTCGAGATACGGTCTGTCAAATACAGACGTATTCGTAAACGCCGACTGAATTCCACCTCTCAAGAACGGTTGGTTCATTGCGTAAATAAATCTCTGACATTCCTGCCGTGCGTATCTCTCAGGTGACCCAGCGTAATATCCGTTCTTTACATCTCTATCCCAGAAGTAATACATATACGGAATCACATTGGGCAAACCCACGGCACCAGATGTCCTGTTGCAGTTCCAGCTCACGAACTCCTTCACGAAGTCCACAAACGTTTCAAGATGCTTCGGCGGTTCTGCATTAAATCCTTCACCGATAAAATACAGTCCATTCTCAGCCAGGTCTTTTAAGTCATACGCAAAGCAATACGATACAAACGACGTGGTATTGGCATCATGCATATACAATTCGCCAATCCACTCAGCCTTCAACCACTCATTAGCTGTCTTGAATCCGTACTTCTTATTCAGCTCGTAATAAATCTTATTAAACGCCAGAAGTTTCTGATGCGGTTTAGGCATCTCATTAATCAGCGTGACGATATCCTTATGTGAGACATTACTGTTGCCGTCAACGCTCGCATCAGCCACAGTATCCGAATCAATAAAGTTATCAATAAAATCTGTGTAGCTTAACTGCTGGTCACCGAATCCGTTAATCTTGGCGATCTCAGTGCCGTAGTCACCAAGAAGCCGATTAAATTGTGTTTGAAAGTTTCTGTCGAGTTTAATGTTAATATTCACTGTTCATTTACCCATTTGTTTGCAGTCCCGAAATCCATCATCCTTCCTGCAACCTTTAGGGTAGGTGCTGTCTGAATTCCAAGCTGCTCCATTACATCCATATCAGTTACAATTTCATACTCGATATGTTTAGAGTTAAGTTTCGCCTCAAGCACCTTGCATCGAGGACAACCAGTCGTGTAAAGAATAGGTTTTTCAGTTACCATTTTCTGTTCCTTCTATATTAAATATCGGGTATATACTCCCACAGGATGACAGGAGTTCAGATGAAGTTTTTAGTCTCCATCTGACTCTTCCATCAATCTCATCGTTCGTGACCCTGTCATCGTTGTTACCAGCGGCACCGATCTTGCCGCATTCACAACAGTAACTAGCAAGGTCGTACAACTTTTCCTCACCAATATATATAAGACAGGGTTTAAAGTTGCATCTGTGTCCACGCATTATTCAACGCCGTCATTATATAGTTCGTGTGGGTATTTTCTTCCCAATTTGATTTCTGCGGCCTTCTTGATATACCAATCGGACTTTTCCAAATCTTCTTTTACTGGGCCTTTCTGTCCTGCCCTATGTCTGTACTTCCAGGCAGTCACTCTACAGAAATCAAATACAGCCTTTTCACCGAACTCGACCAACATCTCATCAATGCACTCCATAGGACGAGACGTATAGTGCGGTGGATGATTAACGTAATCTACAGGTTTAGTCTGTTTCTTTGTATCCTTGAAGTCAGGTTTTGGTTGATAGTTCTCTGCCATTACTTAGCACCTCATGCAAACGGCAGTCCGTCTTCTTCGTCTTCAGGTACATTCATAAAAGCTTCACGCTTCTTTCCTGTAGACTTAGGAGCTGTTTTTGCCTGAGTCGTCTCACCACCAGAATTCTTTCCGCCACCAAACTCAACGCTGTTCACAGTGACCTTATACGTATACACAGTCTTGTCATCTTTGTTCTTGTAGCTACCAGAAGTATTCGAGCCATCCGCAATAATGAAGTCGCCTTTACGGAAAAACTTATCAATGAATTCAGCTGTTTTTCCAAAAGCGGTACAGTTGTGATAGTCCGCTGACTTTTCACCCTTCGAATACTTATCTGTAGCTATTGTAAATTCAGCGATTGCCATATCACCGGCGTATCTCATCTCCGGGTCTTTAGTAAGTCTTCCGCCAAGTATTGTTCGATTCATATTCTTATACCATCCATTTTAATAATCATTGTGTAAAAAAAATTAGAGATAACTTTTGCCAAACTCTTTTCGGAAAGTGTCTCTTGTGCCATAGTGTTCTTCGTAATACTCTTGAGCCTTACGCTTCCAATACAAATCAAAATCTTTGTTTTGATGGATGCACTTTTGACCACCCATATTATGTTCGTGTGGAGTGAGCGGTATCAGAAAGCCATACTTCTCAGACAGCTTTCTCTCACTCTTTCCGAAGATGTGGTGAATAGCGACTGGAGATAGCCCACTCATAATTGAATGTTCAAAGTCATCCGTAAATACCTACCATAACTACTTCACAATCCCTCCTTTTTTGACGCCCACTTTCCAAGGATTCTCTGTAGCTCAGCCTCGGAAACCGGCATAGAAATACCAAGTTGATTCATTTCAGACTTCGCACCCTCTATCAAGGTTCTCATCTCCTTAGAGTCGTAGGTGTGTGAGCCTCTCATGATGAAGTATTCTATATGTTTAACACCATCAGCTTCGTAAGTTTTTCCTGTGGGCTTCAGGTGGAGTGTTTCGAACTCGCTCGGATCAATATCTTCCTTTAATAATATCTCTCCAAGCTCTGTGTCATATTGACCGTAGTCTTTTAGTAGCTGATTCTTGACAAACGCTTGACTCTCTCCTACTTTCTCAGATATCAGCGAGACGATAAGATGAAAAAGCGCATTGGCGCTCAAACTCCTGGCTGGACTGTACGACTTGATATCACATTTAATCTTCTTCTCAACCATGTTGTTTAATTCATCCGGCATAGAGTCAGCAATTATGTTGATAGTTCTTTGGCCTGTTGTAAAATCATAGTTGATATCACTCAGAGTCCCAATCACTGAAATCATCTTCACCTCGGCGGATTGTATCCCGCTTTACATCATTCTTCTTCGGCTTAGTGGCCCACTTCTTTGTATAAGCGTGAATCCATTCATCATCGTAGATGTCCGGGCACTCCTGCTTGCCATTCCTCAGCGTCGGCAGTGTTGCGGTATATTCCGAAATCTCGGTAACATCCTCTTTAAATCTGTCGGCTTGCTTGCGCTTGCTGTTGCTGTGTGGGAAATGTCTTAAACCGTGAAGTTTCATTTGTATTCCTCCAGAAATTTGACAATCTGTTTTGGATTCAGCGCCATGATCATGTCCTCTGCTGTAAGGTTAGAATCGAGCGCCTTAAATCCAAAGTATGAATACCTGTTTTTCTTTATATAATCAGCGATAACTTTGCGCTGGTTGTTGTATTCTTCCTGTAGCCGCCTAGCGGTCTCGATAATCTCATCAGCTTTGAATTTCAACTCAGCTAATTGCCATTGATAATAACGCAACATTCTCTCATGTTGAGGAAATATATCGCACATATTATCAATGTCTTCTGGATGAGAAGTGATAAGCGCCACATATCTATCTGGTGACAGCATATGGTTGTTAACTGACCGATGCATCTCAAGGTATTCTGGAGTTTTAATTTTTACTCGATTGAAGTTGCCATCAACAACGACGAACCCTTCTTTCTCAAGTCCGTCTTCATTAAGATGTTCAACTGCCGACATGCAATCATCAAGTGTCGCAAGAGGATATTCAATCGGATGTTCAATACCGATATCACAAATGATGTCCTCGCCTGTTAAGTTGTTGATTGTACCTATGTGCCAAATCTTTGTGACTGGATATCTGATAACTACCTGCGTCTCAGGAGATACCAATTCGAATAAATAGGTGTTCAACTTACTCATGTCGTACCAACGGATTGACTTGAAGTTGATTGCAGAACAAAACAAATCGTAAAATGTTCTACCTGTTTGTGTACTTGCCGTACTTGCATTAATGGTTGACATGGTAGACGCTCGCCACGTTGTAAACTGCCAGTCATACCATACTTTAATTAAACTGCCATCAATCTTATCCTGGACTTTTGCTGTGTTCCAATCAATTTCAGCGGCGTTTGGTTCTTGGATGTTGAAGAATTTTTTAAATGGCCAACAGACTACATCAAGCGTTCTATGATCGATGATAATTCCTCTCGCCTCGCAAACAATCGGGTCTGAGAAATTAGCACCGATACCATACTTGAACAGCGATAATCTGCCGTCATCTTTAATATTAATGTTTTTCTGCTCAAGTAGCTCACGCCAGTCATCCGGGTGATCTCTAATGTATCTGCAAATTAATGATGCGTCAGTCATATGTCTCCTTAGAATAATTCATCTGGTAGCTGATTAAAAATCGGATCAATAACTTCAATTTGCCTATCTTGAATTTCGTCATAAGACATTACATCACATGTGATATATCGATAAGCATCAATGGCTTTTATTATTAAATTACATTGTTCTTCATTAAGCGTTAGTTGATACGCCTTTGTTTCTGTCATTTTTCTTTCTTTCTTCTTTTCGCCGCTTCATATCTTCACGAATCTGATTAGCAATATACTTGTCTGCAATTTTTCTATTTCGATTCATTTATCTCCTCACCAAATTTGCAATGTATTCTATGGTCTTAATCTCAGGTGCATATTTCCACCCAATATAGCTGTAAGCGTTTGTCAATACAATAATGGTTGGTATTATTTCACAAAGCACAGCCGCAACCCATACCCCAGCTACATCATCAGAACTTCCTTCTTTTGAAGTTTTTACAATAAGTGTTCCAAAAGCAATACCAAGTATGATAGCGAAAACCATAGCTACAACAATCCCAAACATGCACATCGCCATCTTGTATGCTTGAATTCTCGGAACTAAATATTCAGCAGTAACATTAAATTTCGTACACAGGTCTTCTATGACAGCATTAATTTGACTATCCATTATCGCCTCTTTTTCCTTAAGTACTCTTTGATTCGCTCTGGACACTCTTCAACTGGATTGCGGCTTTTCTTGTACATATTATCAATACAAAAAAATTCAGCTACGCAACCATCGCATCCATAAACTTTCAACTTGCCGAGATATTCTTTCACAATCTGATCGTAAGCGTCTTTGATATTCAATGTGCAGCCTCATCACATTCATGCAGTCGCCAGATATCACCAAACATTTGGTCGCCCATCATGTTATGGTCTTTCTCCATCTTCTGCGGACTCTGTTTCCACTCCATATACGGAGCCATATGCAGGTTAATTAAGTTACCAATATATAAGTCTTGAGTTGTTATCTCATTAAAGCCAGACAGATAGAGATAAGCCGATGCATTATGATGGTTGTAGTAATGCGCATCACCATCATCTCCGAAAGACTGTGTAAGACGCTTGCCAATGTCATGATACAGTGCCGCAGTTTGTACTGCCTTACCAAAACCATGTTCGTAAGCGTACTCTTCGGCAGCATCCTGGTGCTGTAATAAAGTCAGCGTATGGTGTTTGCTCTTCTGATCCATATCTTCTGTCGGATAAACATATGCCTCTTCATTTTGAATACACATGATATTATTCCAACCTTCATAAAACCATGGAGCATTGAAGCGCCCAAGCATTCTCATGATAACGTCCTTTCCGACTGGTTTCTCACGCTTAGAGTCTCGTTCGATACAAATATCTACAGGTGTGGTAAACAAAACTGCAACTTTTGCGACGGGCATCGTCAAATTACGGAGATAATCCATACGTTTCTTACGGTTCATATTCGTAGCATCATAAACAACACACTCTTCTCCACGTTGGAACGCATCCCGAATACGCTTGTGTAACTCGTCAAACGTTTTTCTGTTATCTTCGTCATTTGTTGGGTCGAGTCCTAACTCTTCTCTGATTGCATCCGATGAGTACACAGGATATCCAGTAGAGTTTGCCCATGTTGATTTACCAGAACCAGGCAGTCCAATCGTCATGAATAATGTCACAGCGCCTCCACATTTCTCATTTTAGGATAAGGGTCTAGTGCAGCTTGTAAATGCCCACACTTTCTACATCGATGCATATACTTTTTATTCGGAAATTCATTAATGACCTCGCCGGTAAAATCCATTGTTTCACCGCAAAGGTCACACACAAGTTCAATAATCTTTTCTGTTTCTTTCATCGTAAAATAAATACCTCTGCATATTGGATACCGAATTCGTAACATGCTGCATCTGACCCATGTAGAATATCAAGTGTTCCATACTTAGTACCTCTATCAGTCAGTGTATAAATGTGTCCGTTGACCATTAATTTAGTTCCAAACGGAAGCCTTGCTGTTGCGACCGTATCTCCAATAACCATTGGAGCGCCTGATGCAGTTGTCCAGGCTCTGCCCTCACCGTTACAACATTCCAAAGGACAGTAAGCTGTTAATTTCCACTTTCCAAGTGATTCCCAGTTTTCCTGGGGCTTCTCATGTAGCTCTTCAACGACTTCAATCACATCTGGTAGCGCAATATATTTAGCAGGTTCAGTCGGCGGTTGAACACCAACTTCGACTCTACTTGCATATACCGTTGAGCAACTTAACGCAACGATTAAAGCTGTTGCCGCTATGAGACGTTTCATTCCCACCTCACGGCATCCATGTTTACCCACTTGCCGTCTGGTTCATTCTTCTTATTTGGGATATCATCACACCACACACGATTCGTTGCTGGATCCCAGTCTGTAAACACATACCTCTTGCCGCTATAGCGGCCCCATCGAATAAATTTGTTAATAATCATTCTTACACCTCCTTTTTTGTTCTTGCCCCGGTTGGAATCGAACCAACGCCTACGGCCCACGCCGCCGCTCTAACCACTGAACCACGGAGCTGAGACAACTGATCAGGTTGCCTCAATTGAGATCTCGATGCTCTGCTACGATTTGCAGCCCATAGCTATGTCTTTGTAAGTTAAACTGCTATCCTACAGAGCAATGCACCCAGCGAGAGTTGAACTCGCACGGTTTCCCACTAGAGCCTAAATCTAGCGTGTCTGCCATTCCACCATGGGTGCTTGTGAAAATAAAATTGACATTATGGAACCGCTTCCAGATGCTTTTTCCATGCCACAAACATATTTGCCAGCGCAATTCGTGACGGAGAATCTTTTGGGAGAGAATCCACATAGTCGAAAAACCACTGGAGATTGATGCCGTCCATATATGCTCCTTTATGTGTCACTTTTCTGCATGAAAAAGTCGCATCTTGCCTCTGTATCAAGGTCTGCCTTATCCAATTTGTACTCGGAATGGCAGTCCCGGCTGTTGGGATAACACTTCAGATTATCAATGTCGCAATGCTGACAATCCTTACACTTATGTTTTTCCATAAATGCTCCTTTTATAAGCGTGTTTTACCAATATCTGCTGTCACCATCTACGGTAAAAACACGATACCAAATGGCGTTGTCTTTGTCTTTTTCTCGCAATTCTTGCAGTTTTTTGCGTGTTTCTGTTTCTGTAAGACCGTAGGCACAGCATTGCGGATATGTATCGTCATACATGATTTTATAAAGCGTTTCCTCGTTCATGTCCTCCCCTCACTTCGTTAGCATAAATGCTCCTTTAAAAACGTGTTTTATGCTTCATGCGGTACTCAACATACCGTTTCACACCTTCCCTGTGCCACCATGCCTGTATCACCGTACCGATATAAATTCCGATAACAAAAGTTAAAATCGGCATAAATGCTCCTTTTCAAGATGGTTGATTCATGAGCCATCTTTCTTCTGCGTATACTCGTTTTCCGCACTTAGGGCAATGCTCACGCTGATTGTTTCTCAGATTGGATTGGATTTTATGGCTCATGGGATTGTACCACGGTGTTTCATCACCACAGTATGGGCAGCGAGTATATCCGAATCCCCAATGGTAAACATCTTCCCATCTTTTTGCTTCAGTCATAAATGCTCCTTTTATGGTGATTCATCTTCTTTCAGCGGACACCATTCTGGTCTTGGAGAACCGTATGGTGCTACGATTCTTTTCGACTTGTCTGCCCTTACCGCTTGACAATACATTAGTTTTTCTGCGTGAAAGCACGGACATACTCCACAGCACCGTGGCATATCAATATTGATTTTTACCATGTTCTCCACTTTAGAGGTCAGTCTACCGTAATATGATACCAGTAACCATTACCAAGTTCGGCCTTTCTTTTCTTGCCATACTCTTCAGCCGCTTTGATGCCTCTTATTTTTTCATCTTCAATAATTTCATCACCGTTGTTCCCATCGTAGATATACACGCAGTACCATGTTTCGGCATTAATTACATCATTGTCAAAATCATTTTTCATTGTTTTGCTCCTTTCTCCACTCTTTTTCTTCGCAGTAATCTCGGAAAGGACACCAAGAACAAGCAAAAGCTTTTGCCTTACATTCCATTGTATTCCCTCTTTTCAATACGGTTGATTCATCACCGCATTTATATGCTTCCGATGAGATTTGAACTCACAAGCCTAATGGCACAGGATTTTAAGTCCTGCGTGTATGCCAGTTTCACCACGGAAGCGTACCCAAGATGGGATTCGAACCCACAGTTTTCATGATTTTGAGTCATGTGCGTATGCCAATTCCGCCACTCGGGTAAACAAATTGTCTGGGTAAGGATTTACACCTTACATGACACTGCGAGAATTTGTTCGTGTCAGATGCTACCTCGCATTCCATGTAGTCTGCGTCTACTTATTCCGCCACCAGACAACTGGAATCTTTGGCGGTTTAACGACACCCTTACCATGATGTCGGGTCTTGTCCTACTGTCGGGTCAAGCCCGTAGGTTAGTCGAGAGTCGCCATCTGACTCGACACAATCATCTCCATTCCTGCCTGGAGAACCCCGTCATACCAATCCTCTACCATTGAGTTGGATTCGAACCAACACTAGCGAAGATGGATGGATTCGAACCATCGGAGCCTTTCAGCTCAATGCTTTTCAAGAGCATCGCCTTAAACCAACTCGGCCACATCTCCAAAATAGCGGGGACGAGACTCGGACTCGTATACCCAGATAATGAGTCTGGTAAGTTGCCATTTACTTTACCCCGCAAAGCTCCCGGTGAGACTCGGACTCACAGCCTATTGATTACAGGTCAATTGCGCTACCAATTGCGCTACAGGAGCATTGGCGCAGAGTGAGGGTTTCGAACCCCCGATGCCTTTCAGCATTCTTGATTTAGAGTCAAGCACCATCAACCACTCGGTCAACTCTGCGGGAGAGGCCACTCATAACTTCCTCTCCAATCGAGATGACAGGTTTCGAACCTGCGGCATCTGCTTCCCAAAAGCAGCGCTCTACCATCTGAGCTACATCTCGAAAAATAAATATCCTTATGACAGCAAATACTGGTATGGTTTGTACGATTCCCTATAAACGAAATGATCAACTTGACTACGAGTAACTCCTAATATGTTGCTAATGGATTGATTTGTTTGACCAGATTTTTTTAGTTCAGCAATTTTTTGTAGAACATCTAATGATAATCTTTGCGGACGAGAATTTATATTTAATAGCCATGGCTTTTTATCGTAGTAATATGTCCATATCTTTCCATTCAAAAATAACCATATGGTATCTTCGCTCACATCCATTACTTCGGCAATCTGCTTAAGTGTCATTCCATTTGATTTAAGTTCCCAAATACAATCAAAGTCATCATCTTTTAATTTTGTTTTTAATGCTCCGTTTCTCACTGCATGTAATGTATTCTCTAGATAAGTCACAAATTCAAGATTGTCCCATCGATTATTAAGCTTGTTTAAATCTTTGTGATTAATAACAAGCGTTTTGTCGCCATCAACAAAATTCTCTGCGACAGCTCTATGAATTTTGATACAAATCTTTCTAGCTCTACCACGGCTTATTACTGTTGTTAAATATCCTTCATGGTTAATATTTTGTTTCAGAATTTTATTGGTATTAGTACTACGCAACCTACCCATATTTGAAATCTCATGAGTATCACCAAAATATTCACCATGATAAACCAATGGTTTCCAAATCTCTTCTGCTAAAACTTCTTCCATTCACACCTCAATAAGAAAGGAGGTCATACTCTGGATTCTTATCCATTAACAGCACGAACCATGCTAAGTATTACCAGTTAACAGTCACACAGTGGCGTCACAAGCGGTAGAAATCAACAAAACCAAAAAGAACCGCCACTGATAAAATCTACTTACCAGGCTTTCACTGGTGCCCAGTAGGGTGGACAGCTTGAATTTCACATCAAGGTCAATTGCTAATGAGATTTCTCATAAAGTCTATTGCTTTTGGGTTTATCTATGATTTGATTATGGAGGGATAAGTTTATGAGGATTTCATTAACAACCTTGAACTGGGCTGGAGAGATTCGAACTCACACATTGAAGGATCAAAGCCTTCTGCCTTCCCATTTGGCGACAGCCCATTAATACCGCACTTTTCTTAAAATGAGGAAGCTTTTTCCTAACGCCGTGGCGGAATCGAACCGCTAATCACCCCTCAGCTTTGCGTTCACAAGCCTATAAGAATACAGTGCGGACATTGGGACTCAGGGGGTCGAACCCTGGACAGACACGGCTTATAAGGCCGTCGCTCTAACCAACTGAGCTAAGTCCCAGTAGGCGGTGATCAACCGCCCATACGCAATCCGAATTTCAAAGGTTTCTAATAAATAATTCCACTGCCTACCTGCCTCGCAGGTCACCATCGGTCATATACAACCCAACCTAAACTGTTAGCCGAGGATTTTATCAAGGTTTGAACTTTTGCGGAGCCTTTCCTTCTTTAATCCTTGAACTTTACTCAAACTAAACTTTGAGCTTTGAGCTTTATTCTTTGAGCTTTGAGCCTTAAGCTTTAAGCCGATTGCGTTGGATTGTAACCAATACGTGTTAGTATTGGTTTATAGCCAACACAGATTATTTTTTTATTCGACTATGTATATTGGCTGTCGATCAAAAAATATTCTTTCCAAATAAGAATATTTGCTCTTTTATGTAACGGTTTATTATTTACTTTACTTAAGCCCAAACCGTTAAAATGGCTGAAGGGTTGTAGTTTATGATTTTCGGTAGGTAGTGGAGGCTTTGGGTTGGGATTTGAACCCAACATGATGTTGTTTCCAAAATGCCAGCACTATTTCAGCGACGATTCCAACATCTTACGTGTACTGTTTACCCTTTCCAGCACCAAAGCCTATGTAAATGTCAGCCCCAGACCGCATCCTGAGTTTTATCTGGCGTGGATTTCTGTGTCGTCCATTAGTAAGACACATAGCGGTTATCTGACAGTCACATCAATACTCAATCTCAATCGTGGTCAGCGCATTACTGACACTCAGAGCAGAGTCGCACTTGCTCGTGAATGCAGAAATGTCATCAGTGAGTCTCTGGATTTTCTCAGAGATATTCAGCGGATCAATAAGCTCGACCGACTTCATTGCAATGAAATCTTCTCTCGCCTTCTGAATCTCAGCCGATGCTGTCTTTGCTTCCTTCGCACCAAACATAGAAATCAGGTAGTTCTCAATGGAAGTCTGGAACTCCTTCGACTCGTTATAGTCCACCTTCTTCTTTGCGGCGTTCAGCTGAATCGACA
>Ga0256404_1011259_pt1 | contig 12051 bp, 6 predicted proteins | sample RumenRJG_01DNA_FD_185990 | JGI IMG/M metagenome (GOLD analysis project Ga0256404, IMG submission 185990) | Bovine rumen microbial communities from Lethbridge, Alberta, Canada - RJG_01 | ecosystem: Host-associated > Mammals > Digestive system > Stomach > Rumen | place: Canada: Alberta | collected... | reverse complement strand
CGCCGATATGATTGCCAAAAGGGACATCATTGACAAGTTCCTGTCAGCTGCAAAGCAGGAGAACCAGACGGTGTCAAGGCAAATAACCATATATCTTGCGGACGAGGAGCTCAGCAAAATCGTGAGATCGCGAAAAAAGAAAACGGAGCCCGAAAACTAACAAATGCCCCGAGGCACAAACCCTCGGGACATTCAACAGAGACATATTCCTTTCAGAGGGCAGACCGAAAATACATCAGTCTATGATGGAAGCGCCAAAAGCAGCGCCGCCTACGCCGGACGTGATGATCCCAACACGTTTATTGGCAGCCTCTACCACTCTGCCATCTCCGATATACATAGTCACGTGATAGACATATCCAGATTTATCCTGATAAAAGAGCAGATCTCCTGGTTTTGCTTCAGATACACTGATACGTCTTCCAGCGTTTGCCTGGTCGCAGGCGACTCGTGGCAGCCCAATTCCAAAGTTTGCATAAACAGACATAACAAAACCTGAACAGTCGGCTCCGTTCGTTAAACTTGTACCACCCCAAACATAAGGATTTCCGACAAACTGGAGGGCGAATTGTACCATTCTTTGACGCAGGCTTTCCTTCTTTTCTGCTGCTATGCGGGCTTTGTCCTCTTCTGCTGCTTCAAGCGTTTTGTCTTTGTAATTCAGTCTTTCGCTCCCAGCATCCTCTTTCTTGTCTGTTTCAGTACTGTTGCTTTCTGCATTCTTATTGGCTTCGCTATTCTCCCTGTCACTCTCATCATTTTCAGAAATCTTCGTCAGCCCATCTGTGTGCAGGGTTTCTGAATCATGTTCAATCAGCATAGCCCCGTCACAAAGAGACGAAGATGCTGTAAACTCCTGCATTTCCTCAGCATGTACCATAAAAGGGAATGCTGCGCATGTGGTTGATAATGACAATACAAGGCATGCAAAAAATCTTCTCATTATTATTTCGGGCCTCGCCCGCTCCTTTCTTACAACCTCTTTTAGATATTATGGGAGAAACGGGAAACGCAAAACTGTCGAAATTGGAAAGCCTTCTGATTTCGCATAAATATATCGTAAGGATTTATGAAAAATGGAGTTTATCACAAGGGAGGCAAAACGCATGAAAAAATCAAAAGTCCTTAAAACTGTCCGTACTGTCATCACAATCCTTTCAATCTGCGCAGCAGCGGTGTTCCTGTCATCAAAGATTGAACTTGCGCATAAAACATATGTGCAGGCTCATGCAGATGAAACGGAAACGGAAGGTCCTGACACTTCTGAAAAATTCACAGAAGGAATAAAAGCCCTTCAAAGTAATATCCAGATTGACGGAAACGAGGGGATCTTCGCTCCGCTTTTCGACATCCTTGGTGTCAGTCCGGATCAGGTACTGCTGCACCTTATCCTGCATATCGCATTTATCGTAATAACGATAGTGCTTGTCGGAAAGGCGCTGGCATTTCTAGCTAAAGTCCTTCCGCCATGGCTTGGCGGCATACTTGCGGCAGCATTTATACTCAGCCTGTTGGTACTGCTGTATAGAGTCGCACTTGTCGGCTGATAAAAAGAGGGGAATAGCCCCTCTTTTTTTGTTTTCACCAGATCATTGTATGTATTGTACATATGTATGCTGTCTTTACCTTTGTTTTTGTGCATATCATACGTCATTTTTGATATATTCCCTATATATGAAAATTCCTGAGTGACTCGATCGTGCATAATTATAAAAAGGGAAAGTTTAGTTTTTTCAGGGAGGAATACAGGATGCAGATAATCGTCCACGACTCCATAACAGTATACGATCCGACAGAAGAGATGCTTTCATATATTAAAAACACCCTTTATGCCGAGAATCCGGAATTCGCTGTCAGGACAAAACTCGGCAAATGGACAGGCCGGACTGAACCTTATATATACTTTTATTCAGTAAAAGAAAAATATGGGCATATATTTGTAACCGTACCCTTTGGATGTCTACAGCTTATTTTTCCATATCTTACAAAAGACTGTAAGTTTCAATTTCGGCTTTCTCCTGATAGAAAACTTGACTATCCGGGCGTTGATATGCCGCTTTATGATTACCAGAAAGAAGCTGTTGCAAGACTCGTTTCACAGGATGGGGCGCTTGTATCAGCCGGAAATATCATTTCAAAAGGCGGGATTCTGATCGGAAAATGTGGATCAGGCAAAACACAGGTTGGCATTGGAGCAATTGTTGCGCTGAAGCGCAAAGCACTTTGGCTGACACATACACTTGACCTCGTACAACAGGCTTATGATCGGGCTGCGATGTATATGCCAAAAGAATGGCTCGGAAAAATCGCGTCTGGGAAGGTTAATATCGGATCACATATCACATTTGCGACTGTCCAGACGATGTCAAAACTTGACCTTTCCAAATATCGGATGGAATGGGACGTGATTATCGTAGACGAATGTCATCGCATTTGTGGCAGCGAATCACAGACAAGGATGTTTTTCGGAGTTCTCTCATCACTTGCCGCAAGATACAAGTTTGGACTGACAGCGACGCTGCACCGCTCTGATGGACTCACCCAGAGTGCTACATATGCACTTGGCCCTGTGCTTTACGAAATATCGAAAAAAGACCTTGAATCAAAGCTTATTACACCATATGTAAAAGTCATAGAGACAGACCTTCCGGAAAGTGAAATGTATATAGACGGCGGAGATATTGAATTTTCGAAGCTTATCGGGTATATTGCGGGAAATACAGAAAGAAACCTTCTGATTGCGAAGATGATTGAAGCTGACTATAGTCTTCACAGTACCCTTATACTTTCAGACCGAATTTCACAGCTTGAATCAATAAAGGGAATGCTGCCAGCTAAGGTAAAAGAAAAATCTGTCATGATAGACGGAACCATGCAGAGCAAAAAGATGAAAAAAGTGAGACAAGACGCAATAAGCATGATGAAGTCAGGAGAAAAACTGATTCTATTCGCAACATATGGACTTGCAAGAGAAGGGCTTGATATCCCGCGCCTCGATCGGCTTTACCTTGCATCACCAAAGAAAGACGCTGCTGTAGTCGAGCAGTCACTTGGACGGATTTCCAGGACGGCTCCTGGCAAAAACTCTGCTATGTGTATCGACTTTGTAGATAAAAATATCGGTATTTGCCGAGGACTGTTTTATAAGAGGCTTGCAACATACAACGAGATGGAGGTTGGACATACGCCCTGTGCTTTCTAGCATTCTGGTATATTTTTTTATGGGTCAGGCAAAAGCCTGACCCTGTTTTTTTGTCTCAGCCGGTAATAGAAAGAATAAACTCTTTTCCATCTTCGGACCTTGTGACATTGGCGTGATCAGTTCCCGAGCCGTCTTTCCCAAATGATCCATGGTAAAACATCTGTGAAATATGTTCCAACTTTGCAAGCGCTTCCTGGCTGCTGATATCAGCATCTGAAGAAAGCTTAACCATGAGACAGGCTTTTCCATCTATAAGCGAAGTACTTATTGCATACATTTTTCCGTCAGCACTGTAAGCAGCATTATCGTTTTGTACATACAAAAGCTGATTCCCGGACGCATCATAGGTATATACACAAGGTCCAAGATTATGCGAATCCTCTTTTACAGCTCCATATTCTACGCCCGCAATGATATTTCCAAACGCGTTTTCTGCAGAAAGGTCAACGTCCGTAAGAACTTCCGGGAACATGGACGAAAGCATTGTAGCAGCTGGCTTCCATTCAGAGGGGCCAAGTGATGATGGTCCAAGATCACAGGTGATATGTACCCCTTGTCCATCCTGAAATCTTGAAACACTTACAAGTCCGATATACTTTGCTTTGTCCCCATCGTACATACCGGAAAACAGATTTATATATCCGCTTCCGTCATCGTCAATACCTATTCCTGACAGAGCCTTCACCATAGCATCCTGACCGGAAGATATAAGCTCAACCCTTCCATTTCCGGTATCCGCAGCAAACGATGATACGATGGCTGTCATGCTTCCATTCTTTATCTCACGAGTCCGCGTACCACCAGTTCTGTCCTCTGTAACAATATCAGAAAACCCATCTGTTCCGCCAGCTGAAACAACAGCGTCGCGCACATGATTTCCTGAAAAGTCGTATGCTTTGACGTATTCCTTTTTGGGCGCTTCTGTCTCTGTTTCTGTTTCAGTCTCAGGTGCTTTTACCGGAATCGATACAGATCCTGATACTCCCTCGTAAAGTACGGTAACTGAACATTTATCTCCCATATCAAAAACACTTACTTTCGCGTTTTTAACAGTCTTCGTAGTGCCGTCTGCCATCTCGGCGGTAACGGAAAGATCGCTTAGATCTATTGTTTGCCCTTTTTCTACATATGATATTTTTGATTTTACAATCAGGTCTTTTACATGGTTTTCTGTCTCTCTCTCAGTCTGCACCTTTACATCAGCATCAGAAAATGCTGAATAATCCGTTACGGTATGTGCACCTGATGGATCCTGAAGTGTACGTACATCCTTTTTCTGACAGCCTGACAGGATTGAAGCGAAAAGAGATATAGCAACTACGATGTAAATATCAGCTGTTTTTCGTCTTTTAAGCATATATGGCATGGGCGCTGGATGCGCCCCTCCTCCTTTCTTTAGTTAAGGCTGAAAGTGGCAACTGTGTCCTTTGTTTCTGTTTTCTCTGGCTTGCTGCTTTCTTTCTGGCCTTTTACTTCAGAATCTTTTGTTTCTGAAGTTCCTTCCCCAGAAGAATTGGTTTCTGGAGCTTTTGTTTCTGGCGTTTTTGTATCATTCTGTCCGCTGTCAGACTGCGAGTCAAAGATATTTACAAGCGTTTCGCTCTCCTTTTCCTTATCTGTTTCTGCCTGCATTCCTTCTTTGGCATTTTTGAGCGAGTCTGTCTTATTCGTTTCTTTATTCGTTTCTTTATTCCCAGTCCCCGTTTTTTTCTCAGAGCTTTTCACGTCTGATTTTCTATTTTCATCGCCCGACTTTTTATCAGACGTTTCAGCTTGTTTTCTGGTTATTTTCTCTGTTACTTTTTCGCTTTGATTTTCGCTTGCCTGTTCGCTGTCTGCTTTCTCAGAAACAGCTACTGGTTTTGTATCATCTTTAGATGATGCAGTAGAGACAAACGAGATGCGGTCATTGTACTTCAATGAATCGAACCCAAGGCCGCTCCACTCAAACCATGTATACTGCCCAATATTTCCATCTTTTCCCATCATCCGCATTGCGAACTCTGTAACCTTTATTTTCCCGCACGGTTTAAGTGTTGCAGGATCTGCCACAAGAAGGCTCCCGTCTGATGTATACCCGTATATAACGCCTATTGATTCCCCGGTGCTGGACGAATACATTGAAACACTTACACAATATCCGGCATCAATATGCTTAATGACATACGTATAGTCTTTCAGCGTATTCTGATTGTTTGCAAACCTTGAAGCGTCAGCCTTGTCTACAAACGGATATACAATTGGTGCTTTCACGTCTTTGCTTACGTCTGGGTCCTCGTCAATTTCTGCAACTCTCTGGCATGTCAATGGTCCTCCCTTGTCCGGAAGGATACCTGACAGTGTTTTAGCGAACTTCCCATCGTCAAGGAATATATTCCCGAAAAATGGTACCCTTAGTCTGTTTGCAAATGTAAGAGGCTGCGAATAGCAGCGTACCTCGTAGCTTCCGTCTATATACCAGGCATCTTCTTCTTCCCGATGCTGAAGTTCTCTGTGGACGCCTTCTTCATATGCGTACACGTATACCTTTTCAGGAAATTTCACCCATCCGTGATAGAATGAAAACCTATATCCATTCAGCGTTCTTACAACGCCGCCTCTTGCCTTATCGCTGTAAGAATCCGGCCAGAGAATGATGTCATCTATCTTGTATGGCGTCCCAATGCTGTATCCGTGCTTTTTATCATCTTTTCTCACTTCGTCAAGCAGATTATCGCTTTTGGCTGTAGGAGACGTCTTTGTGATATTTACCTCGGCATAGTCCGAAATTCCGTCGAAATCGCTGTCAACCCGATATGGATCGGTCCCGTACTGATCTTCAAGCGCATTTGTCATTCCGTCCCCGTCAAAGTCTGCATCTGGATGCTCTTTGTAATATTGCTGTGCCACACGAATCATCCTGGCATCCGCTGTGAGCGGATTATAAGAAGAATCATCCTTTGGCTTATAAAACTGCGGAGGTATGTAAATAGCAGAAAGCAAAACTGCTATAACAGCAGCAGCCGTTCCAACCCCCTTTGCTGCTTTCGAGAGTCTTTTACGGACACGCCTTCCCTTTGTGTCATACAAAACACTTTTCTGCCTGCGCCTTTTTTTCTCTCCCTGTTCATCCATGTATTCATCATGCAGGAGGTCTTTTAAATTTTTTTCCATACATGTATGGGCCGCTGCTTATTGCAGCCCTTCCTCCTCTCTGACTTTATCTTCCTTCGGATCTTCACCACACTCGAAAACGATGTCTTTGAGACCAAGCTCTTTCTTCTTTTTGGTGCGAAGGTTTGCTCTTGTGTATGCCATATATTCACCAAGAGGGCACTCAAACACTTTCTCATTCACAAAGATTCCAGTATCTTCAAGTCTGCCCGTTGTCCTGTCATAAACAAAAAGGCGGTGTCCCTGAGACGTAGCACAATGAACAATCGCGCTTTTCCAATTTATACAGCTGTTATACAGATACAGCAGCACCTGCGGCAGCCCTGACTCAAGCGGCTCAACTTTTTCAACAAAACACTCCGGCACATCCGGGTCGTCTCTGTCACGCCGGATTTTTCCTTCAATCTTTACAGCCTCATTTTCCATGATGTCTCCTTCCAGCGCCTCATACCTGTCTGGAAAGCACAGGCATTTCAGACGTCCCGTCTTATCTTCAAGCGAAAAAGATACATAGTCCTTTCCGCTTTTTTTAGACTTACTCTTCTTCACATCGCTTATAATTCCATAAAACACAGCCTGTAATCCTTTACCCGACACATCCAGATATCCGGAAGCATCGCATATTTTGTCGTGTCCAGGCGGTGCACACTCCTCATACGGGTCAAAGGGATGTGCACTGATATAGGAATATAGGACGTCTTTTTCATACATAAGATTTATGGATACATCCTGTTTCCCATCCGCAAGCTGTATTTCAGCAAGCTTGTCTTTTGCAGCGCGCGCCCTTTGTTTTGCGGAGCGGACCTTCGTTTCCAGAGCGGTCTTTGCCTTATCATCAGCCGTCACACAAAACTTTTCCTCAGCATCTTTTGCGGATTCGTTCAGCTTTTTCAGCCTTTTTACGATATCCGCCACAGCCGGAATGTTCGATACAAGTTTTTCCCTGTCATTACAAAAGGCATCGAATGCCCCGGCTTTTGCAAGAGCAACTGCGGCTCCTTTGTTGATATCACAGCGCGTCAGAAAATCTACAGGCCCAGCAAACAGAGGGCTGCGACACGAGATAATTTTTTCTGCTGCTGACCCGACTCCTTTGACATTCGACAGCCCATATATGATTGTATGGCTATCAAGTACAGTAAAACCTTCCCATGATCTGTTTATATCCGGAGTTTTGACTGTGATTCCCATATCACGGCAGGCAGAAATGATGCCAGGATATTTTTCTGTCTTCGCAAAGTTGAGTGATGAAGCCATGAACTCTGCTGGATAATGATATTTCAACCATGCTGTCTGATACGAAACAAGCGCATAAGCTGCCGCATGTGATTTATTGAATGCATATGAAGCAAACGAAATCATGTCATCATATATGGAGTTTGCCACATCCGCCGAAATTCCTTTCGACACACAGCCTGGGATATACACACTATCCTCTCCGGCATCAAATGCTTCTTTGTTCCCATATACGAAGTTTTTACGTTCTTCGTTCAGGATCCTGGCCTTTTTCTTCGCCATTCCCCTTCGCACAAGGTCCGACCTTCCCATCGAAAATCCGGCGAGATCACGCACAATCTGCATGACCTGTTCCTGATAAACAATGCAGCCATAAGTTTTTTCAAGGATAGGCCTGAGCATGGGTGTCTTATAATGAATATCATCAGGATGCTTTTTTCCCTCTATATAGTCTGGTATGAAATCCATCGGCCCCGGCCTGAAAAGAGCGATCCCCGCCAGAATATCGTCAATCGAATCAGGCCTGAGGGCTTTCCACATCTTTTTCATTCCTGCCGACTCACACTGGAACACGCAGTCTGTATTTCCCGTTGAATAGATGTTTTCAAAAACTTCCTTTTCAAATGGAATAGCATGGATATTGATGCGTACACCATATCTCTTATATGCGAGCTCCACAGTTCTGTCGATGATATCAAGTGTTGTAAGGCCAAGCATATCCATCTTTAAAAGCCCAAGGCCTTCACTTTCGACCATATCGCACTGGATGTTCCACATCGGGGCATCTGTCGTACCGACGTTAACCAGCGGTGCGTAGTCTGTTACGTCACCGTTATCAGATATGATGACTCCTGCTGCATGTGTACCATACCCGACTGTAACACCTTCAAGTAGTTTTGCCGCTTCGAGAATTTCCATAGCTTTTCTGTTATCCCCGAAACGCTCAGCTATCTCTGATTCTGTATCCGCAATCGTGATATGTGGTTTTTGCGGAACCATCTTCGCCATTGCGTCATATATGTTGTTATAGGCTACTGAAGAGCCCTTATCTTTCATTGAAATGATTCGTCCGGCAGCCCTGATTGCAGCCCTCGCAGCAAGCGTTGTATGCGTGACGATTGAGCATACACCTATGCAATCTTTTTTTCCGGCGTACTTTTCCTTAATGCTTCCTACAAGCCAGTCTCTTATTGACGTTGCAATGTCTGAGTCAATATCAGGGGGTGATATCCGCTCTATATTTAAATACCGTTCAAAAATCAGGCCGTATGGAAGCGGATCAACATTTGTAATTCCAAGCAGATAATTACACAAAGATCCTGCGCCGGAGTTATGCACAACGCATACGTCTGTGCAATACGACGGCTCTGTGTCTGTTCCTACTTTCAGGTCATACACGGATCCTTTATACCTGTGCCGCACAATATCCCTGATTTTCATGTAAGTATATTTTTTATCAGAGCGGATGGCTTTTTCTCCCTCCCGGCAGGCCTGACTGAACCCTGTAATAATAGAAGCAGACTGAAGAGAATATCCTACCGTGACAAAGTATCCAAGCTCTGATGTCCCAGGTACTTGTGTAGATATTTCAGACGGAATACCAAGAGCAAGAAGGACGCGCTTGATTCCAAGCGCTACGTCCAGACTCTCTGCCGCAGCCTTTGTTTCAGATCCATAGCTTTTTCCACATGTATTAAACAGCCCTCTTATAAAAGATGCCATTACAGGACGCGGTCCAAGTACATCCTCCGGAACCTTTCTTTTACCTGAAATTCCATCATATGTCAGGCTGCACAAAAGATCAGACGCTGCATCGTCATGGACAACAGTAGTATACCTTCCGCTCTTTTTAGTAACCGACACTTTAATTTCGCCAAAAGCCTGATTCAGCTTTGAAGTAATATCAAATACAGCTGGACCACTTCCGAAGAATCTTGCCATTCCTCTGTCCATTGTGCCGTCTGCCAAGAACGCCCCAAGCAGATACGCAAGTTCGTTTGACATCTCAACATATCTGTTTGCGCTGGATTGATAATGTGGGTATAATTTTGCCCCCGTCCTTCTATCAATAGTGCTCACTGGTCTTGGATATGCGGCAAGATCATATACTGCGCAATCAGACGCCCCGGGGAACAGTTTTATCTTCGGCATAAGAAGCCAGTCGCCGGGCTTCAGCTTTGACGCTGCTTTCCACTCTGGAGACACAGAGAACGGTGTGCCCTCCTCATTTCCCGGCACTGTCAAGAACCTATGATCACGCGTAAAAGTGACAGTCCCGCTGCCATAGCATGTAATGTCCAAAAGTGTTTCATCAACGTCGTACCTGAATGTTCCAAGTACCGGAGCGGGTTTTCCTTCCATGTCGTACACGTAATCGTTTGTAGTAACATCCTCAATCTTCCTAAATCCCTCAGTCGTAAGTACAAGGCCGCCCTTTATCTGACATCCTCGTCCAGGTCCTACAGTGCACCCGGTAAATCCGTCACGCTCAGCCTTTTTTTCAGCCATATCAAGTATGCCTTTTACATTGAGCGTATAATCGCAATACCCTGTTTTCTCAATAACGCCTAACTCATATCTGAGACGTTTTTCATGTTCCTCGTCCCAACCACCATTCGGGAAGCGTTTTGGAATTGCTTCTCGTGCAAGCTTCTCCATCAAGTGCGGAGCGGTTTCGCCTTCAGGGAGATTATATTTCGGATAATGATTCGGTTTTTCCTCAAACCTGAATGTGCACTCCTCTCCTATTCTATTCGTATTGTTTTCTGCCAGGGCTGCTGCTTTCGCGCCAAGGACTGACTCTGCCCTCTGTCTTATCTCCTCTGGAAGAAGAATTCCGCATTTGTCGCCTCCCACTTCTTCCGGTACCCATGCGTTTTTTTGAAGCGACAGGATAAGATGCCTCCTGTAATCATCCTTCTCGTTTTCATCGATCGTCATGGGCTCATTTGACAGCACAAATGGTACTCCAAGCTCATTTGATACATTTATCATGGTTTCAACAATTTCCTTCTCACCGTCTTTGCCATGAAATACGATTTCGGTATAAAGATTTTTCCCAAAAATATCTTTAAGCTCCTCATATATATCTTTGAGTGTGGAATACACATCATTTCTGCCGATGGATTTTGCCTTAAGAGCATCAAGATCAGCTTTTGTCTTATCCCACGACAGCGCTTTTTCCTCTTCCTCAGCTATATCCTTTTTTGTTTTGGCACGCATACGTTTCCAAGAGGCGATCTTGCTCTTAGACTTTTCAAAAAGCGCCTTTGCCTGTTCTGATTCCGTCATATCCGCGTCAAGGGCTGCTTTTTCATCTGCGTAGTTCTCAGAGTTTTCCTGTCTGAGTCTTTCAACCTTCTCAATCCGTTTAATAAAGACACGCTTTGCTGTTTTTTCAAGGCGCTTTTTTTCTTGTTCTTCTACCTTGATCTCTTCATCGAGCATTTCAAGGCGTTTTTTCTTTTCTTCGATGTCTTTGCCCGGTCTCTGTCCAAGCGCAGCCTCCCTGGCAACTATCTCATCCCGCTCTTTTTTGCTTAGTTCAAGAACATACTCTGGAAGACTTCCTGTCCCGCCAAGCATGGCAATAACATGTCCCGATGGCCAGTTTTTGAAAAATTTACAAAAATCCGTATATGAAACAGAAGGCCGGCCTTCTTTATTGATCACCTTGTTTTCTTTTGAGATGATCTTACAGAGCGCCTGATACCCAGACTTATCTTTTGCGTACAGTGTGATATAGGAAAGTTTTTCAACGTTCTCGCTCATGGAAACGTTGCACTCAACACCAATGATCGGATTTATCCCGTCTTTCAACGCGGCATTGTAAAAGCGCAGCATTCCGGTCATGTTTCCGTTATCTGCAAGCGCCACAGATGTATATCCACACGCCTTTGCCTTTGTCACAACGTCCTCTGGGCTTACAGCACACATTTTTACCGAGTTGTCTGTATGGACATGAAGTATTGTTTTCGACATAAATGCATGACAGGGCTTTTGCCCTCTCCTTTCCGTAAACCTTACATACTGGTTTCGGATACATTGTGCATTTTTACAGTACCCGTATTTTTTCGTATATGACAAAATCAGAGGCTGCGGTAATTGCGAAATGTTTAAAAATGTGAATTCCGAAAGGTGCCAGAATTACAACAATCTAAGTTCTGGTGTAAGACAGCGCATCCGCGCCCTCCAACGTAAGAGTGATATCTAAGCTCTGTGTGCGGAATCTCAGCGCAAGCGCGGCACGATCAGCTCTGCGCAAAAAATATATCTCAGGTGCCACGATCTAAGTCCTGGTGTAAGACGTCGCATTCTCGCACTCTCACGCGAGAGTGATATCTAAGCTCTGTGTGAGGAACCTCAGTCCAGACAGCGGCACGATCATCTCTGCGTGAAAAATATATCTCAGGTGCCACGATCTAAGTCCTGGTGTAAGACGTCGCATTCTCGCACTCTCA
>Ga0256404_1011258_pt1 | contig 12054 bp, 10 predicted proteins | sample RumenRJG_01DNA_FD_185990 | JGI IMG/M metagenome (GOLD analysis project Ga0256404, IMG submission 185990) | Bovine rumen microbial communities from Lethbridge, Alberta, Canada - RJG_01 | ecosystem: Host-associated > Mammals > Digestive system > Stomach > Rumen | place: Canada: Alberta | collected... | reverse complement strand
TGATAATCCCCTACACCCGCGTAAACGTGGGTGTGGGATGTTATGTGCCATTTTAAGAAATACTTGGCCAAAGTCCTCTGTTTTAGTTACTCCTACCCGGAAATCTATTAGGTTTTATAGAGGAAAGATAGCAATTTGTTTTGAAACGACAAACATAATCGATCATTTTCTTGATCTGAGTTTACTTCTTTTACGTTGACGGACATTTGGAAGTCCAAACATAACCGTCAAACCGTATTCGAGTTACAATTTAGGAAGCATACGTATGATTATCAATACAGTTAGATTTCAAGTGAGCAATTCCATTCTGTCTACCAGACAACAGTCTGTTTATTAACCAACATTTTGCTTCCATTTGAAAAAAATCGCCGATTGTTTTCTCATTCGCTGATAATTTAGTATCTTTGCGCTAAGATTACACAACAGAGAGATGAGTACTCAAGATATGGCTCACAAGTTGACGGAAACAGTGGAGGAGCTCTCTGAGCCGAGCTCGCTCAAGGGACTGTTTCATCAGCATAGGGATGGTTATCCACTGCCTTCAAGCACGGCGCTTGAAGAGATTATCCAGTTGGCTCGCGCCATCCTCTTTCCCGGCTATTTTGGAAAGTCACAGGTCAACGTCAAGACCATCAAATATCAGATTGGCGTCAACGTGGAGCGGCTGCAAAAGTTGCTCTCCGAACAGATACTGGCTGGACTGTGCTTTGCCGACAGCGACGAGAACGCTGAGGAGAAGCCTGCTGCCGACTCGTGTATCCTCAAAGATCTGAAAACACTAAAGGAGGAGTCCAAGGAGATGGCGACGGAACTCATCAGCCGTCTGCCCGCCGTGCGCCGCATCCTCGCCACCGACGTGGTGGCCGCCTACAACGGTGATCCCGCGGCAACGAGCATGGCTGAGATCCTGGCTTGCTACCCAGTCATCAAGACGCTGACGATCTTTCGTGTCGCTCACGAATTGTTTACGATGGGCGTGCCCTTGATTCCTCGCATGATGACAGAGATTGCCCACTCCGAGACCGGCATGGACATACACCCCGGAGCAACGATCGGTTCCTCGTTCACCATCGACCACGGTACGGGTGTCGTCATCGGCGAGACTTGTATCATCGGCAAGAACGTCAAACTCTATCAGGGTGTGACGCTCGGTGCCAAGAGCTTTCCCCTCGACGAGCACGGCAATCCTATCAAGGGTATCCCACGTCACCCGATCATCGAAGACGACGTGGTCATCTACGCCAACGCCACCGTGCTCGGCCGCGTGACCATTGGCAAAGGTTGTGTCGTGGGTGCCAACACATGGGTGATGGACGACATGGCACCACAAACCAAGATTTACAACAAGAACAAATAACCGACATTTATATAACATTTATATTTATTTTTAGCTAAAATGGAATTCGAACTCATCGCCAAGACATTCATGGGCTTGGAGCCCGTCCTGGCACAGGAGCTGACCCAACTGGGTGCTAACAACGTGCAAATCGGCCGCCGTATGGTATCATTCACCGGTGACAAGGAAATGATGTACCGCGCCAACTTCCAACTGCACACTGCCATCCGCATCCTGAAACCTATAAAACACTTCAAAGCCCGCTCGGCCGAGGACGTCTATGCTGAGGTACAGAAAATCGACTGGAGCCGATATATCCTTGAAGGAAAGACTTTCTCGGTGGACACGGTCGTATACTCCGATGACTTCCGCAACTCACGCTTCGTCACCTATAAGGTCAAGGATGCCATTGTGGACCAGTTCCGCGAGAAGACCGGTAAGCGTCCCAACATCTCTGTGGCCAATCCCGATATCCGTCTCCACATACACATTGCCAATGACGATGCCACTATCGCACTCGACTCCAGTGGTGAGAGCCTTCACCGCAGAGGCTACCGCCAGGAGAGCGTGGAGGCACCGCTTAATGAAGTGCTGGCTGCCGGCATGATCCTGATGACGGGATGGAAGGGCGACTGCGACTTCATCGACCCGATGTGCGGTTCCGGTACTATCCTCATCGAGGCTGCCCTCATCGCCCGCAACATCTCGCCGGGTGTCTTCCGCAAGGAGTTTGCCTTTGAGAAATGGCCCGACTTCGACCAGAACCTCTTCGACGAGATCTATAACGACGACTCTCAGGAACGCGAGTTCCCGCATCATATCTATGGCTACGACATCGACATGAAGGCTGTCAACACGGCACGCCTGAACGTCAAGGCCGCAGGACTGTCGAAGGAGATCACCGTGGAACAGCAGGACTTCAAGAACTTTAAGAAGCCCGAGCAAAAGAGCATCATCGTCACCAATCCGCCTTATGGCGAGCGCATCTCCACGCCGAACCTCCTCGGTACCTACCGCATGATCGGTGAGAGACTGAAGAACGCCTTCGGCGGCAACGAGGCCTGGATTCTCAGCTACCGCGAGGAGTGCTTTGAGCAGATCGGTCTGAAGCCGAGCTTAAAGATACCTCTTTATAATGGAAGCCTGGAATGTGAGTTCCGCAAATACGTACTCTTCGACGGTAAGATGAAGGACTTCCGATCAGAAGGCGGCATCGTCAAGACCGACGAGGAGAAGCGCGAGATGGCACAGAAGCACCGTTTCAAGAAGAACCGCGAGTTTAAACAGCGCCTTGAGGAAGAGGAGTCCAACGAGGAGGGCGACATCCGCTCATTTAAGTTCCACTCTTTCCAAGCTACCGGCAGCCGTTCGCCGCGCCGTTTCGGCGACGACGACTTCAAGGGTCGCAAGCGTGGCGGTGACGACTTCAAGGGTCGCCGCGATGATGGCGACTTTAAGGGACGCCGTCGTGGCGATGATTTCAAGAACCGCCGCCGCGGGGATGACTTCCGCGGACACAGCGACCGTGGCAACCGCCGCGGCAGTGACAAGTTCGGAAAAAACAGACGTTTTGAAGATGAAGATTAAGCACATTACGTTAGCTGCTCTCTTGGCCATGACCACATTCACAGCAGGAGCACAACAAAAAACGGCAGACCTCAAGCAGTTTACGCTTGAAGATCTGAACTTCGGCGGAAAGAACTATCACCAGATGACCGCCAAGAACCGCTGGACAGCATGGTGGGGCGACACCCCCGTCAGGCTCGACGCGGAAGAGTGTGCCCTCATCGACCCGCAGACTGGTAAGGAGAAGACGCTCTTCACGCTCAACGATATCAAGAAGGCAGGTGGTAAGGAAGGCGAGAAAATTCATTCCCTCTACTATGTCTCTTTTCCCTATGCCGACAAGAGTTTGGCTCTAATCGACTACGGCAAGGGTCGCGCCCTCTACGACTTCAAAGCCGGACGGCTGATCTGGACGCGCGAGATCGAGGGGCCTGTCGTGTCCAGCGACTACTGTCCTGTCACGGAGTGCACAGCCTATGTCAGTGCTCATCAACTCTGTGTACTCGATGGTAAGGGTAAGACACTGAAACTCACCAACGACGGCTCACGCAACATTGTCTACGGACAGAGCGTCCACCGCGACGAGTTCGGTTGGAGCAAGGGCACATTCTGGAGTCCCGACGGCACAAAGTTGCTCTTTACACGTATGGATCAAAGCATGGTCACCGACTTCCCATTGGTCACGATCCCTGATGCCAGCGAAAGCTTAGAAAAGGGCAAGCCGGGTGTCATCGCCACACCGGCACCGGAGAAATATCCGATGGCGGGTCAGAAGATGCACAAGGTGACGTTAGGCATCTACGACTTGAAGAAGGGAACATGCGTCTATCTCAAGGCCGGTGATCCCACAGACCGCTATTTCACCAATCCCGCATGGAGTCCCGACGGCAAGACCATCTATCTCTTTGAACTCAACCGCGACCAGAACGACTGCCGACTCGTGAGCTACGACGCAGCCACCGGCGAGAAGAAAGCTGAGCTCTACCGCGAGACCGATGACAAATATGTGGAGCCGCTCCACCCCATCGTCTTCCTGCCTTGGGACAACGACAAGTTTATCATGCAGAGCCAAAAGGACGGCTACAACCATCTATACCTATTTAATAAGGAGGGCAAGCAACTCTGCCAGCTCACCAAAGGTTCCTGGGTGGTCATGGACATGCTTGGCTTCAACACCAAACTCAAGACCATCGTCTACGCTTCCAATGAATGCAATCCCATCCAGCGCAACACATGGATGGTCAGCGTGAAGGATGGCAAGCGTACACTGCTCGACAACGGCAAGGGATGGCACAACGCCTCGCTGAGCGAAAACGGTCAGATGATCGTAGACAACTATCAGGAACCAACTGTTCCGCGCAACATCGACCTTGTCAACGTGGCTACGAAGAAGACAGTGCGCTGGTTTACGGCTCCCGACCCATGGAAGGGCTACGCCGTACCTGAGTACCGTTGCGGTACGATCAAGGCTGCCGACGGCAAGACCGACCTCTATTATCGCATAGTGCTCCCCGTTGGCTTTGACAAGAGCAAGAAATATCCGACCATCGTCTACGTCTACGGTGGTCCTCACGCCCACAATGTCGACGCCCGCTGGCACTATTGCAGTCGTGGTTGGGAAACCTACATGGCACAGAAAGGCTATCTGCTCTTCATCCTCGACAACCGTGGCAGCGAGAACCGTGGCAAGGCTTTTGAGCAAGTCACCTTCCGCCATCTTGGCGACCACGAGGTGGAAGACCAGATGGAAGGCGTGAAGTATCTCAAGAGTCTGAGCTATGTCGACAGCACCCGAATGGGTGTGCACGGCTGGAGCTTCGGCGGCTTTATGACCATCAACATGATGACCACACATCCAGAGGTCTTCAAGGTGGGCGTCGCCGGTGGCCCTGTCATCGACTGGAAATGGTACGAGGTGATGTATGGCGAGCGCTATATGGACACACCGCAGACCAATCCCGACGGCTATGCTCACTCAAGTCTGCTGCCCAAAGCCAAGAATCTCAAAGGTAAGCTGCAGATCATCATCGGTCTCAACGACCCCGTAGTGGTGCCGCAGCATGCGCTCACCTTCATCAAACAGTGCATCCAGGACGGCACGCAGCCCGACTTCTTTGTCTATCCCGGTGAGCCGCACAACATGCGGGGACATCAGTCTACGCATCTCCATGAGCGCATCTCGCAATATTTCGATGACTATCTGAAATGAAAAAGCAGCTTGCTTCATATCGTATCGCCGTCGCGAGGCTCCTGCCCCTGCTGATCGCCTTGCTACTCCCCTTGCAGATGTGGGGGGAGGACATCAAGGCACAGCTCATGGCATTGCCCGGCATCTCAAAGGTTGAGGAGCTGATGAGCAACAAGTACGACCATAAATATCTGATGAACATCCGCCAATGGATCGACCCCAACGACACCACGGTGGGAGCTTTCCAGCAGCGGGTCATCGTCTGTCACGTAGGTTTTGACCGGCCTACGGTACTGGTCACTGAGGGCTACAGCTGCAACTATGCACTCAAGGAAGGCTATGCTGAGGAGTTGTCCAAGCTCTTTGATGCCAACCTCATCTTCGTGGAGTACCGCTATTTTGCCGCTTCCACGCCACAGCCCTGCAACTGGCGCTACCTCACCGTGGAGAACTCTTTGGCCGACCTGCACCATGTCAACACTACGTTCCACCGCCTTTATCAGGGTAAGTGGATAGCTACGGGCATCAGCAAAGGCGGACAGACATGTCTGTTCTACCGTGTGTTCTATCCCAATGATGTGGACATCTCGGTACCTTATGTGGCTCCGCTCAACCGCAGCGTGGAGGACGGACGCCACGAGCCTTTCCTGCGCGACCAGGTAGGAACGCCAAAAGAGCGGCAACGGGTATTAGAGTTTCAACAGACAGTGCTACAGCGCCGCAATGCGCTGATGCCGCTCTTCAAGGACTATGTCACGAAAAACGGACTCACCTTCCGCGCTCCGCTCAACGAGATCTATGACCTCTGCGTCCTTGAGTACGCTTTTGCCCTGTGGCAATGGGGCACACCGGTGAGCAGCATCCCGGCGTCGACGGCCAGCGACGATGAGCTTTTCAACCATCTGATACGCATCAGCAATCCTGGCTACTTCTCCATCCAGTCGAGTGACTTGTCCTTCAATGTGCAGGCGGCAAAGCAGTTGGGTTATTACGGTTACGACGTGAAGCCGCTGCGCAAATGGCTCTCTGTCAAGACCACGAAGGACTATCTTCGCCGCATCATGCTGCCGGACAGCCTCCACAACGAGCCCTTTGACCCCACACTCTACCACAAGACGATGGCGTTTCTACGTCACCACGACCCGAAGATGATCTTCATCTATGGCGGTCTCGACCCTTGGGGCAGCTCTGGCGTGGCTAAACTCGACTTCTTGCAGAACAAGCGCTATATCCACGTCTTTGTCTTGCCACGCGGCAGTCACGCCACCCGCATCGCCTCTTTCCCCGAGATTGAGCGCAACGAGATCGTGGACATCATCCGGCAATGGCTCGACGAGAGCACGGACAAAAAATAAAGGTGGAGCTTGCCAACTACCGCCGACTACCCACAGTCTCCCATTCCGGCATACACCTTATTATATATATAACGCAAAAAAGTAATCAAAGATAACTCTACAACTCATCATCTCATGAAAATACTATTGTTAGGAAGTGGCGGCCGCGAGCACGCCCTGGCATGGAAAATTGCCCAAAGCCCTAAATGTACAAAGCTCTTCATTGCTCCGGGAAACGCCGGAACAAGCAATGTGGGAGAGAATGTAGCGATCGGCGTCAACGATTTCGATGCTTTGAAAGACTTTGCAGTGGACAAAGCTATCGACATGGTTGTAGTCGGACCTGAGGATCCTTTGGTGCGCGGTGTCTATGACGCTTTCAAGAGCGACAGCCGCACGGCTTCCATCCCTGTGATTGGTCCAAGCAAGCAGGGTGCTGTGCTCGAGGGCAGCAAGGACTTCGCCAAAGGTTTCATGAAGCGCCACAACATCCCCACCGCTGCTTACGAGACCTTCGATGGCACCACTGTGGAGGAGGGCATCCGCTTCCTGGAGACCCTCCAGCCGCCGTACGTGCTCAAAGCCGACGGCTTGGCAGCCGGTAAAGGCGTGCTGATCGTGCCCACGCTCGACGAGGCCAAGAAGGAGTTCCGTGAGATGCTTGGCGGCATGTTTGGCAACGCTTCCGCTAAGGTCGTCATTGAGGAGTTCCTCAGCGGCATCGAGTGCTCTGTCTTCGTATTGACAGATGGCAAACACTATCAGATACTTCCCGAGGCCAAAGACTACAAGCGTATCGGTGAGCACGACACGGGACTGAACACCGGCGGCATGGGCAGCGTATCACCGGTGCCGTTTGCTGACAAGGAATGGATGCAGAAAGTCGAGGACCGCATCATCCGTCCTACGGTTGAAGGCTTGGCAGAAGAGGGCATCGACTACAAGGGCTTTATCTTCTTCGGACTCATCAACGTCAAGGGCGAGCCAATGGTGATCGAGTACAACTGCCGTATGGGTGACCCGGAAACCGAGACTGTGATGCTGCGACTGAAGAGCGACATCGTAGATCTCTTTGAGGGTGTAGCCAATGGTGACCTCGACAAGCATCCGGTAGAAGTGGATCCCCGCGCTGCCGTTTGCGTGATGCTCGTCAGTGGCGGTTATCCTCAGGCTTACAAGAAAGGCTATCCGATCACCGGTATCGACAAGGTCAAGGACAGCATCGTCTTCCATTCCGGTACGGCAATGAAGGACGATCAGGTTGTCACCAACGGCGGACGCGTCATCGCTGTGTCGTCTTATGGCCGCAACAAAGAGGAAGCATTGAAGAAGAGCTTCCAGGAGGCACAGAAGATACAGTTTGAAGGAAAGTATTTCCGTAGCGATATCGGGCAGGATCTCTAAGCCCAATCTTCTCTTCCCCAAGGCGAAAAGACAGTGACACTCTTTCTCCTTGGGGAGAGAAACTTTTGTTTCATAGGATCACATGTCTCTCAAGCATGTATCTCATCCCGGATATGTATGGGTGAGAATCTTTAGTTTTTTAGGATGATAAGACGTTTACAAAACAGGATAGCAGAGAGTCGCATGGCGTTGCCGGTGACGTTGATATATATGGCCGCCTTCATGGTCATACAGGTATTGTTGGGTCATGACACTTGGTTGCAGATGGCTTTGTTGGCTATCTCCTCCGTTCTCATGGCTGAACTCAACAATGCCAACGCTCTCATACGCATCTACAGCCGCATGGTGTCGTGTTCCTACATCGTGATGACAACGGCGGCCAATTTCCTTCTGTCCTCCACAAATGTAGCGTGGGCACAGATGGGACTAATCGTCTTCTTCATCTTTCTGCTTCATGCCTATCAGGACGGACGTGGTGCAGGCTGGGTTTTCTACGCCTTTGCAGCCTTGTCATTGGCCAGCATTCCCTTTGTGCACGTGCTCTATCTTGTACCACTTTTGTGGATCATCTTGGGCACAAACATCCTTGCTCTTTCCCTTCGCACCTTCTTGGCTTCGCTTCTGGGACTTATGGTGCCCTACTGGTTTATCGGAGCTTACGCCATTGTCTTCCAGCATCTCGACTGGCTCGGCGCGCATTTCGTGGCGCTGGCGCATCCCGGAGCCGTTTTCGATCTCACCGTTCTCAACGATCATCAGGTGCTGACATTCATCTTTCTGATGATCATCGCGGCTTTGGGCAGTGTTCATTTCCTGATGTTCTCCTATCAGGACAAGATCCGCACACGTATGATCTACGAGATGTTCATCACGCTGAGCGTCTGCTGTCTATTGCTGATGCTTGTCTTCCCTGCCCTTTTCAACGGCTTCATGGCGCTGGCTATCGTCGTCACGGCTCCACTGATCGGTCATTTTCTGGCCTTGACCCACTCGCGGTTGAGCAACATCATCTTCTTTGTCATCATCGCAGCCGCGCTGTTGCTGACGATCTACAATCTCTTATAAGTTGCACCTACACCTTATATATATATATAGGAGACCGAAAACGATGATGGACACCTTGACGCTGCTCTTGCAGCAATACGGCTATTGGGGCATGTTGCTGGCCGCTTTTCTTGCCGGCAGTTTCTTTCCCTTCAGCAGTGAGGCCGTGATGCTCGGACTGTTGGCAGCCGGACTTCACCCGATTCCGCTTGTCGTCTATGGCACTATCGGCAATGTGGCAGGCTCATTGTTCAACTATGGCGTTGGCCGCATGGGACGTTTGGAGTGGATCGAACGCTACTTGCATGTGAAGCGACGCGACATTGACAAAGCACAGCGCTTCATGGCGGGGCATGGTGCCTGGATGGGTTTCTTTGCCTTCCTACCGATTATTGGCTCTGCCATCACGATAGCCTTGGGGCTGATGCGTGCCAATTTCTTCATAAGCTTGCTCAGTATTACGATTGGTAAAGTGCTGAGATATGTCATTCTGATGGCCAGTGTAACGGCTATCTTTTAGGCTTGTATTTATAGAATAGTTATCAATTGGTACGCTTTTGTATCAATATGAAATAATTATTCCATTAATTATAAAAACTATATTCATTTTGTTTGTTGTTTACAAATTATTGTTTACCTTTGCAACCAAAGAAGAGCATTCACACGACGATAGAGAGATGTTATAAAAAGGGCATGTAGATGCCTGTGTGAATAGCTGAAAGAGACATAACAATCACAAAAGCATAAGTCAGGATAGTAATAGAGAGCCTTGTGACTACAACCTATAGATAAGAGAGGTAATCAGTTACAACGGCAACCAATATCTGCTCACCTCCGATGACTAGCGCGACGAGGGCATCCGTACGGGACTGCGTCAGGAATATAATATGAGCATCAACGGCGGCGATGATAACTTCCAGTTCTACGGCAGTGGCAGTTATCTGAGGTCGGACTGCCGGTAGGAAGCCCGCTCTATACCGAGCCCGACTGGGGCGGTTATGGATATGGCTATCCTGCCATCTACTGGTATACCGACGATTATGTCCATCTCTATCCCTATGGTAAGGACGGTGGTGTAGATATTCTGGATTTCGAAATACTGCCCACTTACAATAGCCAATGGTATCCGGCACGCAATTCCGGTGCGTTCTTCTTGGGAGCCCTGCAGACGGCAGACGAGACAGTCTCTGCTTATTGGACTCCTGTATATTTCCATTTTGAATAATGATGTGAGTATCTATTTAAGTTCGCATATAAGATAAATTAGGTTCTCATAATAAGATAAACTGTCGATCAAACGATCGTTGATGGATGAAGAGAATACCCATCCATCATCTTACTTTTACCGCAATCTGCATCTCCTCGAATGTAGATTGCGGCTTTTTATAGTATATAACACTGTTTAAAGGCAGTAAAGATACCCTTCAAACAAGTGTCGTTTGTACATTTGCAATATATTTTTAGAAAAATATGGCAAAACGCTTGCTTATATCATAAATTTGTTTTATTTTTGTAGTTGTTATCTAATGCATTTGTAAAACGAGCTTCTTGTTAGCCCACAATCACACAATTGCCAAAGAATCGTAGAGACGTTTATTTTTATTATTTTTAATTGGAGAGATATATGGAGAAAAGGTTAAGTACTTTGTTGGCATGCCTTATCCTCTTCGTAGGTGAGGTGTTTGCCCAAAATGTAATCTCTGGAACTGTAGTTTCTCAAGAAGACGACCAGCCGATTATCGGTGCTTCGATTACTGTAGAAGGTAGTCGGACAGGTACGGTAAGCGACGCGCAAGGACGCTTCTCTTTGACAGTTCCCAAGGGAAAGAAAATCATCGTTTCGTATCTGGGTATGCAGTCGCAGACGGTAACGGCTAAGCCCGGTATGCGAGTTGTGTTGGCCAACGACGACAAGACACTTGGAGAAGTCGTGGTCACCGGTGTGCAGTAGATGGACAAGCGCACATTTACTGGTGCCACAACAAAGATTGATGCAGACAAAGCCAAACTCGACGGTATTGCCGACATCAGTCGCTCGCTCGAAGGCCGCGTTGCCGGTGTGAGCGTGCAGAACGTCAGTGGAACGTTTGGTACGGCACCGAAGATTCGTGTGCGTGGTGCTACCTCTATCTATGGTAGCAGCAAGCCGCTGTGGGTCGTCGATGGCGTGATCATGGAAGACGTCACCTCTGTCGATGCCGACCAGCTTTCCTCCGGTGATGCGAAGACCCTTATTTCTTCTGCTATTGCCGGATTGAACTCCGACGACATCGAGAGCTTCCAAATCCTGAAGGATGGCTCTGCTACATCTATCTACGGTGCACGCGCCATGTCTGGTGTCATCGTCGTAACTACAAAGAAAGGTCATGCCGGACAGAATCACATCAGTTATACAGGCGAGTATACCATGCGATTGAAACCCAGCTACAGTCAGTTCAACATTATGAACTCTCAGGAGCAGATGGGTATCTATAAGGAACTCTACAACGACGGCTGGCTTTCGTTCAGCGGTATGCTCAATGCATCAAGCAGTGGCGTCTATGGTAAGATGTATCAGCTGATGAACACCTACGACCCTGCCACGGGCAAGTTCGCGCTGGCCAATACCGACAAGGCCATGAAAGATTACCTCAGAGAAGCAGAATACCGCAACACCAACTGGTTTGATGAGCTCTTCAACTCTAATGTCAGCCGCAACCACTCCATCAGCATGAGCACAGGTACTGATAAAGCACAGTACTATGTCTCCTTCTCGTATATGAGTGATCCGGGATGGACATTACAGAGTTCCGTGAAGCGCTACACAGCCAACGTCAATGCCAACTACAACCTGAGCAAGAAGTTGTCGCTGAATATGATCGCCAACGCTTCTTACCGTAAGCAGTGTACTGAAATTCTTGACTATCAAAAACTTAACTTTCAAAAGGTGATTATATGGTACAGAAATGAATGATACTAACTTTGAGTCGAAACTTTAACACAATTAACTTTATTTATTGTTATAAACTTGAATAAAGTAGGACTATTTCTAAGTAAAGTTGACCTTACGCAGTTGTTATGAAACGTACATGAAAGGCTTCGCCAAAGGGAATGAAAAGGGATTTTTTGTATCTTTGCCACAGATAACCCTTAAACCCTACAGATATGGCGACACAGAAGAACGAAGTCTCCTTTGAAGAGGT
>Ga0256404_1011257_pt1 | contig 12055 bp, 9 predicted proteins | sample RumenRJG_01DNA_FD_185990 | JGI IMG/M metagenome (GOLD analysis project Ga0256404, IMG submission 185990) | Bovine rumen microbial communities from Lethbridge, Alberta, Canada - RJG_01 | ecosystem: Host-associated > Mammals > Digestive system > Stomach > Rumen | place: Canada: Alberta | collected... | reverse complement strand
GTACCTTTGTTCATGTTATTGATGTTTTGTCGCAGAAACAAAGATAACAAAAAGGTCGGAATCCAAGCGAGGATACCGACCTTAATTTTTATATAACTTGAAAAAAGTTTTAGCGGACACCAATAATTGACTTTAAGAAAAAGAAAGCTGATGATGACGCTTTCCGTGTTCCTTGCGTTGTTTGCAGGGGGAGTGAATTCTGCATGGGCGGAAACCATAATAGATGACTTTACAAGTTATTCTGCAACGAGCTCTGGCCAAACTCTTGGTGACAACTGGTATATATTTCCCGGTGATGATGGTAGCTATGGAAGATTTGGTTCTGATTATACTTATAAGCATAATGAATATGATGGTGCTGATTATAACTATATTTCTGGTTATTCATCGAATTACAATAAAAATGTGTGGCTCGTTTTAACAAAAGAAGTTTCAGGAACTGTCACTTTCCGATGCAAAATGAGTAGTTCGACGGGAACAATTTATGTCACAAATAAAGTTACAAAAACTGGTGATACATTTACTGTAGATAAAACAGGAGCTCAATCATACGACATAACAACTACTACTGTGTCCAATACTTATTCTGCAGGAGAAGATGCAACCTATGTGGCTTTTTGTATTGCAAGTAGTAATCTTCGGCTGTTAGATGTTACTTATACTGAATATGTAGACGCAGGTGCTATCGCTAAACCAACAGCTTTTGCGGCAACTTCCACGACATATAATTCTGCAACACTTAGTTGGACTGCAGGCGGTGAAGAGACAGCTTGGCAATTAGTTTATGATACTAATGCAGACTTTGACAAAGACGCAGCAACTCCGATTGATGTGACAAAGAATCCTTATACGTTGTCTGGGCTTGCTGATAATACCACTTATTATGCTTATCTTCGAGCTAAGATTGGTGACGAGGTCAGCTCTTGGACTGGCAAACTTAGCTTTACAACACCCTTAGCCCCCATTGCGACTTTCCCTTGGACGGAGAATTTCAATAGTCTTACTTCTGGAATACCCACGGGATGGGATAATAGTGAGGGCACAACAACAACTGATTCATATAAGTGGAATTATTATTCTACTGGCCATGATGGAGCAGGATTACGCTTTAATTCATATAACAACTCCTCTGATAATACTAATTATCTAAAAACTCCAATTCTCGTTTTTGGAGATAAATCCATGAAGTTGACGTTCTGGTACAAGAATCCAAAGGGAGGTGATTTCTCCGTCTATGCTTCTACTGATGGTGGTGAAACATACACCATAGAATTGGCTACAGGTTTGACAAACCAAACTGACTGGGTGCAAAAGGATTTTTTAATCCCGGCAGAAGTTAGTGGAGACAATGTGGTCATTGTTTTTAAAGGTACCTCTAACTGGGGGTCTGGCGATGCTTACATTTATCTTGACGATGTTACGGTGAAAGAAAATTCCGCTAACGCTCCTGAATTAGCAATCAATACCGACGTGTTAGACTTTGGTAAATTAACAGCTGATGCAGAAGAAATCGTGACTGTAACTAATAATGGTACGGGTCAGCTGACGGTTAATATTGCTTCCGACAGCGAAGACTTCGAGGTTTCTCCTACCAAATTAGAGAATATTGCTGCTGGTGAGTCAAAGACTTTTACTGTAACATTTAAATATGTAGCAGGTAACTATGGAGCAAAGACTGCCAACATTACCGTTACTCCTACTTACGACGAGACGGCAGCTGTAACTATTGCAGCATCAGCTTTGGCGAAAGATCCTAACGTGTGGGAAGAGGACTTCGAGGAAGGTAAAATTCCTGAAGGATGGGATAACAATGGTTTTGTTGTTAAAATGGAAAGTGTAGGTAGCTATCCTACTTATGATTTGCCTACCTACTTTGCTGTTGGCAATGGAGGCAGTGGCGTAAAGACTCTTGTAACCCCATTGCTTAAAGCTACAGCAGGTGATAAGCTGACTTTTGACGGCTTCTTCTATTATGGTGATGAAGTTATGAAGGTTGATTATTCTACAGATAGGAATGAATGGAACAATTTGTATGAATATGATAAGACCTCTTATTCTTCAGGAGAAACTCATAATATAGAGATTTCTGCACCTATAACGGGAGAATTCTATTTACGCTTTACCGTAAATTACTTTAATGGTATTGACAATATAGTTGGTTTCAAATTGGCAACAAAGAAGGAGCATGACGCTATTATTACTGCTCAGTCTATTCCTGCAACAGGAACACAGTATGTTGAATATACAGCTACAGTTACTGTAAAGGAACTGGCTGGCAAGGAAGACGAAGTTGTTACGGCTGAGCTTTGGATAGGAACAGAAATGGTTACAGAGGTCTCTGAGGTGAAGTTGGCTGCGAATGACGAGAAAGTAATTGAGCTTATTTTCACACCCGACAAAGCAATAAGTGGCAATGCCTATATCAAAGTTTATAATACTGATATTGACCTTACCAGCGAAAAAGTGGCAGTGAAGATTAGTGCTGCATTAGTGCTTGATGAGGAGGTTGGACTTCCCGATGGAATTGCAACAGGAGAAACCCCCTCGGTGGTATTCAAATACACACCAAAGAGTGGCTGGAACACTATTGCAACTCCATTTGCTCTGACAACAGACATCCTTGCTCAGATATTCGGTGAAGGATATAAGGTGTTCGAGCTGAACAGCTATGACGGCACACGTATTGACTTCAAGCCTGCAACGATGTTTTCTGCTGGTTATCCTTACTTGGTCTATGTGGAAACAGCTCCCGATGCTCCCGCCGAGGGCTTCAAACTGTTCAATGTGAATATTACCACCACAGAGAATTTTGACAGCAAATCTGGTGCAGAGTTCCATACAACTTATAGTCCGATTGCTGCCAGTTCAATGACAGATACATGGTATGGCGTCACCCCTGCTGGTGAAATCCGCCTGGCAGGTCCTAACGCAAGCTTGAAGGGCTTCCGTGCTTACTTTATTGGAATCTCTGAAACAGGTGCTCCTTTGCTTAGTATTGAAGGAGAGGATGCCACAACAGGTATCGACGTACTGCGCCAGAATATTGGCGAGGATGCTGTAATCTACGACCTCAATGGCCGTCGTGTAGAGACACCGAATAAGGGACTGTACATTATCAATGGTAAGAAAGTAATGATTAAATAAAGGAGGAACCAAAGTATGAAGAAAACATATATTTCTCCCCTGTCACAGACAGTTGTCTTAGAAACGTCACCTCTGCTGACCATGTCACCCAAATCAGAAAAACCTGGGACGAACGTGAATAAAAATCCGTATAATGATGAATTTAGCGCATCCCGCTACGAAGATTGGGACGAGGAAGACGAGGAAGACGAGGAAGACTGGTAAGTTAACAATAATGGAAATGGGCTGCGCAGCAATTGCGCAGCCCATTAACTAACTCCTATTCATCACATTATTCCCATACATCTCATGATGCCTACCAATAACAATAGCTTTCTTGCGCCCAAAGGGGACTACAAACACCTCATTGCTTTCCAGAAATCGGAATGTATATACGACATTACTTACTATTTTCTGGAACACTATCTCCCGAAGATAGGTGACCGTACTGTTGACCAGATGAAGCAGGCGGCACGAAGTGGCAAACAAAACATTGCAGAGGGAAACGAAACCGGTACAACGTCAATGGAAGCATGTATAAAACTGGTTAATGTGGCAAAGGCAAGCTTAAAGGAGCTGCAAGAGGATTATGAGGACTATCTGCGCAACCACGGCAACCAGATATGGGACGTTAACAGCGTGCAATGTCGGAATGCCCGCCAATGGTGCAAGACTCATTCGAATACAGCAGACTATAAGCGCGTCTGTGAGCTGCGTGATGACATAACGCTGGCTAACATCGCGTTGGTTTTAATCCACCAGACGGACTATCTGCTGCGGCGGCTGTTGGAGAAGTTTAAGGCAGACTTTCTTGAGCATGGCGGTATCAAAGAACAGATGTCGCAGGCTCGCCGTAACTGGCGTGATGAGCATGGGCTGGGGTATCTTAATGGGAGGAATGGGAGTTATGGGAATAATGGGAATGATGGGAAAAAGCACGCGTGACGCGGATGGGTATTTAACTCCGTAAATCGTTAAATCTCCATAAATATCAACCAAGGTTGACTCAACCTTGGTTGATATTGTTTATATTTGCATCGGTAACGAAATATTATGATGGAATGAACAGACCTTTTGTATATGGCTATTTGGCTGAGAACGAAAACTTTATTGACAGGGATGAGGACCGTCGTCAGCTTAAGAACTTTTTGGGAAATGGCATCAATGTCATGCTAATTTCTCCCAGAAGATGGGGGAAGTCGTCGCTGGTTAAAAAGACCATGCAGGAAATGGCGGAAGAAGACAAAACCGTTCGGTTTTGCTTTGTAGATGCTTTCAAGGTGCATAGTGAAAAGGATTTCTATAACGCATACGCTTCGGCAATAGTCCGGGGTCTGTCATCATCACTCGAAAAAGGCATAGAATTGGTAAAGGACTACATTCAGGCCTTTACTCCGAGTATTACCTTAAAGAGTGACCCTCTGAATGCGATTGAGGTGGATTTGAGTTATAAGCCCATTGAGAAGAGGGGAGAGGATATTCTGAATCTGCCAGAACAGCTGGCTGTCCGCAGAGGACTGCATGTTATTGTCTGTATTGATGAGTTCCAGCAGTTGGCACGTCTGCCAGAATGGAGCCGTATGGAGGCAACGATGCGTTCTGTTTGGCAGCACCACCAGCACGTGAACTATTGTCTGTATGGCAGCAAACGCCACATGATGATGGACATCTTCAATAATGCGGCCAATCCTTTTTATCGGTTTGGGCAGGTGTTATACCTGAAAAAGATTGCAAAGGTTCATTGGATACCATATATTCAGGATGCATTTCATAAAACGGGTAAGCATATTGACACGGTGCTGGCAGAAAGAATCTGTGATACCGTAGAGTGCCATCCGTGGTATGTGCAGCAGCTGAGTTTCTTTGTTTGGTCAGACACGCTTACTGAAGCAACAAACGAGATATTTGAAAGACAGGTTCAGACGCTTATTGACACCAATGCGCCACAGTTTGAGACTGACATCAACTCTTTGGCTCCTTCGCAGGTAGGCATGTTGATAGCTATTGCTAATAGCGAAGAGCAGCTGAGTGCCAAACTGACGGTGGAGCGTTACGGGCTGGGCGGCTCTCAGACTATTGCCCGTAACAAGAAAACGTTGGTTGAGAAAGACATCGTAGAGTATGATGCCCAAAGGGGGTATCAGTTTGTTGATCCGGTCTTTTGCTTGTGGTTTAAACAGCAGTATTTACCTGGAAGCGTTAGCGAAGAATGAAAAAAGGATTAGTATTAGAAGGTGGAGCGATGCGCGGGCTGTGGACGGCCGGCGTGCTCGACGTGATGATGCAGACGGGCATTGAGCCCGACGGGCTTATTGGCGTGTCGGCTGGTGCGGCCTTCGGCTGTAACTATAAGTCGCGGCAGGTGGGGCGGGCTATCCGTTATAACATGCGCTTTGCCAAGGACAAGCGTTACAGCGGCTGGCTGTCACTATGGAAGACGGGCGACTACTTCAATGCGCGGTTTGCCTACCACACGGTGCCGAAGGAGCTTGACGTGTTTGACGATGATGTCTTTGACCAGAACCCCATGGAGTTCTATGTGGTGTGTACCGACGTGCTGACGGGCAAGGCGGTGTATCAGCGATTGATGCGTGCTGACTATGATACCTACGAGTGGATTCGTGCCTCGGCATCGATGCCGCTGGTGTCAAAGGCCGTCAGCGTTGACGGCTGGCACCTCTTGGACGGTGGCGTGAGCGACTCTATTCCTTTGGAGTATTTCGAGTCTTTGGGCTACAATCGTAATGTGGTTATTCTGACGCAGCCATTAGGCTACCGGAAGCAGCATAGCCGGCTGGTGCCGCTGATGCGGATAGTCATGCGTAAGTACCCCCAGATGATTGCGGCCATGAACCGCCGGCACGACATGTACAACCGTCAGCTGGAGTTCGTGGCGAAGGCAGAGAGGGAAGGCCGTTGCCTGGTGATACGCCCGGAAGGGAAGATTCCCATTGGCCATACATCGCATGATGCAGCCCAGATGCAGCTTGTATATGACTTGGGCCGTAAGGTTGGCGAGCAGTATGTGGACCGTATAAAGACCTTCTATGCAAACGATTATGCAGGGTGACCATTAAAATTAGTGAATTTGTTTTGTGGTTTGCGCAGTTTGTGCTATCTTTGTAAGCAGAAAAACCTAAAACTTATGAAAAGAATTGTAATAGCTATTGCACTACTAATGATGACAACAGTCATGAACGCACAGGATTTCGCCTTTGACGAGGTGACCTACACGCCAGAACAGACCACGTTTAAGTTGTTTGCACCTAACGATGCGAAGAAGGTGCTGGTACGCCTGTACCAGGACGGCCAGAACAAAAAGGTGCTGAAGAGCGTCAAGATGCAGCGGACGGGTGATAACCTTTGGACGGCTACGGTGAAGGGTGACTGGATGAGCAAGTTCTATACGTTCGACATGGGACGCGGTGAATGCCCAGGCGTGTTTGCCAAGGCTGTCGGCGTGAACGGCCGCCGTGGTGCCATCATCGACTGGAAGGCTGTCAGCCCGGCAGGGTGGGAGAGTGACGAGCACCCTGTGACCAAGTCGCCTGCTGACCTTATTATATATGAGATGCATCACCGTGACTTCTCTATCAATAGGACTGACGCACAGTACAAAGGCAAGTTCCTGGCATTGACGGAGCCGTGGGCCATTGAGCACCTGAAAGAACTGGGCGTGAATGCCATTCACATTCTGCCGAGTTATGACTATGGGTCGGTGGATGAGACGCGCTTGAACGAGCCTCAATATAACTGGGGCTATGACCCTGTGAACTATAATGTGCCCGAGGGTGGCTACTCTACGAACCCATATGACCCCACCTGCCGCGTCCGTGAGTTCAAGCAGATGGTACAGGCATTGCACAAGGCAGGAATCCGTGTCATTCTCGACGTGGTGTATAACCACACCTACGACATTGACCACTCAAACTTCCAGCGTACCTATCCGGACTACTACTACCGCAAGAACGCAGACGGCAGCTACAGCAACGGTTCTGGCTGTGGCAACGAGACAGCCAGCGAGCAGCCGATGATGAGGAAGTTCATGATAGAGAGCGTGAAGTATTGGATTAACGAATACCACATTGACGGCTTCCGCTTTGACCTGATGGGTGTTCACGACATTGAGACGATGAACCAGATAAGGGCTGCCGTGAACGATATTGACCCCACCATCTTTATATATGGTGAGGGCTGGAGCGCAGGCTCGTGCGGACTGCCTGGCGAGCAGCTCGGTATAAAGGCCAATGTAGGAAAGATGCCTGGCATTGCTGCATTCAGCGATGAGATTCGCGATGCCCTGCGTGGTCCGTTTGATAACGATAAGAAGACGGCATTCCTTGGTGGAGTGCCCGATATGGAAGAGAGCGTGAAGTTCGGCATCGTGGGAGCCATTGAGCATCCGCAAGTCGATATGACGAAGGTGAACTACTCGAAAGAACCGTGGGCTATAGAGCCGACACAGATGATTAGCTACGTCAGCTGTCACGACGACATGTGCCTGGTTGACAGGCTGTGTGCTTCGGTGTTCAACGCTGAACGCTCCACGCTCAGCGCTCAACAGGAGGCAGAGCTCATTCGTCTTGACCTGCTGGCTCAGACAGCGGTGTTCACATCGCAGGGTGTGCCCTTCATGCTGAGTGGCGAAGAGCTGTTGCGTGATAAGAAAGGTGTTCACAACTCGTTTGAGTCGCCTGACAACATCAACCAGTTAGACTGGACCAACAAACAGAAGTTCCCGCAGGTGTTCAACTACTATAAAAACCTTATTGCGCTGAGGAAGAACCATCCTGCTTTCCGTCTGGGTTCCGCTGATTTGGTACGTAAGCATCTGGAGTTCCTCCATGCTCCCAAAGGAGTGGTGGCCTATAGGCTGAAGAACTATGCCGGACGTGATGACTGGCGCGACATCATCGTGGTGCTGAATGCGACAAAGGCGGTGCAGCAGGTTAACGTGCCTGCAGCCCGTTATACGGTGGTCTGCTGTGATGGCGTCATTAGCGAGGCTGGGCTTGGAATTAGTGAGGGCGCTCAGTTGACAGTTAGTCCGCAGACCGCGCTGATTGTTCACGATTAAAAGGTTAAAATGTTAAAAGGTTAAGAGGATATGAAACGGAGTATTTTTGTAACTTGTTTATTATTGTGTGTGATGACAATAAACGCAGCTAAAGTGCAGATTGACCGCATTGAGCCTTCTGACTGGTTCGTGGGCATGAAGAATCCGTCGTTGCAGCTGATGGTATATGGCAAGGACATTGCCAAGGTAAAGAATGTGACAACGGACTATGCCGGAGTACGTGTTGACAGCATTGTCAGGCTCGACTCGCCCAACTATCTGTTGGTCTATCTGAACCTGAAAGATGCCAATCCCGGCACGATGACCCTTCGCTTTGACAAGCAGAAAGTGGATTATCAGCTGAAAGCCCGCGAGATGAGTGGTGACAAACGGAAAGGCTTTGACATCAGCGACGTGCTTTACCTGCTGATGCCTGACCGCTTCGCACAGGGGCCAAACCATAACCCGCAGGTGAAGGGCATGCGTCAGTATAAGGAAGACCGTACGGCTCCATCGCTCAGACACGGTGGCGATTTGGCTGGACTTCGCCAGCATCTGGACTACTTTAATGAGTTAGGGGTGACGGCTCTCTGGTTTACGCCGATTCTTGAAAACGATTCTCCTGACATGATGGAGACCTACTCCACCTACCACGGATATGCCTGTACGGACTACTATAAGGTGGATCCGCGCTTCGGTACGAACGAAGAGTATAGGAAACTGATTGACGAGTGCCATGCTAAGGGCCTGAAGGTCGTGATGGACATGATCTTCAACCACTGTGGCTTTGAACACCCCTGGGTTGCTGACCCACCATCGAAGGACTGGCTGAACCTCTCTGACTGGCTCAAACAGTCGAATGGTTCCAGTGACCCGCGTGGCACTAATTTCCTGCAGACCAGCTATAAGCTTACACCGGTGCTCGACCCATACGCATCGAAGATTGACTTGAAGGAGACGCAGGAGGGATGGTTTGTTTCGACCATGCCTGACCTTAATCAGAAGAATACGCACCTGATGCGCTACCTTATTCAGAACTCAAAATGGTGGATTGAGACTGCTGGCATTGACGGTATCCGTATGGACACATATCCGTATGCCTTCCGTGAGCCTATGGCTCAGTGGATGAAGGAACTGGATGAGGAATATCCTAACTTCAACACGGTGGGTGAGACTTGGGTGACTGAACCGGCTTATACGGCTGCATGGCAGAAAGACTCAAAGCTGTCGGAGACGAATAGTTACCTGAAGACCGTCATGGACTTCTCGTTCCAGGAGAAACTCGACTCAGCCAAACATGAGAACACCGACGCGTGGTGGAGGGGAATGAACCGTCTGTACAATTCGTTCTGCTACGATTATCTGTATCCCAATCCGTCGAGTGTGATGGCGTTTATCGACAATCATGACACAGACCGCTTCCTGGGTGACGGTCAAGACTCGCTGGCGCTGAAGCAGGCTTTGGCTTTGCTGCTTACCGTCAACCGTATTCCGCAGCTTTATTATGGAACAGAAATCATGATGAACGGCACCAAGCGGGTAACCGACGGACATGTGCGTAAGGACTTCCCAGGCGGATTCCCCGGAGACACGCATAGTGCCTTTACGGAAGCAGGGCGAACAAAGGCAGAGAACGACATGTTCCGCTGGACCAGCCGTCTGCTGCATTGGCGTCAGGGCAATGAGACCATTATTCGTGGTATGCAGACGCAGTTTATTCCTTACAACGGTGTGTATGTCATTGCCCGCACTTGGCATAATAACGTGGTGCTGACCATTGTGAATGGCACCAGGAAGTCTGCAGTCATGAAGATGGAACGCTATCAAGAAGTGATAGGTCAGACCAAACGTGCAAAAGACGTGCTGACCGACAGCTATTATGACCTGACTGGTGACCTTACGCTGAAACCCCGTCAGTCGCTGATTCTGGATTTCCAGAAGGATGTTAATAATTAGAAAGTAAAATTTAAGGATTGAGCAATATGAAGAAGACTTTATTGGTGATAGGTTGTTGGCTGTTTGCTCTTGGCAGCGTTTCGGCACAAATTACTTCAGGAGAACTGAACAACATTGTTGATCAGTTTAACCAGAATTCTCCTCGGCATAGAGTGAACCTGCTGTTTCCGTTGGCTGACGAGCTGATGTTGATGGAGTCGTTTGATGACATACCAGTTAAACTGATGAAGAGCAAATCGTGCAAGTTCACTTCTGTCAATATGATTAGTGAAGGAAGCCTGAAAGCGGAATCGGATATCTGCGAACTGTATGCGGTGAACCGTCTGGACCGACCTGAGAAAATTGATACGTTGACGCTGTATGTCAAGTACGCGTTAGACAAGAATGTGCTGACTGACAGCTTGAAGAATGCCAACTATGTGTTCAAACAGACGTCATCAGACGGCCGTTTTGACTGGTGGCAGCACAAAGTCAGTGGCATCAATCTGGCCGTATATTATAAGTATAGTAAGAAATATCCCAGTGCGATGCTCTTTGCCCGTCCGAAGAAAGACGTACGTGACGTGATAACAAGACCCGTACAGCCTGAAACGCCCGTTGAGGAAGAGGTGGAAGGTGAACGGCCTGTGGCGACTCCAATAACAGTATCGTTCCAACAAGCAAAAATATCGCAAACGCTTCGTCAACGTGGAACGGAGAAAAAGATAGAAATTGTCTTTCCCAAAGCCGTTGGCACTATTGCGGTTAAGCTGAATAATGAGGCACTTCGCTCACACTTGTTGGGCCATTTCGTTGCAGTCAAGCCTCAAATAGCTGACGACATGAGTATTGAAGACGGGCTGAAAGCCTACTTTGTTCGAATGAGCAGCGAGTTCCTGGCTGAATTTTCCGAAGTTAATGATATAGAGCAGACCTTGGAAAATAAGTACACGGTCGAGGTTCTTCCGGAGAACGAGACGCGTAAAGGCGTCATTACTTACGTGAATAACGTGTCGATAGTAGAACCGGACATAGACCCCAGTACTTATCGTGTCGTTTCTAATTTCGATGCCAAGACGGGAAAACTGCTGACTTTTGATGATGTGTTCAAGCAAAACTCAAAGGCAGCTATCATCGGTCTGTTGAAGAAAGAACACCAGAAGAACATTGCTGAATACGAGGAGTTTGCCGGAGAGGTGGATTATGAGGATGCGCTGAAGAACTTTATACTGAAGCCCGACGGCATAGATTTCATTCTTATTACTGGCGACGAGAGCGGCCCATACGAAGAAGTTTATCCGTATAAGTACGAGGCCCTTAAGAAGTATCTGCGTTGAAGTTCCACTTTTCAGCTTGCTGGCACAATGGACCAGAGTTACGAAGAAAAACTACAGTATGTTGACCGTCTGCTGGAGCCTGTGCGCGATGCCTTTCTGAAAAGTGAGAATCCTGAGGCTCTCCAGCATCGCCTGATGGTGGTGCTGGAGAATAGTGTGCGTTTTAGGGACAGCTTCTTACAGAGTGAAGAAGCAGACCGTCAGGCGGCGCTCAGAAAAGAGTCGCCCTTCATAGAACGTGCTATTCAGCTTGTGGAACAGCGTTATAGTGACAGTGAGTTTGGCGTGGAAGAGTTTTGCCGTTCCATTGGCATGAGTCGGAGCCTGGCAGGTAAACGGCTGCGTACCGAGTTAGGCGTTAGTGTAGGGCTCTTTATTCGAGGCTACCGGTTACGTGTTGCCCGTGAAATGCTTCTCCATAATGACCACAGGCGTAACATCACGGAAATAGCCTATAATGTGGGGTTCAATGACCCTAAATATTTCCTGACTTCGTCGATGCGTCACCCTAATCACCTTTTGTGGTATCCATTTCGAACAATTGCTTGATTGCTTTCTGCTCTTCCGTGAGAAACAGCGTTCGCTTTGACACCCCACGCACTCC
>Ga0256404_1011256_pt1 | contig 12055 bp, 14 predicted proteins | sample RumenRJG_01DNA_FD_185990 | JGI IMG/M metagenome (GOLD analysis project Ga0256404, IMG submission 185990) | Bovine rumen microbial communities from Lethbridge, Alberta, Canada - RJG_01 | ecosystem: Host-associated > Mammals > Digestive system > Stomach > Rumen | place: Canada: Alberta | collected... | reverse complement strand
AAGCACGATAAATCAGCGGAAGATGCGCTGGGATATCCATAACTTTGCTCATTGCAATAGAAACTTAATATGAAAAACTGAGATTTCGTGAGTATTTACGAGAATCTACAAGATATTATGAGGAGGCGTTAAGCATGGCAATTCCCGTAAATATTGAAGATCTGATAAATCAGCGTGTGGTCGAGTCCACAAGGATAGAGTTCAAGAGCGATTTTAATCCCAATGCAATTATACACTCGATATGTGCTTTTGCTAATGATATTGATAACCTTGGCGGCGGTTACATCATCGTTGGCGTTGAAGAAAAAGACGGCTCACCTGTATTTCCCGTTAAAGGCATTGAGCAAAGCCGTATAGATAATATATTAAAGGAACTTGTGGGTTATTGTCACTGCATTGAGCCGCTGTACAACCCAGTCGTAGAGCCTGTGCTGTATCAGGATGTGTATGTTATAGTGATATGGGTATCTGGTGGCTACGGACGTCCATACAAGGCTTCAAAGGATGTTTATGGTAAAGATGCTCCCAAGTCGAGCAAGTATTACTATATTCGCAAATTCAGCAGCACTATAATAGCTTCACCAGAAGAGGAAAAAGAACTGTTCTATATTTCGATGGATATCCCCTTTGATGACCGCCCGAACCTTGCAGCACAAGTCGATGATTTGGATATCGGTCTGATGCGAAATCATTTGAAAGAGATAGGCAGCGCATTATATGAACGTTCAACTAAAATGAGTGCATTGGAGATAGCAACTGATATGCAGCTCGTTTCAGGTCCCTCAGAACGTATCAAGCCGCTGAATGTAGGTATTCTTATGTTCTCGGAACAGCCCGAAAAATACTTTCGTCACGCACGAATCGAAGTCGTTGATATACCTGACCCTACGGGCACGAATATGACCGAGAAAGTATTCACAGGACCAATACAAAGGCAGCTGAAAGATGCTCTTGCATATATAAAGAATTACACTGTCAAAGAAGTTATTATCAAGGATAAGGACAAGGCTGAATCCATAAAGATCTACAACTACCCTTATGCTGCTATTGAGGAGATACTTTCTAATGCAGTATATCACCGTTCCTATCAGGTAGGAGAACCGATAACCGTAAGGATAACCCCTGAAAATATAGAGATAACCAGTTTCCCGGGATTTGACCAAAGCATATCCGATGAAAGCATTGCTAACTACTCTATCCGTGCAAGGTTATACCGCAACCGCAGAATAGGAGATTTTCTGAAGGAACTGAGACTTATTGAGGGCAGAAATACAGGCTTCCCAAACGCAATAAAAGCTCTGCGTGAGAACGGATCAGACCTTATGACTTTCGATATGGATGATAACAGAACATATCTGTCTGTCACGATACCCGTGCACAGCTATTTTCTAAATAAAAGCGAGAAGAACGATAAGAAGTCTGCTTACGAAAAGAAAATAATTGATGCTCTGAAAGACAAGCCTCTCACGCTGACTGAGCTTGCATTTGCTATGGGATATAAGGGCATAACTTCAAAGCTGACAAAAACAGCCAAGGATATGCTCACCCGTGGAATGATCGAAAAAATCGCAGGCGATGGCAGCACCAACAAGCTGAAAGTAAAATAACAATACGAACAAACCAAAAGGTTTTTCAATAATTCTATTATAGAAAAAACATTGGAATTGTATTTGTGGTATAATGTGATTACAGCTTAAGGGTGTAAAAGCCGTCTTGACTTTGACCTTTAAAACTCGTGGTCGGCTTGCGAGTCTAAAAAAAGCGACAGCGCGAAGAGCGTTTGAACCCTGCGGTAAGGGGAATTATCCTAAAAAGGATCATTACCGCACCACAGTATCCGCATTTCAGATGCGGGGATATTACCTTAGCTGCCCTCCGTTCATAGAGACGTAGGGTGTTTTTTCGCCGCAGGAATCGACCGGCAAATAAGCACGGGAGCACAAAAAAGCCCACGGAATAATCTGTGGGTGTTTTACTATACGGTATCTTTTTCAGCCTCTGACTGTGCCATATCTATTATCTGCTTTGGAAATCCGATGGCGGAGAGCAGCTTTATAGCGTTGCTTGAATTGCTTATGCCTTTGTGAAGCTCATAGTCAAAGCGGACGTCCTGCGTTCCGATGGCCTCGGCGAAATGGTAGTTGTCGTAGGTCTTATCAAACGCTTTTGCAAGCTCAAGGTCATGTGTTGCGACCATAAGCATACAATGCTGCTTTGAAAAATAGTCAAGCACGGCTTTTGATGCGGCGATACGCTCTTTGGTATTGGTGCCTTTGAGTATCTCGTCTATTGCAAGAAACAGCAGGCTGCCCTGTGAGCAAAGCTCAGTCATTCGTTTGAGGTATTTTATCTCACGGATATAGTAGCTCTCGCCCGAGAGCACATCGTCCTTTACCGCCATTGATGTTATGACTCCGCAGCGAGCCACGACTGCGCTTTCCGTTGTGCAGGTGTGAATGGTCTGTGCAAGGATAAGATTTATCGCTGCTGCTTTGATAAATGTGGATTTACCCGAGGCATTGGAGCCTGTGAGGATAACGCCCCGCCTGAATTCAAAGTCGTTGGGCACAGCATTGGATATTGCAGGGTGAACGAGCTGACCAAACATAAAGCTCTTACCGTCTGTCAGCTGCGGCACGCAGCAGTCCTTGAGGCTGCGTCTGTATGATGCTGTTGAGACAGCGCAGTCTATCTCGCCGAGATACTTGAAAATGCGCATACACTCTGCTTTTTTGCTGCAAAGGGCTGTGACGGTCTTATCATATCGGATAAAATCGAGCATGAACGGTCCGAGCAGATAAGCCGAGAGCATACTGACCTCGTCAGAGTTTTCGCCTGCACGCTTTAAACCGAGTGCAATCGCTCGTTTTGAGACAGTTCTTACACTTTCGATGTCGGGTGCTGTCTGCTTGCTCAATTGCTTTGTATGATCGCTTACGTTTACGGCGGTGCCGAGCGTTTGGCAAACATTGAATATCGCTCTTATCTTTATATCCATTGTAGCTTTTTTGATGATATGCACAGTCATATTGAACAGGTATACCATCAGGCAGCCGAACAGGGCGACAGGTGTTCTGAACACTGCGGCAGCTGCTGCCGAGAGCAAAAGCAGTCCCAGCAAAAGATAATATACCCACGCGTATTTGAGCCTGTGGCTGTCGATAGAGTCTATGGATAATGGAAAATCATAGCCTGCATAGGATTTGCCCAGCAGGCACAGGCTTTTTCTGACCTGTGAGCGCACGGGTTCGTTTTCGTCAAAATAGGATACCTTTTCCTCAAAGGTTTCAAGCTCCTCGCTGCTTTTTGAAAGGTCGTGCAGCTTATAGTAAAGACAGGACTCCCCTGCAAAGCTGTCGGTGTGGTCTGCAAGGGCAAAGATGGTATCCATATCAAGATCGTTCCATGTTATGTCGTCCACACGCATGACATCGGGAATATTCTTTTTTTCGTATTCATAATAAGTCTGCACTGCCTCAAGCCTTTCAAGCGGCTCGCTCGGGTGCGCACGCATCTTACCGAACGACTCACGGACATATCGCTCCAGCTTTCTTTTGCGCCGTACAGAGTCTGCGATAAGCATGGCTGCGATAGCTATTATCACAAGCGGTATCGTTATGGCATAAAGCATTTGTTTGTCCCCCATATATTTCTTTTTTATCTATTCTAACATAGCCATCTTACCAAGTCAAGTTGACGCTATACAGCTTTTTCTGATTTTGGGCTGTGATTCTGCCGATTTGCAATTCTCGTTTTCTGCTTGTAAAAACAAAGCTTAGGCTTGCAAAAAACTGTTATAGAAAAAGCATTGAGTTCTATGGTCAGAAAACGGTTCTGCATTTCGGATATGCTTTCCATTTGGTGTCCTCCTTTTTGCGAAGTGTCCCGAAGATGAATCGAAAATCATATACCTATAATTAGGAAATAATCAGATTCTTTATAATTATCTTCTACCCAACTGCTCAGTTCATCTATAACCTCGATAGCTTTTGAACCTTGATTTTTAGCGTTGTTCCGGATAATGCTCCATTTTTCTTTATCTATTATCGTCTCACCATAGTACTGGAAATCGGGAATGATTTTGTATAAAGTGATCTCGTCAACAATATCCATATGAAGCAATAGTGAATCTTCTCTCCAAAAGACCGATTTTCCGTTTGGTTCTTTCTGCCCTCGCTGGAACTCAAAATAACAAGTTCCACCCATTTGTTTTCTTTGACTTTCAGTTATAAAAAACCTCATATTCTCACCTGTGAATACCTATACATTTTATTGTCTTTGCTTCTTGACTGCATTTTTCATCGCTTGGTTAGCTTCTTCGTCAAAGACTTTTCTCTCCGGACCGAGCGTGCCGTACATTGTATTTTCAAAGGAATACGTCATCTCTGCCGTTTTTATCAATTCCTCGTTGTCCAAGTCACTGCTGAATGTACCTAACCGAGCATAGATATCTTCCGATATTTCATACCTGTAATGCTCACGCCCTTCACGGCAGGTGTACATTATCTCTGCAAAGTATCGTCCGCTCTCCGAGTCATAATACGCTGTCCAGTTATTGCCGTGCTTTTTATTGTTCATTGGGCGGCTCCTTTCTCGGTCGGTATTAGATCGTATTCATGCGCTGTGCAGCACTTTGATTTCCGAAAAACGAAGGTGTGCCTGGGTTTTCGTCTGATATCATTGCGCTCATATTATTTCATCATCTCTTGCTTGTAATTTTTCTTGTTGAAAGAATTATAGCATAGTTCGGGGTGAATGTCTATACCATATTGCCATATCCGAAAGCACTCTTTCTTTATGCCGATACAAAAGGCTCCCTGCTTATCCGCATTATTCTGCGGTAAGCAAAGAACCTTTTTAATTCTTAGTCTGTTTTTGGGGCAATACTAAAACACTATCTCCCCGACTACAACAAAAGAAAGAAACGAGAAAGCTATTACTGAAAACTGCCTCAGAGTCATATCATTTTTTCCAATTTCCTTGGTTTTCGGATGTGATCCTGCCGATTTACCATATACTGTTAAAATTTCTTTGCCGAGAGGTCTAAAATGGTCGTAAAACAGCTCTGAAACAGGTCACAAATGGTACTAAACGAAGGTTTTAACCAGGGGGTTAGGTAAGGTTTTTGAAGGATTTTGAAGGTTTTTTGCGAGATTTCGTTTTTGTTTTCCTTTAAGAGTAAGGTTTTAAAAAAACCTTCCCCCACGGTGCTGGAAATTAAAACCTTCGTTTCAAGGGACAAAACGGCTGTTTTAAGGTCAAAAACAGCCGATGATTTTCCGCCCGAAATGGAAATTCTGACGTGATATCTGAGTTTCCATTTTCAAACATTAAAACCTTCGGCTGAATCAAGTGATTTCTTTTAAAACCTTCGTTTTTGGAATTTAAACCTTCCGATCAGGAATTAAAACCTTCCGTTTATACGTTGAATTTCCGTGGCTGTTTTAACAGCAAAAGCCTGAGAGCAGGAACGCTTTCAGGCTTTGTGTCAGTCACTTGTTTTTTCTGTTTGGTTGGCGTGGTTTTTACTGCAGGTAAGCAGCAGGAACATAAACACGATGAACAATCCCATGCTTTGCTGTCCGAGCCCGAAAAAGCCGTTTACCAGCGGCGTTTGCGGCAGCACTTTTGACAGCAGTATACAAATTGCCATAAACACGAATGGGTTGATGATGCACATCCATTTTTTCGGGTAGATATTGCCTTTGACGGCAGAGATGAAAAACAGTATCACCAAGGCGGCATACCCGACTGCTGCCAGTGCACCGACGATGATGAACTTGTTGAACAGGTCAAGCGCAAACTGCTTTGCGTCATCATAGCCTGCTGCGGTCAGCTTATTATATGAATATGCGGCAACGGCAAACACGTTGTGGTACAGTGTGCCGACGCTGACAAACACAAACGAGGAAAGCAGAAAAGGCTTTGACAGTCGGTCATTTCTGCTTTTCATTCTCTTGTACACGCCATAGAATCCAGCAAACATCAGCAGCAGTGATATGACGCCCAGAAAGCCTGCTGCGATAAACACGGCGGGGCTTGCATCTGCCCATTCATACGAGAAGTTGATGCACAGCAGCTTGCTGCCGAAATCAAATGCGGGCTTATAAAAGCCCAGGAGGTTATCTCCCACAAAGCAGATAACAGCGCCTATCATCGCGATTATATATAATGTCCGTTCTTTCTTCATTGTTGTATCTCCCCTGCTCTCTAAATCTATCAGAATTCGCTTTCTGCTCTTTGGGCGATAAGGCGGCGTTTTTCAAGGGTCTTTTCAAACAGGCGGTAGGACACCTGCGGAAATCCGTCGTACACGACGCTTGTACCCTCCTGGGTGATGCCGCCCTTTGTTGCGACTCTGCTCACGACGTCTTCAAAGGTCATTTGCTTTTGGAGCATAAGCTCGCCAGTTGCTTTCATGGTTGACAGCACCATACGGACAATCTGCTCTTTGGGGATAGTTGTATGCGCCTGCGCAGATGTGCAGATAACGTCAAAAATAGATGCAATAAAGCCGGGCATACAGCTTACAAGCTCTGAGCCCATTCCCAGCTCTTTTTCGGGAAGTTCTATCACTGAGCCGATGCACGCAAGGAGATTTTTGAGGTTGTCTTTGTCCTGCTGCGTCACATTCAGGTCATAGCAGACCAGGGTCTGTGACCTGCCTATCTCCGCAGTCAGACTCGGGATGACCTTTGCGGTTTTATTGTCAATCGCCTTGTGGAGAGTTTCAAACGAGATGTTTCCGTTCAGAGAAACTATCAGCGTGTCGGGCTTAACGCTTTCCCTGATTTCTTCAAGCACGGCTTTAATGTCAGACGGACGGACGCATACAAACACGATGTCTGCTTTCTGCGCAAGCTCCTTGTTGCTGTCTGCGATAACGGCGATGTCCTTTGCTTCATTCAGCTTTTCAATCGTTCTGTTTGACACCAGCAGGTCCTGCTTGCTGATGTTCCCCGCCTGCGAGAATTTCCAAAGCAGCATTTTCCCCATACTGCCATACCCTATAATTCCGATTTTCATTCTTTCTGCCTCCGAATTTAATATTATCCTCACAGCTTTGAAACTGTGAGGATAATTGCTGCGGAAGAATCAATGTCCTTTATGCTTCTCCCTGCGTTTTTGCTGCCTGAGATCTAACCGGCGCTGCTTTTCGGCTTCACGCTGCTGCTTTGTGAGCTGCTTGCATTCGGTCTTGTTCTGCTGCTGCATCAGTTTCAATGCTTGCTGCGACTTTGTCCCGATGCCTGAACCTGCTGTCTGCTTGTGAGCATCACGCTGTCGGCGTTTGGGGTTGTCGGCAGTCTTTCTTGTTTTCGTCTCAACAGCCGGACTGAACCTGAGTTCGTAGTAATGCCTGAGTGCAAATTCCAACACCTCGCTGTCCTTTGGCTCTGCACCAAAGGTGACCTTAGCCGCAGAGAGCTGCCCGTTTTCCGTTCGCTCAAATACGCCCACCCAGAAAGGCTTGTCAAAAAATACCGTCAGCATACCGCTCATCTTGTCCATATCTTTCCCTCCTGAAAAAGTGCTATGGACAAAGAACGGACAACCCGGAGGGGCAGGTTACTTACCCTGTTTTCACAGGACGGCCGGGCTACCTACCGGCTCTGGCATACCAAAGGGTACACGTTGCGTTTTTATCTTTGTCATTTTTTCGCACATTAAGTGCCGATAAAATTATAACACATACTTATCGAACGGTCAAGACCAAGGCTTGACTATGACATTTCATTCGGTTATAATATTCACAGAAGCAAATGCCTGAAACGGCGCAGCTGCGGATATGTTACGATTCGTGTCGCAGGTGTGACGCCTCGGTTCTTTACTATTTTCAGCCGCTGTGTTACCATAAGGTCAGCCGAAAGGCGATCATCGGAAAGGAACACAAAAGCTATGAAAAAGAACACAAAGAGATTACTTATCACAGGCATTATAATGATAACACTGTTTGCCGTCTGGACGCTATTGATACAGACAGTAGATGTTCAGGCGGTGGGACAGAACGGAACAGACATTGGTTTTGCAGGACTGAATGTATGGTTCCACAAAACGACAGGCGTACATATGTGGATATATACCGTCACAGACTGGCTGGGACTTGTCCCTGTATTTATCTGTATGGTATTCGGTGTCGTTGGTCTGGTCCAGCTTATCAGCAAAAAAAGCCTTCTTAAAGTCGATAAGGACATCATTCTGCTGGGAGTATACTATATCCTTGTTATTGTCGGTTATATCATTTTTGAGATGATCCCGATAAATTACAGACCGATCCTTATAGAAGGACGAATGGAGGCTTCTTACCCGTCCTCGACAACACTGCTTGTTATGAGCGTGATGCCGACGCTGGCTTTTCAGGCTCGCCGCAGGATAAAGAGTAACAAAGTCAGGTGTTGCATATATGCGTTTACAGTTGTATTCACCGCAGCTATGGTCGTGGGACGAACTGTCGCAGGCGTACACTGGCTGACAGATATAATCGGCTCTGTACTTTTAAGCACGGGATTGTACCTTATCTATCACGGCAGCGTTATGCTGGTGGAAAAGAATTATACACGGAGAAAAGAAGATGGAATTTCACGAAAAACTTCAGGAGCTGCGAAAGGCTAAAGGTCTGACACAGGAAGAACTTGCAAAACAGCTGTATGTTTCACGAACAGCTATTTCAAAATGGGAGTCGGGGAAAGGCTATCCGAATATAGATTCTCTCAAAGAGATATCAAGGTTCTTTTCTGTCACGATAGATGAACTGCTGTCGTCCGAAGAACTGATCACAGCTGCCAAAGATGAGAACCGCTCAAACATCGGAAGAATGACAGACCTGCTGATAGGCTTGATGGACATAATGAGTATTATGCTTATTCTTCTTCCGCTTTACCCCAAAAAAGACGGTGACTCTGTCACATCGGTCGCTTTGTTCGACTACATACACGAATCATTGGCGATCAGCTGTGTATGTTTCGGGTCGATTTGTGCACTTATCATTATCGGCATAGTCAAAGTGGCAATGAATTGCAAAAGCATCGAAAAAGGCAGGAACGCTGTGACGGTTATCTCATTCATACTGAGTATCACAACAGTGCTTTTAATGACAATGGCAAGGATACCGTATGCAGCTGCATCGGTTTTCCTGCTGCTTACAATCAAGGGAATCATAATATTCAAAACACCAAAGCAGTAGAACACAACAATTCAGAACAACAAGGAGACAAAAATGAAATTAGAAAACATTCCGCCCATGTATGAGGCATACAGCGCTGAGTATCCCGACCTCACCATCTGCCGTGTCGCATTGCAGGAAAAAGGGCTTTATCATGTAATTGACAAAAACGGGAGCAGGCAGGCACAGGTATCGGGAAAATTCAGATATGATGCAAAAACAGTTTCGGACTTTCCTGCCGTTGGTGACTATGTAATTGCTGACGTGACCGATGAATCTATGGCAGTGATACATAATGTCCTGCCGAGGTCAAGCGTGTTTATCCGCAAAGCAGCGGGAAAATCAAACACAGAACAGGTCGTTGCCGCCAACATAGACACCGTGTTTTTGTGTATGTCGCTCAATAATGATTTTAACCTGCGGCGGCTTGAAAGGTATCTGACCGCTGCCTGGGAAAGCGGTGCTGTACCTGTTGTGCTGCTGACAAAGGCAGACCTGTGCGATGACACTGCCGCAAAGACAGCGCAGGTCGAAAGCTCGGCGGTAGGTGTGGATATTATCAGGACATCTGTCATTGAGCAGGACGGATACGACCAGATAAAGCCTTACCTAAAGCCCGGAAAAACGCTTGCGTTCGTCGGCTCTTCGGGCGTGGGAAAATCAACACTTATCAATCATCTGCTGGGCGAACAGCGTCTTGATACAAACGGGCTGAGAAACGATGATAAGGGCAGACACACCACGACTCACCGTGAACTGATGATACTTCCCTGCGGTGCCATGGTCATTGATACGCCGGGCATGCGTGAGCTTGGTATGTGGGATTCGGGTGACGGACTGTCGGCAGCTTTTGAAGATATTGAAAAGCTCGCTGCACAATGCCGTTTCAAAGACTGTACCCACCGAACAGAACCCGGCTGTGCCGTTCGTGCAGCCGTAGAAAGCGGTGAACTGACGCAGGAGCGTTTGGCTTCCTATGAAAAGCTGAAAGCTGAAAACGCTTATTCGGAAGACTCCGAGGGATATCTGGCATCAAAGGAAGAAAAATTCAAAGCGATAGCCAGATTCAATAAAGCAAATCGCAAAAAATGATACAAGGGAGAAAACAAGATGATGAAACGAATTAAGTGCTCGGTGCAGTGATGACGGGAACGGCTCACCGAGTAAGAAATGTTCCCTTGCTGCACCATTATCAATGTAAAAAACACTATTTACAAAGGAGCAGTAAAAAATGGACATAAACGAATTAAAGAAGATGTGGCTTGCCGAGGAGCAGGCTGCGCACATACACGGCTGGGATTTTTCATATCTTGACGGGAGATTTGATTCTTCCGATGATAACCTTGACTGGGATTACCGCCGACTTATACTTGAACGGCTCACTCCCGAGATGAGAATTCTCGACAATGACACGGGCGGAGGAGAGTTCCTGCTTTCGCTGGGGCACCCGCACGGTATGACGGCGGCAACGGAAGGATACCCGCCGAATGTTGAGCTTTGCCAAAAGACGCTTACACCGCTGGGGATAGATTTTCACTACTGGCAGGAGGGCATGGCGCTGCCGTTTGGTGACGAGAGCTTTGACATGGTGATAAACCGCCATGGAAGCTATGATGTGCGGGACTTATGGCGTGTGCTGAAAAAGGGCGGAGTTTTTATAACTCAGCAGGTGGGCGGAGACAATGACCGCGAGCTTGCAGAGCTGCTTTGCCCTGACAGAAAGAATCCATTTGAGGGTCACTGTCTGGCGGCTGAGCTTGAAAAGTTCACGCGGCAGGGATTTACCATTGAGCAAAGCGGAGAGTGCTTCCGTCCTATCAGATTTTTTGACACGGGAGCGCTTGTGTGGTTTGCCCGCGTGATACCCTGGGAGTTCACCGATTTTTCTGTTGAGAACAATTTTGACAGACTTTTAGCGGCACAGGAAATGGTCGAAAAGGACGGCTGTGTCAGCGGAAGAATTCACAGATTTATGATAATTGCGGTGAAATAACAAGACGACAAAAGCCTGAGAGCAGAAATGCTTTCAGGCTTGTTTGTTTATTTCCGATGCTATATCAAGAGCTATCATCAGTTTTCCGATGCCGTGATTTGCTTCATTCAATCCTTCGGTCTCATAGCCGCTTTCTGCAAGGACATCACCTGCTTCGAGGAAATGATAAAGCTGAAATCTAAAAAAGTCGCACACTGCCTGCACTCCTGCAAGCTCCATTTCAACGGCTATACAACCCTCGTCCTTACGCCTGGCGACAAGTCCCTTTGTCTCACGCAACATAGAATCCGTAGTCCACACCCTGCCCTTTACATATGGGATACCACGCTTTTCAAACAGGTCTGCAAGCTTGTCACAGTTCTTTATCTTTATGTAATCGTCAGGCGGTGCATCTTATGTTTTCTTTTTTCAGTGAACACCTCCTGTATTCACCATCATAATAGATTTTAATTCCTGCCGAATCAAGATTATTGTCATATTCTACATTTTTAGAAAAGAATAAAATGCGATCAGCTACAAATTAATTATCTATATTACTAATATTTGAAGGTCTATAATAATAACTTATCGGCATATTATATCCTCCCATTCTGAAGCGACATCCTTAGCTAATGCATTAATAATTTGAGCGTTAAGAGAATCAGATTTAATCAACTCAATATAAATAGGCTCTTTTGGTTTTTCAATTTTTGAATCTACAATCTCGCTTTTAATATTGTTGGCTAAGAAAAATGTTTCGTCACTAGTTCTTTTGAATTCATCAGGGTTTATAAGATCAATCATCTTTATTAACATTAAATTCACCTACTATAATAAAATTAGTCGTTAAACCCATGACAAACCAGCCATGGTTTAATGTTCTTGTTACTTAAGCTATAATGGAAGCAGTGATTGGACTA
>Ga0256404_1011255_pt1 | contig 12056 bp, 5 predicted proteins | sample RumenRJG_01DNA_FD_185990 | JGI IMG/M metagenome (GOLD analysis project Ga0256404, IMG submission 185990) | Bovine rumen microbial communities from Lethbridge, Alberta, Canada - RJG_01 | ecosystem: Host-associated > Mammals > Digestive system > Stomach > Rumen | place: Canada: Alberta | collected... | reverse complement strand
TGTACTTTTGCCCATAGTTACTTGATCTTTTTACAAATACAAAAGTAACACAAAAAGGCTGGATTCCAAGCGAGGAATTCAGCCTTAATTTTGGTCACACTGTTCAGGTTTTAGCGGACACCAATAAAAGAAATAACCAAGTGGCCAAACAAATTCTGCCGTTTTTCCGACCTATCAGTTGAAGGGACAGTCTAATTGGGCATCTTCCCCAGACAAGGTACTCTCAAGCAAAAAGAAAATGGGCTGGTAAGCCCCAAGCCCGCATTGCAAGGATGATGGCATACCAGCTCATTTCAGAAGACCAAAAGTACCTGACCCGGCACTATCGCTGAAGCGGATAGGTGAGCTCGTCCTTGGCGTGTGCACCCAACCTTGCCGTTTGGATCTGCATTTTGTTGACCACCACGCCATAGGGCGTGATGAAGCTTCGCCCAGCCCTGCCAGTTACAGTTTCCTCACGCGAAACACCCCCAATGGACTCAAGTTGCGAGAACTTTGGCAGGCCTACTGAGGGTGACACCATGAGTGTACGTTCTCCAGTATTGACATTGATGCGGTAAATGCGGGTGAAAGAACATCCTTCGGGCAGGTTAACCTCATAAACATAGTCGAGATGAGCCTTCTTGCCCTCCTTGAGGAGCGACTTCGTCAGCTGGGCCATCGTCATTGGTTTTGCCGAGAAGACGTGAAGAGTGCCGACGGAGGTCTTAATCTGCGTGGACTGCGGCTGACCGTGCCATCTGGCACTTCCCGTAGAGCGGGGAGCATAGAGCGAGGGAGCTGTGCCATTCAGCTGCATGAGCAGCTTACCTTTATCGATAATCGTCATCTCCGGCTGTGGCCTCATGCCATCGGCATCTGTCGAATAAGCTCCAATCAACTTGGTTCCGTGATAAGAGTCCATTGAAGTATAGTTCTTGACCGACAAGTTACGGTCAATAACCTCCTTGCCTATCTTGCTGCCCAAATCAAAGCTCTTGTGGTTGATGGACTGCTGCGCATACAAATAACCAGGGCGCAACAGGTTGTCTGAGAATACATGAGAGGCCGCGTCACCCGTGTACAATACGGGACCCTCATAGGATTCCGACACAATGGCTGCCTTTCCAAGGCTGTCAAGGCCATCGGCAAAAACCTTTACCCGACGCTCAAGTTCTGACGGGGCGGGCAGGTCCGCGGGTGACGCATATTCGAGGGTCATCTCGTCCTTCATGGGTACACCAGCCTGACTGCGTGTCATCGCAGTAACCTTCAACGTGACCTGGTGGACAGGCTGCCTGAGTATGACGCGTTCTGAAGTGGTACGATAGATATCCTCGTTGTAACCACTAAGACTCACACTCGAGTTGTAGAGATTCTTGTATGAATGGAACGTGGCCGACAACGACCTCAAAAGTGTGTTAATGCGGAGCGTGTCAATGTCGAAGCCCTCAAACGAGGCTTCTATATCCCTGACTGGTGCCATGCGCTGCATGTCGGGAACCTCTTTCAGGTCTGCAGGCATTGGGTTATCCACCAGAAAGTTGTTTTTCTGCACATAGACGCGCAGGGCATTGTCGTAGGCCTCGTCAGAGCAGACCCAGTAAGCCCGGCGGAACAATGGGACGTTCACCTCTGAAGGCAGTCTCACCCCAAGCAACATCTGCTTCCATGGCTCACTGTTATGCCTAAAATTGCCCACAAGTACTCTCGCACTACCAGTTGAACGCCAAGGCTTGTAGCCTGCATAGACTATGGCACCGAGTTCTGCCGACACATTGAACTGCCGGTAACGGTTAGCAATGTAGGAAACATAGAAAGGTCTGGGAGCATCCGCAACCCTAAGGCTATCGCACGTACGTTTCAATTCGTCTTCCATAGCTTTCAGTATGGCGACGTTGTCGGAATCTGACGTGGAAGAGGAAAACGACGGTGCACTGAGCGACGGGAGTTTTTTTGCCGACTTGCCGCGACGCTGCGTCTCCACCTGACTGACGAAAATAGCCGGCGAGGCGCATGCTACCGGCACCCAGCCTGACTCGGCACCACAAGAGCCGGTAAACACTTCCGTGTTTCCGCCCCCCGCAATGATATGGGAGAACATGGAGAGTGGCGTGCCGATGAGGTCAACGCCCCTTACCAACTCGTCCTTACGACCGTCAACATAGACGCGATAGACCTCCAACGGGGTGACGTTGAACGAGTTGAGCGAACCGCCCTCGCCGGTTAGCGTGAACCCGCTCGTAACGGTCTTGAAGAAATAGCCATACTCTTTGCCCTGTTTTTTTGCCTCAGCGCGCAACATAGCCTTCAGTTGGCTGTCGGTATATGGCTTTGTGGTCTCAACTATTAAGTTAGACTGCCTTGAGACAGCATCGTTGGGCATGGCGGCACGTCCATGTCCGTTGCTCACGGGAAATCCCTCGAGCGGCACACGACTGGTCAGGAAAGACTTCAAAACGCCCTTATCCACATTGACCACACGACGGGCCTTGACACCCTCACTGTCATAAAGATAATGGCCATTCATATCGGAACCGGCGTAGTGGCTGAGGGTCGGATCGGACACCACATTGAAGGTAGCGGGCAAAATGGACTTTCCCACCATATTCTTGAATGTCTCGCCTCCCTCCTTCAGACGGTGACCCTCAAGACGGTGACCGAATATCTCATGAAAGAAGACACCGCTGGCCGCACCCGAGAGAATGGCCGGGCCTGTATATGGATTGGCGACAGGAGCCTGCTGCAAGGCTCTTAGCCTGGTTATCATATCCTTGACATCAGCTATCATCACGTCGTCAGAGGGCAGCGAGTCCAGCTGATAGGCCAAATAGCTCTTGTTGAGCGGAAGCTGCATCCCGTCGCTTGTATTGAGCGAGGCACTGAGTATTATCCTTGCCACAATGCGGTTTTGAGCTATCTCTGTCCCGTCGGTATTGACTATCCACTCACGTTTGACCGAATAAGACATAGAGGCCTCACCCACCGTAAGTTGCGGAAAGCTCTTGAAGACAGCAGACACACGGTTCAGCCTCTCAGCCCATTTTTCCACTCCAAGCTGATAGGCTCTCACGTCAGCAGGTGCCTCATAATAAACCTCCTTGGGGGCAGGCGAGAAACAGCCAGTGGTATCTTCATTGGCTACGGAGGTCAAAGCCCTGGCCTTGTAAAGCTTGTAATGCGACTGCGCGATGTTGTAGCGCCTGAGAGTCTCCTTCCATATCGCGGTCCGTACGGCATCAGGGCTGCTGCAGTCGAGTGGCAACAGCTGCACGTACTCCTTTCCAGGCTTACCGCTGGTAGTGCCCCCCTGGGTGGCATACTTGAAATTGTCGAGCTTCATATCGCCCAGTCTGATTTGCGGTACAAATGAACGCGTGCGGCTGCTGTCGGCATTCATAGTCGAACCGAACGCGCTTGTGATGTCAACCTGATAGGAATCCTCCACACGGTAGCTCATGAAGTAAGGCTTGTCAGGACGATTTTGCAGCTCAGCCCTCTCTGTACGCAATTCGTCCTTGAGTAGGCGCAACATGGTGTCTCCCTGCTGGGCCATGCCCTTAAGCGCAAAGACACCTGCGAGGAAAGTACAAAATATTATTCTTTTCATGTTGTCTATTTGTTATTTATTGTTTTTTTTTCATTGATAAAGTCCTATCTCAGCCAGGGTCACCCGATAGAAGCTGCGTACGAACTGGCTGGGTATCCTCAGTCTGACAAACCTCACTTTGCCAAGTCCATACTTGAAAGGAACGATATTGGTCTCGCCGGTAGTACGGCCAAGACCTATCTCAACAACATTGGTAGCCGACTGATACTCACCATCCTCACCAGCTACATCGACCTGAATGGAGGAAGGCAGGTCCTCTGTATCTTGGTCAGACGCGTCAAAAGTCCTCTGCACAAGAAACAGCCCCGCAACGCTTTTCATCTGTCCGAGGTCGATATCAATGGTGTAGGTCTGCTCCTCAGAACTCTCCGCAGGCTCCCAGAAAGTGTTGCTTTTCCCGTCTATGAGGTTGGCTATGTTGGAGTTGTAGCCTGCGGCATCAGCCGGAGAGACCTCAAGCATTGCTTTGGTGAGCGGAATGGTCGATAACTCTGGCAACGGCGACAACCCCATATTCTTATAATAGTCGTTGAGACTGAAATTATAATAATGCGAGGCATAGCGGTCGGTCTCGAGACCATTAAGACTCTTCAGCGTCTTCAAGGCAAAAGCAGAGCCCTTTGTGTCGTAAACTGCATAGCGGCCGCGTTTAGTGTCCTTGGCTCCTTCCTCGGTGAGATATCTATGCTTGCCCAAGACTAATTTCTTGAGATTTGGCATGTAGAGAATGTCATTGAACGAGGTGAAATTGCCGTCCAGTTCAAGAGTCGTAACGCTCTTGGCCCACTCTGTACGTATTTCCCCGTCAGCGGTCATCTGCTCACTGCCGGTGCCATAAGTCCTGCGGATAAACTCTTTGAAGTCGGAGTTGAACACGGGAACATCAGTCAACACTACTGGAGCAAAGGTGATGGTATCCGCACAGCCCGTCAAGAAGCCCTTTCTATAGAGCGTCACTGGCCTGGCAGGGTCTATGGCATCAGGCAGCAGATAATAGCCCTTGCCTACGAGTTTGCTGTCGATGTTGAGGCTGGTCGTGTCGCCATTCGACTTAGTGTATTTCAGAATAGCTGAAATGACACTATTCTGCCAGTCTGAGAAGCCTAACGCAAGTCTGTTTCCAATGAAGAAGTGTTTGGAAACCACCTGCGTGAAAGCCAATACAGCCTCGTGGTTCTCCGTGTAGGGACGCGCATAAGTAAACACCTCCTCAGACTTGCTACCGCCTTTATCCATCCCCATAACCGACACGCGATAGGAGCCGTCATTGAGGTCTTTGATATCATACTCATGCGTTCCGGCATTCAGAACGACCGAGTCAGAGAGCGACTCACTCTCCCATTTCACCATCACGTGACGTACTATAGGGTCAACACTATTGGTCCAATCTATGGTAAGATGCTTCCAACCTGGACTAACCACCATATCGGTACATTTCCCCACATACCGTATCTCTCCGTCTCCGGTATAATCCTTCAAAGTGTCGGCCAGGTCCTGGCATCCACAAAGGAATGGCAGAAAGACAAGAACCAACATAAAGTTATTTATGTACTTCATCATCTTAATCTTATTCATCAGTTTTCGTGTAAACCTGTAACTCCTGCAAGGAGATATACTCTGAGAGATTGTGGCGCGCCATAGAGAAAAGTTCCCGCGGCACTATCTTCAGATAACGATAGCCATTACCCTGTCCGTCCGGCATGAAACCAATGGTGAGACTTATCGGGTCTGCTTTATCCAGCTCCTCAAGCGACGTGTATTTCTTCATCTTCCCATCAGGCTGAAGATAGCCGTCGTTGTAAGTTCCTCTGCACCAGCGGTCGGCAGGCAACGCATTCTTTGGCTGCTCATAACTTCCCAACTTGGTCCACGCCATCTGTTCATAGTCGCCGGAACCATTGTCGTGGGCACCATATACATCGACCGCACAAGGCAATGTCGGATAATAATAGTAGCCAATCACATTGCCGTACTTTCTATCGGAAGACGAGCCGATACGTCTGTCGATATACAGCATGGCATACATTCTAATCTGCGCGCATAGACGTTCCTGCCCCAGATCGAGATACATCGGCACGCCAACGGCATTGGGACCCGCAAGGTAACAGCGGAAGCGAGCCTGGGCTTCTGCCACCTCCACGCCATTGGCGCGGTCCTGCAGATAGCCCGCACCCTTGGTCTCTCCATCAAAAAGATATTCAGGCCCTATGTAGTCGGCAGCATTGGTGATGGCTTTGCTGCAAGAGAACTTTATATTTGATGGCGCAAGCAATCCATAATTATAAACCTTAATATGGGGATAAACCTCCTCACGTACCATATAGCCTCTGAAATCCTCCGTACGGATTACTATGGTATTGTCGTCGTACTTCTGCTGAAGCTGGAAAGTCATGGTGTCCTTACCCTCCTTTATGACGAAATCCTTCAATAGAATAGTATCCTGTTTTCCCGTATAGGGATTCACGCCCAAATAATAGACATGAGCTATGCCATCAGCGTCAGAGGGATTATCGGTAGAGACGAAAAAGCCATCCCACCCAGAGGATACATGCACTCCGTCGAAAAAGGCATAGGCTCCCGAGTCGTATGTCGAGAAATGCGCCGTGACCGGCACTGATTCCGACCCGTCGCGCCGGCAGAGCGAGACCTTTACCTCATTGTTGTCGGTAGCTTTGTTGAAGCCTACAAGCACAAGCGAGTCACAGAATACGCTGCCCGTCCGCAAGATGGGATCGCCCTTGAAATCCTTATACCTCAAGTTAATTCCAACGATATCTGGATCATCGGGAAGTAAATAATGGCACACAGCCCCTCCCGCTATGGGGCGGAACGTGAGCGAGTCGGCTGTTATGGAGGTCGGGAACAAGTCCTCACCGTCCTTACACGAGACCATTAGCACGGTCACAGCAGACAGCAGTATGATTAGAAACTTATTGATATTCATTTGCCTTAATCTTAATATTAATCCTTGATTCTCATTGGTCTCCACCCCATCCGGGGTTCTGCCTCGCACCAGAGATAAGCACCTCCTCTGCCTTTATGGGGAAGAAATAGTCTCTTGGCGATTTGAACGAGCGCTTGCTCCATACCACGATAGGACCAAGACCATTGTTGTAGAACCCCTGTTCCTTGTCCGAGATGATGTTCCATCCGTATTGTGGCTGGTTAAGCTCGTCTTGAGCTTCCATCCATCTTCTCAAGTTCCAAAATCTTCGGCCCTCAAAGGCGAACTCTACATTCCACTCTTGGTGAATAATGCTTCTCATACCCTCGCGTGTCCTCACTTTGTCAGGGTCTTTGGCATAGCTGCTCCAAGCCTCCTGCACCTTAGGTATTCCTGCCCTGACACGAACGGAGTCTATCATATCATAGACGTGGCTGTTGGGTTTGTCCAAATATTCGTTCCAAGCCTCGGCAGACATAAGATACAGTTCTGCTAAGCGGAAAACTACCGCGCGGATGTTGTATGCCCCCCTGTTGTTTGTATATTGGTACAATGGGGCTTCGGGTATAAATCCTTTCTTGAGCCAATAGCCTGTGAGACTCTGCGGAACCGTAGGATTAACCGCAGCTACGTCGGTGCCGTAACTCTCTCCTTTGCGGCACTGAATGTTGATGCCTTTCCACTGTGTTCCCGTACTGGCCTGTACTTTTCTGTACCATACGGTGCGGTCGGCTGCCACATCCGCATAGAACCTTGGCTCACGATGCCGGTGTAGGTTAAGAACATGCGTATTAAGCATAACGACATTCTTGTATTTCTCATCGGCCTCTATACTCTGGTCATACTTAGACGGCATCCACTGCTTGTCTTCCTCTATTGGAAGACCGTGGTCGGTATAAAACATCTCAACCATCCTCATACTGGGCGCGAGGCAACCCTGCGAGAGAGGGTCGTAGTTCTCGTCCGTACTCTTGGAATGGAAAGGTTCCACATATTGCTGGTCGGGATTGCCGCCCTGCTCCACCAGAGAGAAGATAACCTCTTGATTGGCGAAGTTCTTGTCTATACTCGACTGCTCTATTGTGTTGATGGTATTCAGAAGCGAGGAACCCAAATTAGTCGCACTGTGATAGAGTGACTTACCAGCTTTATGGCAGATGGCGATAGCACTGTCAGCCGCAATTGCAGCCCTTTTCCATTTTTCTTTGTCATAGTCAGGGAATAACCTTTCACCCTGTTTATTCTTAAAATCTTTGAGCGTCACATTACCATTGAAAAGGGGCGATGCGCCATAGAGCAAGGCATAGGCTTTCAAGGTGGCAGCTGCCTCCTTATTATAATAGCAGTAGCGGTAAGCCTCTTTCTCCTGTCTATAAGGCAGATAGGGCATAGCCTCATCACACAAAGCGACAATAGCGTTTACACAACTGTCAATGGGTTGCCGGGGCTGCTGCATATCTTTTACAGAAGAGTTGGCCTCAAGGTTCTTGGGAACAAGAATAATGGGACCGTACCTGCGCATTAGCTCAAAGTAGAAATGAGCTTTGAGAGCCTTTATCTCTGCCTTCCACATTCGTTTCTCACTCGTGGGCATGTTATAGCAATTGTCTATATTGTCTATAAAGATGTTGCAATATCTGATAGCACAATAGAAGCTGGTGCCTGACCAGATGTTACCATATGGCTCAGAGGTCTTCTGCAGTCCGTCACCCACATTGAGGAAAGGAAAACGGGGATTTCCAGAGTTGAATACCAAGTCGTGGGCGAATTGCCCCCCAACAAACTCGTCCGCACCCAGATACCCCGGAGACATATTGAAGCCTGTAACGGGACTCGTAAGGAAATAATAACAGCTTTTCAGCCAGTTGTATGCGTCGGAACGCTGCTCGAAAACGCTCTCAATGGTGGTCACATCGTTCTTGGGCACCACGTCAAGATAATCGTTGCAAGAAGTCAGCGAGACGGCAACAAGCAGCAACGCGATAATTTTTTCTTTCATCATATCAATATTCAGTGCATTAAAAACTAAGGTTGATTCCCAATGACCAAGTACGCTGGATGGGATAATTAAATCCGTTGCTGCCCAGCTCTACATCCCACAAGTGGAAATTAGTCAGACAGAAAGCATTGTTCACCCGCCCGTAAAATTTAAGATTCTTGAAGCCAATGGGCTTGAGAAGCTTCTTCGGGAGGTTGTAAGCCAGTTCTATTGAGGTACATCTGAGGAACGAGCAATTGCGCAGGAAATACGTACTCTTGCGCGTTTCTGCGCTCCTATTATCAGAATTGCCCCAGTTCTCTTCCGGATTATGATAGGCTATATTGTCAACTGAAAGACGCGGCCAGAACGGATGAAGTGCCTGATTGTCCTCGCTCCAGTGGTCGTCATAAATGGCCTGCAAGAGCGCATGGTCGTTGACAAACGGCGACACAGCATAAGAATTGATAAAGAACGACCGCTGTCCGGCTCCCTGGAAAGAGAAACTAAACTCAAACTGCTTAACGTTGAAGAAGCCTGAGAAGCCATAGACCAGTCTTGGCGTTTCAGGGAAGCCTACGAACGTGGCATCATTGACATTGATAACGCCATCGCCATTAAGGTCACGGTACTTGATATCTCCGGGCATGACATCGCCATCCTGCCACGGCGAATTGTCGATCTCTGCCTGGTCGCGGAAAAGTCCCTCGGCTATATAAGCCAAAGGCTGGCTGATTTCCTTTCCCTTGCGCAGCTGCCAGTAAGGTTTGTCAGATGCCTCCTCTATCTTTTTATACGTCACCTTGTTATAGGTTAGCGTACCGTTGAGGATCATGTAGATGTCGTTGCGGAAAGCTTTCTGGTATTTGGCACTGAGATCCAAACCTCTGGAATAGGTTTCACCGATATTATCGAGCGGTGTCACCTCAATACCCATTGAGGCAGGGATATTGGTACGATAGGAAATAATGTTGTGGCGGTACTCTTTATAAATATCGGCCTGCAATTCTATCTCACCTTTCAGAAGTTTCATCTCCAGGCCAAGATTGCTTTGCTCAGCTACCTCCCACTTAATATTGGTGTTAGCATAGGAAACGACGCGGTTACGCTTCAGCGTCTGCGACGACCCGGGTTCCACATCGAGGCCCATCTCGACCTTATCCAAAGTAGGGAGGAACACGAACCGGGGCGTTGACACGATACCGTCATTACCCACCTTTCCATAGCTGAGACGCACTTTAAGGAAGTTGAGCCAGCTGCGGGTCTTCTTCATCCAAGGCTCATCTGTGACTATCCATGCGGTTCCGACAGCGGGGAAGAAGCCGAACCTGTTGTGCTTGTCAAACCGCTCCGACCCGTTGTAGCCAAAACTTGCTTCTGCAAAATAGCGGCTCATAAATCCATAAGAGGCTCGCCCTGAGAAGGTCATATTGCGCTGGGGCTGCCCGTTAAGCACGCTCGACACCGGGGTGAACGTGCGTTCCTGCATCTGCACCACACCCGTCAATGAGGTCTGGTGAAGATTGTTATCCTTACCACCCCATGCCGCAGTATGCAGCACCGTACCCGTATAGGTCACGCGCGTGTCGGTCATGTTGCTGTTGTTGTATTTTTCCAGCGTGCGACGTCCCTTGGTCGGATTGGTGGCATAGAGGGAATGCTGTCCCGTCTCAAAGTCATAGTTGGTCAGCGCATACATATAAGGTATGGTGGTATAAGAGTTCTCGTAATATCCCGTCTGGACATAAGAGAAGCTGAGCCGATATTCCAGACCCTTGACCCACCGCGACAACTTATGTTGCAGCTCCACGCGGTTCTGTGTGTTGTATCGCGTCCGGTCCTTGTATCCTGCCTGGATGAGCGCATAAGGATTCATCTTGTTCGACAGAGTCGTGCCATACAGCGTGTGCGGCCAGTTATGCTCTTCATCGGCCGGATAAGTCGGGGCGAAATCCACAGGCGAGGCGTTGAACACATAAGCGTAAGCCTGCGACTGTTCGGCCAACGGGCCATGATACTTATCCAGGGTGGCTACGGAGTTAATTTGCAGCTTCATCCCCACCATCAGGTCTATATTCAAATTGGAACGGAACTGAAACTCATTATTGATGATATTCGAGGAGAAGTCATTGAGCTTGTTCGACTTGACCATACCCTCGTCCCTGTTATAATTTAATGCGGCGTAGTATTGCACCTTTGACGACCCGCCACGTATGTTGAGGCCTGCGTGATGGTTCCAGGCGAGATCTTTGAAAAGCATCTTGTACCAGTCGGTAGCCGGATATACCCAGGAAGGATATTTGCCCGACTGCGTGCGGTTAATCCTCTCCACCGTATAGAGCGGTGTAGCCTCCGGAGACCTGCCCAGCAGAGCCTGGTTGTAGGCCTTCATGTAGGTGACCGGATCAACAATATCAATATTTTGTGTAGGCTGCGACACGATTGACTCATAACGCATAGTGGTATAGACCGACCCCTCACTGCCTTTCTTGGTCGTTACCATAATGACACCGTTAGCACCGCGTGCGCCGTACATGGCTGTTGCCGACGCATCTTTCAACACCGAGAAAGTCTCGATATCCTCCACGGCAATACGCGAGAGGTCGAGCTTGGAACTCTCCACGCCGTCAATAAGAATAAGGGGATCCGTATTAGCTCCGCTTTGGAAGGAGGTGATACCACGCACATAGAACTTGGTGTTCATCTCGTCCTCACTCAGCGCACCCGGCAGACCACCCGTCTGCCACGCTATCATGCCAGGGATTTTTCCGGCAAAAGCCGTCGTCAGATCAGAGCTTGAGGTCTTCAAATCGCCGGGTTTTACCGTTGTTATAGACGACACAACACTTTCTTTCTTTTGTGTGCCAAAGGCCACGACCTGCACCTCGTCGATAGACTTCGAGTCTGGATTGAGCGTAATCTTCATAGGTTTACGGTTATTGGCAGGCTTAACAGTCTCAACCAATTCAAGGTAACCTAAAAAAGAAAATCTCAATTTTTCTCCCGCACGCACCCTCAACGTAAACCGTCCGTCAACATCAGTTGTCGTGCCTTTATCGGTTCCGAGAATCAAAACGGCCACTCCAGGCATATCGAGCCCGCTCTCGTCGTAGACGTGACCCTGCATGATAAACGCCTCGCCTTTTTCTGCCGAGGCTCCGGCGAAAGGGACTTTCTTAATGGTTACAAACTGTTTGTCGATGGTATAAGTCAATCCTGTGCCTTTCAAGATTTGGTCAAGGGCCTTGCCCACATCGGTGGTATTGACCGAAGCACTAACCTTTACCCCGGCAACATCGTCGTTGGCATACATCATTTTGTAACCTGTGAGTCGCTCTAACCGCTTTAAGACAGAAGGGAGCGTCTCGCTCTTAGCTTCGATAACCACCTGACGCTGCGCATAGACAGCCGTCGGCAAAGGGCCAAACAGCGACGCGGATAGCAACAGAAGCGTGAAATACCGTTTTTTCTTACTCATGCTTAGTGATAGTTTATTGAACTCTTACATCAATAAGACGTTAACCCAACTTGCGCATTATCGCAGG
>Ga0256404_1011251_pt1 | contig 12058 bp, 7 predicted proteins | sample RumenRJG_01DNA_FD_185990 | JGI IMG/M metagenome (GOLD analysis project Ga0256404, IMG submission 185990) | Bovine rumen microbial communities from Lethbridge, Alberta, Canada - RJG_01 | ecosystem: Host-associated > Mammals > Digestive system > Stomach > Rumen | place: Canada: Alberta | collected... | reverse complement strand
CTTCGGTTTGCTCGGCTCAGGACGTGCAGTAACCTTCAGAGTGCCAAGAGCTTCTTCAGTCACTTTGTAGTTATTCTGCTTTGCAGTTCCCTTTTCCCAGTTAATTGAATAGGTGTTGGTTGATGTACCTACCTCTGTCTGGCTTCCTGTTGTTGTAAGCTCTACAGTTTCACCATTAACAAGGCCTTCTACCTTTCCGGATGCAGTCAATGCCTTGCCATCGTAAACCTTCTCCGCACTGCTGGTTGTGACCTTAAGAGGTGCAGGCGTGATCTGATATTTTCTTGTTACTGTTCCGGTGTAATTACCCAGGCCATTTACAGTAACTGTAACTGTTCCTACATCCTTCAGATTCTCGCTGTAGGTGAGAGTGTAATCTGTTCCATCCTTCAATGCCTCGTCAGCATTGACATCCACAAGCGAAGCAAGACTGGAGAAGAACTTTGCCAGTGCATTCTTTGCCTTCGGTGTAACTCTGGCAACTGTTACCGGCTGTTTCTGTTCAGCACCATTGTAAACAACATCTCCCGGCTGGCTGACAGTAAACATTGTTTCGTCAGAGATATCTGCCTTGTTGATCGTCAGGGTTCCCGGAACATACGTTACCGTATAGTTGCCCTGGCTTGCTTTGCCGCTCGGCGTGATCGCATAATCTCCGGCATTTTCACCTTCAACGCGGCTTAGCGTATAGCGAACGGTATCGTTATTCAGCGTTCCACTTACTGTTGCCGTCAGCTTCGGATCCGGTTCGCTATAGGTCTTGCTCTTGTTCTCCGCCGTGACCGTGACTGCCTTCGGTGTTACCTTCAGCGTTACTTCTGTCTCTGCTGTTACATAGTTTGCATTCTCGGCTTTAACTTTGACTGTCTTCTTACCAACATCCTTGATGCTTGGAGCTTCTGTCGTCCATTCCCCATTTCCTACCTGATAGGAAATCGTTGTGCCTTCGGTTACGCTTGCGCTTGCACTTGCGGCGTGAGACTTGCCATCGTATTCGTCTTCATAACCCTTAGCTGTAAGTGTCAATTTGCCAGACTTTCTAATGGTAAAGGTTCCCGTCTCATACGTAACTGTATAGTTGCCCTGGTTTGCTTCGCCGCTCGGCGTGATTGTATAGGTGCCAACAGCTTCCCCTTCAGCGCGGCTCAGCGAATAGCTGACAGTATCGTTATCCAGCGTGCCATTTACTTTTGCCGTCAGCTCCGGATCAGGATCTCCATAGGTCTTCCCCATGTTCTCCGCCGTGACTGTGACTGCCTTCGGCTTTACCTTCAGCGTTACGGTTGTACTTGCCGTTTTATAGTTTGCATTCTCAGCTTTGACATTGACTTTCTGTTCGCCAACATCCTTGATGCTTGGAGCTTCTGTCGTCCATTCCCCATTTCCTACCTGATAGGAAATCGTTGTACCTTCGGTTACGCTTGCGCTTGCACTTGCGGCGTGAGACTTGCCATCGTATACGCCTTCGTAACCGTCAGCGGTAAGTACCAATGAGCCAGACTCGCTGATGGTAAAGGTTCCCGTCTCATAGCTCACCGTATAGTTGCCCTGGTTTGCTTCGCCGCTCGGCGTGATTGTATAGGTACCAACAGCTTCGCCTTCAGCGCGGCTCAGCGAATAGCTGACAGTATCGTTATCCAGCGTGCCATTTACTTTTGCCGTCAGCTCCGGATCAGGATCTCCATAGGTCTTGCCCGTGCTGTTCGCTGTGACGATAACTGCCTTCGGCTTTACCTTCAGCGTTACCGTTGTACTTGCCGTTTCATAGTTTGCATTCTCGGCTTTGACATTGACTGTCTGCTCGCCAACATCCTTGATGCTTGGGGCTTTTGTCGTCCATTCCCCATTTCCTACCTGATAGGAAATCGTTGTACCTTCGGTTACGCTTGCGCTTGCATCTGCAGCGTGAGATTTGCCATCATATTCGCCTTCATAACCCTCAGCTGTAAGTACCAATGAGTCAGACTTTCTGATGGTAAAGGTTCCCGTCTCATAGCTCACCGTATAGTTGCCCTGGTTTAGTTCGCCGCTCGGCGTGATTGTATAGGTGCCAACAGCTTCGCCTTCAACGCGGCTCAGCGAATAGCTGACTGTATCATTGTCTAGCGTTCCACTTACTGTTGCCGTCAGTTCCGGATCTTTTTCCCCATAGGTCTTGCTCTTGCTGTCCGCTGTGACGGTTACTGCCTTTGGCGTTATTTTCAAGGATCCGTTTTCGGTTTTTACAGTAAATTGATAGGTGACATCAGTATTTCCATTCTTAACAACAATGGAATCAGTGTTCAGAATGTTATTTGTATAAGTTCCCGCATTCGTTCCTTTTGGATTCTGTGTAGTAAAGCCGCTTACGGTATAAATAACATTATCAATCGTAAACGTATTTGTCTCTACGTCGGAAACAGTATGTTCAGTTCCGTCAAAAGTAAATTCCCCGGAATTTGCCGTTAATGTAATCTCTTTCTTCTGTTCCCAGACCGCATAGAGATTATTGGCAGAAGTATTGTCGATCCCAATATTGGTTCCAACATCATACCGCTTTCCAGAAGCATCCTCCCAGTATGCGAAATAGTATCCAGTCGGAGCTGTGAAGTCCGCTTTTTCCAGTGCAATCGCAGTGTTGTTAGCCTGGGGGTCAACTGTGGACTTTGTATTAGTCAGACCAGATCCTGCCGGATAATTGGAATGATACGTAATCGATGTTAATGCTGAAGTTTCTCCATAGACAGCGGTAAGTTCAAGATTTTTTGTGATCTTTACCTTGTCACCCGGATAGAAATTGTTAGTACCATCGCTCCAGTATAGGAATGTCTTGCCTTCTGGAGGAGTTATTCCGGCTGCTGACTGAATATCAGCATACGAGTTCTCTGCATACTGTTTGCTGTCAGTCGGCGCTTCTCCACTAACACTACCAAGATTATATGTAACCCTGTATTTCTCCCCGTTGATATAGTACGGATAGAACGTAATATTCCCATGAACTTTTGTGTTGAAGTTAAAGAGAACAAAGCTACCATCTCCGGTCTTTGTCGCCCAGCCAGCCCATGTATTTCCTTGCGGTACAATGACAGTGCCCTTATTAGCATCGCCTGCCTGGATCAGATTGCCATTATGATCAACAATCTGCGGCATATCATTTTCATCGATAGTCTGCCCATAAGCAACATTAAATGGAATTGTTTTTCCATTATCCTCGATCGTCAAATGAATAGTCCCATCATATGTTGGAGCAACCCACTTTGCATATAGCGTAATGTTGTTTGCAGGCATAGTGCCCGAAAGAGATGTTATCTGATCGCCTACTCCAAGCTCATTATCAAACCATCCCGCAAATAAATAATCAGAAGGTATTCCTACAGGCTGCTTAGGAGCAGTCTTTAAATCAACTTTACTGATATCCGCTCCATATTTGAACTTTTCTGATGTTGTTAAGTTTCCGTTTACAAATTTAATATAGTAATCATTTCTCCGATATCTGAAAGACACTTCATATAGCAAAGACCAATCTACATGTTCGAAGTAACTTCCATCTTCTACATTATTTGTATAAGCAAAGCCCTCGATATCATAATGGTCTTCCGCTGTTGTTTTCCACCCGTTATCATCGGATTTAAAGCTATCCGTATGGTGTAAGTAATACGTTCCATCCAAACCTTCCAAATAGTAATTCAGGTTCATCGTATAGTAGCCATCCTGGCTGACATAGTAGAACACAGCGCCGTTCAGGGGCATTGTAGAAATACCGCTTTGATATGGTCCTTCCCCCTGACCATTTTTTCCCTTTTTGGTGCCCCAGATTTTAGAAGTGGAGGTTGGCCAGCGGTCGGAAATGTTTGCTCCGTATTTGGCAGAAATGCGCAAATTTTCCATTTCATTCCACTCATACCATACATTAAAGAACCCATGTTCTGTTGACTTGAAAAATTTAACTTCATATATCTTTCGTGAGTAGTAGATATTGATGATTGTAGAGCCATCACCGGAAATGGTTACATTGGATTGATTTGTCTTCGTTGTATTCAGATCGAAACCAGGATATGTTTTAAGAACCTTGGAGATTTTTACTGTCTCGCCAGATACTCCAGATTTATCGCTGCTTTCATGGTAGGAGTAATTATCATCATTGGCGTTTTCCCACCAATAGATCACCGTATATTTAGTATTAGGATTTGCATCCCATACTGCATGGAGCGTGATATTTTCGGAGATTGTGTTGCCGAAAGAATATTCAGTTCCTTTTTCACTTAAAGACCAATGCCTGAATGTATAGCCAGGTCTTGTCGGTTCTGCAGGTGCTGTTGTTTCTTTGTCTGCTGCAACGAACTCCGGCTCAACATAGCTTGCACCTTCTCCCGAGGCGAAGTACAGATAATGCCCCTTTTCTACCTTTGGATAAAGGGTAACGTTATGATCAGAAAGTTTAACAGACTCGACTTTTTTGGTCAGTTCAGCTTCCGTATACCAGCCAGTGACCGAGTGCGTGGAATCCAGGGGGATTTTCACATCGGAAACTGTAATAGTTTCTCCACTTGCGCCTTCCTTCGTGGTGCTTACTCTTCCCTGGCCATCCAGGAAGAACACATAGTAAACCTGCTGGAATACTGGATACAGATTTACATCCCCGGTTTTGTTAACAGATGGATTCAATGTTTCGAAATCACCAGGATCATCACCTTTAAGAGCAGATAAATTCTGGGTATAGGACCATCCAAGGAACTTATATCCGTCTTTTTCCGGAGTTGTCGGAGCGTATACTGTTTCTTTGTCCTTCACCATCTGGGTAGAGATTACAGTTTGATTGTCTGCGCCGAAAAACTTATAGGTAGCGACAGCGGGATCCTGTTTCCCGTCCTTAATTGAAATGACATAGATCGAGAAGCTGTCCGCATCAAACGTTGCATTCTGTGCCGATGCGTCTGCGTCAATGACCTGGGTATTACCGCTGTCATCTTTATGGATGACTTCGGTTGTACTTGTCTCTGTTGTTTCTAGTGGTGTATATGGAACCATTGAAACGGATACCGCTCCCTCTGGCTGTATCTCTTCGTTATTTGCGTCCAGGAATGTGATATCCACAGCTACGGCGTCGATGACTTCTTCATCACCTTCCGTGCTCTGTTCCGCGGCTGCGATCGCTTCGTGCTTCGAGACATCGGTAACCCGCATCGTTGTTCCGATAGGGAACGTGTGATCATCATACGAGACGGTGACTGTCATCTGACTCGTGGAACCGGAGAACGTGCCTGCAGGCATGTAGATAACCGTTTTCTCTTCCTCTGCTTCAGGTGTCGGTTCCGCTGCAGTTTCAGCCTCCGGTGTCACCTCCGGGGTCGATTCCGGCGTAGTCTCCGGGCTCACTTCCGGTGTTGGTTCCGGGGCTGTGGTTTCTTCAGGTTGTGCCGGTGCTTCGGCTTCTACGGTTGGCACCGGTGCAGTTGTTTCTTCCGGTTCTTTACTTTCGGTTGGTGCCGGTGCTTCCGGTTCAATGCTTTCTACCGGTGCCGTAACAGTTTCCTGCGGTGCTGCTTCTTCTGCAGGTGTGGCTTCTTCTTCCGTGACTTCCGGCGCAGGCTCCGGCTCCGGTAAAGGTGCCTCTACCGTTTCCGTTACTTCTGTGCCAGGCTGCTCTTCCGCATTTTCTTCCTCCGCCATAGAATTAACACCCAGCGAGAAAAACATAGCGGCCGATAGAATAGAACAAAAAGCCGTATCAAGAATAGATCGATGATTCTTTTTCATAACCTTTCCCTCCCTTTGAATCAAGGCTATTGATGAAAAAATGATGAGTGGACGTAAAAGCACCAATAAATATGGGCTTTGTCAACTAGATTATAGTAGATACCACATTATGCTCGGTTTGCATTTCACGCTTAAATGTCACTCATTTCACGAATAAGCATCGACTAACTGCCAACGCCCAGGCAATGGTTGAAGAATGAGACATGTATCCTGCATGGCTGGCGCACACCTGGGGAAGCTGCCTGACGCGAAAACCGTTGCAATCATTTCAGATACTGAATTCCTGGTTTTCCTGGCATGTTTTCCATAGCGTCCTTCTCTAAATTTGACCAGCTCAACTATCGTAATCATTGTTTATAGCCGAATTATTCGCTTCACGATGATTCTTCCTACACCTCACGCACGCATTCAAATCGTAAAATGGTGACAATTTTTCACATGCAGAAGCATATTTTTACAGCTGCACCATTCCTACTGAAGACGGTGAGAGACAGGACCATAGCCCCTGTTTTCTGCATCGGCAGCTTCGAATCATCAATGCTAGAATAGGAAACAAAAAGAGGAGAGAATATGGCACGCATCCTGTCTACCTGGCGCATGTCTCTGGAAGGCGCCGCAAAAGCACAGCAGCTTTTGAATAATCACGGCTGCGCGGCTGATGCCGTTGAAACTGCGATCCGCGACGTCGAAGGAAATCCACTGTACCGATCCGTGGGGCTGGCAGGGTTACCTGCACGGGATGGCAGCGTATCTCTGGATTCCGGCTTTATGGACGGAGCGACGCTTTCCATCGGTTCCGTTGGCAGTATTCAGGACTTTGCCCATCCCATTTCCATTTCCCGTGCCCTCTCAAAGCTGCATCTCAATAACTGCCTCGCAGGAACAGATGCAGAGCGCTGGGCGTCGGCCCATGGCTTTGAGAGAGTCAATCTCCATGATCCCCAGTCCATGAAGCTCTGGCAGAACACGCTTGAAAAACAATCCACGCCCCAGGTCTATAAAGGCCACGACACCGTCTGCATCATCGCCCTCGATGATGACAACAACATCGTCGTCGGCACATCGACCAGCGGCCTCTTCCTTAAGACACCGGGCCGTGTCGGTGACTCTCCGATGCCGGGCTGCGGCTTCTATGCCGATGCCATGATCGGCGCCGCTGCCGCTACCGGTGTAGGGGAAGAGATCATGAAAGGCTGCCTCAGCTTCGCCATTGTCTCTCTTATGAAAAATGGACGCACACCCCAGCAGGCATGTGACGAAGCCGTCCACGACCTCGACCATCGCATGAAAAAAATCCGCGGCACCACCGACGACCTCAGCGTCATCGCCATGGATATGCACGGTAATATCGGTGCCTCAACCACGATCCAAAATTTTTCCTTCGTCACACCGGACGAGGAAGGAAACCTCACTGTCTATGTTGCCCGCCACAATGAGCCGGACACGATCTATGCACCTGCTACGCAGCAATGGCTCGATGACTATATGGCGGTACGTCACGCCGGTAAGCTTGAGCAATGGTAAATGCAAAAGGAGAATAACTCATGTATTGCAAAAACTGCGGAACCCACATTCCCGAAGGAAGCAAGTACTGCCCCAACTGCGGCACACCTGTCGATCACCAGAATGATGCCGCCAATAATGACCAGAATAACGGCTGGCGCAGCTGGCTGACACCTAAAAATATCGAACTGTTTGCGGCTGTCAGTCTCTTCTTTCCTTTCTTTCTGCTGATTGTTCAGGGACTGATCATCCATTCCTGGATTGATAGCTACCGGTTCAGGATGATGATCCTGCACATTGATCAGATCATCTTCCTCATCTTTACGGTTCTTGGTACCGTGGCAATGTTTCATACGATCCGCTGCAACCCTGAAAAGCAGACCCGCAGCGCCTGGCTCTCCGCCGCCTTTTCTGTCATTAGTCTTCTTTCGCTGATTGGGGTCATTTTCCATTGGAGCACATCCTTCTCTGTTCTTTCCCCCATTCTCTGTACCGTCTACGGTCTCGATCTTCTTTCCCGCCTGCTGCTGCAGAAGAAAGGTATCGAAAGCCCCTCCGATCCGGCGGCTGACTTTTCCGCCTACAAGCAGATCTATGACAACTACAGAGCAGCGCATCCCAAACATGCCCAGGTTAATGACACCGACCCCTACGACTCCTACTTTGATGGTGATGGGGCAACACTCTTTGGGTACACAGTGATCAGCATTCTCGTCGCCGTGGTTACTCTGAATCTTGCGACACCTTGGATGATCTGCAAAATCATGAAGTGGAGAAAGACACATACCGTCATCAGCGGACGCCGCCTCGACTTCGACGGTACCGGCAGCTCTCTTTTCGGATACTATCTGCTGTGGTCGCTGCTATGCATCGTTACCTTCGGCATCTATGGCTTCTTCATGCATGTGGCAATGAAAAAGTGGGAAATGAAACACACCTTCTACGCCGATGATTACAGCGAATACAGCGATATCTCCCTCTTTGATGGGGACAGCTTCCAATACTTCGGCTACGCCTTCATCGCCAGCCTGTTACTGACAGTAACGTGCGGCCTGGCATACCCATGGGTCCATACGATGATTCAGAAATGGGAAACGAGCCACGAAGTCGTCTGCAATGACCGCCTCTACTACGATGGCACCGCTACCGGCATCCTGGTTCAATACCTCATCGTCTATCTGCTTACGATTCTGACTCTGGGCATTTACAGTCCCTGGGGAACGGTACGTCTCAACAAATACATCTACGCCCATACCCACGCCGAAAACTACTGAAAAGACGCTCCTCAGCGAGCGCCTTTTCTATATATATAAAGGATAGATGAATCAGGGATGATACACATAGCCCTGGCCCCATGCCCTAAGAATGTGTCTTGGACAATCCGGGTCCTGCTCAATCTTTGTACGCAGATGATGTACATGGACATAGATCGTTCCCCGACAGGCAAACGGTTCTTCCTGCCATGCTTCGCGGTAGATTTGCTCGCTTGTTACGATGCGATCGGGATGAGCCATCAATACGGAAAGAATTCCACACTCCTGTTTCGTTAGGTGCTTCTGTTTTCCATCCGCATAGACGATGCGCTGCTTTGCATTCAGTCTTAGAGCCATGATTAATTGCCAGTCTCCTGGCGATACTGCTCCAGCGTCAGATCCTGATCGTCACCTTCCACATAGGAATACTTTTGAATCGTCAAGGTTCCATACTTCTGCAGCAGCTTCAAATCATCGACAGAAAACGCATTCGACGAATACAGTGGATAGGTATAGCTTGCTCCGGAAGTTTCGATCGACAACATGTAGCAGTAGCTGCGCCAGTTTGATAAAGAATCCTCCGAATCCGGTTTCCGGCGATAGAACGCGTCAATACTGTTTTTCCGCGCCTGTTCCAGTAGATTGATTGCCTCCGTATCCTTCGCTGACAGCTTCAGATCAAGTGTCAGATCCACGGTTGCCTCATCATCATAATTTTTTGCCATATATTGAATAGACTGCGCATGGGCATAATCCACCGGCCGCTCCGCCAGCGAAAATCCCTTCGTCCACCATCCGATGGCAATGATCGCAAAGGCGCCCGCCACCAGAATCAGAAACTGCACAATCATCTTCCAGTTGGGACGAATTGTTCTGCGATACACAAACTGTGACACCAGGAACGCCGCAAAAATCAGAATAAACATCACGAATTCCACACGATCCCTGAACATCCCTGATGCCAGAATCAATAAACACAGGGCCGTATAGATCCGGATCACCAGCGGGTAGGCAAGCGCATTGTCCGACAGCTGCTCTGCCCGCTCCAGTCTGCGTTCAACGAAATTTGCCTTCAGAAGAACAATGGATAGTACAAGAACCCCGATCAGAATCAAGACCCGCGGCCACAATGGATCCAGCCCAATGATATTCAGATTCGCTCGCAGTGCTTTAGAAAAGGTGTCCGTCACAAGACTGCCAGCCGCATAAACCGGTGAAAGCCAGCTGATCACTGTCATATCCGGGCTGTTGATTCCGGCGACGATATTTGAAAATACATTGCCCACCGTTATCATCACCATTGCCGGAAGAAAATGATATGCCCCAAGCATCACTACGCCATCCAGCGCATTGTTAGCGATCAGATAGATTCCAGTATTGATCATTAACAGCACCGCGCTTCCAAGTGCCATCGCAGCAACGGTCAAAAGATATCCGGACAGATACAGTTCACCCCGCACAGCCCCAATGATCGCCGGAATGATGGTTCCAAGAAGGAAATAACCGAAGCAGACAAGGAAGCCCGCCACCAGTGAAGTTACCAGCTCCTCTTTCCGTGTAAATGGAAGAGCGCCATAGACGTCGCAGCTCCTTTTTTTATGCATCCAGGAAAAGAGATAGACCGGTATCCCGAAGGACAGCAGAATGCTCATGATCATACATACATTGACCGTATCTGACAAAGCGGTATTCAGCCAATAGCCAATGTCCTGGTACGATGAACGCATCATAAAGAAAGACATCGCAATGGTCATATAGAACACAAAGAAGAAGATCAGCGGCACCCGGTGATACCGCATAAGGAACCGGAAATAACTCTTATTCATGGGATCCTCCCTTCGTTTCCACCTCATAGATGAACAATTCCTCGAAACTCACCGGCAGCACATCGATGAGCGCCGGCTTCATCGCCTCAATCTTTGCCTGTACCTCATCCTGCGGTCCGCGGATTACGGCCTTGACGACGCGGCCCTCAATCTCCAGATGCAGCACATCGAAATCTTTGAACGCATCTGCCGTCACATTGTGGGTAAAGGCCGCCTGATACTTATTGATATTTTCGCGGGAGGCGATCAGATCTCCATACGTTAACATGGCGCCGTCTTCCAGGATGCCGTAGCTGTCGCAGATATCTTCCAGCTCCCGCAGATTGTGCGACGAAATGATGACGGTCAACTTCTCATCTTCCACCAGATCCGCCAGCACCTGCTTGAAGTGCAGACGCGCAATCGGTTCCAGACCATCGTAGGCCTCATCCAATAGCAGCAGCTTTGGATGCGTACATAATGCAAATAACAAAGCAACTCTGCGCTTCATTCCTTTGGAAAGATTCAGGATCCGCATCGACGGATTCAGTCCGAAGATATCGCAATATTTCCGAAACGCAGCTTCATCAAAATCATAGAGCGACGCATAGAAATTCTTCATTGACGCAATCGAGGAACCGATCGGATAGTATGGTTCATCGCTGACAAAGGCGATCGATTTCCGTACATTTGGATTGTGGAACGTATCGTGATCATTGAACGAAACAGTTCCCTGATCCGCCTCATAAACGCCCGAGATCAGTCGCAGCAGCGTACTTTTACCGGCGCCGTTGACACCGACAAGGCCAAAGATGGAACCCTCTTCAATCGTAAGATTCAGTCCCTTGAGAACTTCGGTGGTGCCGAAGTTTTTGTATACATTTTCAATTTTCAGCATCTTTCTTCTCTCCATAGGCAACAGCGGCACATGCCAGAACCGTATCCTTCGTTATTCCTTCGTTACGCCACTGTTTCATGGCAGTCATGACTCTTTCGTCGATCATTTGTTTTTGTTTCACCTCTGCCACATAGACTCCTTTCTTGGGAACGTTATTGACATAGCCGTCCTGTTCCAGCTGGGCATAGGCTTTGGCAACGGTGTTGGGATTGATCCCGTTGTCTTTCGCCAGCTGCCTCACAGATGGCAGCCTGTCTCCCGGCGCCAGGACCCCGGTTTCGATGAAACGCATGATCTGCGTCTCAATCTGTTCGAAGATTGGTACTTTGCTTTGGATATTCAACAGGAACATGCGGCCTCCTTTCGATCATCTGTCCTATCTGTACTATCTGATTGAACTGTATCATCTGTACTGTTTCATGTCAATACACCCGATATAAATTTCGGATACACTGGCAATAGAAAGGTGTCTCCTATGCAAATTCATGAATTGGCGCAGCTTACCGGTATTCATCCGGAAACGATCCGTTCCTACCGTCTTAAGGGACTGATCCACCCTGCACAGAAAGAAAATGGATACTATGATTACACGATGGAAAGCCTCATCGAGCTTGCCTACATCCGTAAGCTCCGTGAATATGAGGTACCGATCCAGAGTATTCAGAAAATCTTCGCAGATAATAGTACGTCGGATACCCTTTCCATCCTCCGGGAAGAAATCCAGGATCTGGAGCAACAGATTGAAACTCTCCATAAGCGGCTTCGCTTCCTGGAAATGGAACGCAGCCATGTCGAAGAATCGATGCAGATATACCATGAGAAGGTTTCCATCATGGACTCCGTCGATGAAAAGATTGATTTCT
>Ga0256404_1011249_pt1 | contig 12060 bp, 7 predicted proteins | sample RumenRJG_01DNA_FD_185990 | JGI IMG/M metagenome (GOLD analysis project Ga0256404, IMG submission 185990) | Bovine rumen microbial communities from Lethbridge, Alberta, Canada - RJG_01 | ecosystem: Host-associated > Mammals > Digestive system > Stomach > Rumen | place: Canada: Alberta | collected... | reverse complement strand
CCATGGCTTCTTCATGGGCCTTTTCAGCCTCGGCCCGGGCGGCTATTGCGTCGTTCTTTGCCTGTTCGGCTTCGTCTTTGGCTGTCTTTGCCTCATCTTTAGCGGCCGCTTTTTCCTGTTCGGCATCGTCCGCCCGCTGGTTGGCATCGTCTGTCAGTTTCTTCTGGTCCACCAGGGCTCTGGCCTGGTTCAGGATGGTCAGTTCCTCTTCGGTGACGGAGGCTTTTTCCTCTTCCGTCATGTTTTTATAGCGCTGTTCTGCCCGCTCCACTGCGGCGGGATCGGGGTTTTCGGGGTCTATATTGTCTACAAGGCCGGATGCCTGATTTTCGGGAAGCTCGTCCGAGAGGCCGGCCCTTTCTTTTTCGGTCATGACTTCCGTCGTCCAGCTGGCCGAGAAGTTGGGGAAGATCTGTTCGTGGTCGAATACGTAATTTTTCAGGACGGCCGTTCCCTGGACCCCGTCCGAAAGGAAGCCGTTGTCGTCGTGCCAGGCCTCCATGTTTGCAAGGGTTTCATCGGATTTTACGGGTGGAATAATGGCTTCCGGCAGGGCAAAGAGGCCGTCGCCCACCGTGGTGACTGCATAGTATGTTCCGTTCTTGCCGTGCCAGAGCTTTTCCTGGCCGGGCTTGACCCGGATGCCGGTCCGCTTTTCGTCGAAGCCTTCCGGTATCGTTCCTGCACTGAGGAGAATCTTTGACTCCCGGATCTGAAAGCGGGGAGTCAGGACCTGATTCGTCTTTCCGTCGGGAATGCAGGAGCCGTCGGAACCGGACACTTTTTTATTATTCTGATCGTACCAGCCGAGGAAGCGGAAGCCCTTCTGCTTGAGGGCGGGAATTTTGTGCTCTCCTTCATGGCCGTTTCCGTATACGAAGGACCGCTCGCTGATGGCCGGAAATACGGGGTAATCGGAAGGGTTCGTGTCTTCTATGTGGGAGATCCCGGAGTCGCCGGTCATGTTGTAGGCCGGGGCGTTCAGGGTGACCGAGTGGCCGGGATTTGCAGAGATGTCCATGCCGTAGATCAGGAAGCGGTCCGGGGCCTTGACGATGATCTTCGGGTTGCCGGATGCATCTTTCACGGTTTCGGTCGTGGGAATGGAAGCGAAGGTGCAGGCGTTGTAGGTCTTGTTCCACTCGTCCTGGGTGGGGTTATATACGAAGACCTTGTCGTCGTTCGAGCCTCCGTAGATTTCATAATAATTCGTGTCGACGTTGTTGTTCGTGGTATAGGGCTTTTTCGTCTTGGGGTTGATGTGGTCGTTGGGGCAGAACCAGGTGGCCCGGATCTCGTCCGTGGCATCTTCCGCGCTCACGTGGTTGATGCAGGTGGTCAGGATTTCCTTGTTGCACAAGGCCAGGGGACCGACGAAGTTCTCGGTCTTGTAGCCCTCCCGGTCATCCTGGTAGTCGACCTGGCAGAGAATGTGCGCGGTCATGGGGGTTTCTTCATAGACGGGCTCGTACTGGTCCAGGCCCCGGGAGTCGGTCACATGGTAGTAGGGATAGACCGATACCTGAGCGTCGGGAAGGCCGTTGCAGGCACTTTTCTTGATTACGCCGGCCCGGTCCGGATATCTGGCGCCGGAATAGTACATGATGTTCCTGTTCAGGGAGAGATAGCCGTTGGGCCCGTCGAAGTCTTCCGCCGTGATCAGGCGGTTGAAGTCTATGGTGTTAATGTCGGAAATGTTGACGATTTCGGCCTTGTCGCAGCCGCCAAACATGTGGTCCATGTACAGGGCCTTCGAGAAGTTCTTCTCGTGCATCGTGAGATCCTTGATGGACGAGCAGTTGTAGAACATGTAGTCGAAGCGGCGGCAGCTCTGTGAGGTGAATTTCTCCAGGGCCGTGACCTTTTCGAGAAGAGGGCATTCCGCAAACATGTGGGACATGCTCTGTACGTTGCCCATATTGACGTCCTGGAGGCTGACGCTCTTCAGATATTTGCTGTTTTCAAACATATAGGCGCAGTCCGTGATGTTGACGCCGGCCCAGGGCCTTAAATCAATAGCCGTAAAACCGCTGTTCTGAAAGAAGTTCTTGAGTGAAATGGGCCTGGCGAAGCGGAAGCGGGATGCGAAGGGCTCGAATGTGATGTCTACCCCGGGTGCCTCTCCGTCCTCTGTCCGCCCGAAGCCGGAGAACATGCCTTCGGCGTTTGTGACATTGGCGACGGACCAGTTTTCACTGAAGGAAATTACCGGATTGCCGTTTTTCACGGCGAACATATAGGACATGTCCTCTACGTTTGCCGTGTTGAAGGAGCGGAGGTCGATGTCCTCGCTGCCCATGCGGTCCCGGAACATATTTGCCATGGAAACGACGTTCGATGTATCGAAGTCCTTCAGGCTCAGGGCGCAGGTCGTTCCGGCAAACATACCGGACATGTCGGTGACTGAAGACGTGTCGAAAGCCGGGCCGAAGGAAAACTCCTTCACGGTCCGGTCTCCGGCGAACATATTCGACATATCGGTCACGCGGGACGTGTTGAAGGTCTCGCCGAACTTGATTTTTGAAGCGGCTGAGCAGCCTAAAAACATGGAAGCCATGGAAGTGAGATTCGAGGCGTCCATGAAAGCGAGATTGATTACAGGCAGGCTTTTGCAGTTTTTGAACATGGCGGCTGCACTGACGGAAGCGCCGGGGATGGCGCTGCCGGGAGCCATGTTCCCGCTGGTGAAGCTTACGAGGGCCTCATCGCCTTCCGCCAGGGAAGAGATGTCTTCCGTTGCGGAGAAGTCGAGGCCGCTTACGTCCAGGGAAGCGAGGGATGTGTTGCCTGCGAAGAGGCGGGAGGAATCCGCCGGGGCCACGGCCTTCATGGTCTTGGCTTCCTCCGGACACTCGGAGAGGCCGCAGCCGGCTTCAAATGTAAGGGACGTAAGGCCCGGGCACTCCGTGAAGCAGCGCTTGGCAATCACAATCTGATAGGGGATATTGTCGATCAGGGCGCAGCCGTAGACGGTCTCGTCTCCGACGGCCGCGCAGCGGAGCAGGGTAATGGTTCCTGTTCCGTCCTCCGAAAGGTTCACGGTATAGGCGTAGTCATTGATCCAGGAATAATTCTCGGGCAGGGCCTCCCGGACTTCAATGATGGTCGTATCCTTTGCCTTGCGGGTGGATGCAGTGGAGGAAGAAGCGTCATTTGCCGTCGAATCCGCCGTCTCTTCCGCCCGGGCATAAAGGGGCAGGACGGTGGCGGGGACGGATGTGGCGCCAATCAGGCAGGCGGCAGCGAAGGCTGCTGCCCGCTGGAGATGCGGTGAAGTATGAACTTGTCTGAACATGTAGTCTCCTTTTTTCACTTAAAAAGGAGGTACAAAAAAAGAAATGCAGGTTCATTATGAGCCTGCATTCCGAAGGATGTCAAATTAAATTTTGTTTATAAAGATAAAATTTCTATAAACTGCCGGGCCGAGCCTTGTGCGAGGCCCCGGCCCCTTCAGATGGCGTGGAGGTATTTCAGCAGAATCTCGTGCAGGGCCTCCCGGTTGTAGGGCCGGATTAAGGCCTCTTCGAAATCCATGGCCTTCAGCGTGTTCGTGTCCGCAGGCCCGACCGTGGAAGAGAGGAGGACGGCGGGGATGTCCTCATAGGCGGCATCGTTGGACCGCATGGCGGCGAGACAGTTTTTCCCGTTCAGCCCGGACAGGTCCTCGTCCAGAAAGACCATGTCGAAGGTCCGCTTGGAGGCCAGGCGGACGGCTGCCTCCCCGTCGGTCACGACCATGGGATCGATGCCGAAGCTGTTCAGGAGGCGGATCAGGATCCGGCGGTTGACGCTGTTGTCATCGGCCAGGAGAATCTCCGCATCGGACCGGACCGTGCTTTCCGTCCGGTCAACAGGTCCGGCACCCTCCTGCAGTCCCTGCCGCTCCCGTATGGCTTCCTTGATGTTTCCGACCGGGTGTCCGTCCAGGACCTCCTGGGGGATGGCCAGGGTCATGACATTTCGCTTCTTTCCGTTGACCGAAATCTCTATGCCGCCGCCCATCTGATTGACGAGACCTGCGGCGATGGCCAGCCCGATGGTCTGGTTCTGGTTTTCAGCTTCCAGCATGCTGTTGCCGGCATCGATGACCTCCTGGGCTGCTGAAATCTGCGCCGGAGCCAGAGGTGCCCCGTCGTCGGTCAGCTGGACAGCCAGGCACAGACCCAGCTCCTTTTCGGTCACAAAAGTGATTTCCACCGCGACGGCGCTCTCCGGCTTATGGTCCAGGCTGGTGAATATGAGATTGATAATCAGCTGGCGGATATGTTTGCGGTCGCCGAAGAGGAGGCGGGGAATGGTGACATCCGCTGTGACGGAAATTTTGACGTCCGACTGATAGGAGAGGATGTCCGCGATGCTGATGATGTCGAAGAGGAGGTCGGCAGAATAATATTTCGCCCGGGTCAGCTCCATATCGGCCCTTTCCGTCTTGGAGAAGTCGAGCAGGTTCTCAATGCTGGACAGGAGATTCTCGGAGGTCTGTTTCGCTTCGAGGGAAAGGCTCGTCCCGTCTTCGTTTTCCTTGTTTTCGGCAATCAGGCCCAGGAGCCCTTCCACCGTGTGGAGGGGAAGGCGAATCTGGTTGGCGATATTGTTCACAAACTGGCTGCGGGCCTCGGTCTGTACCGAGCGCAGGGCAGTCTCATGCTCCCGGCTGCTGAAGAAATTCACGACGGAAATGATGGAGCAGATGGTATAGATATTGACTCCGGTCGCGAGGACGGCCTTGCTGGAGGTCGAACTCAGGCGGGCCGATGAGAAGGCTTCGATAATCTGCGCAAGAGCCAGAACCGTGGAACCTGCGATGATGGCCTTGTGCCCGGGCGCCGGTTTCCGCCCGTTGGAGAAATAGAAGATGAAGGAAAGAGCTATTACGGCGAACACAAAGAGCTGCTCGGTAAAAATGACGTACATGAAGGCCTGGCGGCTCAGAATCTTGTAGTAGAAGAGACAGTTCAGGCCTGCGTTGATGACGATGAAGGCGGCGCAGAGACTGTCGAAAAAGCGGCTGTAAGTGCTGCCCTCGACATAATTGACATAGAGGAGCCAGGGGACGTTGATGGCAAGGATGGAGGTGACGGCCGCGTTCATGGCGGTCTTTGTATTTCCAAAAAAGATCATGCCCATGGGATTTGCCGCGATGATCCAGCAGGCGACTGCCAGCAGCATGGCTCCGAGGTAGAGAAACCCTCGGCGCTTGTGGATTTCCTTCGGCCGTATGTGGGATGCCACGACCATGGCCAGGGCCAGGAGGAGATTGGTAAAGCCGGTCAGCATGCTGTACAGGGAATTCGTAACGACCTTGTCCAGGGCCACGTCCGAATAGGTGCCCGCCAGGGTTGTCCAGTAGGCACCTCCCCGGATGAAAGTAGACATATTGAACAAAATACTGAACAGAGTCAGCAGGGCATAGGTCATGAAGATGATCTGTTCATTTCTCCGCCGCTTTTCCATATTATAATGTCCTTCTGTCGTTACAGATCACGGATTCCGCGAGGGCTGCGAAGCGGCAGCCTCCTGCCGGCAAAGTTGCCCAAACCCTATCGTTTCGAGTATAATACTTCTGTCTGATCTATTTCAATACGAAAGAAACTGCCGGGGCCCCAAGAGTTCCCTGGAGCTGCAGCAAAAGAAAGCGGTATATATTAGTCATGAATAATGTAAAGCACCGGGAAAAGGACCCCATACGCCTTTCAGACCATTTCACATACGGGCGGATTCTGCGCTTCGCCCTGCCGTCCATGGTGATGTTCGTCTTCACTTCCATCTATACGGTCGTGGATGGCTTCTTCATCTCCAATTACGCAGGTAAGGAGCCCTTTGCCGCCGTCAATCTCATCATGCCTTTCATCATGATTCTCGGCACTGTAGGATTCATGTTCGGTACCGGCGGGGCAGCCATTGTTTCCAAGACCATGGGAGAGGGGGACCCGGACCGGGCGAACCGCTATTTTTCAGAGATTGTAGAAGTGAATATCCTCTTCGGGGCCATTCTCACCGTCATCGGCATCGCCCTGATGGAGCCGGTTTCCATTGCCCTGGGGGCAGACGAGGCCATGCTTCCCTACTGCGTCCTCTACGGCCGCATCTGCGTTGCCGGCAACGTGGCCTTCATGCTGCAGAATGTCTTCCAGACCTTCTTTGTCGTCGCTGAAAAGCCGCATCTGGGCCTCTTCTTCACGGTCTTCTCTGGCGTGACGAATATGGTCCTCGACTTCCTCTTCGTCGGTATTTTCAAGTGGGGCGTGGCCGGGGCGGCCATTGCGACGGTCATGAGCCAGGTGGTCGGCGGCGTCCTGCCCATTTTCTATTTCGCAGCAAAGAATTCTTCGCGGCTTCGTCTGAAGCCCGCGAAAATCGAGTGGAGGATTATCGCGAAAACCTCCGGCAACGGGTCCTCAGAGCTCATGAGCAATATCTCCACCTCCATCGTCAGCATCGCCTACAATTTTGAACTTCTGAAATACGCCGGTGCCAACGGGGTCGCGGCCTACGGGGTCCTGATGTACGTCTGCTTCATCTTTCTTGCCATCTTCATCGGCTATTCCGTCGGAACCGCGCCAATCGTGGGCTACCACTATGGGGCCGGAAATCACAAGGAGATGCACAATGTCCTTTCCATGTCCCTGACCCTGATGAGCGTCTTCGGCATCGGCATGCTGGCGGCGGCGGAACTTCTTGCCGGGCCGCTTTCAAAGATGTATGTTGGCTACGACGCGGAGCTTTACGCCATGACGGTGCACGCCTTCCGCCTCTTCTCCTTTTCCTTCCTGGTGGCCGGTGTGAACATCTACTCGTCCTCCTTCTTTACGGCCCTGAACAATGGCGCTATCTCCGCAGCCATCTCCTTCCTGCGGACCCTGGTCTTTCAGCTCCTGGCTGTCCTGCTTCTGCCCCTGCTTCTCGGCCTCGATGGCATCTGGTTCGCCAACCTCGTCGCCGACCTTGGCGCCCTCTGTGTGACCCTTTATTTCCTGCTTTCGAGGAGAAAAAAGTATGGATACTAAGGTAATCGATACACAAAGGCAGAAGAAGGTGGCCATCCTCCACATTTTGGGAGCGGCTTTCTCTTTTGCGATGATGACGCTCTTCATCCGCCTGTCCGGGGACCTGCCGACCATGCAGAAGACTTTCTTCCGCAACTTTTTCGCCCTGTGGATTGCTCTGGCGGCCCTTGTCAGACAGAAGCAGGCACCGGTCATCGTGAAGGGGGCCGGACTTCCCATGTTTATGCGCTGCTTCTTCGGCGGCACCGGGATGATTGCAAATTTCTGGGCCGTGGACCATTTGGGCATTGCCGATGCCAATATGCTGAACAAGCTCAGCCCCTTCTTTGCCATTATTATTTCCTACTTCATAATGAAAGAAAGAGCATCAAAGGTGGACTGGGCCTGCGTCGCGGTTGCCTTCGCCGGAGCTCTTTTCATTATAAAACCTTCCTTCGGGCTTGCCGCAATTCCTGCCTTAGTCGGCCTCTACGGAGGCTTTGGAGCCGGAACGGCCTACGCCTACGTGCACAAGATGGGAAGCATCGGCGAGCCGGGGCCTGTGATCGTCTTCTACTTTTCCCTGTCGACGACCCTCCTCTGTCTGCCCTTCATGATTGCCGACTTTGCGCCGATGTCTGTCGCCCAGTTCCTCTGCCTGCTCGGAACGGGCCTCGCAGCGGCTTCCGGTCAGTTCAACATCACGGCCGCCTACCAGAAGGCCGCCGCCAAAGAAATTTCCGTCTTCGACTACACCCAGGTCATTTTCGCGGCCATCCTGGGCGTGATCTTCTTCAATGAAATCCCCGACGCCCTGAGCTTCATCGGCTACGCCGTCATCATCGGCGCCGCGGTTTTCAAGTGGCGGTGGAACCTGCATCGGGCAGAGGGTTGATTTTCACTTTTCGGCCTGGGAAAATGGAACTATGTGCCGGGATTTTGCATTTGTCCTCTATTTTGAAATCTTTTTCGCTTCGCGGGTCCGGGGGAATGGCACTATAGCCCGGGAAATTGCATTTGTCCCCTACACGGGCCACCCCCAGGCAGAAACGTACACACAATGCGTGCTGTGGTTTTCAGGCGTTGGAACTATGTGCTGAGATTTTGCATTTGTCCCCCAAAAATGAATCTTCTTCGCAGATAACTATAAAAAAGGAGAAAGAAATGTTACCGAAAGATCCCTACATGCTGCTGTCCGTCATCAATACCGCCCTGCGCGACGGGAAATACGCCGATCTCAATGCCCTCGCCGCGGCAAACGGGGCGGACGGAAAAAATATCGAGGATACACTTGCAAAAGTTGGCTATATTTACGACGCGGGGAGGAATACTTTTCTGCAAAAATAAGGTATAATGCACGCGGCAAATAATATTATTCATGATTTTTCTATGAGGTGAATTCTATGAAACAGAGACCTGTAGTGCTGATGGTGCTCGACGGATACGGGCTTTCGGACGACCACGACAAGAACGCGGTGTATATGGCAAAGACTCCCGTCATGGACCGTCTCATGGCGGAGTGCCCCTTCCAGAAGGGCTACGCGAGCGGCCTGGCGGTCGGCCTTCCCGACGGCCAGATGGGCAATTCCGAGGTTGGCCACATGAATATCGGTTCCGGCCGCATCATTTATCAGGACCTGACCCTGATTACGAAGTACATCGAGGACGGCTCTTTCTTCAAAAACGAAGAACTCCTCAAGGCGATTTCGAACTGCAAAGAGAATAATTCAGACCTCCACATTTGGGGCCTGCTTTCGGATGGCGGCGTACATTCACACAATACCCACCTCTATGCCCTGCTCAAGCTCTGCAAGCAGGAGAATTTCGAGCGCGTCTACGTTCATCCCTTCTTCGACGGCCGCGATACGCCGCCCGCTTCCGGCAAGGACTATCTTGCTGAACTCATCGGCAAGATGAAGGAAATCGGCGTCGGCAGGGTCGCTTCCCTGTCCGGCCGCTATTATGCGATGGACCGGGACAACAACTGGGACCGGATCCAGAAGGCCTATGATTCCCTGGTTACCGGCGAGGGCATCCATGCGACGGACCCGATCGCAGCCATGCAGAAGTCCTATGACGACGGGGTGACCGACGAGTTCGTCGTACCGACAGTCATTGTCGATGAGAATGACAAACCTCTGAGCCTCGTAAAACCCAAGGATTCCGTCATCTTCTTCAATTTCCGTCCCGACCGGGCCCGGGAAATTACCAAGGCCTTCTGCTTCGAGGACAAGGACATTGCAGCCCAGCCCGGCGATGCCAGCGACACCAAGTGCATCAAGTACTTAAAGCGCAAAAACGGCTACATGCCCCTTACATATGTCTGCTTCAAGGACTATGACGAGACGATCCCGAACAAGCTCGTCGCCTTCAAGAAGGAAGAGATCAAAAATACCCTGGGCGAATATCTTGCCAAGAACGGCCTCAAGCAGCTCCGGATTGCCGAGACCGAGAAGTACGCCCATGTCACCTTCTTCTTCAACGGCGGTATCGAGGAACCCAACAAGGATGAGGACCGGACCCTGGTTCCTTCTCCTGCAGTCGCTACCTATGACCTGCAGCCCGAGATGAGCGCTCCCGAAGTCAGCGAGAAGCTGGACGCAGCCATCACTTCCGGCAAGTACGACGTCATCGTCATCAATTTCGCCAACCCCGATATGGTCGGCCACACAGGTGTGCTCGAAGCTGCCATCAAAGCAGTTGAGCGCGTTGACCAGTGCGTCGGCGCCGCAGTCGATGCGGTCAAGAAGATGAACGGCGTCCTCTTTATCTGCGCGGACCACGGAAACGCAGAAAAGATGTGGGACAAGGAACAGAATGCTCCCCACACTGCCCACACGACGAACCCGGTTCCTTTCATTCTTTATAACTACGATCCGCAGTACACCCTGCGCGAGGGCGGCCGCCTCTGCGACATTGCTCCGACATTGCTTGAAGTCATGGACATGCCGATTCCGGCAGAGATGACAGGAAAGAGCCTGCTCGTGAAGAAAGCCTGAGGCCGCACGTACGACAGCAGGAGCCGGACGGGCATTTTGGCCGCTCGGGAGAAGAAAAGTTTGATTCAGCAGAACCTTCTCCTTTTATTGCTCGCGCCCGTTTAACAAAAATCCATGGAGGGAGAAGAAAATCTTGTTTCAACAAATTTTTCTCCTTCCACTTCAAATTAACGTTACACAAAAATGATTAATTGGGAGAAAAATAGCCCTTTTGGCTTGTTTTTCTCCTTTTTTAGGAAAGCACAATATATGTTAAACAAAAACCGCAACAAATCCGGTTTGTCCGCCTTCGCCCGCCGGGCCGCTTCCCTGCTGTGCGTGTCCTTGCTCGCCTTCGCCTCTGCAGGTGCCCTGGTCCTGGCGCTGCCGCAGGCGCCCGCCCGGGCGGCCGCAGGCAGCAGCGCCGCCACGGCTGTTTCCTACACCCTCGACATGGAAAAGGCTATTGCATACGGCGACCAGTGGGCCCTGTCCCGGAACCCCCTGTATGAAGATTTCACCGGCCGCGGGGGCAACTGCGCCAACTTCGTGTCCCAGTGCATGTACGCGGCAGGTTTTCCCCTGAACGGCGAGTGGTACATGAAGGGGGTGAAATATAACAAGGGCCCCTGGTTCTTCGCCAACGAGAACTACCTCTACTTCAGCAATTACGGGACCGCAGAGGCGGCGAATGAGACGAATATCAACCGCGGGGACCTCGTCTACTATGACTGGACCGGCGACGGCCACATCGACCACACGGCCCTCTGCGTGGGAAAAGGCGACGACGGCCAGCCGACGGTGGATTCCAATACGACGAATGCCCTGCATGCCAACTGGAAGCTGGGCGCGAAGAATCCGAACGCCAAATTCTACGTCATCCACCTGAACAGAAAAGGCATTGCGGAAAAGCCCATATCCCTCATATTTGACGCGGATTATTATTATGCGAAATATGAAGACGTGCAGGCATCTACGGAGCATGACTATACGGCCCTTCTCCGCCACTTTCTGGAATTCGGCCTGACCGAAGGCCGCCAGGGAAACGCCGCCTTCGATCCGCATGTCTACAAGGAAACCCATCCTGATGTGGACGACAGCTACGGGCAGGGATATACCAAGTATTACTTTGAATATATGAAGAATATTTCCGACCCGGCCGGCTCCATGTACCGTCTCTTTAATCCCAATTCCGGCGAGCACTTCTACACGGCCTCGAAGGCGGAGCGCAAGGCCCTCTGCACGGCCGGCTGGAACTACGAAGGCATCGGCTGGACAGCCCCGGAGACTTCCGACCGGCCGGTCTACCGCATGTATAATAAAAACGCCGGCGACCACCACTACACGATGAATCCTGCGGAGAGGGACTTTCTCGTGAACGCGGGCTGGCAGTACGAGGGCATCGGCTGGTACTCGGCTGACGAGACCGGCGTTCCGGTTTACCGCCAGTACAATCCCCACGCGAAAGCCGGCAGCCACAACTACACGGCAAACAAGGCGGAGAACGACTATCTGGCCGCGAATGGCTGGCGGGCCGAGGGCGTCAGCTGGTATGGAGTCGTTGCACCAGAATAATGTAAACCGCGCCCTTTGCGGGCGGCAATGAGGATCGGGCGGGAGACGCAGTATTGGCGCGGCTTCCGCCCGATTTGACAAATCTGTTAAGAGGTGCTATATTATCCCTCGCAATAAATTTGTAATAAATGAAAGAATGCTTTAAACATTGTAATCATTGAGTTACAAAACGTTTTGCGAGGTCTTATGACAGTTTTCCAGAGCAAAAAAAAGAGATTTGTCCAGGCAGGCGCCCTGGCCCTGACAGCCGCCCTGATTACAGGTGTGGCGGCCCAGGGACCGCGAATCGCCGAAGCCTCTGTCTATTCAGGCGAGAAGGATGCCCGGGCCGGTGTCGTAGGCGAGCTGGGCGAGTTCCAGGCGAAAGCTTATGCCCCATCTCTTACACTTGCAGATTCCGGACTTTCCGTCGTAGCCGCAGATGAAAATGATGCGGAAGCGGCGGACAGCTCCGATACCGAAGCAGCTGATACGGCCAAAAAGGAAGGGACGGCAGATGCGGAAAAGGCTGATGAATGGGC
>Ga0256404_1011248_pt1 | contig 12061 bp, 7 predicted proteins | sample RumenRJG_01DNA_FD_185990 | JGI IMG/M metagenome (GOLD analysis project Ga0256404, IMG submission 185990) | Bovine rumen microbial communities from Lethbridge, Alberta, Canada - RJG_01 | ecosystem: Host-associated > Mammals > Digestive system > Stomach > Rumen | place: Canada: Alberta | collected... | reverse complement strand
CCATATGTCTGCGTACTGCCATCTATCGAATAACCAATGCTAGCACCATGACTACTTACATCAATAATTTTCACATCTTGAACAAATGGAATCTTAAAGTGTACACCAGCGTCTTTTGTGGTAACAACTTTACCAAACATTGTAACAACGCCTCTATGAGTTTCATCAATTGTATAATAACTGTTCATTAAACATCCTAGAATTAAAGCAATGACACAAACAATTACAGATGTTTTAAAATTTTCCTTGATTTTTTGCTTTCTATAGTCCTCATCAGACATCATTTTATAAGCAACGATAAAGGCAATACAACCTATTATCAATATCATTCCAATTAAATTTTTAATAAAATTTAACATTTTCACCTCCTAAAATATTATTATACCATATATAAAACCAAAAATCAATCCTCCTAGATGTCCAAACAAACTAATTCCAGGCATCAAACTGATTATCGCATTTGTTATTAGAGTTCTTGTCACCTGTTCCCTAACCATTCCGTCTCTTATGTTACCCGTTTTTATCAACCATGCAACATAACACCCAAACAAGGAAAATATAACACCGCTGAACCCCACAGTCATACTGTTTTGCTGCGACATAAAAACAACAAATCCACCACTTCCAATCAAGCCAGCTAAAAGCAAAATCAAATATCGTTTCGTTTTTAATATGGGTTCTAAAAAACTACCTAAATTATAAAACGATATCATGTTCATCGCGATATGATACACACCACCATGTAGAAGAGCACCTGTAATTAATCTATACCACTGTCCATCGAGTACGTATGTCGGTATAATGGAAAAATCGACATAGTTTACAATTCCAGAAATTTGTAAACCATATACAACGATACAAACCCCTATCAATAAATATGTAATTATCATTCTCCTCGTCCTTCTTTTAATTCAATCAATAGTCCAGGACTGTTTTTTGCAAGTTTTTCCGTCGTCATGGATATCGCTTTTCTTTCAGCTGTTGATAATTGTTTTTCTTCAACACCGAGCACATCTATTATCTCATCAATAGCATCTCGTGTTTTTAAAAGTTTTTCAACCACTTTATTTCTGTTTTGGGTTGCATATCTTAAACTTTTTGAAACATCATTTTTCCAATCATCAAATTGCCTATCGAATTCAATAATGTCAAGTTGTTTGTTTTGTAGAGCTACAATCTCTTTTTTCTCTTTTAATGTTTCTTTTGCTGTATTATTTAAAATAGATAAAATAGATAAAAATAGTTGTGGTCTTACAACATACATGTTAGGATATCTATAAGAAACATCAACAATTCCATCATTATAGAGCTCATTATCTTTCTCAAGTGTAGATACTAAAACAGCATATTTACAATTTTTATTATTTCTGTCTTTGTCCAGTTTTTGAAAGAAGTCTTCATTTTTATGCTTTGTAGCAGTTTCATCTGCTTCATTTTTCATTTCAAACATTATAGAACAAAACTCTATTCCATTTTCATCATAATTTCTAAATATGTAGTCTCCTTTACTTCCCCCAACTACTTCATTATCTTTTTCGAAATACGCGTTAGGATAAGCAGTTGCTCTAATTTTATTAAATGAAATTTCACAATGTTTCTCTAAAGTTTCTCCAAGCATCTTCGTTGATTGCTTAATCTTTAAGTCTTTCCAATATTCTATTTGGTCTTTATATTCTTTTTCTTTCGCTTCCCAGTTTTCTTTCGATATCCTGGATTGTAATTCGAAATTCTTTTTCTCAATATCAAAATTACCTTTTTCTTGTTGAAACTTCATTTCACTCTCAAAGATTTGAGCTTTCACTTGTTGAGCTACTGAGTTATCCACATCAGCAATTTTTTGTTCCAGTTCTTTTTTTAATAAAGATACTTCATTTGATTCTTTTTGTTTGTTTAGTTCAAACTCTAACGCAAGTCTTTCTTTTTCTTTTTTAATTTCATTATTTAGTTCAATGCTAAATTCTTCATTCCTAACCATGGCTAAAAGAGAGTTAAAATCACTATGCTCTTTTACTTCTTTATATTCTATAAATTCGCCACAATGAGGGCATTTAAACTTTTCATTACTCATACTAATATTAACCTAAATTAAATACTTCACATACATTATTAATTGCAACTTCTCTCATTTCTTCTTCATCAATATATAAAACACGAGAAAGTTTTGATATAATTTCTTTAATATTCCATGGATAGTTTTCTCTACTTTTACCATTTATATTTAAAACTCTACTATATGGACTTCCTGTGTATAGTATCATCTTGTTTCTAGGAATCATCATTATTTGCATAAGAAATTTATCATCGTTTAATTCTTCGACAATATAATCATCAATTCCGATATAACATCCCAATGATAATAGTTTTAACATCTCTACTAAAGTTCCATCAAATCTTGTTACAATAACTTTATTTTCCTTTGGATTGTATTTTTCCATCATCGAATAGAAGTCTTCAAAAGCAGATTTACATTGTGCAACAACAGGTTTACCTTCTTCTTTAGCCTTTTCTAAATGTTTTACAAATGATTTAATTTGAGCATCTCTATTGATAAACGGAATTGTATAATCTAACCCAGTTTCACCAATACCTAAGGCATGCTTAACAGATAATCTCTCATCAACATTTACATTATCAGAAAATAACTTCAACGGTTCAACACCTTTAAGAGTCTTTTCTCCTTTGATATCTGTTTCATTTTGTTTGTAAATATTAAACACTCCTTCGGAAATACATGTGGCTCTCACTTCTTCCTCAGACTTTCTAATGTAACCTTTTAATCCAACAGCTACATCAATATACTTATAATTCTTCAGCATTTTTACCTCCTAATTCATGGCTTTAAGCCAATCTTGCTGTGTTTTAAAGGTGCTCACGCACGTTCCCCAACTCGCTATGAATATGGAGTAAAAACAAGTATCTACGTAGGCTCAAACTTTATAGATACATGTCCGTTTCTTTCTTTCTGACATAATACTATCACAAAAATAACACATGTGTCAAATAAATTAGGAACAAAAAAATCAAATTCAAAAAATTTCAGAGAAAAGAAACGTAATATAAAATCACATCAATTAAAAAATTAAACAAAAATTTAGATATTAAGAAAAATTTTTCAAAGAAAAACTGCTGGTAAGAAGAGACGAGCAAAACAAAAGACATGTAAAATAAAGAACAATACGCATAAATAAATAAATAACAATATAAATACAATACTATAATACAAACATCTATCTATCTATATCCCAAATAGGGGTTTGACACCAAAATTGCTCTAGAGCTTTATTTTTAGGGATTTTTTTGAATTTTTTGTTTTTTGAAAATATGCCGATTTTTTAAATTTTGTCCATATTTTCGAAAATTCTTGACACCAAATGAATTTTATGTTATTTTTTTGTTGTTTGAAGGAGATTGTTTTATGAAGAGTAAAATTGATACAAAGTCATTAATTGAGTTATGTTGCGAAGATGTTGAAAATTCTTTAGTTATTTCCGTTTCTACAGTAGAGACTATAGTTAATAGTCATAGAGTTATTAATGGTTACGATATTTTCACCTATCACAAAGGTATTACAAAAGATTTTTACATAAATTACAACAAGAAGATGGATTTACAATCTTTCTTTTATCATGTTTCTTCTAATTTAAAGATTAGAGCCTCAAAAGAACAAATTAAGACTTATATTTTATCATGTGACATATTATCAATTATTTCTTCATTTAACGATTTTCAAAATATACGTAAGTATGTTGTTCAGAGCGGAGGCGTTTTCTCCATCAAACCTTTACGTCTAACTTTAAAGAAGAAGTCAGGAGCACATATAACCTTCAATACTTCCTTCATCGATTTAAGGAATTATTACAGAAAGAATACTTTAGATGATTTAGCTAACGATTTAAACGTAAGTTCAAGTTTATCTAAATCAAATCTATGTATGGAATGGTATCTAAGATACTTCAAAGATAAAATTATCCCAAGTGGTATATCAAAACTATCTGAAAAATATGCTTTTTCTAAACTCGAAGATTTAGGATATAAAGTTGAAGATATCACAGGACTTAAACAGGAAGTTGCAAAAGGAGAAGGAGGAGGGAAACCTTTTGATAAGCCAATTTCACCATTTTCTGCTGAAATTAATACATTGGCAAGCAATTGCTATCGCGGAGCGATTAATATTGCAACTCAAGTGGGATTCTTCAATAACACTACATATGATTATGATTTGATTTCAGCTTATCCAATTGCAATTGCTAGTATACCTATGGTTGATTTTTCACAAAAATTACCAAAGAAGTCGTATACAAATAGAAAGCTTAATGAAGAAATAATTAGTAATAATCCATTCATGGAAAGTATAGGTTTTGGAAGAGTTGATTTTTCATTTCCAAAAGACACTAAATTTCCATGTATTTCCGTTCCAGCAGGAGAAGCAGGCATTATTAATCCACTTCAAGCCAACGATATATACGCAACATGGCAAGAAGTATATCAAGCATTCAAGATGGGCGCAGAAATAACTTTGATAGAATTTAAATTTTTAAAGACATTGGATGAATATCCTTTCAGAGATATTATAACTCCACTTTTAAATCTTAAGCTACAGAATAATAACATTTTAATCAAAGACTTAATTAATTCTTTTTACGGAAAGCTTTCCCAAGGAATTACAAAAACTGCGTATAGAGATTTCAAAACAAACGAAATGGTCGAAAAATACCCTTCTTCGATAACAGCCCCAGTCTACGCTGCAACAGCAACCGCATTGGTAAGACTGATGTTAGTTGACGTTTATAACAAGTTAGAGAATTCAGGATACAACGTCTATTCTATAACAACAGATGGATTTATAACGGACGCAAAACCATCGGTAGTTAAAACTTTGAACACTTCCGATATTTCAGATGTTTTTAGCAATATCTCAAGTTCAATTAACTTAAGTTCTCCATGGAAAACCAAGCATGCTCAAAAATACCTTTTGAATATCACAACCAGAACTAACCAAGGAATAGAAGCTTTAGACGAATTCACCCCTGTCAGCGCAAAGATTTCATATAAAGGAACATCCGAAATGTTTATCAAAGACTATTCACAAAGAACCAGGAAGGGAGTTTTGTCAGAACAAATGACACTTCCAACACTAAACGAATTATCTTCGTCAAAAACTGAGTACATTCCTTTCTTAAAGAAAAAAACTATTAAATACAACCCCGATTTTAAGCGTGAAATTATTTTAGAAACACTCAGGGATTGTGAATATACCTTCGATGGAGGTAATTATAAAACCTTTACTTTCAAAACAAAACCTTATGATAGTTTTACAGATTTCCAAAACATAAGAAATAAAATAGAAAAGAATAACATAAGTTTTTTAAGCTCAGATGATATTTTAAATTTCGTTTCAGATAACGATGACATAACCAAAGATTTTGACGGCGCATTTTCTTTAATCAAACATTGTAAACCTTTCAACAAGAATTTTGTAAGGTTCAAAAATAAGAAAATAGTAGAAATGTTACAGAATATAGCTAAAGAAAAATTTAATTTTGAATATACAATAACAAGAGATAGGGTAAAAAATCTTTCAAGAAAAGAAAGATATAAGAAAGATGTAATTTCAAAATTTTCATACGATATTGTTCAAATTTTATTAGAATACATTAAAATAGACAATAATTTGTGATATAATAAATGTATGATTGATGATAAAGATTTAACAGTTGATATGGATAAAGATAAAAATAATCAAAATTTAGCGATTTCACCAACAGATGAACTAAAATCGCTCCTTTCTTCTGAATTACAGCGTTTGAAAGGGGAGAAGACCAAAAAATTAAGCAAAGAAGCTAGAGAAGGACTTTTAAAAGAGGTTAAGAGAATCCCCATTTCAGACATTGTTTTATCAAGAATCCCAGCAAACGAAAGAGGCGAATGTCTATGTCCTTTTCATAATGACACAAAAACAGGAAGCTTCCAATATAGCGATAAATTCCAAACATTCAACTGTTTTACATGTGACACAAAAGGTGATGGTATAACTTTTGTCCAAAAATTAGAAAACAAGAGCTTTAACGAAGCAAATTATGAATTGGCAACCCAATTCGGATTAATGGATAAAGAATTATTTAAAGAATTAACAGGAAAAGATTTCAATATCGAAACGAAAGAATATACACCGGTCGGTGATATCAAAATTAGTGAAAGAAATAGAAATAATATCGAAATTACAGACTTTTTCTTTAATTATATCAAAAGCAATTCAATTTTAGGAGATGTACATAAAAATTATCTTCTCGGTAGAGGATTGACACCTCAAGAAATACATGATGGAGGTTATTTCACACTTTTCAAGAATAAAGACATTCAAGAGAATGCATTAAATTCTCCAGCTTTTGCTGACGAATTAAAAAGAGTATTAAAAAATTCAACAGGAAGCTCAAATTATAATCTGGACAATATACGCGTTCCAGGAGTATACAGAGAAAATGGAAAATTCAAACTTTCTGAACAAGTAGGTTTGGCAATTCCAATAAGAGATGTTGAAGGAAAAATACAAGCGCTCCAAATCAGAAGAGATAAGGTCAATCCAGGCGAAGTTAGATATTTATGGTATTCAACTTCCGGAAAAGATACAGGAGCAACTCCAGGTACCCCAATTGATTCTGTCATTCCAAGAGATTCAAGAGGAAAAGTAGACATTTCTTCAGATAGTCTTTGTTTTGTAGAAGGTCGTTTTAAGGCTGGAAAAATTTCTTCTATCACCAAGGCTCCAGTCATGAGTGTTCAGGGTGTTCAAAACATTCAAGAACTAGACAAGAATCTAAAAGAGTTTAACTCCTTCGCTAGGGAAAACAATCTTAACATAACCACAGCAAGAATTTTCTATGATATGGATATGTATAAAAATTTAAATGTATACGATGCAATGATTAAACTAATAGATGATATTTCCGCAGATGATAAATACAAAAACACTTTATTTTCCTCTTATGTTTCAATTAGCGACGGAAAGATAGATTCAATGCCAACGTCAATTACAGAATTAGATTCTCTATACAAGGAAGAGAAAAATATATTTGTAGAAGTATGGGACCCAAGAATAGGCAAGGGTGCAGACGATTTCCTCGAAAACGGCGGTCAAGGATTTATGTCAATTAAAGCCCAAGATTTCATAAATGATTTTAACACAGTATATTTAGAAGATAAAGATGTTAAAAGATATTTCGAACTTAGAGATGAATATAATTCAAAGAAAAGAGCTGGTATAGATGATTCAAATTTAACTGTTCAGCTCAATGAATTAAACTCTCTAGAACCTGTAATAGAAAATAGATTCGTCGAAATCTTCATAGATAATAAAAGAGAATATGAAACACCAGAATCATCATTTCTAGAAGTATTAGATAAAAAGTAGACGGAAACGTCTATTTTTTGTTGACTTTTTATTCCGTTTAGCATATAATAAGGTTATGAAAAAAGCACTTAAGATTTTTAGAAATTATTCATTTTATTTAATAATCCTCACAGTTCTTTTGTTGAGATTTTTTGTATTTATGCCAGTTGTTGTAGAAGGAACATCAATGGTACCTACTTTAGAAAACAGTGAAAAGGGAGTATCCTTTAAAAGGTATACTCAACCAAAACGTTTTGATATCGTTATCATAAATAACAACGATAAATTATTGGTAAAAAGAGTTATTGGTCTTCCCGGAGAAAACATAAAATATGTTAATTCAGAATTGTATATAAATGATGTTTTCGTAAAAGAAAGTTTCAATCCAATCGGAACAACCGAAAATTTTGAGTATAGCTTGGGGGTTGATGAGTATTTTTGCATCGGCGATAACAGGGAACACTCAATGGATTCGAGAGTTTATGGTCCTTTTAATATAGACCAAATTATAGCCAAAGGTTTTATTCCCATTATGAAATAATTTTCAAAACATTTGACATTTTTACAATTTTATAATATAATTTAAGTATGGATATAAAGATTAATTCTCAAACAAGAGACATTTTAGACACAAAAGGCAATTTATTAATACAAGCGAGTGCAGGAACAGGTAAAACCACCGTCTTATTACATAAAATTGACCAACTATTGGCAGAAGGGAAGGAAAACCTTCTTGTTTTGACATTTTCAAACGCTGCTGTAAATGAAGTTAAACAAAGAATTAAGGATAAAGGATATTTTTTATCCGGCGTTTCTGTTTTTACATTCCATAGATTTTGTTGGAATATAATTCAGGAAAATATCGAGTTAACGCCATATAAAAAAGTTCCATCAGTTTTAGACGAATCTTCAGCTCTTTATCACAAAACAAGATTGATTAAAGAGATACTAGAGGAAAAAGAAAATACATATCCAGAGAAAGAAATTTTTCAAAGTTTAATCTCATATGCAAATTCAGGTTTTAACGCAAATCAAAATTCGTTTTTTATTTCAATTTTTGACAAGGGTGTAAGTTTACCTAATTTCAAAGATTGGTTGGCAAATTCAGTTTCTGCATATGCAAATATTACTCCTGTTGAAATTTATAAAACAGCAAAGTTGATAGAAGAAATTGTTCTAGAATTAAATGATAGATATTCTAAATTCAAAATAGAAAATTTAAAAATAGATTTCAGCGACATGGAAATCTACGCATATAACCTTTTAAGTAATAAAGGTATTTTAGATTTTTATAAGAATATGTATGAATATGTTCTCGTCGATGAATATCAGGATACATCTTATCTACAAGAAAGTATATTATTCTCATTAGAAAGAAATAATATTTTCTGTGTTGGTGATTTAAAGCAAGCAATATACGGATTCAGGAATGCGACACCAGAAATTTTACAAAACAGGTTTAGTTTATATTCAAATTCCCAAAAAGGAACAAACAAATATTTAACAGCAAACTATAGAAGTTCAGAAAACATTGTTAATTTCGTAAATGATATTTTTATAAATCCTAACGATAATTCCGGTTTCTTTACAGACGAAGCGAAACTAATCTACGGAAGAGATATAAACGAACCAGGTAAAACACCAGTTGAAATCAAACTCGTTTCTTCCGACAAAAATGATTCAGTAATTGAAAATACCCAAGAGATTATAAATACAATTAAATCTTTAATTGGTCAGCCAATTTTCGTTTCAGAAGAAAACACAATAAGACCTTGTAAATACAGTGACATCCTAGTTTTATCTCCAAGGTTAGTAAGTTATAAAAATACCTTATGTAAAGAATTCCAAAAAAATAGAATTCCATACACCATTTCACAAAAGACTAACCTTCTAAAAGAAATAGAAATTCAGAATTTAATTTCTGTATTTAAATTATTGACGTTTAAAACAGATGCTGATTTTATTAATTTCTTCCACAAAGGATTCTTAGGCCTATCAGATAACGATTTGATGGAAATTAAAAATATCGATTTAAAATCAAGTCTTTATAACAACGTTTTATTATCAACAAATAATAAATTCGATTATTTCAAAACTTTATTTGATAATGTAGATGGTGATTTTTTCAAGGTCGCCACAAAGTTAATTATTTCTACAAATTTCTATCAATATGTAAAAAGCATGTCATCTCCAGAAATCGCAGAAGAAAATGTTAATGAATTTATTTTCTGGATGAATGAGCTTTCTTTAGAAAATCCTAGTTGGACAATGACAGATTTTCTTCTTTATATCGACGACCTAAACATCAACAAAATCCAAGTAAAATCTCCAAATATTTCTTTTGAAGATGCTGTAGAAATTAGTACGATACACAGTGTTAAAGGTGCAGCAAGTTCAATTGTAATTCTAGCATTTACAGATTCTAGAATAATCGCCAATAAACCACAGATTTCCTTTAATGCAAATTTAGGATTCGGGATTAAGTATTATGACACACAGAAAAGAACTTTAGGGACAACCCCATTTAAGGAACAAATAGATGACTTAAACGCAAAAAACGATGAGAGTGAAGAATTTAGACTTTTATATGTAGCATTAACCCGCGCAAGAGACAGATTGTTCATTATCGGAAAAGGTGATGCTAAATCAATCAACAATTCACTTTTAGGGTTTATCCTTAATAATTTACAAGACCAAAATATACCAAAAAGCTCTTTATTCGATATAAGAAATGTGAGGTTGAATTTTTAGTATGTCAAGGAAATTAACCACAGAAGAGTTTATTGAAAAAGCTAAAAAAGTACACGGCGACAGATATGATTACTCAGAGGTCAAATATACCAACACCAAAACAAAGATTAAAATTATTTGTTTTACACATAGTGTTTTTCAACAAACTCCACGAAACCATCTACAAGGACAAGGATGTCCAAAATGTGCAAATAATATACCTCTAACCAAAGAGGATTTTACCAAAAAAGCAAGAGATATTCACGGAGATAAATACGATTATTCAAAGGTTGATTATCAAAACAACCACACAAAAGTAGAAATCACATGTCCAGTTCACGGCCCTTTTTGGCAATCTCCTGAAAAACATATCAACCGAAAACACGGATGTCAAAAATGCAAGGCCGAAAAAATAGGAGATTATAAACGCAAACCCACTGAAGAATTCATCAAAGAAGCAAAAAACACTCATGGCGATAAATATGATTACACAAAACTAATATACATAAACTCTTCAACAAAAGTAAAAATAATTTGCCCCAAACACGGCGAATTTTTCCAACTCCCTTTCAATCATATAAAAGGAAATGCATGTCCCACTTGTTCGATAATAAATAGAATAGAAACAAAGCGAAAAAATAACAGTTTTAATACATCTATTCCAGAACAAAACATGAAGATTATATTAAATAATAATTTTATAAAAGTACACGAAAATTACAACAAAGACCCAAGATATCCTTTTGCATGTGATTTCTACATTCCCGAAAGAGATTTATTCGTAGAACTAAATCTGTTCAAAAGTCACGGAGGTCATTGGTTTAACAATAAAGATTCAGTAGATTTATCTATCTTAAAAGAATGGAAATATAAAGACAGTGATTTTTATAATAAGTGTATTGAAACATGGACAGAACGAGACGTTCTAAAACGCAAAACAGCTAAGAAGAACAATCTTAACTATGTTGTCCTTTGGAACCTCGAAGACATCAAAGAATGGGTAGAAGCAGGATTTCCGATAAGAAAAGATTGGAAATAAACAAAAAATATGATAAAATATAATAAGAACAAATTTTTCAAACGGAGGAATCAGATTTATGAGCAAAATACTCGGTATAGATTTAGGAACAACAAATTCTGTATGTTCAATATATGAAAATGGAAAAGAAAAAGTAATAATAAACGCCGAAGGAAATAGAACAACCCCTTCAGTCGTAGCTTTTGCAGACGGAACTTTTCTCGTTGGACAAGAAGCAAAGAACGCGGAAGTTACACACCCAGGTTCAAGTGTTTCTTCAGTCAAAAGGTATATGGGCTCTGTCAAAAAATTCAAAGTTGGAGACAAAGAACTTGATGCAACACAAATTTCAGCTTTAATTTTAGAAAAATTAAAAAACGATGCAGAAACTTTTTTAGGTGAGAAAATCCAAAGTTGTATAATAAGTGTGCCTGCAAATTTCGATGAAATCCAGAGAGGCTGCACTATCAGAGCCGCGCAACTAGCAGGTCTAAACGTTCTCCGTACAATTAACGAACCTTCTGCTGCAGCAATAGCATTCGGGGTAGATAAACAAAAAGAAAATTCAAACGTTCTTGTTTTCGATATGGGCGGTGGAACATTGGACGTTTCAATCGTAAATATCAACAATAACGTAATGCAGGTTGTTTCAACATCCGGAATAAATAATCTGGGTGGAGATGATATAGACAACGCCATTGTAGATTTACTCGTTTCAGAATTTTATGATGAAACAAAAATTAACCTAAAAGAGAATGATAAGGCAATGGCTAGGTTAAAACAAGCTGCTGAAGAAGCAAAGAAGGCTTTAACATTAAAAAAAGAACACACAATTCATATTCCATACATCACATCAAGTCCAGAAGAAAATATTGATAGATTATTAACAAGAGACGAACTAGACAACATTGCTCGTTATATCTTTA
>Ga0256404_1011246_pt1 | contig 12065 bp, 8 predicted proteins | sample RumenRJG_01DNA_FD_185990 | JGI IMG/M metagenome (GOLD analysis project Ga0256404, IMG submission 185990) | Bovine rumen microbial communities from Lethbridge, Alberta, Canada - RJG_01 | ecosystem: Host-associated > Mammals > Digestive system > Stomach > Rumen | place: Canada: Alberta | collected... | reverse complement strand
GCTGCAAAGGGATATGAATTGAAATAACCAGACATAATTATCCTTCCAGAACCGAAAGCACTTTATCCATATCTAATGTTCCGTCTTCAAAGGGGCGGCGGCGCATACGGTGAGGCAGGGCCAGCCGTGCCGCAATTTTTAAATCTTCGGTTTCCACATTACGGCAGCCCCGGAAGGCTGCCATGGTCATGGCCGTCTTGATCAGGGTAATATCGGAGCGATGACCGTCCACCCCCAGGTCAATAGCCAGATTCGCCACTTTGTCCAGCATGGAATCCGCTACGGTGACTTCCGGCAGCAGTTTGCCGGCAGCAACAATTTTTCCTGCCAGTTCTTCCTGCTCTTTACCATAGGAAGCAATAAACCCTTCGGGGTCCGCTTCATAGGCCAGGCGGCGTTTGATAACTTCTTTCCGGTTCTCACGGTCATGTTCCCCGGTAACTGTTACCGATAAAGCAAACCGGTCCAAAAGCTGGGGCCGGATGTCACCCTCTTCCGGATTCATAGTACCCACCAGCACAAACCGGGCCGGATGGGAATAAGATACCCCTTCCCGTTCCACTGTATTGACACCCATGGCGGCTGCATCCAACAGTACGTCCACCACATGATCGTCCAGCAGGTTGATTTCATCCACGTATAAAATGTTACGGTTCGCCAGAGCCAGCAGCCCCGGTTCAAACTTCTTTTCCCCGTTCTTAATAGCGTATTCCACATCAAGCGTCCCCACTACCCGGTCTTCCGTTGCGCTGACAGGAAGCTCTACTACACGCATCTTCAATGTTTCCGTGTCCTGCAATTCCCCTTTGCGGAATTTATCGGTACAGTCATCGCACAGAAAGCTTTCCTGTGCCGGATCGCAGTGGAACCGGCAGCCTTTCACCGCCTCCATGGCAGGTAACAGCTCTGCCAGAGCCCGCACCGCCGTTGACTTGGCCGTGCCTTTTTCACCCTTGATCAAAACGCCCCCCAGAGCCGGGTTGATTACGTTTAAAATCAGGGACAGCTTCATGTCCTCCTGTCCCACAATAGCTGTAAACGGATATACGCCTCTGCGTTTCATGGATTTCCTCCTTGGGTTTCATGTTCCTTTTATTCATTGACTTTCCAAACCATTTGCCAACATAGTTTCATACGATTTTACGGGCAACATATTTTGATGTCCTCGTTTAACAGTTAGAAAGCTGTATTTCCAGTTTTTCTTCCAGTTCTGTCAGGGTACTGTAAATCATTTCATGGGTTATGTAATGAGGCTGCACAAATTCCAGAATACGGCGCGCCGCTTTGGTACGGAAGGGCTGATGCTGGTCGATTTGCACAATATGCTTATACATTTCCCCAAAGGTTACGTTCTTCGGGTATTCGCGCACGAAGCTTTTCTGATATCCTCCGGACAGGGAACAGCTTAAATGTACACCCCGGATCAGCTCTGCCAATTCTCCCAGATCGTCTACTGTACGGCAGACGTAATCAGCCGCCTCTTCTTCATCCCGCAGTTCCGGATTTGTATTCATTAAGTGTCCGGTGTCAAGCATGATGCCCACATTTTTACGTTGGATATGCTCAAAAAAGAATTTCACCATATCCGGTTCTGTCAGTCGAAGACCGGGCCACCACAGGTTTTCAAACAGCACCGTAACGTGGGAAGGGATCACCATGGACACTGCATTGAACACATCTGCCGCTGCCTCCAGTACGTCCCTGTCAGAATACTGGAAGTCAAAGGTGTAAGTTTCCTGCACATCCGCTTCCGAAACATGCCACACCATGTATTCCGGTTTCACCGCTTCCGCCGCAATGAGATTCTGCTGGATCACAGAAAGCCACTCATCTTTGTTCATGGCTCCCAAATAGCAGTCGTTTCTGGCTTTGGCCGATTTGAATTCCCGTTTCAGCCGCGCCTTATTATTTTTCCAGAAGCCCAGCCAGTAAGGCCAGTACGCCAGGTGGGCTCCTACAGATGATTCTTTATAGGTTGGGCTGGGTGGTTCCTTTGTGTAAACAAGGTGTTCTATCCCGTCCAGACCAAGAGAATTTACATATTCCGGCAGACTTTTTTCTGTCTGTTCCAGCTGTTCCACATAATCATGACAAACGCAAAAGTTAAAAAGATGCTTGCTCATTCTCTTCCCCTCAAATCAAGAATTTTTAGAAACAGTTGCTGCCACGCAGCAGTCAGTGCATCCGGTGATATCTTTTCTTTTATTTCTACCGGTTCGCAATGATATCCTTCCGCCAGCAAACGAAGCATGGACTCTGCGCCTTTTTTTGTTTCCTCTTCCTTCAGCAATCCCCACAGGAACTGGTCCAGCAGGTGGACATAGAGGGATGTGTATGTGAGCATGGCGTCTTCTTTGGCCAGGGCCTCCGCTTTCGCCAGAAATACCGGTTTCAGCAGTATTTTTTCCCTGATGGGACCATCGCCTGAAGCAGTCACAGTCTGTTTTTTTGTGTCTGTATCGGGAGCAATATCCTGCCCGGCAGGCTTTCCCTGTTGTACCGCATACTGCGTTTTCTTCGATACCAGATATTTTTCCCAAAGAGTTGCCTTTGTTATACCGAACCGTTGCAGCCGCTTTAACGCGTTATGCTGCAGCGTCGGGCACAGTCCGGACTGTTTTCGCAGCGCTTCTTTCACGGCCTGTTTCACCGTACGCCCGATCAGTTCCCCTAATTTGGAATGCTTTCCGGCTCCCTCCAGATACAGAGGGGACTCGCTGTTAGCCACAACAATAGTGGTATCCGTGCCGGACCCGGTAGCGATGCCATTGGAGTACTTGCTGCCTTCAAGCAATTCCTGGATGGCAGCAGTCTTGGCTTCGGTGCAGGTCACCAGGGCCCGGGCCAGGGTTCCCGGAGGCATGTCTGTATCAAGCACCAGCATGATATTGATGGTACCGGCCCGGTCCGGTTTCTCCAGAGGTTTAAAAAAGGTTGCCGGGTCTCCCACACGTCCCCCGTTGGTTTCGATGCCGCCGGTAACGATGGCCGTTACCGTCAGGTTCTCATAAGACAACGTTTCTATGGCCGCATTTTCCATATCCGCTGCCGTGCCCATGCCTGTGACCGTATCCGGGTCAAGGCCCAGCCGCCGGGACAAAATCTGCATATGTTCCGTATACGTGGGAGCCAGCATCTCGCAGGGCATGCCGGAACCCTGCTTGGCGTCGTGGTTGAACACCGCCGTATAATTCTCATGGTATCCGCCGTTGAAGACAGAAGTGCTGAGGACTTTCCGCTTCCCCTTAAAAAAGATTGTTATACTCTTATCGTAGCGATACACTTCGTCCCCGGTGGACAGTGTATATAATTTTTCCGTTACCGTATCCTTGCTCATGCTTCATCCGCCTGTTCTTCCAACTCACCGTCAACATCCAGATACAATTTCTGAAGTTCCTTCAGGGTTTCATCTTTTGCGTGCCACAGTTCCCGCTGAGAAGCTTCCAGCAGCACTTCCACAGTACGTTTCAGTGCCCATGGATTCACATCCCGCATCCATTCCTGCACGTTGGGATCCATCACATATTTTTCCGCATATTTTTCATACATCCAGTCTTCCATCACCTTACTGGTAGCATCCCATTGATAACTGTGAGCCACCATGTTAGACAGATCCGCCGCCCCTTTGTACCCGTGCTTCATCATGCCTTCGATAAATTTCGGGTTAATGGCTTCGCTGCGGAATAACCGTTTGGCTTCCTCCTGCACACTGTGCATGGTGACGCGGCTTCGGTCAGTACTGTCCCCACAGTAGGATTTGGGAGCGCTGCCCTTAATGCTTCGCACCGCCGCGATCATGCCGCCGTGGTAAGCATTGTAGTCATCGCTGCTGAGCATGTTGGTTTCGTGGTTGTCTTCGTTCTTGATGGTAATATCCAGCACGCCCATCCGTTTCCGGAATTGCTTCGGCATGAATTTGCCCCGTGTCTTGCCCCCGTAGGCGTGGGCTCCCCAGCGAACATAAACGTCCGCAATATCATCTATGGTTTCCCAGTTCTTCGCTTCCAGCAGGGCCGCCACGCCAGCGCCGTATACTCCCTGCTCGTCCCCGAAGATACGGAAGGCCGCTGTACGCCAGGCTTCTTCCTTTTCCATTCCTTCATCCTTTTGCAGTTCCTGACTGTCCTCCAGGATGTGCTTGCGAACATAATTCTGTTCCGGGTCTTCGTCCAGGGCCGCCACCTTTAACACCGCTTTGTCCAGCATCTCCCCTGCGCCGGGCATGCTGTCCCGGAACAGACCGCTGATCCGGGCAGTCACGTCGATACGGGGCCGTTTCAATTCATTCAAAGGGATAACATCTAATCCGATGACACGCAGGCTGCCCGGCTGCCAGACCGGTTTCACGCCCAGCAGGTACAGGAATTCCGCCAGGCACTGGCCGTGGCTACGCATGTTAGCCCCGGCCCACAGTACGATGCCGATATTTTCTGGATATCGGCCCTCTTCTTCTATAAAGCGGCTGATCACCTGGTCACCCAGGCTCTTGCCGATTTCCCAGGCCGCCGCAGTAGGAAGCGTCCGGGGATCTACCCCGTAAAAATTCCGCCCTGTAGGCAACAGGTCCGCCCCACCGCTGCTGGGAGCGCCGCTGGGCCCCGGTTCTATGTACTCTCCTTCAAATCCCCGGAGCATGGTCAGCTGTTCCTGTGATGTCAGCATCAGGTTGGGGTACACTGTATGGCAGATATATTCGCATACTGATTTCAGTTTTTCTGAAAAAGTTTTCGGCTGTTCCTGTATATTTTGGTCCGCAGCAGTCCGGGAAGCACCTGCAAGTACATGTGCAGGCGGATGCTCCGCCGCCTCCTTCACCCAGTCCAGAGCCATGACAGTCCGGATACCTTCATCCGTAAAGTCGTATTCCTGTAAAGTACGTATTACCTGACGGCTCTGTTCCCCTATTCGATCAATGAGCACATTGAAGGTAATCTGCAGGGGTTCATATATTTCCGCGCTGTGTTCCAGCAGATAGTAGTAATCGTAACCGTACCGGGTTGCCAGGGTCTGGTTCAGGCTGGGCACGCTGCCGTTATCCAGCCGGGTCAGCAGCCACAGATATTCCGTCAGCCCTTCTTCTATCGGAGGCTCTCCCAGAATATGCAGGCCCGTATGGACCTCCATGTTTTTCAGATCCGTAATATAATTATGGAGCCTGCCTACATATTCCTCAAAGTCTTCATCCTCTTCCCGGGGAACCTCATTTTCCAGGTTGGCTTCTTTTACCTTGGCCAGAACCAGTTCTTCCAGTTTTGGAAGGTTTTCCGGCGCCGTCCGCCGGAAGTGCACGTATTCTTCCATGGCCTTTTCCAGTTCTTCCAGTTCGTCGTAGGTTCCCGCCTGGGACTGGGGAGCCGGAAGATGCTCGTCCAGCACGGCGGCGCCCCGGCGTTTGGCCTGGATGCCTTCCCCTGTAATGGTCATGTTGTAGATATACATATTCGGCAGATTCCCAAGGGAAAGATCCGGATAGCAGGAAACGCTGAGACCGGCGTTTTTCCCGGGAAGCCATTCCAGAGAACCGTGGGTACCGATGTGGGCCACCGCGTCGGCCTGCCAGATATCCCGAACCCAGCGATAGAATGCCAGATAATGATGGGTAGGCGCGCAGTAGGGCGAATGATAGATCTTGGCAGGGTCTTCCCCAAAGCCCCGGGGAGGCTGTACCGTAATGAAAACATTTCCGTCCATGGTACCCGGAACCATCAGCTTACCGTTGTATTCCATGACAGTGCCGGGAGCTTTCCCCCAGTCTTTTTCCAACTGGGCCTGAACTTTTTCTTCAAAGGTATCGTAAAAGGCTCCGTATTCCCCGCCGGAGATTTTATTGGCCTCCTCAAGCTGTTTTGCAGAAAGCAGGGAGCGGTCATTGGTAGCATGACTGGTCAGTATATTTATAAATTCCTTTGTATCTTTTGGAATAAAATCCACCTTGTATCCCCGCTCCCGCATATTGGCCAGCAGGCGGCGGACACTTTCAATGGTGTCAAGTCCCACCCCGCTCCCGATATTGGAATTTTTCGGAGGATAATTGTGGAAGATAATGGCGATTTTCTTTTCCCCGTTTTCTTTGTGACGGAGGGCAGCCCACTTTTTTGCTTTATCCACGATCCGGACGATCCTCTCCGGAATGGACAGGTATCTGACATCCCCGTTTTCCAACACGTTCTTTGTTGCGATGGGAACCCCGTGGACCACCCCGTCAAATTCAGGCAGGGAAACAGAAATGGAAACCTCCATGGCATTCATGCCTTCAAAGGCTTCCTTCCATTCTTCATAAGTGGAAAGCAGCGTGTATGCTTCCAGCACAGGCACGTTCCACTGCTTAAGGAAACTCAGTGCCAGGGCGCCGCTTCCCGTCAGGGAAAATTTAGTAATATTGATAAACGCATCAATGACAGTCATGCCCTGACGGAAGAAAAATTTTGTAAACACCTCCGCCAACGCAGGCATTCCCATTTCTTTATAGGGGATCCCATTGCTGAACACACAGATAGCGTTCATCCCCTGTTTTTCTATTTCTTCAACCAGACGCGACTGGTATTCCAGATCTCCCCATACCCATTCGTCCCGGTAAAAGAGAATGCCTACCGTATATCGTCCCGGGCGGCAGAAATCTTTTTCGTATTCCGCCAGATCCGTATACACCTTTTTGGCCCTCGGATGGAAAATGCCGGTCCAGTGGATTGGATCCGGCTTGGGAACGGAATCTGTATCCCCTTTCGTAATGCCGTCCATGTACAGCCAGAGATGGTATAAATTGCTTTCGCCCCCATACAGGGAATAAAGACGGATATCCCCTTCCTGTTCCGGCGTGATCCCCTGGATCAGGTTATCGTCATCTCCTCCGGCCGCGTCGATGTAATAAGGTATGTGATGTTGCCGGGCATAGGCGTGCACCCGTTTTAAAAAGGTAGTGGTCAGGCCGGTACCCATCCATTTCAAAAGCAGAAAATCCGTCCCGGCCAGTCTCTTTTCGGTTTCATCATCCCATTCCGTATTTTCCGTGACCCACCAGCAGGAATAATCTCCTGCCAGTTCTCCCTTGCTTTGAAGTTTTTCCAACATCTGCTGCATAATACCCAGACGCCGGATCACATTCGTCATGAAAATAACCTTGCCCATAATACCTCTCCCACAACCGTAAAATTTATGAAAGGATTTATTCATTCGCACGCAGGCTGCAGAGTTTTACAACCCGTAACGTACGGAGCGCAATTATAATTTTTCCTTCTGCATCTTCCGCAGCAGATACAGGAAGTACGGCGTGCCCAGCAGGGCGGTCATGATACCTACACGCACTTCCGCCGGGGCCAGCACCACACGTCCCAGGGAATCGCAGATCACAAGGAACAAGGCACCCCCCAGAGCACTGGCAGGAAGCAGCACCCGGTGATCCGGTCCTAGCAGCATGCGCATCATATGGGGCATCACCAGTCCCACAAAGCCGATATTACCGCTAACGCATACGGAAGTAGCCGTGGTCATGGAGGCTACCAGCAGCAGCCCCATGCGGAAGTAGGCCACCGGCATGCCTACGGCCCTGGCCTCCGTTTCACCCAGTACGAGGATATTCAGATGACGGGCCAGCAGGATCATGATAAAGACACCGAAAGCAATAGGCCCGACGGCCAGATACACATGTTCCCAGCGCCGGTAATCCAGACCGCCCACCATCCAGAACAGATACTGCTGCAACTTCTGTTCGTTCATAAAAGTCAGGATGCCTGAAGTTACAGCCCCCAGCAGCATGCCTACGGCAACCCCGGCCAGAAGAAGGGTCATCACCGGGATTTTACCGTTGCGCATGGCCAGGAATACCGTCAGCGCCACAGCACAGAGGCTGCCGCAAAAGGCAAAGGCCGGCATGGTAAACATGCTCTGGGTAGCAAAACCGGTAGCTATGGCAAGAACCGCACCGGTAGCCGCCCCTGCGGAAATACCGATGATGCCCGGGTCTGCCAGAGGGTTGCTGAAGATACCCTGCATTACCGCCCCGGACATGCCCAAGGCGCCTCCTACAAGCACCCCCACCAACATGCGGGGCATGCGGATAAACCAGATAACGGCCAGCTGTTCCTGAGTAAAATCATTTTCGCTGAAACAGGGAAGCCCCATCTGATGGCAGACTACTGCCAGGGTATTTTTTACCGGCACCGCAATCTGACCGAAGGTCAGGGAAACCGCCGTTACACATATCAGCAGGATCACCAGCCCCAACAGGGCCGCCCGTTTGTTTTTAATCAAAGGAACCCCCTCCTGTTATTCCTGATCTTTTGGCTTTCCCTCGGGGAAAAGCTCCGGATACACTGCATAGGCAATATTCTCCACCGCATCTACCATATGATGGCTGGCCACAAAACGATAGCGGTCTGAAATATATACCAGCTGATTATTCTTAACCGCTTTTACATTTTGAAAGGCCGGGTCTTCCTTAAGCTCCCGGGCAAACTTTTCCGGGTCTGAATGCTTATCATAATTCCAGGTAGGCAACAGGAAAATATCCGGATTTACCTGCACTACCTGTTCTTTGCTGATTTGGCCTTTGACGCCCAGAGGATGGACAGTAGCCGCCCCGTTGATCACATGGGCCAGGTTCAGCATGGAATCAAACAGTTCCCCTTTGCGGCCCATGGGTCCTGTCATAGTAAATGCAACAGCCGTCTTTCGCTTTTCATCCGGCAGGGCCTGTAACCGTTTTTCCAAAGCCCCCATACGCGTATCCATCCGTTTCAGCAATGCTTCTGTCTTTTCCGGTTCCCCGGCCGCCAGCCCCAGGTTACGGACCTTCTGTTTCATTTCCGGATAGGTTTTCGGACTCATGGCCACATAAACCGTCATACCCATGCTTTCCAGTGTCTGGAGCACGTCTGCCCCGGTAGATGTGGAAACTACAACAAGATCCGGATGGAGAGCATAGATGGCTTCCGAATTATATTCTACTTTTTTGCCAACCCGTTTTACATCGGCTTCGCTGAGAAAGGAAATTTCCGGGTCGCCCGCATGACGGCTGTATGCCGCGATACGCTCCGGCCCTGCCAGCACCTTCAGTATTTCATCCGTACCGTAAGTAATGGAAACGATCCGCTTTGGTTTTTCTTTTAAAACAACGGTCCGCCCCGCATCATCTTTCACAGAATAAGAGCCCTGACTTGGGATATTCCCCGATTGCACATTTATTTGTTTAATGCTTTCGGATTTCGCCTTGAATGTTGTGACTGTTTTACCGGGAGCCGCTTTCTCATTTTCTGCAGAAGCAGTTTCCTTTCCGCAGCCTGTTACAGCAACAAGAAAAAATAACGCTGCGCTTACAAAAGCAACTGACCAATAGTGCACTGGAAAATTATTTCTATTGTAAAGACACATCATCCGACACCTTCATTTTTCTCATCTATGGAAAAGAATCTGCCTCTGCAGCAATCGTGCAGACTCACTTAATCAGTGTTTCCTTAAATATATTTCGCAAAGACCTGCTGCATGGCGCATTCTTCTTTCGCTTTCCCGTCGCGACCCTGCCATCGGGTAAAGCATCCCCCGCCACAGACACATAACTGTGGACAATGGCGGCAGGCTTTCATCGCCTCTTCAATCTTTTTACCCACAAGAAAAGTCTTTTCCGGATCCATGCCATTCCATACATCCCCCAATAAATAAGTTTCATTTCCTACAAGGGACGAGCAGGCGTAGATTTTTCCATCCGAAGTCACGTAAGCTTCTTCCCCGCGCATGGCATAACACTGACCGAACGGACAGGCTTTTCCCAATGCCACCTTACGTATCTTTTCCAGCTGGGAAAACCGTATGTGGATTCCGGTAGCTTTTTCCAGCTTTTCCGCCAGCAGGTAACAGGTTTCCATAGACCGGGACACTTCTTCCGGGGAAGCAGGTTCCAGCCCAGCCCCTCTACCCTGGCAGCGAAGCAGGTCAAACCCGATCTGCCGCACATTTCCCAAATAAAAAGCCATCTGGACAATTCCCGGAAGTGATTTCACATTGGCCTCCGTTACTACACAGGTGAGACCGATAGGGATCTTTTTTGCTGCCAGCAGCCGGATACCCCTGATTGTAGCCTCTGAAGCGCTGTTGCCGTCTTTCTTTTTACGCAGGGAATCATTCACGGGAGGACGTCCGTCCAGACTGACCCCCACGGCAATGTTATGTTCCTTCAGGTAATCGGCAGTTTCCGAAGTCATTAGGGAACAATTTGTCTGCAGCTGCAATATGGCCGGATATCTTATTTGTTCCACATACTCCGTCACGGCCTTTAAAACGTGAAAAACCAGCAGCGGCTCCCCGCCGGTAAACTGCAGGATAAAAGGCCGTCCGCTTTTGCCGGCCATATCTGCGGCCCGAAGCGCGGTTTCCACTGTCATCTCCTGCTCCGGATGGCAGGCTGCATAACAGTATACACATTTATAGTTGCACTTTCCGGTGAGACTCAGTATTAAATTACGGATGACCGGCATTTTGAAAAAAACTTTACTTTCCTGCTCCATATTCCTGTCCCAGCTGTTGCTTTCTTTCAGTCTTTCCAAGCAAAATACGGTTTCAACCGCGGTATCTTTCTTTTCCAATCACTCGTTTTGTGATATAATCAATTATAACAATTATATTAAACTATATAGTTATTGTATGGTCAAGGTTAAAAGGAATAATTATGAATAATAGTTCAAAAGACCATTCTTCCCCATATTTTACGGCGGGGGAACTGGCTTCCATGTTCGGCATTTCCAAACAAAGTCTTCTGTACTACGATAAGATCCACCTCCTCTCCCCTGATTTTATCAGCGAGAACGGGTACCGCCATTATTCCATTGCCCAGTATCTTGATTTGGAAATCATCGTAAACCTCAGATCCCTGGATATCCCAATCAGCGATATCCAGCACTACCTGCAAAACAGGGGGCAGGACCAGCTGAAAGAAATTTTCCGCAGAAAAGACCAAAGCTGCCAGGAGATCATCCTTGCAAACGAACGTATCCGGAAATCCCTGGCGGTCATAAACGGAAAACTGCAGGAGGAAATAAAAGAACTGCGAAACCAGGTGTTCATCCGGTCATACCCGATCCGATACATTAAGGTCAATCCCCTTACGGGAAAAGACAGCGGCAAAGACCGTATCGTACTGTTTGCCAGGGCCAGTCATAAAAACATGCACAATCGTTGCCTTCTGGAAAAGCAGCAGGGCTGGATCGTAGACCGGGAAGATTTCTTTTCCGGCCATTGCAGCAATAAGTCACTGGGTTTTTTCTTTTTCCTGACGGGTCCCGTTCACAATCATCATTTTGAATCCCCCGGAGAGGGACAGGAGGCCCAGCACACGGAAAGCGGCCTGATCCGTACGGAAACGAAACAGATACGGCAAAAAAAGGTAATCCTTTCCGTTCTGCCGGAAAGTCTCTATTGCGAAATGACCTTTGACGGTACCTTCTATGAAAAGGTAAATACCATCAGCAAGACTATACAGGACCAGCTGGAAAAATATAAACTGCACCCCATCGGAGATGTCTACGTGCTTCCCGTACAGAACCACTGGTTCACCAAAAACCACGAACAATATGTTACAAAAGTTTTTTTCCAGGCAGTCCATTAAGAAACTTCCGGATTATTCCCAGGATTACTTACGGCTCAAGTTAATCCCATTGGCAAACCCGCATAACAATATTGTTGCAATCAGTATTGCAATAAAACAAACCTTTTTCCGTAATGTCCCTGAAAGACTTACGGAAAAAGGTTTTTGTTTCTGTCTTTTTTAGTTTTTTGTGTACATGTGAAGATGAAGGAGTCCCGCCGGATTCACGTTTTCAAACATGCAATCTGCCGAACCTTTTATTTGCCACATTTGCAGTGGCTGGTTCCGGTGCTCTTCAAAACTTTTTCGAAAATCTCATGGATCTCTTCGTTGCTCTTGCCAGCATTTTTAGCCCACTGGGCATGGATCAGTGCGCTGCGGTATTTGGCATGGGCTTCGTCTTTGGGGATCTTGTCCAGATCGGTAGCCGGGTTAAAGCTCATTACCTTTTTGAATACTGCATGGATCTCCTCGCTGGATTTTCCTGCCTTCT
>Ga0256404_1011243_pt1 | contig 12071 bp, 9 predicted proteins | sample RumenRJG_01DNA_FD_185990 | JGI IMG/M metagenome (GOLD analysis project Ga0256404, IMG submission 185990) | Bovine rumen microbial communities from Lethbridge, Alberta, Canada - RJG_01 | ecosystem: Host-associated > Mammals > Digestive system > Stomach > Rumen | place: Canada: Alberta | collected... | reverse complement strand
TAGAGACCGGTTCCGGACTTAAGAGGATATTCTTATACAAAGAGAGCGGGAAGGTCAGTATGGCAAAAGTTGATATGGGTGCTGTCGTATCAGGTACCGCTGCTGAGGTCATCACTGTTGCAGGAACGGAGCTGAAAATGACTCGCGAAGATGTGGGAAATCCGCATGCAGTCTTTTTCATTGAAGATAATCCATGCCTGCGGGTGAACGGATATATGACTACAGATTCTATAGATAGTCTGGGTCTTTTCTTGATTGGTCCACATATAGAAAATCACGAGGCATTTCAGGGACGTGTGAATGCGGAATTCGCTGAGGTTATAAGCAGAAGAGAAGTAAGGATGCGTGTCTGGGAGAGAGGCTCCGGAGAAACGATGGCCTGCGGCACCGGCGCAGTCGCTGTAGCTGCCGCAGGATACATTTCGGGCAAGCTGGATACGGAAGTAAAAGTTCATCTCAATGGAGGAGATTTGGACATCTCCTATGACCCTGACTCCGGGCATTGGTTCATGACAGGAACGGCAGAAGAAGTGTTCGAAGGAACTATTACAGGTGAGCCGCATGAGACAGAAAGGCCGGAGTGAGGTGAAGAAACGATGTGGATACGGGAACGATGAGCCCATAATAATAGAAGGTTTTTAGCAGTTTGTATAGGGAGAAAAGGAAAAATGATTAAAAGGGAACAAGTCTACGAGGGGAAGGCAAAAAAAGTCTATAAAACGGACGATCCAGAGCTTTTGATTGTTTCTTACAAAGATGATGCAACAGCTTTTAATGGGCTAAAAAAAGGCACCATCTCCGGAAAAGGGGTAATCAATAACAGGATGAGTAATTTCTTTATGAAAACGCTTGAAGAGAGAGGGATACCTACACATTATGTTGAAGAACTTAGCGACAGAGACACACTTGTCCGGAAGGTCGAAATAGTACCTCTTGAGGTAATAATAAGGAATATTTCAGCGGGGTCATTTGCAAAGAATTATGGAGTTGAAGAGGGCGTAGTATTTGATTCTCCTACGATAGAATTTTCATATAAAAATGATGAACTCGGAGATCCGCTTTTGAATGAGTATCACGCGCTTGCATTGAGCCTTGCAACCTGCGAGGAGATTGCGACGATCAAAGAATACGCGTTTAAAGTGAATGATGAACTTAAGGCATTCTGGGTCAGGTGCGGTATTACATTGGTGGATTTTAAACTTGAATTTGGAAGGCTCCTAGATGGGACAATAGTACTTGCAGACGAGATAAGTCCCGATACATCAAGACTTTGGGACAGCAACACGGGCGAGAAACTTGATAAGGATAGATTCAGGCGGGATCTTGGTGGCGTGGAGGACGCGTATATTGAGGTCATGAGAAGGTTGACGGAGGCAAGACAGGATAAACAATGAGTATTCACGAAGAATGCGGTGTGCTCGGTATATATGCAGCTGAACCAGTTAATGCTGCTGAAATAGCCTATTATGGTCTTTATGCCCTCCAGCACAGAGGGCAGGAAGGCTGCGGGATCACTGTCAATGATGATGGAGTCTTCACTTCATATAAAGATATAGGACTTGTTAATGAAGTCTTCAGCAAGGAAAGACTGAGCTCGTTTCCACGTGGATGTATGGCAGTTGCTCATACGAGATATAGTACCACCGGCGGTAACCGGCGCAGCAATTGTCAGCCTATTGTAGTCAATCATCAGAAAGGTAGCCTTGCTATTGCACATAATGGAAATCTCTCAAATGCAGAGAAACTCAGGAGCGAGTTGGAGCTGAGCGGAGCGATTTTCCATACATCAAGTGATACAGAAATAATAGCGCATGTAGTAACCAGGGAAAGATTGAGAAAACAGGCGATAGAGGAAGCTGTTAGCAGCACTATGGATCTGATTGAAGGTGCATACTCAATGATCCTTATGTCACCGCAGAAGGTCATATGCGCAAGGGATCCATTTGGTTTCAGGCCTTTGTGCTATGGTAAGACGGAGGATGAGATATATGTGATAGCATCTGAAAGCTGTGCTTTAAAATCGGTGGGTGCTGAGTTCATAAGAGATGTAGACCCAGGGGAAATACTTGTTTTCAGTAAAAACGGGATAGAATCAATGCGGGGACACTGCAATACAAAAGAGCGAAGATTGTGTGTATTTGAATATATATATTTTGCGCGGCCGGATTCGGTAATAGACGGTATATCTGTGCATAAATCACGCATAGAAACAGGGCGTATACTTGCGAAATCGCACCCTGTAAATGCCGACATAGTTGTCGGTGTGCCGGATTCAGGGCTGGATGCTGCGCTTGGATACAGCTATGAATCTGGAATCCCATACCAAATAGGGCTCATAAAGAATAAATATATTGGAAGAACTTTTATATCCCCTGAAGGCAGACTCGACCAGGTAAGAATCAAACTCTCAGCTATTGAAGAGGTTATCAGGAACAGGAGAGTGGTGCTTGTAGATGACTCTATCGTAAGAGGAACCACGAGTGGAAGGATCGTAAGGCTTTTAAGAGAAGCTGGAGCGTTAGAAGTGCACATGCGGGTATCTGCACCTCAATTCCTCTACCCATGTTACTATGGCACGGATATAGACTCGAAAGAAAACCTCATTGCCTGCAAAATGGATAATAACGAGATAGCGCGTCACATAGGAGCGGATTCACTGGGATATCTCCCGATACATGCCCTTGACATTCTGTCAGAAGGCAGAGGGTGCTGCCAGGCCTGCTTTGACGGTAGCTATCCAACAAAAACATTTCCGGATATGGGAAGAGATAGATTTGAAAGACATCTTTCAGATAAAGGCAGCCGCAAGGTGCTTATCACAGACGCGTCAACGACTATAGATTATGGGCTTAAGCTGCTCCGTTCAGAAATGATTCCGAAGGATCTTGTCAGAAAGGTTAGCTGCAAAAAAGCATGGGAGTCACCTTCGGATAATGAGAGATATCATGTGACAGCCATTGACTGTGGGATAAAGAGAAATATAGTAAGATGCTTCAACAGCGCAGGATGCAGCGTTACAGTAGTCCCATGGAATACAACAGCTGAAACTATACTCGGAATGAAGCCTGATGGCGTTTTTATCTCAAATGCTCCGGGGGACCCGAGGGATGTACCTGAAATTATAGAAACGATTAAAGGTATACGGGCAAAGATCCCTATCTTTGGAATATGCCTTGGTCACCAGCTGATATCTCTTGCATATGGAGCTGAGACATATAAGTTGAAGTTCGGACACAGAGGAGGCAATCATCCTGTAAAGGATCTGGTGACCGAAAAAACAGTCATGACTTCTCAGAATCATTCATACGCGGTAGATAGGGAGAGCATCAGGAGAACACCTCTTGAGGTAACTCATATAAATTTACTAGATGGCACAGTTGAAGGTGTAAGTTGTGAACGGGATCTGGTCTTCAGTGTGCAGTATCATCCGGAAAGCGCACCTGGACCACATGATAGCAAATACCTTTTTGAGCGCTTTATAGGACTGATGGAGAGAAAAACCAATGCCTAAAAGAACTGATCTAAAGAGAATATTACTTATTGGATCCGGGCCAATAATCATCGGGCAGGCTGCAGAATTTGATTATTCCGGCACGCAGGCATGTCTTGCGCTGAAAGAGGAGGGATATGAGGTGATTCTTTGCAACTCGAATCCGGCAACGATCATGACGGATACAAGTATTGCCGATAAGATATATATGGAACCTCTGACACTGGAATACCTAGCCAGAATAATAAGATATGAAAGGCCGGATGCCATTTTGCCAAGTATTGGAGGGCAGACGGGACTCAATCTTGCAGTGCAGCTTGAAAGAAAAGGAGTTCTGAAAGAATGCGGAACTGAACTCCTTGGGACGGGCTGTGACTCTATAGAGCAGGCAGAGGATCGGGAAAGGTTTAAAAGGCTATGTCAAAGCCTTGGAGAGCCGGTACTGCCATCTGCTACAGTCTCATCGTTAAAAGATGGCATCAGAATAGCAGAAGAAATAGGATTCCCTGTAGTGCTTCGTCCAGCTTTTACTTTAGGCGGTACGGGAGGTGGATTTGCATATAATGGCACAGAGTTCGAAGATCTTATGAAAAAAGCCCTTGAGCTTTCACCTGCAAATCAGGTTCTGATCGAGAAAAGCGTTAAAGGATATAAGGAAATCGAGTATGAGGTAATGCGTGACAGTGCTGATACCGCTATAGTTGTCTGCAATATGGAAAATCTTGATCCGGTAGGGATACATACCGGGGATTCAACAGTTGTGTGTCCTTCGCAAACTCTTACAAATAAGGAGTATCAGATGCTGAGAGACAGCGCACTGAAAATCATAAGAGCACTGAAAATTGAAGGCGGTTGCAATATACAGTTTGCACTTGACCCTAAGTCGTGCAGATATTACCTGATAGAGGTAAATCCCAGAGTATCCAGATCTTCAGCTTTGGCATCAAAAGCCAGCGGTTATCCAATAGCCAGGGTATCTGCCAAGATAAGCATCGGAATGACACTTGAAGAAATAAGAATTGCTAATACACCGGCAGCATTTGAACCTTCTTTGGACTATGTGGTGACAAAACTGCCGAGGTTCCCGTTCGACAAGTTCACAGATGCGGACCCGTCACTGTCCACGCAGATGAAGGCAACCGGAGAGGTCATGAGTGTGGGTAGAACTTTTGAGGAAAGCCTGCTCAAAGGAATCAGGTCACTTGAGACAGGAGCATTTCATATTTATCTACAGAAATTTGAGAGCATGAGCACAGAAGCACTTTCTGAATATATCCTCAATGCCATGGATGACCGCATATACGCTGTTGCGGAGTTGCTTAGACGATCGTGCAGCGAGGACTTTATTGCTGAAAACACAGATATAGACAGATTTTTCATACGTGGAGTCAAGCGGATAACGAAAATGGAGAAAAGCCTGAAATCTGAATCTGGGAATATTCGGACACTCTATACCGCAAAACGAATGGGTTTTTCAGATAAGACTATTGCGCTCCTTTGGGGAGTAGAGGAGAAAGATGTTCTGGATTTGAGGCTGGAAAATGATATAAAGCCTGTATATAAAATGATCGATACATGTGCTTCAGAATTTGATAGCTACATACCATATTTTTATTCAACATATGAGACTGAGAATGAGTCTGTAATATCTGACAAAAAGAAGATCATAGTTCTCGGATCCGGACCTATACGCATAGGCCAGGGCGTGGAGTTCGACTATTCAACGGTACATGCGGTTCAGAGCATACAACGGATGGGCTATGAGGCGATAATCATTAACAACAATCCGGAAACGGTATCAACTGACTATACTTGTTCCGATAAGCTTTATTTTGAGCCGCTGTACATGGAAGATGTCATGAATATTGTCGCAATGGAGAAGCCTGAGGGTGTCATTGTGTCGCTTGGAGGCCAGACAGCCATCAACCTTGCCGGGCCATTAAAGGAAAGAGGTGTAAAAATAATAGGCACGGACTGTGACGCGATCTATCGTGCGGAAAACAGAGATCTTTTTGGAAAACTGGTTAAAGAGTTAGATATACCACAGCCTGCAGGAGAAGCAGTAACGAGTATAGATGAAGGGTTGAAGACCGCGTCGCGCATTGGATACCCTGTATTGGTAAGGCCGAGCTTTGTGCTTGGGGGAAGGGCGATGCAAATCGTTGCATCTGACCAGTCAATGAAAAACTACCTCAAAGCTGCTGTTGAAATAGATATCGATAAGCCGGTTCTGGTCGATAAATATATAAGAGGCAAGGAAGTGGAAGTTGACGCAGTATGTGACGGCCGCCGGGTATTTGTTCCCGGCTTTATGGAGCTTGTGGAACGCACAGGTGTGCATTCGGGAGACTCAATAAGTGTATACCCCCCGGTAACCCTTTCGGACAAGGTCAAAGATACCATACTTGATTACACGGTAAGGTTGGGATTAAGCATAGGAATCATAGGGCTTTTCAATGTCCAGTATATAGTTGATGATGACGATGTGGTGTACATCATTGAAGTAAATCCACGCTCATCAAGGACAGTACCGTTTCTTTCAAAAGCGACAGGGTACAGTCTGGCCGACATAGGGACTATGGTAATGCTCGGACTGTCGTTGCAGGAACAGGGCATATTCGATGCAATAGCAGATGAAAAAGATCGCTTTTATGTAAAAGTTCCGGTCTTTTCATTTACTAAGCTCAAAGGCCTTGACGCTTATCTGTCGCCTGAAATGAAATCAACAGGAGAAGCAATCGGTTACGATGACAAATTCCATCGCGCGGTATATAAAGCCATGGCTTCTGCGGGCATAAAGCTGAAAAAATATGGAACCATAATAGCAAGCATAGCTGATGAAGATAAAGATGAGTCGATACCGCTTATCAGACGCTTTTACGATATGGGTTTTAATATAGAGGCTACGACACGAACAGCCGCGATACTGAAGAAGAATGGTATCAGGACAAGAGTGCTTCTTAAGCCAAGTGAAGGAAGCAGCCAGTTGCTTGATTCAATAAGATCTGGGTATGTCAGTTATGTGATAAACACAAGGACAATCTTATCGGCTGCTCATTATGGTGATGGAACCGCAATTCGCAACTGCGCGGCCATTAATGGGATAACGATGTTGACATCACTGGATACCGTAAGAATCATTTTAGATGTCCTAGAGGAAAGTACTATAGGTATATCTACTATAGATGCAGAGTATGTTAAATGAAACACTAATATGTTCGTACCTGTGCTGAGACATATCGACAATCAAAGGGGGTCATGGATATGAGTAATTGTGCAGTTGTAGGTGTTAATTGGGGAGACGAGGGAAAAGGCAGGATGGTCGATTTCCTAACTGAGGATCATGACATTGTAATAAGGTTCCAGGGAGGCGGAAACGCAGGGCATACAGTTGTCAACAGCAAGGGGAAATTTGCATTGCATCTGCTCCCGTCAGGAGTACTTAGAGAGGGCATTGTCAACATTTTGGGAAACGGTGTTGCCCTTGACCCTGAAAACCTGTTAATAGAAATAAAAGAAGTTCAGAGTAAGGGTGTTGTAATCAGTCCAAACAATCTGAAAATAAGCGAGAGAGCATCACTGTTGATGCCGTGGCACAGAGAACTTGATGAGCTGGAGGAAAATAGGCTTGCTGACAAGAAATACGGATCAACAAAACAGGGTATAGCAGCTTTTTATTCAGACAAGTATCAGAAGAAGACCATACTTGCAGGGGAACTTTTGTATCCCGAATACCTGCAGGCTCATCTTAAGGATCTGCTTGAGTGGAAGAATCTCACCCTTTCGGGAGTATATGGTGCCAGACCTTACACTATGGAAATGCTTATGGAGTGGGTCGGGAATTATTGTCAGCCAATCATCCCATATATATGCGATACGGTCTCTTATCTTAAAGAAGCACAGGAAGAAGGAAAGAGAATCCTGTTTGAAGCGCAGCTGGGAGCTCTGAGAGATCTGGATTACGGTATCTGTCCTTACACTACTTCATCCACAACCCTTGCAAGGTATGCGCCTGTCGGGGCAGGGGCTCCATCAGCAGATATAAGCGAGATAATCGGAGTAGTTAAAGCATATTCTACATGTGTAGGCGAGGGCCCATTTGTGTGTGAAATGCATGGAACTGATGCAGAGACTCTCAGAAATGCAGGAGCTGAATATGGCGCCAAAACAGGCAGACCTCGCAGAGTAGGTCCTCTCGATCTGGTTGCTACCAGATATGGCGCAGCAATGCAGAATGCTACCGGGATAGCAGTAACCAAGCTCGATATTCTCGGATATATGGACAGCATTCCGGTATGCACTAAATATATTGTCAATGGGAAAGAAACAGATAAATTTCCGTTTCCTGCCGCGCTGGATAAAGCTGAACCCGTCATAGAATGGATGCCGGGATGGAAAACCGATGTTTCAGGAGTCCGCAGTTGGGATGACTTACCAAAGGAAGCACAGGATTATATCAACATGATCGAGAGAGTGGTCGGGATTCCCGTGAAGTACATCTCGGTTGGAGCAGAGCGTGACAGCATAATAATACGATAGGAGAATTAGAACATGAGAGACGTATATGAAACTCCTTTTGCCTCCAGATATGCTTCGGATCACATGCTGAAGCTGTTTTCACCTGATAACAGATACCAGACCTGGAGGAAACTGTGGACAGCGCTGGCGCGGGAGGAAATGAATCTGGGACTGCCTATCACAGAGGAGCAGGTAGCGGACCTTGAAGCACATATTTATGATATAGATTATGAATGTGTCAGAGAAAGGGAAAAAGAAGTAAGGCATGATGTAATGGCTCATGTATATGCATATGGCAAGGCTGCCCCATCAGCAGAGGGTATAATTCATCTTGGGGCAACCAGCTGTTATGTGACAGATAACACAGATCTTATCATATACAGGGATGCGCTAGTACGTCTGAAAGAAAAGCTACTTACAGTTATCGCTGGCCTGACTCGATTTGCGGATAAGTATAAGTCGCTGCCGGTGCTGGGCTACACACATTACCAGCCTGCGCAGCCTGTTACAGTCGGCAAGCGCGCCACGCTGTGGATACAGGATCTGGTATCTGACGTCAGCGAGATAGATTTCGCACTCAGCAATATCAAATTCCTTGGCTGCAGGGGTACTACCGGAACGGAAGCAAGTTTTATGGAGCTCTTCGATGGAGATGAAAGTAAGATCGACAGTATGAACCGGGCAATCGCTGCAGAGTTCGGATTCAGTGAATGCTATGACATCTGCGGGCAGACATATCCGCGTAAGACGGACACCAGGATTCTCAACACGCTTTCGTCAATAGCACAGAGCTGCTACCGCATGGCCGGGGACATTCGTCTGATGCAGCATGATCGTCAGCTGGAGGAACCTTTTGAAAAAGATCAGATCGGATCATCGGCAATGGCTTATAAGCGTAATCCTATGCGATGTGAGCGCATATGTTCTCTTGCGAGGTATCTTATGGTCGATGCGATAAATGCTCCTTTAACAGCATCCTCTCAGTGGCTTGAAAGAACTCTGGACGACTCCGCTAACAGGCGTATATCAATGCCTGAAGGATTCCTGTGTGCAGATGCTATCCTACGAACCGTACTTAGTGTTGTAAAAGGCCTCAATGTTAATGAGAAAGTAATAGAGAAAACGCTTCAGCAGTATCTTCCCTTTATGGCTACTGAAAACATCCTCATGGTGGGTGTGAAAAGTGGCGGGAACAGGCAGGAACTTCATGAACTCATTAGAAGAAAATCCATGGAGGCATCAGAATCTATGAATAAGGGGGAAGATTGCGACCTCCTTAAAATGCTTTCAAAAGAGAAGGCTCTAGGCCTTTCAGAAGAAGAAATCAGTGCTGTCCTCCATGCAGATTTGTATACAGGGAGGTGTAGTAGTCAGGTCGAATCCTATCTGAAAAGGATAAGCCATCTGATAACAAATGTTGCGGTGTCAGATGAAGAAGACATAGAGATTTGAATAATATGTATGGTAAAAGAGTCAAGAAATTCAATAGTTCTTCTGCTATATCTAAACTGTGGGAAGACTATATGACAGAGTATACCTTTGCATCGGGAATAACCTATAAGGCTGTAATGGAATCTGTAGAGGAACTAGCAAAAATGCTGTTACACTAACTGTTACATTCCGTCGGAGTAGAGTGAGAGGCCTCCTTTCATTTCAACGGTTTGAGCTAACAGCCTTCGGAGTTCGAGTCCCATGTCCTCCGCCAGAAAAGCCTTGGAAATACTGAGTTCCAGGGCTTTTTTCATGGCTTCGGTTTTGTGTACAGATGGGTACAGCTTATGCTGCCCAGGTAAAAGATATCTGAACGCGAGCATTTTCAAGGATCCAGGGTTTTCATTGCAATCAGCGGGATTCATGAGGAGTGAACGGCATTTCGGGTTCGGTTAAATCGCAAAATGCATTTCATCCTGTATATGCATATATGACATTAGATTCACCTATAATGGCAAATCCACTTTGCATATATGGCACAGATGCTTTCTTTTGATTAGCTTCTGATATCAGGTCACTAATCCAATATGTGATTATTCCAGGTCGAATATGCATGAACTTCATACAGAGCCATGGCAATTCTCTTATAACACGACTTTTTAATTCTGGAGTCTCATAGTCAGGCTCCATTTTTATTTCATGGATATATAGAACATTTTCATCCGATAGAGCACTACAATGATAAAGAGGACCAGATGGGGCAGTCATTACAGACATGACATATCTGAGATCTTCACTTACATCATCACAGATAGCCACTGGGTCCCATCCATCTTGTATTATCTGACTGGTGAGAATCAGCTGACCGAAAACTGTTCCAATCTTTTCGCCTCCAATATCCTGGTTTGGATAGACATTTTCATTGCGTGCTTTGATTAAATCCAGATTATATATTTCCCATAAAATCGGAATTACATAATTGTCTACATCACCGTCATAATAAGAGTCACCAGCAGTTGCTTTGCCATTAAAAGAGGCTGATACTTCGTCATAGATCGGTTTTGCAATTATCCTGACATCACGATCCAGAGTACCACTTGTGGCAAGGTAAGGAATTGTAGAGCTCTTTTGTGGAAGTGGAGGCATCTCATATTCAGTGTCAAGATCTATATTAACAGTGCCCTCTGATATTAGAGCCAATTCAATCCGTTCTCTATCCTTACTTTCAAATTGCAACTCTTGATAAGAATTATCGGCTTTGTCTGTGATCAATGCCATGAACAAATGCTTATTATCGCTTGCCTGATGCATGTATAAAGAGCCGGATGCTGGCAGGAACGGATAGTGACTGGAGATGGTATCTGACAGCTGATCCCAATAGTACGTTATAGATTCATATCCGCGCTGAGGAGGCATGGAAAGTGACGGAATCAACCAGTCCCGGCCATTCTTGTGGGCTGTACGCAGCTTGCCGCGCCTGATCCACTGACGTACAGTAATAACTGTAACTTCAGATAACTCAGCATATTCGGCTACGGTCATTAACTCACAAGGCAAATGGTATATCTCCCTGCAGCTAGCGCTACTTTCCTTTATATCGTTATCTTCATCAAATATAATATAGTCAAAGTGAGATATTTCTAATGAAATACCATCATGCCTCAAATAGTACTCATAACAGGCGAGAGGCTTTGTGAGGTTGGGAAGTTCCATGTTTTTTATATTCAAAAGGAACTTCTGGAACATATCAATGATCAACTGATGACGGCTGGGATACTTAATGGAGTCTGGGTTAGCCGACTGCAGCTGTTCAATGTAAGTCTCAATAGAAGCAACGAGATCACGCTTATTGCGGATCATCAGAGCATTGAATATAGCAATGGTGTTGTTACGAAGAGCCATGAAAACCTCCGTGGGAACTTGACTGAAAATGTATCGTTGCGATACAATAATTGTAATTTATATGATGAAGCTAGTCAAGCATCGCAGGAGATGTAACAAGAACAAAGTGCCAGCGCCAGACGAAAATAGATATACAAGAGCTGGAAGTGACTGAATTTTCAATTGCTATGTGACTGAGATTTTAGTTGACAACTACAATGGCGCCTATTGCCAAAGCCTATTGATGAGCACTTACAATAACCTCAAGAATACATGAATATTTCACTATTATTTCATTGTCAATAATATGGACGTAGTAGATAATCACTTGCAAATACAAAGAACGGGATCATTACAATGGAGGTAACACAGACTATGAATACCATTACGGAAAATATGAACGAGCAGAAGCGGAAACAGTATAATAAGGCGAAAGAGGATTTGATTAAGGCAAAGGATTCGTTTGACAAACTGGACAATACTCAGAAGCAACAGTTAGTAGAAGAGCTTCTCGGAATAAAAGCTGCAGCAGAGTACTTAAAAATATACAGAACACTTATTGAGTCTAACATGCGCTGAGAATAGTGCTATTGGCCTGAATAATAATTTAATGGGAAAGAAGAATCAGCGGAATAAGCATAATAAAAAACATACGAATATTCAAAGTCTGAATGAAGCGAGAAACGGCGGGCAGATTGCTCTGAGAGGTTATTCATATCAGATGCTCTATTCCTGTTATCTTTTGTTATCG
>Ga0256404_1011242_pt1 | contig 12071 bp, 11 predicted proteins | sample RumenRJG_01DNA_FD_185990 | JGI IMG/M metagenome (GOLD analysis project Ga0256404, IMG submission 185990) | Bovine rumen microbial communities from Lethbridge, Alberta, Canada - RJG_01 | ecosystem: Host-associated > Mammals > Digestive system > Stomach > Rumen | place: Canada: Alberta | collected... | reverse complement strand
TAAGCGTGTGCTGAGAATCCGACACATTACCTGTTTTCCGCAATGGAACAACCATTTTTGCAGTTAGCTGAGATGATATTGAGGGGCTCGGTTACTTCTTGAACCCGATTCGGTTCCTGCACGACCATCTACGTAATCCCGGAGACGCTTACGGCCAGGGCATAGTATAATTGGTATGATAACCAATCACTTTCCGAAAGCAGAAGGCAGCGTGACGATCTGGAGACACAACCTCTAGGTCGCCAAAATCTCGCCAAAAACAAAAGAAAATCGGCCTCAGAGCATTTCTGAAGCCGATTTTGGTGCGGTAGGTTAAGGGTCTCCAGCAAGTAAACAAGGAATTGGAGGAGATCTCCACCTTCATCCAAGAGGAATTCATTAAAGCCGGCGCCGGGAAAGTGGAGCTCGTGGATAAGTGGCTTTCTTCTAAACTGCTGGATCGCATCAAGATTCCCAAAGGAGAACGAAAGAGTACGGTGGACAATTCGACCATCTCTACTTTGGCGCACTTCATTGAGGTGCACGATATCTCTGAATCCCAGAAGCGACAGTACAAAGTCTTATATCGGGCGCTCCAGCGGTTCACACTTTATACCGGTACAAGCATTGAACTGGATGACCTGACGGCTGATACACTTCGGCAGTTTGCTGATTATCTTTCGACAGAGCATAAATTCATCGGTAAGGATAAAGAAGGGAATCCTATCATTATCGATAGTCGTTATCAAGAAGTCTATGACCAAGTACCCGAGTGTCGTTATCCGAAACCGCGTGGGAAGAATGATATCATTGGAACCATGTCTCGTTTCCGGACTTTCGTCAAATGGGCCAAGAAGAATCACCTGACTACCAATGAACCTTTCGACGAGTACGAGATTGGACAGCCGATGTACGGAACGCCGTTCTATATCACTAAGGAGGAAAGGAATATCCTGTATGCAGCAGAGTTCCCGAAGAATCCGGGGCTTGAAATACAACGTGACATCTTCGTCTTTCATTGTTTCATCGGTTGCCGAGTCGGAGACCTGCTCCAGATGAAGAAGAGTAATGTGATCAATGGCGCCATCGAATACGTTCCTCGAAAGACAAAGGAGGGTCGTCCGATTACGGTTCGGGTCCCCCTTGGTCCTACAGCCCTGGAAATCCTGGAACGATATCCCGATGTTCCCGGGAATCGCCTTCTTCCCTTTACTTGTGCACAGGATTATAACCGCAACATCAAAAAAATGCTCCGCCTCGCCGGAATCGATCGGCAGGTAACAGTCATCAACTCTCTGACCCGAGAAGAAGAGCAGCACCCAATCTGGGAGGTCGCAAGCTCCCATATGGCCCGTAGGGTTCTGGTTGGGAATCTCTACAAGGAGCTCAAGGATCCCAACCTTATCGCCAAGATATCCGGCCACGTTGAGAACTCCAAAGCCTTCAACCGCTACCGGAATATTGACGAAGAAATGGCTAAAGAAGTCATTATGAAGTTGGAATAGTTTCATTACCTTTGTAAAAATGACTGATGCCCTATGAACTTCGATTCATTAGTCCATACGATTCACTCAGTGCAGGATGCTCTGCAAGAACAGGCGGCCCATGCCGTCAATCTTGCGCTTACAGCCAGAAATTGGCTCATCGGTTATTACATTGTTGAATTTGAACAACACGGCGAGGATCGAGCCGAATATGGCGAACAGCTTTTGAAAAAGCTGGAAACCCGCATCAATAAAAAGGGGATGACAGAGCGTCGTTTCCGGGAATTCAGAAGATTGTATATTGTTTATCCCCAACTTGGCTCCGAGGTTGCAAAATACCTTGTGAGTCTTCCTATAGGATTCCGTAATCTCCTGAATAATAGTGTAAAAGAGATTCGGCAGACGTCCGCCAAATCTCAAATTCCCGCAATTCGGCGGACGTCCGCCGAATTGGTTGTGGCAGAAGATTGGATGCTCCCGGCAGAAATGCTCTTCAATCGTATCAGTTACTCCAATCTTTCCCTTATATCTCAAATTGATGACCCCGTAAAACGATCATTCTACGAAATAGAAAACATAAAAGGTTGCTGGTCGAATCGAGAGCTTGACAGACAGATCAGCTCATCATACTTTGAGCGAAGCGGCCTTTCCAAAAACAAAGCGGCACTATCCGCGATGGTAAAGCACGAGGCGGTTAAATTAACACCCGTAGATATTCTCCATGAGCCTGTTACGCTTGAATTCTTAGGCTTTAAGAGCAAAGAGACCTGGGCCGAATCGGACCTGGAGGAAGCCATCATCAACCACATGCAAGAGTTCTTGCTGGAAATGGGCAATGGCTTTTGCTTTGAGGCCCGACAGAAACGCATTCTTATCGACTCCGACTACTTCAAGGCGGACCTCATCTTCTATCATCGTATCCTCAAGTGTCACGTCATCGTTGACATCAAGATCGACCGCTTCCGTCACGAGTATGCCTCGCAGATGAATACGTACTTGAATTACTACAGATACGAAGTGATGCAGCCTGACGACAATCCTCCCGTAGGTTTACTGCTTTGTACTGGTAAGGGAGATACCTTGGTCAAGTATGCAACAGCGGGATTGGATCAGAACATCTTTGTCCAAAAGTATATGATTAACCTGCCCAGTGTTGAAGATTTAACCTCCTACATTGAGAAGGAGACAGAGAAAGAAATCGGAAGACTCTCCTCGGCCAAATGAAAAGCCAAAACAAAACCCGTCGATTCGCTAAACTATTCAGTCAGTATTTACCATCAACGATGGTGTTCAAATGCGGACTGGTCTTGCTGATCATCTGCACCGTAGCGGCTTTCGTCATTGCATACTATCATGATGCTTATTCGTCAATTCTGGAGATGAAGGAATTGGCAGCTACAGATGTCTGGTTCAAACTGTTTGTCATATTGATGGTCCTTGGGGCTGCCCTCTTGGTCGGATCCCCTCTCCTGGCGATGATACTTGCCGGAATTTCAATGTTATTCCCCAGCAAGGAACCGGAAATGATCGAAGAGCAGCCTGCTAAAGAAACGCCCGTTATCAAAGTAGAGGCTCCTGCAGTCGAAGAAGCGGCTCCGGGAGCAAAACAGCCCACATCGTCAAGTATTGATGAGGCTCGCCTTCGAAGCCTTCTGAATACTCCTTTTATGCGTGAGAAATCAAATGGTTCGAGTAAAACCAATCTCGACAGATTTATCGATGACGTCAAAACCGTTCGAATCCAGCATCAAAAGGGGGTAAAGGACGGTTTCAACGACAGGAGCATCACTTCGATTGCCAAAATTCTCTACTCGAATAAGTACCAGAAGCAACGACCACTTCCTTCCTTTGCAGAATGGAACACCACCTTATTCGAGTGTCTGAACTTAGAAGCGCCTCAAAAAGGGAATATCAATAAGAGTAAAGATTTGGACGAACAAATAACGAAGTTATTCGGTTACCTTATTCCCTCAGAATAATCCCCTTGAAGAATCCCTTGTCATAAGGGATAATCCCCACTTTAATCACCACTACTTGCGGGTAATTAACTGATAATCCGTCAATTGCCCGCATTTCTTATCAATCCCCACCTTTGTTCTACCAAAAAAACTAATATATGTTTGTCACGGCCATTCAGGAGCCGTGAGATTTCCGACCCCGTGTTCCGGAGGCCCGAAGCCAAATGAGATCCCCATCGGAAAGAGGATCAAGAGAGGCAGAATTCCAAAACATATTTGACTATGGATATGACATTGGACTTGTTCGAGCGCCTCCGGGAATTTCCCGAAGCTACACTGACCGTCCACGCCGGAGACCTGGGTCATTTTGCCCGGGAGCTCCTGGCCGAAGCGCGCCAGAACTTCGAACGCGAGCGCGCTGCGATCGCGGAAGGAAAAGCGGAGGAGTACCTCACCCCTGAGATGGTCAGGACCCTGCTCAGGATTTCGGAGAGCACGCTCTACCGAATGGCGAAAGCCAAGATTCTCATCCCTGTGTTTGTCGGCGGACAGAAGCGCTACCGGCGTTCCGACCTCGACAAGATCCTAAGCCCCTCGTAGCGATGATGCCTTTCACGACCATATACAAGTTTATGTGGAAGGACCTGGGGCCCCACGGCGCTGAGAAGGAATTCCTTGCGGTCATCTACGGTTTCTGGCGGAGAAGCAAAACTCCAGTGGAAATCCCAAGCAGGACCGTCACGGAAATCACCGGCCTGAGCCGGACCTCGGTCATCATGGCGAAAAGGGCCTTGCTCAAAAAGGAGATCGTCGCCGCCCAGGAGATCCGTGGAAAGCCATCCCGCTACGAGGAATTCCTACGGGCGAAGTACCTTTTCCTGGACGAGCTCGGCGCGGAACCGGAGAGATGCCAGAGCTATGGTACGGATTACACACCCGTTCAGAATCTGATCTCCTACCGCTATGACCGGAAGCTCCCGACCATTATCACCACCAATCTTGCCGATGACAAGATCCTGGACCGCTATGGTACCAGGATGATGGACCGCATCAATGAGATGTTTTCTCCATCCTCCGGTTCAAGGGCGATTCCTATCGGAAGTAATGAGTGGCACACTCCGCATGTGTTTCGGGGAGAAGCCTTCCCGAAACACTATGCTAGTTGTGCCGATGTCGAACAATTCCGCTTCGCGATTGTCCAACTCCCGGCGGGGAACCCCTGCTCGCAAGCTCGCATCCGTGGCGGAATTTATACACCATTTGGTATGAAACAAAAGTATTTTGACCCCAACAATTTTAAGGTCAACAAGACCCGAAGGATGAGATTCCGTGCCACCCAGCAGGAGCAAATCACTATCCAGGCAAAGGCGCAAGCCTGCGGTAAATCCGTCAGCGAATACATCCGCCAGTCCGCCCTCGGCCACAAGCCCAAGCTCCGGATGACTCGGAGCCAAGCCCAGGCCTACATCAGCATCAGCGAAGCCCGGGGCGACCTGATCCACATCAAAAACGCCCTAAATGCGATGAGCCAGGAAGACCGCGTCCGCTGCTTCGCAGACCCTTATTTCATGAGAAGATGGATTTCCGGCGCGAACAAACTTATCAAGCGCTGGCGAGAGATTGAACGAACCTTAACAGAATAAGCCATGATAGCAAAAGCCAAATCAATTGCACACGGCGGGGTATCCCTCGGATACATTACCCGTCAAGGAAAAGCACAGGTAGTAAAACTGAACCACCTCCCGGAGGATGCCAGCCCCCAGGCCATCTATGGGTATATGAAGTTGCACCAGAAACTCCGGGAGGAAGAACTTCAGCGCCGTCCCCTGAAGAACAACATGATCCGGATGGAGATCTCTCCGTCCAAGGAGGAGTCCGAAGGCTGGACCCTGGAAGACTGGAAGAGGCTGGCCGAAGACTTCGTCCAGGCTTTCGACAGGATCCGGCTGCCCGGAGAGGAGAAGCTTCGCAGGTCTCCCTGCCGCCTTCCCAACTCTCAGTACATCATCACGCTCCACACGGACAGCAAGTCCGGTATCCCTCATCTCCACCTCGACTGCAACCGCATCGATATGGACAACTGCCTAAACAGCGACCACCGGATCGGCATCCGCGCCAAGCGAGCCGCCGAGGAGATCAACCGCCTGCGCGGCTGGAAACGGACGGAAGACCGGTTCGAGGAGAACAAGGCTCGCATCAAGAAGGATTGCCTTGCGGTTCTGTCAGGAATGTCGGCCTTCTCTTGGGAGAAGTATTCCGCTGCGCTGGAAGCCAAAGGATACAAGGTCAAACTGAAGATGGATGCCTCGGTGACTGTACCGGGATACACAATCCTGAGTGGAAACTCCGCCTACAAATCCTCCATCATCAGCCGCGACCTGACGCCGGCGAAGATCCAGGATACTTGGGAGAAGATGCGTCCGGAGAATAGATACGGGCAGATGACCTATGAGGAACGTCTCGCTTTTGCCACGTCTGATGAAGGGAAGGATTATCTGTTCCCGTTGGGTTTAACCTTGGATGGGAAGAGATATGAGATGAAAGCTTCTGGCGGAGCAGTGAAGGCCTTTCATGAAGAGAGCAGAGCAATCGAGCGAACCCATTCGCCGGAAGAAGCAGGAAACATCTTTCGAACTGCCTTCCTTCTTTTCGTCGGGCAAGTCGATGCTGCCACCTCCTTCGCACAAAACTGCGGAGGCGGAGGATCCGCTCCCGACCCCAACTGGGGCCACGACAAGAATGAGGACGACATCCTCTGGGCCCGCCGTTGCTTCCGCAAAGCCCGGGAGATGGTCACAACGCCTATGATAAAGCGAGGGATGAGGAGGTAATCCCAAGAAACGTTGAACTGCCGAGGATTCCTTGGCAGTTCATTTCTTTCCAGTTAGTAGGTATTCCGCTAAAAAGGAAAGAGCCACTACCATTTCAGAGATAGCATTGTTTCACTTTCACCCATCTTCTCACTTGGTTCCTGAATAAGTAACGGTTATTTTTCTTATCTTTATCGGCAGAACCATTTGATTAGACCACAATGCCTTCATTAGTACCCTGCCGTAACTGCATTATTGCCAATGATGTTCAAGCCCACACCATCTGCAAGAATAACTTGTCTGTAAAGTGGCAAAGGGAATACACTGTCGATATCCAGATAGCTCGAATTCTTGATTCCTTTCACAAGCAAAATGGTTCCTATTCTTTGAATAGGGCCGAGATTTTTGCATGCGAGGATTCTTTTGAAAGAACGGTTAAGGCTTTATGGTGGGGTTATCCGAATGGGATGAGATCACATTTCCATGATGTCGTTCTGCGCCTTCGCGAAATGGCAGAGATTCTGCACCCCCATAGGAATCAGTCACTTGATTTGCAAGAGTTTGTGTTTCTATATAATCGGCTGAATGCGTTCCCCAATGTAGGGTCTGCGACAATTAGTAAACTGCTTTATTATTTTGGCATCTTTCAAGATCACATACAATGTGTGATAATTGATAGGTTTGTACGTGAATCAATGGATTATTACGATGAGTTTCACCCTGTCCATGATTCCCGGCCCGCATTCTGGTATTTGGAACATGCTCGCCAGATAAATGAGGTAACCATTGATGATACGACGCCTGAACAAATTGAATTCTTTCTCTTTAGTCATCGAGTTTATTAATCTGGATGTTCCTTGAAACGTTTTCTCTACATATTCCTTTTGTTATTTGTATCCTGTAAGCAGGAAACCTATTTCAATATAACTACGAGTGTTCTACCAAGTGAAGGAGGTAGTATAACCTTGACTCCGTCCTTTGGTTCTGTACTTGAAGGGGCAGTTGTTTCTTTCCAAGCCAAACCTTCAGGTGACTATATTTTTACTGGTTGGAGTGGCAGCCTCTCCGGTGCAGATAATCCCAAAACGGTTACGGTCACATCAGATTTGAGCGTTGTCGCCAATTTCAAACTCAAGTCTTATCCTCTCATCGTATCTGTAGAGGGAGAGGGAACGGTCGACGAGCGAGTCATCTCGACAAAGACAGACTATGGTTCTGGAACAGTTGTAGAGCTCACTGCCCAACCATCGGAGCACTGGCTGTTCGATCATTGGGAAGGAGACTTGGATAGCAATACGAATCCTGTTCAAATTACGGTTTCTTCTCCCAAATCAGTCAAGGCTGTTTTCGTCAAAAAGATTTACGATCTAACGGTGAGTATCGATGGAGAAGGTGCAGTGTCTGAGACCGTCGTAGGAACCCGGTCCGGTTCTTACCAAGAAGGATCGGTAGTAGAATTAACTGCAACACCTGCCACAGGATGGTCGTTTAATCATTGGGAAGGAGACACTTCTGGCAGTGATAATCCAACACAGATTACTGTTTCTGGAGCGAAATCGGTCAAGGCAGTTTTTACTAGGAATAAGTATGCCTATAGTATAAAGATTGTTGGTCCTGGTGTTATCGATGAATACGTGATTCCGGAGACAAGGGCAGATTACGATTGGGGCACTAAAATTCTTCTCAAAGCTGTTCCTTCCGATGGCACTTTATTTAAAGGCTGGAGTGGAGATGTTTCAGGTATTGAATTAGAAAAAGAAATTCTTGTGGAGAATAATCTTGTCATAAACGCTGTCTTCGAGCGTAAAGACGCTCCATATTATCCTCCTGTAAATCTGAATCTTCCGTCACGTTGCTATCCAAGAATTTATCCTCATATTGACCTTCAATCGGTCGGGACTATCCCCACTTGGTCAGTAGAATTGGACTATAACAGAGACGGTTATATTGATTTGGTTTCATTCCCATCAGAGCATAAACCTGATGTTCGGCCAAATCTGAGATTCTATCTGGGTGCCAAAGATTTCTCGCTCGCACCAGATGGTATTAACGATTCTCGAATGCCCGGTTTGGTAGATAGTAGAAAGGGAATATATGGAGATTATAATAGGGATGGATTGCCGGATATATGCATCATCGGCGGTGGTTATGACGAACCTCCTTATCCAGGCGGCTCTCCTGTAATTTTAATGAGCAATGCTACTAACTCTGAGTATAAAGCTCTCCGAAACGAGATTGAATGGAAAGGATTCTGGCATGGTGGAACGAGCGGAGACTTTGATAATGATGGCGATTTGGACATTTTTTTTATTCAAGCATGGCATGGCGACGCACTCTTCTTTATTAACGATGGAGGCGGCAATTTTACTATCAGAAACGATCTGTTTCGTCAAGAGATGAAGGACGGAATGTATAATTGCGAGCTTTACGATTTTGATAAAGATGGCTTTTTGGATTTAATCGTTGGAGCACATGATCATGCCAATTCTCCTGAAGGACAATATAAGAATATGCCGATCATCTTCTGGGGGAATGGGGAGAATTATACTGAAGGAGAGTATTCGCAACTTTCAAAGACTCCAATCGTTGGGATGGGGGTTGTGAATGATTTCTATCCTTATGATCTTGACGGCGATGGCGTGGAAGAATTGGTCTTGATACGGACAGGTGATGGGGAAAGGAATCCGTCAATTGGTTCCTATAAGGGGTGGTGTATACAAGTCTTCAAACGGACTGGTCGCTCTTTTCAAGATGTCACATACGAGTATTTCAAGCAAGAGGATATATACTGTATTGATGAGAGTTGGATTGTTTGGATGGAAATCATAACTGAGGATGATGGAGCAAATCTTTATTTTCATGATTGTGATGGCCGACTTCGAAAAATGTTCAAACTGGAGAATAAGCATTTCGTTAGAATCAAATCCGACACTAAGATAACTAATGGGATCTGCCTATACTCCGATGGAAACACTGTTTTTAGCAAATCGGTAGACTTGGGATGGACGCAAAACCCCTATGTCGGAAACAGTTGTATTCGCTACAATGATTGGGAACCATGGACTGGTTATGAGATTCGATTCCCTGAAACCTATGATTTCTCCGAATTGGTGAATAATGGTTATAGCTTGGAGTTCTTCGTTAAGAATTCCGACCCGTCATTGGTGTTCAGCCTAAACTTCACGACCGAAGTACATGGTGATCCTTTCCCCGAAGGACAGTATCCGACATATTTTAAGTATTACTGGGGTGTAGAGCACCCATCTAATGGACAGTGGGAATGTGTTCGGATTCCACTCAGCGACTTTGAATGTGCCGACAACCTTGATAGCGGTTACCATTGGAATAAAGTAAATTCCTTCCGGATTTGGGCGGCAGGATATAATGGTCATGATTTTTATCTTGATGAAATCCGTATCCGTAAGGTGTTGCCAGAGTAGCAACTTTGTGAAATCACATGCCCACAATGAAACATCCATATCACTTCCTTCTTGTAGTACTGCTTGTTTCTTGCAAGCAGGAGACATATTACAATATTACTAACCCAACGAATGCGGCCATATTGAAATGACATCATCTTCCAGTTCCGAGCTGGAAGGCACCTCCGTCACTTTCAAGGCGATCCCTAGGAGTGAGTATCTCTTCACTGGTTGGAGCGGTAGTCTCTCCGGCACGGAGAATTCCAAGACGGTCACAGTTACGGCCGATATAAACGTGGTGGCAAACTTCGAACTCAAAACGTATCCGCTATCTATATCCGTGGAGGGCGAAGGAATGGTCAATGAGCGAGTGGTTACAACCAAGACGGACTATATGGCTCCGGGACGGTAGTTGAACTCGCGGCGGCACCATCCACAGGCTGGTCGTTTGACCATTGGGAAGAAGATCTTTCCGGGGCCGATAACCCGGCCCGGATTTCCATTTCCGGAGCCAAGTCGGTCAAGGCTGTCTTCTCCAAAAACAAGTATGCTTATAACCTTAGTATTGTGGGGCAGGATCTGTGGATGAGTATCTGATTAAGGGAACCAAGTCTTCTTTGGATTATGAAAGTAATGTAGTTCTTAAGGCATACCTTCTGATGGGGCTGTACTCGTTGGTTGGAGTGGGGATACTATAGGTTCAAATCCAGAAGTGAGAATCAGTATTGATCGAGCACTTGAAATCACGGCCACTTTTGAACGAGTACAAAAGAAGTATCCTTTACGAGATTTGAAAAGGCCCTGGATCGATAGTAAATTCTTATATAAGGACTTGGATTTTTCTCGCCTTATCGCTCCTTTTGGGGACGGGAATTGGCTTCCTGTAGATATAATAGGTATGGCTATCTTGATGCCATTACAGCACGTTCTTACGATGAAAACAATTTGGAAAGTGATTGCCCAGTTCGTTTTTTCATTGGACAGCCAGATGGATTACTCTTCCCCGAAGAGGTAAATGATAATAAGATTACAGGGAAGTTGCCGAGGAAACTAATGTATGCTGATTTAAATGATGATCAGCTTCCAGATATTATATTTGCTGGGCATGGTGTTGAATTACCCGGTGTCCCTTCCGGTACATATCCCATGCTCCTCATGAACTCCACATCGGTTGTGTATAACGATATTCGTCATGAATCACTATTTGGCTACTATCATGGCAGTGCATGTGGAGATATTGACAACGAAGGAAATATTGATATCATTCTTCCTGATGCCTCCAATCGGATAACTCATACACTTGTTAATGATGGGGCGGTTAATTTCGCTATTATCGATAATTTAATAGAGGATTCCTCCGGCATTTTCACTTGTGATCCACATGATATTAATCATGATGGTTTTCTTGATTTAATCTGGGGCGGAGGCGCGGATGGGAAATGGGATGGACAAGAATGGAGAACAGAAGTAATTTGAGAGAATGGCAAAGGATTCCTTAGAACTAACCCCATAATCATTCTTCCCAATTGGGACCTGGTTACATTTCTTGATTACGATTTTTACGACTTCAATCAAGACGGAATCGATGAAATAGTTACCGCTATAACTACAAGCAATTATGATGGTTGGGAACTTAAAGTTTATAAGTGGGACGAGAACGGGTTTGTTGATGCCTCCTGTGACTACTTTAGCCCAGGCGAGAATGTAGGGGTTGGTGAAGCATGGATTGGTACCGTTGATTTAGAGCGTGTTGACAACGAACTATTTTTCGTCACTCAGCAGTTCGGTGATACCCGGCATGTCTTCAACTATGATGGGCTTATGTTTAAACGTCTGGTTAATGTAGGATCTACATTAGTTCCTGCCAATGCATTCTGCATTTATTATGACGGACAGCTTTCTTGTAATGACAAGCTCGATCCAAATTATGGATATTCGGATGCATATAAAGGCCGGACATCTGCAAGAAGCAATGATAGAAATGGTGGATTAGGACCAGTATTCCGTTTCAATTCTTAGAAAACGGAGCTGATTTTACGGAGCTTGTCAATAATGATTACGTTCTGGAGTTCTATATCAAGCATAATAATCCCAACGTACGAATTGAAATAAAGTTTGCAAGTATACCTCAAGAGAATTATGGAGGTGATACAATTTGCTATTTATATGATGGGAATAACTATAGACCAAATGGGAGTTGGACTATAGTTGTTATTCTGTTAGATGCCTTAGTAAGTCGCCAAAATCTCGCCAAAAACAAAAGAAAATCGGCCTCAGAGCATTTCTGAAGCCGGTTTCGGTGCGGTAGGTGAGACTCGAACTCACACAGGCTTACGCCCACTACCCCCTCAAAGTAGCGTGTATACCATTTCACCACTACCGCATTTCTGAAAGGTGAATGCAAAGGTAACGGAATATTCT
>Ga0256404_1011240_pt1 | contig 12072 bp, 13 predicted proteins | sample RumenRJG_01DNA_FD_185990 | JGI IMG/M metagenome (GOLD analysis project Ga0256404, IMG submission 185990) | Bovine rumen microbial communities from Lethbridge, Alberta, Canada - RJG_01 | ecosystem: Host-associated > Mammals > Digestive system > Stomach > Rumen | place: Canada: Alberta | collected... | reverse complement strand
GTGTGGTCGTAGTGGGCGTGGGTGATGAGGATGCCGTCAATCTTGCGGAACGGCTGTGACATAATCTGCTGACGGAAATCAGGACCACAGTCTATCAGGATGCGCGTGGACTCCGTTTCAATCAGTGCCGAACAGCGCAGGCGCTTGTCGTGCGCATCCGTGCTGCTACACGTATAACACTGACAGCCGATAGTCGGCACGCCACACGATGTTCCCGTTCCTAAGAATGTCAGCTTCATATAATGTTCACTTCTGGATGGATATCAATACCGAAGCGCTCACGAACGTCGTTGCGGATAGCCTCGCAGAGGTCGACAATCTCCTGCCCCGTAGCACCGCCACGGTTGACGAGTACCAGAGCCTGCTTATCGTGTACACCGGCTCTGCCTAACGACTTTCCCTTCCAACCACACTGGTCAATCATCCAACCGGCAGGAATCTTCTCGTGCTGCTCATCTATATAATAATGTGGAATCTGCGGATACTGTGCCTGCAACGCTTCAAACTTCTCACGACTCACCACGGGGTTCATAAAGAAACTACCTGCATTACCCGTTACTTTCGGGTCTGGCAACTTCGCCTCGCGGATGGCAATGACCACCTCACGGAGCTCTGCCGCCGTAGGTGTCTGAATACCCCTACGGTCCAGTTCTGCACGGATATTACCATACTCCGTCGATGGCTGGGCATCATCCGTCTTCAGTCGATAGACAACATGCGTAATGAGATATTTATTCTTCCACTCATGCTTGAAACGACTGTCGCGATAGCCATACTGACACTTCTCACGAGAGAAGATGCACAGGCGACCTGTACCAATCTCCACAGCCTCGACAGACGCTATCAAGTCCTTCACCTCAGCACCATAGGCACCGATATTCTGAACAGCACTGGCACCTACCTCACCGGGTATCAGCGACAGATTCTCAGCACCATATAGACCGTGGCCTACACACCATGCCACGACCTCATCCCATGTTTCACCACTGCCGCAACGAATACGGCTATCAGACTGGTTTTCAATTCCTTTTACAGCAGAGTGAACCACCGTTCCATCAAAGTCACCCGTCAGTAACAGGTTGCTGCCAGCACCTATCAGCAGATAAGGTTCCTGCAGTTGTCGGGCTATCTCCTGTGCCTCTTCCACAGACACATATTCCAAGAACCGACGACACTTAGCGTCGATGCCAAACGTGTTGTGATGAAGCAAGCTATAATTAACTTCGTTAACCATTAACCAATAACCATTAACCGTTATGTAGTCAGTTTCGTCAGTTTCCAATCACCATTCTTGCGCTTGAAAGTCATTTCCAGTTCCAGACCATTGGCTATGCCACGCATCACGAAAACCTTAGAGTCCCCCTCACGCTCAGGCTTACCATAAATAATATTGTATATCATCTTAGATGGTAACTGCGGTGCAAAAGCCTCCCACGTATCGGGTGTGATGATGCCCTCCATCATATTGAAATCGTCATCAGGATCAGGTCCCACAAACTGGACAGTACTAGCCAGACTCTTCTCCTGGAACGCCTTATCGCTAGCGAACTGATGATAGAACGTCAGGAACGAGGCATTGATATCGCGTGTGATAGGGATGGTACGCAACAGCGTCAGCATCCAAGCGCCATGCTTGCGGTCAAAGACAAACTGCTCTATCGACTGGGTGTCGAAATGGATTTTCTCCACCACCGCATGGTTCACCGATGTATCCTTCACAATCTCCATGTGCTTCTCGTTGTCGAAGAGCAACGTATAATAGCCCTGGCGCATGAAGAAATGCTCCGACTTCCAGTCCTTCTGGGACAGTTTCTGCGTTTTGCCGTCTTTCTGACAAGGCAGGGGGAAGTGGATGCGCTCCATCTGTAACTTGTGGTTGACAACGAAGTTATAGACGAAGTCATCAAACAACTCGTCAGCTGCTTTGGGCATCGGATAGTCCTCAGCCATCAGCGAGTCATTACGGAGGGAGTCATTCAGTGCAGAGTCGGCAGGTACTTCCTCTGTTGCCTGTCCACTTTTGTTGCCGCCACACGATGTCAGAACGGCCAACAACACAACCGAAACAATAAGATTTAGTCTCATGAGTGAACTCATTTTTCTATCTTCTCTCAAAAATTTGCTGCAAAGTTACAAATAATCTTTAATTCTTAACTCTTAATTCTTAACTTTTTTGTACCTTTGCATCAAAATTTGAGAAATACATCAAAAAAGACTATGATACTTGATAAGATAGACGAACTTCTGAAAGAAGTACAGACACTAAGTGCAAAGAATGCTGAGGAAGTTGAACAGCTACGTCTGAAGTACCTCAGTAAGAAAGGTGAGATTACTGCTCTGATGAATGATTTCCGCGAAGTTGCGGCAGATCAGAAGAAGACGGTAGGTATGAAGATTAACGAGTTGAAGACCCTGGCTACTGAGCGCATCAACCAGTTGCGCGAGGAGTGTGCTACCCAGGAGAGTGGCGACGAAGCCATCGACCTCACCCGCACGCCCTACCCCGCTCAGTTAGGTACGCGTCATCCGTTGACCATTGTCACCAACGAGATTATCGACATCTTCTCACGCATGGGCTTTGTCTTGGCTGACGGTCCTGAGGTAGAGGACGACCTGCACGTGTTTACCCGCATGAACTTTGCCGCCGACCATCCTGCCCGCGACATGCAAGATACATTCTTTGTTTCGCAGCATCCTAACGATGTTACCAAGAACATCCTGTTGCGCTCACATACCAGTAGTGTTCAGGCTCGTGTCATGGAGCAGATGCACACCGAGGACGGCAAGCTCACCGCTCCCATCCGCGTTATCTGTCCGGGACGTGTATATCGCAACGAGGCCATCACCGCCCGTGCTCACTGTTTCTTCCACCAGGTAGAAGGACTGTATATCGACAAGAACGTCTCGTTCACCGACCTGAAGCAGGTACTGCTGTCGTTTGCCCGTGAGATGTTCGGTGCCGACACAAAGATTCGCCTGCGTCCCAGCTACTTCCCCTTCACAGAACCCAGTGCCGAGATGGACATCTCGTGCTTCATCTGTGGCGGCGAGGGCTGCGGCTTCTGCAAGCACACCGGCTGGGTAGAGATTCTGGGATGCGGTATGGTTGACCCCAACGTGCTCGAGCAATGTGGCATCGACTCCACCATCTATAGCGGCTATGCCTTTGGTATGGGCGTAGAGCGTATCACCAACCTGAAATATCAGGTGAGCGACCTGCGCATGTTCTCAGAGAATGACGTGCGCTTCCTGAAAGAATTTGAAGCAGCCAATTGATGAAACTCGTATTGATGACCCAACCCACGTTTTTCGTGGAAGAAGACAAAATCCTCTCGTCGCTCTTCGAGGCGGGACTTGACGACTTGCACCTGTTCAAGCCAGGCTCGTCGCCCATGTATTCCGAGCGACTGCTGACGCTTTTGCCCGACGACTACAGAAAGCGCATCACCGTGCACGACAACTACTACCTGAAGGAGGAGTTCAAGTTGCGCGGCATCCACATCGACGACGAGACAACACCGGCACCCAACGGCTACAAGGGACATATCAGTCGTTCGTGCAGCCATCTGGACCTGCTGAAAGAAACCAAGAAGCATGCCGATTACGTGCTGCTGAAGTACATCTTCGACAGTCAGACGGAGCCTGACCGCAAAGCCACCTTCACACTGGAACAGTTACAGGAGGCTTCGCGCCGTGGACTCATCGACCGCCACGTCTATGCGTTGGGCGGCATGAATCTCGACACCATCAAGGCCGTACGTGACCTGGGCTTCGGAGGTATCGTCATCAGCGGTGACCTCTGGAACCGTTTCAATATCCATCAGGAGCTGGAGTATCAGGCGCTGATAGACCACTTCTGCAAGATTCGCAAGGCCATAGGTTCTTAAATCCTCAAATAGTAAATCGTCAAATAGTAAAATAGTCAAATTCCAAGATGAGCGTTAACAAAAATTACATGGTGTTCTCAGGTACTGCTACCAAGTATCTGGCTGAGAAAATCTGTCAAAGTCTAGGATGTCCATTGGGAAAGCTTCAGATTACGAAGTTCTCTGATGGCGAGTTTGCCGTCTCTTACGAGGAGAGTATTCGCGGACGCGATATCTTCCTGGTACAGAGCACATTCCCCAATTCTGACAATCTCATGGAACTGCTCCTGATGATTGACGCTGCCAAGCGCGCTTCGGCACGCACCATCAACGCCGTCATCCCCTACTTCGGTTGGGCACGTCAGGACCGCAAGGACAAGCCGCGTGTCAGTATCGGTGCCAAGCTGGTAGCCGACCTGCTGAGTGTAGCTGGTGTAGACCGTGTCATCACAATGGATCTGCACGCCGACCAGATTCAGGGCTTCTTCGATGTTCCCGTGGATCATCTCTATGCTTCTGGCGTCATCCTGCCCTACCTGCAGAGCCTGCACCTGGAAGACCTCGTCATCGCCTCTCCCGACGTTGGCGGTTCCAAGCGTGCCAACACCTACGCCAAGTATCTGGGTTGTCCGCTGGTGCTCTGCAACAAGACACGTGCCCGTGCCAATGTGGTAGCCACCATGCAGATTATCGGTGAGGTCGAGGGTAAGAATGTGGTCATCATCGACGATATGGTCGATACCGCCGGTACCATCACCAAGGCTGCCGACATCATGAAGGAGGCTGGTGCCAAGACCGTTCGCGCCTGTGCCTCACACTGTGTGATGAGTGGTCCTGCTAGCGAGCGTGTCCAAAACTCAGCGCTCGAAGAGATTGTCTTCACCGACTCCATCCCCTATTCACAGCGTTGCGCAAAGGTCAAGCAGCTCAGCGTGGCCGACATGTTTGCTGAAACCATCCGTAGAGTAGTCAACAATGAAAGCATTTCTGACCAGTATATCGTTTAGTTTCCTCGCCCTCCTCTTGGTTGGCTGTCAGTCGAACACCTACAAGTTGCAGGGAACTGCCGAGGGACTGGAGGACGGTGACACGCTGTTCCTGACCGACGACATGATCAATGGTACGCCCAGCGACACCATTATAATAGAAAAAGGTGCGTTCTCGTTCAAGGGCGAGGCCGACAAGGAAGCGGCACTCTGCATGGTCTACAGCGCCAAGAGGAACGAAATTAACGCAGCCTTCATCCGTGAACCTGGAGAAATCAGCATCAAACTATCTGCTACCCCTGGTGCCTCACGTGTCAGCGGTACGCCGTGTAACGACGAGTGGCAACGACTGAACGACTCCGTGATGGTTATTGGCAAGGAGATCAACCGCATTGCCGAAAATATCTATGGTGACAACGTCACACAAGAGCAACAGCAGCAGGGCATGGAGCAGATAGACAAGCTTAACCAGCGCTTTGCCATGGTTGTCGTTGAGACCACCGAGAAGAATATCGACAATGAGTTCGGCTACTTCCTGTTGACCTACTATCCTGAGGATCTTATCGACAATGACAACCGTCTGCGACTCATCGAGAAGTTGTCTGACGAGCGTCGCCAGCGTGATGCCATCAAGCAGATAGAGGCGAGCATCCGTCAGTCGGCAAAGACTGCCGAGGGTGCCACTATCCCCAACTTCGCACAGGCTACCCCTGAGGGTGACGAATTGAGCATCATGACGGAGGTCAGCAAGCACAAGGTGACCGTCATCGACTTCTGGGCTTCCTGGTGTGGTCCCTGTCGTCAGGAGATGCCGTTCATGCTGGCGCTCTATGAAAGCTTCAAGGACCGTGGCTTAGGCATCGTGGGTGTCTCTCTCGACAAAGACAAAGATGCCTGGATAGCCGCCATCAATACTTTGAAACTCCCTTGGCCACAGATGAGCGACCTGAAATACTGGGACAATGCCGCTGCCAAGTTGTTTAACATCAACTCCATCCCCCACACCATCGTCGTCGACCAGCAAGGCAAGATCTTGCGTCGCGGCCTGCGTGGTGAGGAACTCAAGAAGTTCATCGAGCAGCAGTTGGATTAGCACTCATAGTAAATCAAATACTTACAAACACAATTGTGGCTCGATACTTTTCTATCGGTATCGAGCCATAATATTATTCTGCCCCGTAAACTAATAATTCTCCGCCTTAATCTGGAAATAACTTTGCGGGTGGTCACAGGTAGGACATACCTCTGGGGCCTTCTTGCCGATGACGATATGTCCGCAGTTGCTACACTGCCAGATGACGTCACCCTCACGAGAGAATACCACAGCATCCTCAATATTCTTCAGCAACTTGCGATAACGCTCCTCGTGATGCTTCTCGATAGCACCCACCAGCTCGAACTTCTCAGCAATCTCGTCAAAGCCCTCCTCGCGAGCCTCCTTGGCCATACGGGCATACATGTCTGTCCACTCGAAGTTCTCGCCATTGGCTGCATCCTCCAGGTTTGTCTTCGTATCACTCACACTACCCCCATTCAGGTACTTATACCACATCTTGGCGTGCTCCTTTTCGTTAGCCGCCGTCTCCTCAAAGATGGAGGCAATCTGCACAAAACCATCCTTCTTGGCGCGCGAAGCAAAATACGTGTACTTGTTCCTCGCCATACTCTCACCAGCAAACGCCTCCTTGAGGTTTTGCTCGGTCTTTGTTCCTTTCAATTCTTTCATAAGTCTTAGTTGTTTTTAGGTAAATAACTCGATACCAATAGTATCGAGCCGTAATATTAAGCGATCCCGTATTGGAAAGGGACTACCATCTTTATACAAACTTAAAATTTTATGCAAAGATAGAAAATTATACGTAAGCGTATAATACAACAGTGTATAATTTATTCTTTTTTAAGAATTATCAGCGTCTTTGCCCACTCAGGGATGTCATCGGTGTATTGTTTGAACAGTTGACCATCGGTCAGTTGTACTCATTGTTTAGTAGGCTGCAGCAGCCTGTTAGTTTCAATATTAATTATTTTCCGTATTTCTCAACCGCCTCGTAATAAGTATCAAGACTTCCAATATCAAATCGTCCTGCACTCATTGGCCAAGCATGCATAGTGGTATGCTCCACCATATAGTGGGCAAGGTTGCCCGGAGCATCCTTGCCACAGCCATTCTCTACAGAGTGCCGTACCAAGTCGAGGTCTTTCTTCAAGTAAATATAGAATGGTGGCACAGCCCAGTGGCTCTTCGGCACTTGTGGTTTTTCTTCCATACCCAGCACCTTGTTATTGGCATCCAGTTCCACAACACCAGTCCTTTGCAACTTCTCTATCGATGGCTGCTCGTGGCACATGATGCAACTCGTCTGTTTCTCTTTCGCAAAGTCCACAAACTCTTGGAACGAGAAGAATAGCAGGTTGTCTGCAGCCACGACCAACAAATCATCATCGATGTGGAGCTTATCCATTGCAAACAGCAAGTCGCACACAGCACCAAGACGCGTCTCGTTGGTTTCTGTGCCATCATCCACAATGGTTATAGGCTTCTTCCATCTTCCATCTTCCATCTTCCATTTATCGAAAATGGGAGCGAAGCGATGATTTGAGATAATGATATGTTCATCTATCTCAGGAATCCTGTCGATATCATCCAACATCCTTCCCAAGATCGTATTCTCACCTATTTTTAACAATGGCTTTGGGAAGTTCTTCGTCAACTCTCCAAGCCTCGTGGCGTATCCCGCCGCAATTACAACACATTTCATATTTATCTTTTTTATTTGACCACGGATGACTCGGATTGAACGGATTATCTTTTTGTATTGATGACAATCTTGGGAAAGATTGCTTTGTTATGAACAAAGGTTTATTTTTGTTGGAAGATTGATTGAAAGCTAGCTTTCATAAAGTCTTCAACCAAATAAAACTTATCATCAATATAAAAACATCTGTGTATATCCGTAAGATCTGTGTTCGCTAAACTACTATTCTTTCTTTTTCCAGTTCATCAGAGCATCCGAAGTTGTAGAGTAAACCAAGCTTAAAGCCTGTGGCATGAAGGTAATTATAGACCTGAGAACGATGAGCGTCATCCAATGCGCTTACCGCCTTCAGTTCTATGATTATCCTTCCATAGCAGACAAAATCTGCTTTGTAAGTTTGTTTTAACTCAACACCATCGTAAGTTATCTTTAGTTCTTTCTCTCGCTCATACGGAATATTGCGTCTCTGGAATTCTATTTCCAGTGCTTCCTGATACACTGCTTCAAGGAAGCCGTGACCAAGCTTGTTGTAAACATGGAACGCAGCTCCGTTGATTGCATAAGTAAGGTCACTGTATAGCAACATATTTCTTTAATTGGAACACGGATGACTCGGATTGAACGGATGATCTTTTATATTGATGACAATCTTGGGAAAGATTGCTTTGTTATGAACAAAGGTTGATATTGTTTGGAGGTATTTTGAAAGTTCACTTTCAGAAGTACCTCAAAATAATCTCAACTTATCATCAATATAAAATACCTATTTCATATCTGTGTAAATCTGGGAGATCCGTGTTCATTAAACAAAACGAGCTCCATCATCTGGTTTTACCCAGAATACTTGGAATGTCTTTTCGTATTCAGGGAACTGTTCCAGATACTTCTCGGTAAGAGCCTTTTCTATCTCCTTCTTATAAGCAGGATCTACGAGGGCAATACAAGCCCCTTTGAAACCAGCGCCAGAGAAGCGACCTCCATAGACTCCAGGTAGCTGTCGCATAATCTCATAGATAGCAATGAGTTCCGGCGAGCCACATTCATAGTTATGAATCGAACTCTCACACGAGTCAAACGACAATTTACCGAACAGTTTCATATTGCCTGTTTCCCAAGCAGTCACGCCCTGTCGCACACGGCGGTACTCACTATAGAAATGTTCTGCACGACGAGCAAATCTTGCAGGCATGGCTATACGCGTCTTTTCAAATGTAGCCTTGGGAATATCCCGCAAGAATGTCTTGTCGAACGTCTTCAGTGGTTGGTCAGTATAAGCCAGCATATTCCATGCTGCCGTCTTGCACTCATACACACGGAGGTTGTAGTCCGAGTTCACCAGAGAACGTGTTAATCCAGAGAAGAAAATACCAATTTCAAACTCTGGCATCTCAGGATTACGCTTGATGATGCGCCAATCGTTAGAGTCACAGTCGAGGAACAGTAACCCATCCTTCTTACCCAATGCAATACAAGCCTGGTCAAGAAGACCATTATTCAACCCAATGTACTCTCGTTCTGCCTCCGACGCAATTTTCACCACCTCAAACGGTTGAAGCGTGATATCATTCGCCTTAGCAAACGCCATCACGTAAGCAATCAGAACAGCTGCCGATGACGACAGTCCACCCACTGGCAACGAGCCTTGTATCACACCCGTGATACCTCTCCGGAGTTCAAAACGCTTGCGCAATGCATACTTCGCACCACGAGCATAGTCTCCCCAATGATGCTCTCGAACTTGAGAAGGTGCATCAATATCAAAATCCACCGTTCCTTCAAATGTCCTGGACTCCAGGTGCACATGAGAATCACATCTGCCATCAGCCATCTTACTTCTTACATCGAAGTAAAGGTCAACGCCTTTGTCAATCGCAAAACCCGTCACCAGACCATGCTGGTGGTCAACGTGTGCTCCTAATGGGCAAACACGATATGGGCTAAAAATATGATATTGGTAATCTTTCATTGTGTCCACAAAGACTTACAGTTCTCTATCCTAATAATTATAGCGTTTCTCAATAACCTCCCAGTCGATAATCTGCCAGAGGGCAGAGAGATGAGCAGCTCGGCGGTTCTGATAGTCCAGGTAATAGGCATGCTCCCAGACGTCGAAGGTCAGCAGTGGCTTCAAGCCCTTCACCACTGGATTGGATGCCCCTTGCTCCTGCGTGATTACCAAGTTGCCATCAGCATCAGCCGACAGCCATACCCAGCCAGAGCCGAACAGTCCTACGCCCTTAGCCTCAAACTCAGCCTTGAAAGCCTCCACACTACCCCACTGCTTCTCTATCTGTGCAGCAAGTGCCCCCTTAGGACCTTGAGCGGCCTCTCCGACAGGTTTAAACTGCAAGAAATACAACTCGTGGTTCAGTATCTGTCCCGCATTATTGAATACTGCTCCAGCCGGAGCCTTTCGCACAATCTCCTCCAGATCCATATTCTCATACTCACTGTCTGGAAGCAGTTTGTTGAGATTATCCACATACGCTTGCAGATGTTTCCCATGATGGAAACCTATCGTCTCTTTACTAATCACCGGTTCCAATGCCTCCGGTGCATACGGCAATGCCATCAATTCATATTTCTTCATATCAATAGTTTTAGTTTATTTATACTCTTTCCATCAGACTTCAGACTTCGTTAAACCCTCAGCCTTCGTTAAGCCATCTTACCTCTTACATCAGCCCTCAGCCATCGTTCATGTCACTGCCCTATCCCCAGGCATCTATATATTCTATGAAACAGTACCAATCACCCATTCCCAGACCCGTTCCCTTGAATTTTCCCTGGCATATAAAACTCTCTCAAATGGGCTACAACCTTTTCAATATAAAAATCCTCGTTAAACTTCTGAGCTTTACGTACACTCCAGTTTTCGATTCCGTGCTTAACAAGTTTTACAACGGCTTCATCATCTTTCTTAACCCAACCCTGTAACTCGGAATCATTTCTAAAAATATAGTCAACGGTTGCCAATAATTCTAGAGAATAATCTGAATAATAAGATGCGAGAAACTCTTCCGTTTTGCTGACGATTTCCTTATAGTGTTCATTTTCTTTTGCATTCAAATACTCCTCTACAATTTGGGGAGTATCTGGTAATAACCAAAGTCTTTGGAAAGGCTTGTTCTCCATGGCCCCCATACCCTTAAAGTATCCGCCATTCAAGTTATATAAGAAATGTTTTATCTTACCTTCAGAATAAGGACCATATATACCTTTCTTGAATTTGATATGAAATAAGTCCTCAGCTCCGAAATTCTGCAAAAAATATATACCCTTTTCTGCCGCAAATTCAGACATATACTCGCCATTGGCTACCATATCACACATTAAAGAAAGCAACATAGCTCTTGCTGGTGTCATCTTAGGTTTCTCGGACTTCATCTTTTCGATGATAGTGGTAGAAGGTTCATATAGCCTGATATCACAATCCATGTCACCAAGTACCATTATAATCATTTCCTTCACTTTCTGCCAGTCCAACCCGCCATTATTAGAACCCAATGGAGGAATTGCTATTGACATAATGTGAAGTTCTTCTATCTTCTTTTTTAAGGCATGCAAGCCTAATCCTATATACGAGTATTCTGAAGGTTTTCTCCATGTGGTTTTTGTTGGAAAGTTCACTATATACTTTTTTTCTCCAATGCGATTAATCTCCTCAGTAATAAGGACTTCGCCAACACTGAAATTTCCCGTTTTGCATGCCTTCCGATAAATGGCATAATTATTCGGGAATTCCTCCTTAAACTGCAAGGCTATTCCTTTGCCCATCACACCTTCGGTATTTACGGTATTTACTAATGCTTGAGCATCACTAAGTAATAAGTTACCAACTTCAAACGTGATCATCTTTTCACCATCTTTAGAAATAGTAATTAGGCTTGACAACAACCTTTTTTTCATTTACTCCCATAGAGAGTAGTAACTGCTTGGCCTCTATATTATAAACGACAAATCCCTTTATATATTGCGCAGGCAAGTCATTTTTCAACAGTAATTCAGCTTCTTTTCTCCTTTTAAGATCAAGATTCTCATCATCGTCCCATCTATAAGCGAACACCTCATTATAGTGCACATATTCATCCACTTTATCTAAAAGATTCCCATAAAACACCTGCGTCAGACCGTTAAGTACATGGCCATCTGAAAAGTAGCATTCAATATTATCTCTGATGATATCTTCTATTCGAATAACGCAATATACGATTTTTCCCGCCTCAATTCTTCTTACCCCATTATATCCATGTTGAATCACATATAACATCGGTGAACGTGGTCCGAAATAAAAAGGGATAAAATCACCGATTTTCTTCCATGATGAAGTATCCAACAATCTAAATGTGATTTTCTCGTTTTGTCGGGAGATAAATGGCGAGAAAAAAAATTTTTGCTTAGTGACAAATCCGCGTAAGAAGCTGAAATACAGAATGTTTACGGAAGTCGAATCCTAAAATGATA
>Ga0256404_1011237_pt1 | contig 12076 bp, 11 predicted proteins | sample RumenRJG_01DNA_FD_185990 | JGI IMG/M metagenome (GOLD analysis project Ga0256404, IMG submission 185990) | Bovine rumen microbial communities from Lethbridge, Alberta, Canada - RJG_01 | ecosystem: Host-associated > Mammals > Digestive system > Stomach > Rumen | place: Canada: Alberta | collected... | reverse complement strand
GCCGCTACGGCATCACCTGGTTCGGACAGCCCATCACCTGGATCGGCTGGAGCAGAAGACGTGTGGAGTCGCTCTATAACTATGTGGATTCTTCGTATCTTCAGATTCTGCTGAATATGGGCATTGTGATGCTTTGCGTGATCGTGTTTCTGTACAGCTATATGATCTTCCGGGCGGTCCTGGAAAATAATCTTTATATGGTGCTGACACTCATCATGATCTGCGTCCTGTGCATGGTGGAACCGCGGCTGGCACAGCCGGAGTTTAATCCGTTTCTTCTTCTGGCTTTCGCGGATGACAGCAGAAATTCGGAGGTATCCGGCAGGGAACAGTACCTGCCCCGTACATGGTGCGGCATGAATTCACAGAAATCGTGATCCGAAGATAACAGGATGGTTCTATAATGAAGAGAATTCTGGAAGTTAATGTGGATGATCAGGGATTCGGCGGCGTGTATGCGCTGGTGAGGCAGGTGATCCTGCACCGCCCCGATGACTGCGTGATGGATATCGCGTGCATCATGCCGTTCAGGGATCCGGCCCATCTGAAAGAACTGGAGCAGATGGGCACAACGGTGCATTTTATCGGCATCGAAGGGCAGCATCATGTGAATATGAAAACGCTCGAGGAAAATCTTTATGATCTCCTGACCCGGGTCCACTATGATTATGTGCATATTCACGGGGACACGGCTTACAGACTGTATGCGTTCGGGCATGCGGCAAAACGGGCCGGCGTTCCGCATATTATTTTTCACTCCCATGCGTCAGGCGTGGATGGCAATTACCGTCCGGTGAAGCTGGCGCTGCATTATCTGTTCAGGGGAAGACTGAAGGCGCTTGGCACAGATTTTGCCGCGTGTTCCCGTCTGGCGGGGAAATGGATGTACCCGGGTATTCCGGAAAAAGACATTGTGGAAGTTCATAATGGCATTGATCTGGAGAAATTCCGTTACCGTCCGGAGATCCGTGCGGAGGTGCGCAGAAAGCTGGGCCTGGAGGATGCGTTTGTCCTTGGTCATGTCGGCCGTTTTTCATATCAGAAAAATCAGAGTTTTCTGATCGACGTGTTTGCTGCACTGAAAAAATCCAGGCCGGATGCGAAGCTTCTTCTCATCGGGTCACATGACGGAACGGAGGCACGCTGGGAGGCGGTGAAGCAGAAAACCGCCGTCATGGGACTTTCGGATGATGTGATTTTTTACGGGACGAGTGAGCATGTGGAAAAACTGCTTCAGGCGATGGATGTGTTCGTACTTCCTTCCAGATTTGAAGGACTGAGTGTGGTTGCCGTGGAGGCACAGGCAGCGGGACTGCCCGCCGTTTTTTCGGACAGGATGACCAGAGAGACAAAGCTGACGAAGCACGTGGCTTTTGTGGGAATCCGCCCGGGGGACGTAGATCGCTGGGTGCGCGAGATCGCAAGGGTCAGCGGAAAACAGAGAGTCGATACGGTTCAGGAAATCCGTGCCCGGGGTTATGATCAGAAGGACATGATACAGGGATTTCTGAGTCTGTACGGAGTGACAGACGACAGGTAATACCGGTGGAAAGAAGGAATGATCATGAGCAGAATTTATTCCATCGACCAGCAGACGTCGGGTGATAATCATGCAGGCGCGAAGGCACCGGCGGATGTATCGGAGATCTGCCGCAGCATGGGCATGGAAAGCTTTCCGTTTCCGACTCAGAAATATGCGATTCCGCACGGAAAGAAAGAGGAAGTGCTCGGAAAGGTCTGGCTTCTGAAGACCTGTTCAGAGCGTTGGAAGAAGCTGGAGCGCCTGGTGGAAGACGGGGACGTGGTGCTGGTTCAGCATCCGCTTTACGGGACGAGGGCAGCGCTGCATTATATACCCGAAATAAAGGAAAAGAAGAAATGCCGTTTTGTCGTGCTGATTCACGATCTGGAATCTCTGAGAAGCGGGATCAGCGGGCTGTATGCGAAAAGCGAAAAGACAGCGGAACTTTCAGACAATGAACTGCTGCGGCACTTTGACATGATCATATGCCACAATGAACATATGAAAGCCTGTCTGACCAGCCGCGGTTTTGACCCGGAGAGAATCGTCTGTCTGGAGATTTTTGATTATCTGACACAGCAGAAAATGATCACGCCCCGGCGTCATGAGAACCCGACGCTGGTCGTGGCCGGCAATCTTCATCCCGGAAAGTCCGGCTACCTTTACGATTTTTTCCGTGAGCAGGAAAAACCGGGAAGAGAGACAAAGACGGAGATGAACCTGTACGGGGTTAATTTTGACCGATCCCGCGCAGACAGAAGAATGCACTATATGGGATCTTTTCCCGCGGATATTCTTCCGGGAAAACTCGACGGCGATTTCGGACTGGTATGGGATGGCCCTTCGGCAGAGACCTGTACGGGCAATACGGGTGAGTACCTTAGGTACAACAATCCGCACAAAACCTCACTTTATCTGGCATCGGGTCTCCCGGTACTGGTGTGGAAGCAGGCGGCGGTGGCGGATTTTGTTCTTGCTCATCATGCTGGTATTGCTGTAGAGAGTCTTTATGAGGCAGATGAGGCGATCCGGCGCATCACGGATGAAGAATATGCGGCGTTGTGTGCCGGTGCGCGGGAGACAGGAAAGAAGCTGCGCAGCGGATTTTATTTCAGAACGGCGTTTCAGACCTGCATGGACAGGATGCATTCAGAATGACAGGTGAGAGATGGATAAGATTGCGGTACTGATACCCTGCTATAATGAGGAGAAAACGATCAGAAAGGTTGTGGAAGACAGCAGAAAAGCCCTGCCGGATGCGGTAATCTACGTATACAACAATAATTCCTCGGACCGGACGGCGGAGATCGCGAAGGAAGCGGGCGCTGTTGTGCGCAATGAGTATATGCAGGGAAAGGGCAATGTCATACGACGCATGTTCCGCGAGATCGATGCGGAGTGCTATATCATGGTTGACGGAGACGATACTTATCCGATGGAATCAGCGCCGGAGATGGCAGATCTGGTACTGCATCACAATGCAGACATGGTGGTCGGGGACCGTCTTTCCTCTACCTATTTTACCGAGAATAAGAGACCGTTTCACAATTTCGGCAACAGTCTGGTGAGAGGATCGATCAATCATCTGTTCCACTGCAATATCAGGGATATCATGACCGGCTTCCGCGCCTTTTCCTACGAATTTGTCAAAACCTGTCCGGTCCTGTCAAGGGGATTCGAAATTGAGACAGAGATGACGATTCACGCGGTCGCGCATAAAATGCAGATTGAGAATGTCATCATCGAATATCGTGACCGCCCGGAAGGGTCGGTATCGAAGCTGAATACTGTCCCTGATGGTTTCAGGGTACTGGGAACGATCGCCAATCTGTACCGGGATTACAAACCTATGAGGTTCTTCTCGTGGCTCAGCCTGATTCTCGCTGTTCTCGGGATCGCTTTTCTGATACCGGTGATTGCTGAGTTTAATGTCACGGGAATGGTGCGTCGCTTCCCGACACTGATCGTCTGCTGTTTCACCCTTCTGGCGGCTGTTATCAGTCTGTTTAACGGAGCCATGCTGTCTGCTCAGGCGCTGGCGCACCGCCGGGATTTTGAGATGATGCTGAACAGAGTTCATGAGGATAAGGTGGAAAAACAATGATCTATATTGCCGCGCACAAGAAATTTAATGATCCGCATTTAGATGGATATATGCCTCTTCAGGTCGGCGCCGAGGGAAAGGATGACCTCGGATACCTGAAGGATAACAGCGGTGATAATATTTCCCTCAGGAATCCGAATTACTGCGAACTGACAGGACTGTACTGGATCTGGAAGAACACGGAGGACGAATATAAAGGCCTGGTGCATTACAGGAGATATTTCGGCAGATCCAATCTCAGCAGCAGGATATCGGATGTCTGGTCCTGTCAGGCGCTGACAGATCAGCTGCGTGATCATGATATTGTACTGCCCTGTCAGACAGTTTTTCTGCAGAATGCCAGGGAACAGCTCCTCGGATGCTGCTCGGCTGAAACTTTTGACAGGCTGAGACAGGTAATCAGTGATAAGTATCCTGATTATCTGACCGATTTTGATTCTTTTTTTGCGCAGAATAAGTGTTCTCTGTTCAACATGATGTATTGCAGAAGAGAGCTGTTTGATGCCTGTTGCAGCTGGCTGTTTGACATCCTGTTCGAACTTGAGAAGCATGTATCGCTGGATGATGTGAATGACTATGATAAGCGGCTGTATGGATTTCTGTCTGAACGGCTCATCAATATATGGTCCGTCCACAACGGTCTGATTCCTTTTTATTCGCCGGTCATACAGACGGAAATGTCGAATCTGGAAAAAATCAGGCTGATGAGACGAAACCTGACAAATAATATCCGTTATCATATCAGAGAATCCGGTTCGGGAAAGTGATATTTTTATTGTCGGGGACAAACTGATTTATGGAAAATAAACCCAGCATTAAGAAAAATTACATATACAATACCTTATATCAGCTGCTCACACTGATCACGCCGCTGATCACGGCTCCTTATATTTCCCGTGTGCTGAGGCCGGAGGGCGCCGGCATCTACAGCTATACGAATTCCATTGTCACCTATTTTACGCTGTTTGCCGCGCTGGGTACGGCGTCCTACGGACAGCGTGAGATCGCAATGCACCGGGATGATAAGCAGCAGACAACGAAGCTTTTCTGGGAAATTGAGATCCTTTCCGTCACGACCACAGGGGCAGCACTGGGGGCATGGCTTGTCTGGATCGCGCTTTCTACGCAGTATACGGTTTATTATGGCGTCCTGACGATATCCGTTGTTGCCGTGGCTTTCGATATATCCTGGTATTTCGATGGACTGGAAAAGTTTAAATACATCGTCATCAGAAATACCATCGTAAAAATAGCCGGTATCGTGCTGCTGTTTCTTTTCGTCACAAAAGAAACGGACGTTCTTCTTTATGTCGGCATTATGGCAGCCACGGGGCTGCTGGGCAATATATCCATGTGGACCTATCTCCCGGGAATGCTCGGGAAGGCAGATTTTAAATCATTACATCCCTATAAGGTACATCTGAAGCAGACGTTTGCCTACTTCATTCCCACGATTGCGACGTCTGTTTATACGGTCCTTGATAAGACGATGATCGGCGCGATCACCGTATCAAAGGCTGAAAACGGATATTATGAACAGGCGACAAAAATCGTCAGGATGCTGGAAAGCCTGCTGTTTTCACTGAATACCGTCATGGTCTCGCGTCAGTCCTATCTGTTTGCCGAGGGAAAAATCGATGAGATCAAGGACAAGATAAACAAGAGCTTTGATTTCCTGTTTGCACTTGCGATTCCGATCATGTTCGGTCTGACCGCAGTGGCCCGGAATTTTGTGCCGTGGTTTTTTGGCAGAGGATATGAGCCGGTAGTGAATCTTCTCCGGGTCATGAGTCCGCTTCCTCTGGTCATCTGCATAAGTAATATCCTCGGCTCCCAGTATCTGACACCTTCGGGACAGCGTGCCAGAAGCTCGAAGGGAATCGTAACAGGGGCCGTCGTCAATTTTATATTGAATTCCCTGCTTATCCCGAAGTATGGTGCTGATGGCGCTGCGGCCGCCAGTGTGATTGCAGAGCTTGTCATCAGTATCATCTATATGCACATGAGCAAAGGATATGCCAGCTGGAAACAGCTGGGCAGGATCGCGTGGAAAAAGTTTGCCGCGAGCATGGTGATGTTTGCTGTCATCTGGGTGATAGCGCGCGGAAAAGAAGGCAGCGTACTGATTACGCTGGTGCAGATTGCCGTGGCAGTCCCTGTTTACGCAGGAATGCTTATACTGCTTCGTGACCCTGTTGTTGATGAAGGTAAAAGGATGCTGAAGACAGGAAAGAAAAATCATGGTTAAACTTAAGGTACATATTCCGGATGAATTTTATAAAGAAGAGGTGCGCTGCGGCTATACAGTGACCGAAGAGGCGAAAAAGCTCTGGGCTGTTCAGCTGGATCTGCTGGCAGAGCTGGACCGTGTCTGCAGGAAATACGACATTAAATACTGCGCAGATGGCGGAACACTTCTGGGCGCTGTGCGGCATCACGGGTTTATTCCCTGGGACAATGACATGGATATTGCCATGCTGCGAAGCGAATTCGAAAAACTGAATAAGGTCGCACCATCTGAGTTTAAAAGCCCTTATTTCTGGCAGACAGAGGAAACAGACCCCGGCTCCGCAAGAGGACATGCACAGCTGAGAAATTCTGATACGACAGGCATTCTTCCTCTTGAATATGAACATCAGAGAAATAATAATTTTAATCAGGGCATTTTTATAGATATTTTTCCCTTTGATACGGTCACAGATGATCAGGACAGATTTAATGAGCAGAACAGAAACAGACTGAAATTGAACGCTGAATATAAAGCTATCCTGAATTCAGTCAATTATTTCTGCTTCAGGCCATGGCGGGATGAAAGCGGAAAATTACATACGGAGCTGAGAAAGCTCGCGAATCATTTCAGATATAAACTCAGCGGGACAGATTATTTAAGTGTTTATCACAGCTTTATTGATGAAATAAAGCGATATGACAGCACAGAAAATACGCGGTTCGTCGCCAATCTCAGTCTGCCGATTCCTGTGAATCAGACCCTGCGGAACCGGGAAGATTTTGATGAACTGCAGTATACTGATTTTGAGTTTATGCAGATACCGGTATTTATCCATTATGACAGAAATCTGAAAAGAATGTATGGGGATAACTACATGACGCCGATTCGCTCCGACAGTGTGCACGGCAGTCTGATAGCGGATACGGAAAAGCCTTATACCTGGTATCTGGCGCAGAGAAAATAAACTTTTGTGAAGGTGAAGCAGAAAAAATAAACATTTGTGAAGGTGAAGCAGAGAAAATAAACATTTGTGAAGGTGAAGATGATGAATAAAGTGATTGCACTTATTATTGCAGGCGGTTCCGGACAGAGAATGCATCAGGATATACCGAAGCAGTTTCTCACCGTAAATGAGAAGCCGGTGATCGTTTATACCATGGAAGCTTTTCAGAATCATCCGGAGATCGATGCCATTGCTGTCGTGTGCATTGCAGGATGGGAAAATGTGCTTTCAGCCTACGCCAGACAGTTCAATATTACGAAGCTGAAGTATATCATTCCCGGAGGGGAAAACGGCCAGAGCAGTATACGGAATGGTGTCTTTGAACTTGAGAAACATTTTGATAAGGACGATATTGTTCTGATTCATGACGGGATTCGTCCGATGGTGTCAGCGGATATCATTTCTGACTGCATTGTAAAAACAAGACAGTATGGCAATGCCATTACCGTGATTCCCTGTGCGGAAGCCATGCTGATGACAGAGGATCATATTATTTCAACGGGAGCTTACCCGAGAGACCAGCTGAAGAGAACACAGACGCCTCAGGGATTTAAACTCGGCGATATCTGTCAGCTGCACAGGGATGCCCTGGCGGCAGGCATTACAAATTCTGTTGCTTCCTGTACCCTGATGATCGAGATGGGAAAACAGGTTTATTTTTCGCACGGATCAGAGAAAAATATCAAGCTGACGACGGTTGAAGATCTGGATATCTTTAAGGCGCTGCTGCTGGCCAGAAAATCGGACTGGCTGAAATAAGGCCGTAAAAGGTGTCATAAGAGAAGTTAAGGGGATGTTTCTGTGTCACTGTATGATAGTAAAACCTACCTGGATGATCTCAGGCTGACGATTGAGAAAAATAAGGAGATATTTGACGCATTGCGTAACCGGTCGGTGCTTGTTACCGGGGCATCGGGTGCCGTCTGTTCTCCTGTTGTGGATCTGCTGCTTTTTTCGGACCGGAACATTAAAGTTTATGCCGCGGGAAGAAACAGAGAAAAAATGGACAGAAGGTTTGTGCGGTGGACAGATGATCCGCATTATTGCTTTGTTTCATATGATGCCACAAAGAAGAATCAGCTGGATTTTTCTGCGGATTATGTCATACATGGAGCATCCAATTCGGCCCCGACGGATATCAGTTCACATGGTATAGAAACCATGCTGGATAATTTCATGGGGACATATGAGCTCCTGAACTATGCAGAAATACATAAGTGTCAGAATTTTCTCTATATCAGCTCCTCTGAGGTCTATGGGAGAAAAACGGATCCGGCTCCGTTCACAGAAGATGAATATGGCTGGGTTGATATATTGAATCCCAGAAGTTCTTATCCTTCGTCAAAAAGAGCGGCGGAAACGATGTGCGCCTGTTTCAGTCAGGAACGCCATGTAAAGACCACGGTTGTCCGTCCGGGGCACATCTACGGCCCCACAGCCGGAAGAAGAGATACGCATGTGGCGGATGCCTTTGCCTACCGCGCGGCGGACGGCAAAGACCTGGTCATGAATTCCGCGGGAAAGCAGCTTCGCTCCTGGTGCTACAGCATAGACTGTGCCAGCGCCATTCTTACTGTTCTGGTCAGAGGTAAGGAAGCCTGCGCCTACAATATCAGCAATCGATCCGGCATCGCAAGCATCAGAGATATGGCAGAACTGTTAGCAGGAGAGGCCGGCGTCAGGGTCATGGTGCATGCGGTGCAGCAGGACAGCAGGCAGGTTAATCCTATGGATAACAGCAGCCTGAATGCCGAAAAACTGGAGCAGCTGGGATGGCAGGGTCTGTACAGCGCGGCAACGGGATTCGCGCATACGATAAAAATCATCAGGGAAGGAAATTTATGAAGAGGTTTGCCGCCTGTCGGTCATGAAAGAACGGCGGGCGGTTTTTTCAGTCAGGTAACATGTTAAACAGCATAAAAAAGACTGTGAGGGAACGTGGAAACGCGCTTCATCACAGTCTTTTTTCAATGCGTCGGACGGCGCAGTGATTCTGTTTGCCTTTATTTTCTGTAATTACCGGTTATTTCTTATAAGGAGCCGGCTGATCCTCAGGAAGGACAACACCTTTCTGCAGCATGATGTTCGCGTACAGAGCCGTCTCACTGGTAGCGATCACACAGTATGCGGTCTTCTGAGTCTCCTCATAGAATTTGAAACGCTCGATGGTTCCTACCGCGTCAGCGCCGCGCTTGTCATATTTTGCAATGATTTCCTTGTAGGTATCCCAGATCGGAGTCTCTACGTTGTCTCCCGGCATCACTTCCATCAGATTCACCGGATGCTCTACATACGGATCCAGCGGGAAGAACTGAAGAATAGCATCAAGGATCTCCGGAACACCATGACCCTGCATATTGATCGTAACAGCATTCTTAGCCATGGTAGGTACAGGGAAGTTTCCGTCGGAAATCACAAGACGGTCGGAATGGCCCATCTCGCAGATGACCTTTAACAGTTCCGGCGGCATAATTGCAGGTACATTCTTTAACATAACAAAACCCTCCATCTGAATAATTTACGGTTATTAAGGTCATTGTAATGTGTCGGCCGGCAGATTTCAACAGAAAAAATGAAACGTTTCACTGTCTTAATCACAGTTCAGACACGGAGCACACAAAGGGGTTCAGACGCGACATCCGCAAGCGCCGGTGCTTAATGAGCCCGAGCGACAGCAAAGGGCGAATTTATGCACCGCTGCGCTGAGGACAAGCGAGAGCGCGTCGCTTCTGAACCCCTTTGCGTGTGACAGTGGCTGACAACGAATAAACATAAGCCACTTTATTTACACTCTGCGCCGGAAAACCGAACCGATTCGGAAAATTCTGTTGACAATGATTTTAAACATCTTTATAATTCGAGTTATAGCAAAACCGAATCGGTTCGGTTATCGGGATGAAAAATCGCGGATAGCATGAACGGCGGACGGTAAAATTCTGGTGTTGGCACCTGCGCTGCAGGTAAGCCTGCTTTTTCCGGTTTCGAACCGGATGGGAGGATGAAAATGGCTCTTGTAACTTCTGAGGAAATGCTTCTTGATGCACAGAAACGTCATTATGCAGTTGGCGCATTTAATGCGGAGAATATGGAAATGGTTCAGGCTATCGTGGCTGCGGCGCAGGAACTGCGGGCACCGGTGATGATCCAGACCACAGGCGGCACCCTGAAATATGCGGATCCCGTGATGTTTGCTCATATGGTTGCGGCAGCGGCTTCAGAAGCTGATGTGCCGGTCTGCCTGCATCTGGATCACGGCCCGAGTTTTGAGATGGCTGTGAAGTGTGTACGCGCCGGCTACACCTCTGTCATGATCGATGGCTCCAAACTGCCGTATGAAGATAACATCGCAATTTCTTCCAAGGTTGTTGAGATGGCGCATGCAGCCGGTGTTCCTGTAGAGGCTGAGCTCGGAAAAGTCGGCGGCAAGGAGGACGACACCACTTCTGACGGAAAGGATATCTATACGGATCCGCAGGAAGCCCGTGAGTTCGCGGAGCGGACGGGCATCAATTCCCTGGCGGTCGGCATCGGCACATCGCACGGATTTTATAAGGGAACGCCGGTTCTTGATGTGAACCGCCTCGCGGAGATCAGAAAAGTCGTAGATATTCCGCTGGTTCTTCACGGCGCTTCAGGACTGACCGATGATCAGGTTCGTTCCTGCGTTGAACGCGGCATCTGCAAGGTGAATTTTGCGACGGAGCTGCGCAAGGCCTATACGGATGCGGTTAAGGCATACATAAAGGGAGATCCTGATGTCTTCGACCCGAAGAAGTATCAGGCAAAGGGACGCGAAGCCGTGATCGAACAGGTTAAATACAGAATGAAGGTCTGCGGCGCGGACGGAAAGGCGTAAGCAGAAGACGCAGGCATGGGCCGGGTGAAGGAATATGGCGGCGACGATCAGAGATATCGCGGAAAAGGCCGGCTGCGGTGTCGCGACGGTTTCTTCCTATCTGAACGGAGGAAACGTGCGCCCAGCGAACCGTACGCGGATCGAATCGGCAATTGAAGAACTGCATTACACGGTCAATGAGACCGCGAGGATGCTCAAGACGGACCGGACCAGAATGATCGGCGCCGTGATCCCTGAGCTGGACAGTACTTTCTGTGCGCAGGTTCTCTCGGAGATAGAGGATGTGCTGCGGAAGCACGGATATGCGATGCTGGTCTGCGACTGCCGTTCGGATGCCGGACGGGAAAAGGAGGCCGTTGACTTTCTGATGAACCGGCGGGTGGACGGACTTTTCGTCATCCCGGCCGATTCCTCGGGCGAGGACCTCGTGGATTTTCAGAAAAGCGGAAAACCGCTTGTCCTGATCGACCGGCAGATCGATTCCGTGGAATGCAGCTCAGTCTGTGTGGACAACCGGCGCGCCATCCATTCGGCGGTGGATCTCCTGACGGCAAAAGGCCACAGAAAGATCGGCATGATTGCGGGTCCGCAGACAAATAATGCGGCAAGGCAGCGGCTGCGCGGCTTTGAACAGGCCTGTGAGGACCACGGGATCCCGGCGGAAGACCGGTTCGTGTATTACGGTGATGATTCCATCCGGAGCGGAACGGAGGGCCTTCGTACGCTGCTGGAACAGTCGCCGGACACGACGGCAGTCATCGCTTCGAACTATCAGATGACGATGGGTGTGGTCATCGGCGTGAATGAAATGGGTATCTCCGTTCCGGAACGGCTCTCCCTGATCGGATTTGATAATCCGCAGTTTGCGAGGGCCGTCCATCCGAAGCTGACGATCGTCAGTCAGCCGGTACAGGCAATCGGAGAACGCGCGGCGGAGATCATGCTCCGGAAGCTGGACCGGGATGCGAACGGAACCGGTCCGGGTACGCCCGGTATATCCGGCGGAAGGGATGTGGCAGAACACATCTGGCTGGAGACGGAGATTATTGAGGGCCATTCCGTGAAGACGCTTCCATGAGAGGAAGGGTTCCGCGGCGGGAGGGCGCTGCAGAGACAGAACGGCCGGCATGCGGTAAAGAAATCAGTACAGAGACATCCGGGCAGAGCCCGGGGACGGAGTACAGGTATGGGTGAATATTTACTGGGGATTGACATAGGCACAAGCGCCTGCAAGACAGCGGTGTTCAGCCGCGACGGCAGGGTGCTTGCCGCGGAGACGGGGAAGTATCCCGTCTATTATCCGCATCCCGGATGGGCGGAGCAGAACGCAGACGACTGGTATCTCGGTGTCTGCGAGGCAC
>Ga0256404_1011231_pt1 | contig 12081 bp, 11 predicted proteins | sample RumenRJG_01DNA_FD_185990 | JGI IMG/M metagenome (GOLD analysis project Ga0256404, IMG submission 185990) | Bovine rumen microbial communities from Lethbridge, Alberta, Canada - RJG_01 | ecosystem: Host-associated > Mammals > Digestive system > Stomach > Rumen | place: Canada: Alberta | collected... | reverse complement strand
TGGAGCACCTCTCTCCGGAGCTGATGGACCATCTGGTCCGCCGGATCATCACCGAGGTCCCCGGCATCAACCGCGTCCTCTACGACTTCACCCCCAAGCCCCCGGCAACCGTGGAGTACGAATAATTGGGAAATACCGGAAAGGCCTTATTTTAAGCCAACTTCCGGGGTCACAGACGGAAAATGATACTGTTTTGATACTGTATCAGCCGTTTGTTATTATACAGAGACATAAAAATGCCCTCTGGAAACCACAAGTTTTCAGAGGGTGTTTTTGTGTCTCTTTTTTTATTCAGACTTGCGCCACCGGCGGACCGGCGTATGTTTTCCGCACCCGTCAGCCGTCTGGGGCCAGTTCAGCTTCCATTCCAGGTACTCTTCCTGCGTGATCTCGCCATCGGCCAGCTGCTGCTTTCGGAGCTGCCACTCCTTCAGGAAGCCGTCAAGGAGATGATTGCGGAAGCTGAGTGCCATATGTAATTCCGGATAATCCGGATCTGAGGTATCAGTAACCTCATACAGAGAAGTGCGGGGATAGTGTTCGTCCAGTTCAAAGAGGGAATACATGATGTCTTCTGCAGCGTAGAGTGTCGGTTCATACAGGGAACGGTAATTGACATCCAGTACTTCCGCTATTTTTCGGAGAAGATCCTCCTTGGGAGTTCTGGTTCCGCTCTCATATTGTGCGATACGGATATCGGCGCTTCGTTCATCGAGACCGGCGGCAATGCCCAGCTCTTTTTGTGTCAGTCCGCGGAAATTACGGGCGCGCTTGATTCGATCTCCAACAGCCATAGAAAACCTCCGTTATTAAACAATTTTGTATAGATAATATACTGCGAGGGAAAGAAAATTGCAATATAAACTTAAACAAAAATAGTTAGTTTTGTACGGGTAAGTCACTTGTATTAAACAAATATGTATAGTACCATTTAGAATAGATGATAAACATAAATGCTTAGTAAAAATTGAATAGCGTTCGATCCGGACAGATACCGCCATGACCTTTCATCATGAAAGAGAGCGCCCGAAAGGGATGACACAGCGCCGAACAGGGGACATGCCTGTCAGAGACCGGGGAGAAGCACAGCAGGATGTTTATTCCGGTAATACCCATCAACAGACAGAAGCGCGAAAGGAGAACCATGAGCAAGACAGTGTTTGTAAAGGCGGAAGAACTCGCAGAGGACCTGGAAATCTCTAAAGCGATGGCTTACAAGCTGATCCATCAGTGGAATGAGGATCTTCGAAAGAAAGGTTATACGACAGTAGGAAAATGATTACAGGCATAGCATTGGTTGTGACATTTATTTCAATAACTAAAACTTCCCACACCCAAACGGTGTGTTTGAACCTTGAAAACCCAAGAATATAGACAATAAAAAATTATTCATAAAAAACAAACCTCCGGGAAGCGCCGGGAAACAGTGGGAAAAAGCCTGTCCCGGCAGTTTCCGAACACGGAAAAAGGGCCGAAGATACCTGTATCTTCAGCCCTATTGCTGAGGAAAGTATAGCAGAACAGGGGGGAGTTGCAAGCTTTGCAGTCTGCAAAAAACACGGAAAGCGATTGACAGAGCGGAGGAGAAGTGGTAATTTTATGCAAAAGCAAGGGCGCTGCAGCCGGAATGGCCGCAGCGCCCTTCGCGTTTTTAAGGGGATGCAAGGACGCAGGACAGCTGACTGCGGCCTGCACCCTTTTTTATTTTCAAGGGGGTAAAGAAATGAATGAGGAACTGTTGTTGCGAACTATTAACGAGAATGTATTTGCTGTCTGGTTCCTGATCGGCGCCGCGCTGGTGTTCTGGATGCAGGCAGGTTTCGCCATGGTGGAGACAGGATTTACCAGAGCGAAGAACGCGGGCAATATCCTGATGAAGAACCTGATGGATTTCTGTATCGGCACGGTGGTCTTTATCCTGATCGGGTTTTCGCTGCTGCTGGGAGAAGACATGATGGGGATCATCGGGCGCCCGGGCTTTGACCTGTTCACAGGATACGCGGAGTTCGATTTTTCCGGTTTTGTTTTCAACCTCGTGTTCTGCGCCACCACTGCCACGATCGTTTCCGGGGCGATGGCCGAGAGGACGAAGTTCCTTTCCTACTGCATTTATTCCGCAGTGATCTCGGCTGTCATCTATCCTGTCGAGGCGCACTGGATCTGGGGCGGAGGCTGGCTTTCGCAGATAGGTTTCCACGATTTTGCCGGCTCCTGCGCCATTCACATGGTCGGCGGGATCTCCGCCCTAATCGGGGCGTGGATCCTCGGGCCGCGGATCGGGAAATTTACGAAAGATGACAGCGGAAAGATCGTAAAGGTAAACGCCTTTCCGGGGCATAACCTTCCGATCGGCTGTCTTGGAGTCTTTATTCTGTGGCTCGGCTGGTACGGTTTCAACGGAGCGGCAGCCGTCAGCGTTGAGCAGATGGGATCCATTTTTCTGACCACGACTGTGGCTCCGGCCATCGCAACAGTCGTATGCATGATCTTCACTTGGATCAAATACGGAAAACCGGATGTATCCATGTGCCTAAACGCATCCCTGGCCGGGCTGGTGGCCATTACGGCACCCTGCGATGTGACGGACTGCTTCGGCGCCATCGTCATTGGCGCGGTGGCCGGCATCCTGGTGGTGTTCGGCGTATGGTTCCTGGACAATATCCTCCGGGTGGACGATCCGGTGGGAGCCGTGGCGGTGCATATGATGAACGGTATCTGGGGCACGATCGCAACGGGTCTTTTTGCGACGACCAGCGCGCCTGGAAATGATACGGTGGTGGGATTGTTCTATGGGGGAGGCCTGCGCCAGCTGGGGCTCCAGCTGGTCGGATTTGCCGCGGTGGCGTCCTGGACTGTGGTGACCATTACTCTTGCCTATCTTGGGATCCGCGCCGCGGTAGGACTCAGGGTCACCGAGGAGGAGGAGATCGTAGGCCTGGATTCTACAGAACACGGACTTATGAGCGCATATTCCGGTTTTGCCATCACCGACATCAGCAGCATGGCGAATATGGGAATCAATGAGAACACGGATCTCGGACAGGACGACTACGCGAAGGCTTCTGACCTCCAGAAGGAACTGGCGGTTCCTGTGGTGGCAAGTTCCGCGGAGATCGGCGGAAAAGGGAGACCCATATTTGATACCGGAATGCACAAGGTCTGCATAATCGTGCGCCTCTCCAAGTTCGATACGCTGAAAAAGGCCTTGAATAACCTGGGAGTTACAGGTATGACCGTGACCCAGGTCATGGGCTGCGGCATCCAGAAGGCTCTTTACACGGGGCACATCGGGGACGGAAAGATCTTCGTCTACAACGTTATGCGCGTTGTGAAGGTCCGTACCGGAGAAGAGAACTACGCGGCCCTGCAGGATGTGGAATAAGTCCGGAAATGACCTGCGGTTCATACGTGCTATTTTACCGTTGGGGTGCCAATTACAGCGTATTGCGCAGAACGAATTGACTGAAGCTGAAAATAATGCATAAAATTACACATCGGAGTTATTAAACTGCGTTTTTATACGGGCGATATGCACATAGGAGGAAGCGATATGAAAAAGAGCCTGAAAGCATTGATTTCCTGCATCCTGGGAACAAGCATGATCATGATGACGGCCTGCGGCGGTTCCGCTCCGGCTCAGACGACAGCTGCGGCTCCGGCAGCCCCGGCAGCAACGGAAGCTGCAGCACCTGCGGCAGCCGCGGGCGAGGCGGCGGCACCGAAGGTGGAGATCGACAGGGCATCAGAATTTGTCACCATCGCCACCGGCCCCACCTCCGGTATCTACTACCCGATCGGCGGCGCATTTGCTACAGCGCTGGCAAATGCAGGCTATAAGACATCCGCCCAGGCGACAGGCGCTTCTGTGGAGAATATCAACCTGATCCTGAAGCAGGAAGCGGAGCTGGCGATCGCCATGCAGGATTCCACCATGCAGGCCTATGAAGGCTTTGGAGCCTTTGACAAGCCAAATCCGGACCTCACAGCGGTCATGAGACTCTGGCCGAACTACGTACAGCTGGTAACGGTGGCGAGCACCGGCATCAAATCTGTCGAGGACCTGAAGGGAAAGAGAGTCGGTGTCGGAGCACCGAACTCCGGTGTCGAGCTGAACGCGAGAATGATCTATGAAGCGTACGGCATGACCTACGAAGACAGCCAGGTCGACTACCTTTCCTACGGTGAAGCGATCGATCAGATGAAGAACGGACAGTGCGACGCGGCGTTCGTTACTTCCGGCCTTCCCAACTCGACGGTCTCTGAGCTGGCGTTCAGCTACGATATGGTGATCGTTCCCATCGACGGCGCCGGAAGAGACGCCCTGATCGAGAAGTACCCGTTCTTCGCGAAATCCGTGATCCCGGCGGACACCTACAACAACAAAGAAGATGTGGAAGGCGTCTTTGTCTACAACGTCATGCTGGCGAACAAAAAGACAGACCCCGACCTGATCTATGACCTGCTGGACTGCGCGATGTCCGACGAGGGCATCAAGACCATCAAGGCATCCCACAACACTGCGGACAAGAACATCGATATCAGCTTCGGTGTGACCGATGTCAAGATCCCGCTTCATGAAGGCGCTGCCCGCTGGTGGAAGGAACACGGCTACGAAACGCCGCTGAACTAAGACAATGAGCAGAATTGCCGCCGCGGTCCTGGCCGTTCTCCTCGGGGCAGCGGCGGCCCTCCTTCCTGTACCGGTGCTTAAAAAGCATCTTACAGTACAGAACGCGGAGACCGGAGAGGTATACGCGGCTCAGGAGGTACAGGCGGGAGACGTACTCGAATTCGGCTGGACGCATTCCTTTGAGCATATTCCCTGGAATGAATACTACGAGATCCTGGATGATGATTCCTTTCTTCTTCACACGATCTCGGTGACAGGATTCGGGGCGGGGATCCCTGCGGAGATGGATGTCAGCTACCGGTACGAGGACGGCCTGATCTACATGGACGGGATCGAGAGCAGGTTTCCGGAGTTTCACTGGATCAATTCCCACACGGCGCTGCGGGAGATCCGGCTGAACGGAGAACTTCTCCTGAAGGGCTCCGACATGCCGCACCACAAAAAAATGATTTTGTTCGTAAGGGGGGAAAAGAGTTGGCTGACCCATTAAAAAAAGATGGAACGGAAATTCCGGCAGCGGAAGCTCCGCTGACCGATGAACAGAAGCAGGAGGTCCTTGAGAAATTCGACAAGGAATCAAAGACCAGGAGTTTTGCCTCCCCTGCTCTGGCGCAGGCGTATAAAATCTTTGCCATCGCAGTGACACTGTACCACCTCGTGTTCGCCTCCGGCTTCTATATGCCTGAGACGCTGAAGCACCGGTCCCTTCACGTGGCGATGATCCTGATCCTTGCCTTTGCCCTGTATCCGGCAACTAAACGGGCAAGCAGGAAAGTGATCGCCTGGTATGACTGGGTGCTGATGGGACTGGCAGCCTCGGTTCCAATCTACATGTGGCTGGACTACTTCAACATCATCAACCGCGCAGGCGACCCGAACCAGGCGGACGTGATCTTCGGAACGCTCCTGACGCTCCTGGTGCTGGAGGCGACCCGCCGGGTGTGCGGCAACGCGCTTCCCATTCTGTCGATCATCTTTATCATCTACGGACTGATGGGAAAAAAGCAGGGCGCGATCCCCATCAATATTCCAGGCATCTTCATGCACAGAGGATACACCTGGCAGAAGCTGATGAGCCATTTCTTCGCGAATACAGAGGGAATATACGGATCATCGGTCAACGTGGCATCCACCTACATCTTCCTCTTCATTGCCTTCGGCGAGGTGATGAACAAGTGCGGCATGGGACAGTTCTTCAATGACATCGCCAATGCCATCGCGGGAAGTTCCAAGGGAGGCCCCGCAAAGGTGGCAGTTATCGCATCCGGCCTTCTGGGCATGATCAACGGCGCCGCGGTGGCGGTGGTCGTCACGACCGGTTCCTTCACGATCCCGCTGATGCGGAAATCCGGATATGACAAGGAATTCTCCGGAGCCATCGTAGCCACAGGCTCTGTCGGAGGGCAGCTGATGCCGCCGGTCATGGGCGCGGCAGCGTTCATTATGGCAGAGACTCTCGGCATCAAGTACTCCGAACTTCTGGTCTGCGCCATTATCCCCGCAGTGATCTACTATATGGGAATCCTGTTCCAGATCCAGATGCGGGCGGAGAAGGTGGGAATGGAAGGAACGCCGAAGGATCAGCTGCCGAAGGTTGGAGAGGTCATGAAGGAGTACGGCCATCTGGCCCTTCCTCTGATCTTCCTGATCTACATGCTGTTCTTCAGCGGCAAGACCGTCATTATGGCGGCGTTCTACACTATTATCTTCACTATTGTCATCGCGCAGCTTAAGAAGAACACCCGCATGGGGATCCAGGATCTTCTCGGGGCTGCCGTGGCTGCCGCAAAGTCAACGGTCTCCGTGGCGATCGCCTGTGCCTGTGTGGGCTGCATCGTAGGTGTCTGCTCCATCACCGGATTCGCCCTGAACATGGCCAGCGCCATCATCCAGATCGGCGGCCAGAGCCTTCTGTTCACCCTGATGTTCACCATGGTGACCTGCATGATCCTGGGCATGGGCCTTCCGTCCATCCCCTCCTATATCATCACATCCACCATTGCCGCACCGGCCCTGGTGCAGCTGGGGATCCCGCCCATCGCGGCGCATATGTTCTGCTTCTACTTCGCAATGTTCGCGAACCTTACGCCTCCGGTGGCGCTGGCAGCTTTCGCTGCGGCAGGTATTGCGGGCGGAGATCCGATGAAGACAGGATGGGCTTCAGTGAAACTTGCCCTGGCCGGATTCCTTCTTCCCTACATGTTCGTCTATAACCAGGAACTTCTGATGCTGAACACGACTCTGCTGAAAGGACTGCAGGTCGCCTTCACCGCGGCCATCGGCGCTTTCCTGATCTCCGTGGTTGTTGAGGGATTCTTCTTCGCGAAAGTCAATCCGGTGCTCCGGGTCGCGGCACTGATCGGCGCCTACTGCCTGATCGACAGCAGACTGGTGACGGACCTGGCGGGACTTGCGATCTGTGTAGTGATCTTCGTTTTACAGAAGATGGCGGCAAAGAAAGGGACCGCTGCACCTGCAGTATAAGGAACTGCAAAGCGGGATTGCGTCAACAGGTTTTAAGACACGGCACTTACCGGAGTGAGTGCCGTGTTTTGAATACCAAAGACAGGAGTACGTATGCTGTATTTTGTGATCACAAATATAGCCACGAGTATCGCCCTGCTGCTGCTCCTTGCGCTGATACTGACCAGGATGCCGTTTTTCCGGCAGGTCCTTCTGAATGAAGGGGAGTACGCGTCAGAAGAGGAGCGGGCGGGGCAGGCTCTGAAATACCAGATCATCGTGGGACTTGTGTTTGCCGTATTCTGCATTGTTTCAGACCAGATCGGCATCATGGTGACGGGAGCGCTTCCGAATGCCCGGGTCATCGGCATTCTTTCCTCCGGTTTCCTGGGCGGTCCTCCTGCAGGGGTGCTGACCGCGGTGATCGCGGCCATTCACCGCTACCTCATCTTTCCCGAACGGATATCCACCACAGCCTGCGTGATCTCCGCGCTGCTGCAGGGAGTGCTGGCGTCGGTGATCGGGCGGAAATACAGGGACCTGAATTTCTACAGCAATCAGTTCCTGATCGGCATTACCTTCTTCGCGGAATTTCTGCACATCATCCTGATTCTTGTGCTCACCCGCCCGTTTACAGAAGCAGTGAGCATCGTGATGAACATCATTGTTCCGATGGCCATCATGAATTCCATCGGGATGGTCATGTTTTTCAATGTGTTCCGTTCGATCTTCAATGAGGCGGACCTGAAAGCCGCGTCGATGGTGTCCCTGGCCCTGCGCACTGCGGAGAGGTGCACCCACTGGCTGGAGAAAGGACTCCGGGACCGGGAAGCAATGCAGAAAGTGATCGAGACCATTCTGCAGGAATCCCGCTGCCTCGGGGCGGCTATCATCAGGGGATATGAGTATTACGGGAGAAGCGAGGCGTTTCAGGACATCGAGCTGAATAAGGACAATTATCCCCGTCTCCTCCTCACGGCGAAAACTTACAAATCGACCCGCGTCGGCCGTGTCCCTCTGCCGGAGGACGCATTTTTTCCGCTGTATGAAAAATACCTGATCGTATCGGCCCCGGTCGTCCTGGATGAGCATAATGATGATGTCCTTGCCCTGGTCCTTCTTTTCAGGAAAAATGTCTACTCCTACAAGGCGGAGACAGAGTTTACCGACGGTCTGGCGCGCTTTTTCGCGACGCAGCTGAAACTCGCGCAGATGGAACAGCAGAAGGAAAACCTCCGCAGGGCGGAATACAAGGCCCTCCAGGCACAGATCAACCCTCATTTCCTGTTCAACGCTCTGAATACGATCTCTTTTTTCTGCAGGGAGAAACCGGAAAAAGCGAGAGAGCTCCTGATCGCGCTCAGCGCCTATTTCCGGAACATGCTTTCAGATGTTGACTACATGGTCCCCCTGGAAACGGAGCTGGAGCATGTGCGCGCCTATGTAAAGCTGGAGGAAGCACGGTTTGAAGACCGGCTTTCCGTCCGGATCAGCGCAGAGCCTGAACAGTGCACCTGTCACGTGCCTAGCCTGATCCTTCAGCCGATCGTGGAGAACGCGATACGGCACGGAGCGACAAAGCGTGAAAAGGGAGTTGTCGAGATCCTGGTGCGGAAAGAAGAAAACAGCACGATCATCGACGTCCGGGACAACGGTCCCGGAATGCCCCCGAATCTGATAGAAAGCCTGCACAGCGGGGACGGAGAACCGCCGGCAGACGGAGGACACGGGATCGGTCTATGGAATGTGATACAGCGCATGAAGGAAGTGTTCGGGAAGGACGGAGGTCTGCAGATCATTTCCGGCGGCTCCGGCACCTTCGTGCGTATGGTGATTCCGAATGAATGCAGGGGGAAGAAGTTATGAAAATTGCGATCGTTGATGACGAACGGCCCGCGAGAAACGAACTTACCTACCTGATCCGGCAGTGCATGCCGGAGGCGGAGATCGTGGAAGCGGACTGCGCTTCGAAGCTGATGCAGATCCTTGAGACTGAAAGGTTCGACGCCTTATTCGTGGATATTGATCTGGGAGGAGAGAACGGGACCACCCTGGCTTCCATGATACGGGGCATCCAGCCGGAGGCGCTGATCGTTTTTGCGACTGCCTACGGCGAATACGCTGTCCGGGCGTTTGAACTGGCCGCGACAGACTATCTTTTAAAGCCCTTTGACTTGGAACGGGTCGCCAAGACGGTGGAACGTCTCCGCAAGAACGTCAGGCCCGAGAACCAGGATCTGGAGATCAACAAGCTGATGGTCAGTACCGGAACGGCGTTCCTGCTGCTGGATGTCTTGGAGATCCTGTACATCGAGACAGAGAACCGCGCCTGCCGGATCCACACCAGAGACGGAAGCTACCTCCAGAATGAACCTCTCGGATCCTATGAGGCGAAGCTGAAAGACAAACGGTTCTTCCGGATCCATAAAAGCTTTCTCGTCAATCTTGAGTATGTGCGGGAGATGGTCATTTTCGGGAACAACAGCTACGGACTGCGGCTGAACGGCTCTTCGGCTGTCCTGCCGATCGGAAGAACGCAGCTGAAAGAATTCCGGAAACTGTTCTGAGGAGGGGAGAGCCTCCGGCAGGAAGGCTCCGTACAGACGGGTCAGGACGAACTGCCCCGGGCGGAAGACGGATTGTAGGTTGACGATCCCTGGGCTTTACATTATTAAAAACAGGTGATATCATTATTTTGATGCTATTATGATGGTTAAATGATGATAAGGATGGAGAGAATGATCAATATAAGACCTGTTTCCGATTTGAGATATAAGTTTACAGAGATTGAAAATGATGTAAAAAGGGGAACTCCGGTATATCTTACCAAGAATGGATATGGCAGCATGGTGGTAATGAGTATTGAGGCTTATTCAAAACTGGTAGATTACACAGAAGATGCGCTTGATGAAGCGGATCATTTTGCTGAAACTAATTCCAGACGCATGTCACACGGCGAAGTATTTACTGCACTAAGGAAACAGTTGAATGATTAACAAAAAATATGAGTTACAGTACCTTCCTCTGTTCTATGATGACCTGCGGCAGACGTTGACCTATATCGAGAGGAAACTGCATAATCCACAGGCGGCAGCGGATTTGCTCGATGCTGTTGAAGAAGCAATTCTCGAGAGATCCACTTGTGCAGAGTCATTCGAACCATATCCTTCAACGAAGGATCGGAAGAATCCATATTATGCCATTTATGTGAAAAACTTCGTAGTGTACTATGTGGTTTTGGAACACAGAATTATGGAAGTCAGACGGTTCCTTTACAAAAGGCAGAACAGGCAGGAGATGATCTGATACTATTCTGATACTAAAAACCTGTAGAACCTTTGGGAATCAGTCGATTTCATAGAAAAAACGACAGAATAGCAGAAGGAAACTAAACAAATAAGTTTAATAAAAAGCGATAACTTGTGGAATATGAATAATTAAGAGCACTTGGGAAATGGCTTAAAATAAGGCTTTCCGGGCTCTCAAGGGTCGATTTGATAACAAAATGATAACATTTGCAATTCTGCTTTTATTCTGAGTTGCCTGAAGGCTTGCGGGTTTTTCCCGCAAGCAGCCGGCAACAAATCAGAAGAAATAACAAGAGCAGGGTCTGTCTGAACTATGAAAGGTTCGGATAGATCCTGCTCTTTTTTGTTTGTCTGAGAATACGTATAACCTTGGTGCAAATTACAGGGTATCCTGGACTACGGGAGAACCAGAGACATTTTCACGGAATATCAGCGCCGGGGCAGACCGGATGAATATCTGGAAGAACACCGGGCAGAGATCCAGATCCATCTTGCCGCCAAGAAGGCATTTGAAGAATATAAGCCAAAGAGAGTTCCGAAGCTGAAGGATCTGAATGCCAGACTGTCGGTCCTGTCCGATCGGCAAAAATCTCAGTATGAGCAGTACCGGGAAGCGAGAAAAGAGATGCAGAGGTGGCAGGCGGTCCGGGAAAGTGTGGAGAGTTCCCTGAACAGGCTGGACAAAGAAAAGCATCGAGGCGTCAGCCGATGATGGAACGGATTTATCTGTTCGCGGGGTTTGGGGTGACCCCAGCAAGCAGGAAAAGGTATATACTTTTCCATTGCTTGCTGAGGTCACCACCTCCCCGGGATTCGAACAACAAAAGTGCAGATTTTCCATGATACGATGCGGGGGTCAGTGCTATGATGAAGATACGAGTAGAGAAAGGAAAAATAAAAAATGATGGAATATGAGTTTGATGAGAAAACGAAAACCCTCCTAAAGATGGCAACTGATGCCGTAAAAAACCAGGACTGGAAACAGATAAGTAAGGTGGGTCATTACAATGCCGAGATGGGGAATTTTATGCTGAAAGCCTACGGGGACCAGCTGCCGCTCGAAACAAAGTGCGAGATCGCCATGTACCATTACAGCAATCATGGGGATTTTTATCCCACTATTCGAAAGTACGCCAGGAAGGCAAGAGTTATCAGGCCGGAAATCTGGAGAGAAGAACTGCCATCTTCAGTACGAGACCTGGATAGGTTTACGGTCTATCGCGGCGGCGGAGAAGATATCAGTAGGGCGGCTTACTACATGTCCTGGACTTTGTCACAGGAGATGGCAGAGTGGTTTATGAAACGACATGAACTGACACATCCGGGAGAACAGCATCTATATCGCGGTACCATTTCCGCCGATAAGGTGATCGCCTACATCGGAGGGCGGTTCGAATTCGAGATCGTGCAGTACCGTGGTGTCAAAAACATCGAAGAGATACCGCTTGCCGGAATCAGCGCCGGTTTTGAAGAGATGAGGAATTCAGGAGATATTCACCATCCTGCAGATATGAAGGTGGCACAGGATTACTTTGACAAAATGGTACAAAAAGAGGCTCTTCGGGGGTGATAGTGGATGAAAATCACCCACAATCCCAGTAATTATGCGGATCAAGCGGTTTTCAATCTACGATTGGGTAATGGAACTCGTAAATCAGAGCAAACCAGATAGACCATATC
>Ga0256404_1011230_pt1 | contig 12082 bp, 13 predicted proteins | sample RumenRJG_01DNA_FD_185990 | JGI IMG/M metagenome (GOLD analysis project Ga0256404, IMG submission 185990) | Bovine rumen microbial communities from Lethbridge, Alberta, Canada - RJG_01 | ecosystem: Host-associated > Mammals > Digestive system > Stomach > Rumen | place: Canada: Alberta | collected... | reverse complement strand
AAATAGAAAAAGACTCCCCATCCTTTCATTTTTTTATGTTTTTCATTTTTATACTTTTCTGTTAATTCTTGATATTTCTTTTCTGTCAACAAAAAGGAATAGTTTAACCAACAATGTATAATGTGTATGGGAAAGAAAATAAATAAGAATTCTACTTTTATATTTAGGCAATAACAGAGAGGACAGATTAAGGTTATCACATTGGAAGTTTGTCCAAAAGACACCCAATGAGTTGAGTAAATACGAGGCGTTCTATCTACTTTGTGCACAATATACCATGAATGTATTCTGTAATAACAATATTCAAAGAATGTATACATTATCTATCATCTTTATTTGAAAATTTACTTAAAAGGAAATCCCGGATGGGGCGGATATGCTATCCGCCAAAACGTCACACCTTTAATTTTGTATGTTTTGCAAATATACAAAAAAAGAATGGGAAAAGGATATATCGAAATAAAAAAGATGAGATTCCCAGGAGTAAAGGACGCAAAAAGACCATTCCGGGGACTTTTTATACTGTCGAAAAATGCCAAATTCTCGCTTTGCATATTCATACGTCTTGAAATGGCATTGCAAAAGTCCAACTTTTGGCGTGCGAAAGTGCCACTTTTAGGCGCTAAAAGTGGCACTTTTAGAACGCAAAAGTGGCACTTTTGGAAACCCAAAGTTAACATATTGATAACCAGGTGTTTATGTTTGCGTATAAATATACAGTACTTGCATAAATATACAGCTCACGGAGGAGGGTTGTATCAAACTCCAATCGGCCATTGTCATGTATGACGAACCGATTGGGGTTAAGCGTTTCTGTCGCGTCCGGAGAATGGATTCCGCTGGAAATGGCTATAATCTTGCCTGTCATGGACAGTCCGCTTGGACAAAAAAATATCCGCAATGCCAACGGTGTGACATTGCGGATGGTGTCTCCTATATATATAATAATGTGGAATACTACTTGACCTTCATTCCCAGATTATACATGATGAAGCCGTAGATGTCGGCTTGCTCCTCGAGCACTTTGCTCATCGGCTTTCCACTGCCGTGACCTGCCTTGCTGTCGATGCGGATGAGCACGGGGCGGTCGCCCTTGTGACACTCCTGCAGCGTGGCAGCAAACTTGAACGAGTGTGCCGGAACGACGCGGTCGTCGTGGTCGGCAGTGGTCACAAGCGTGGCGGGATATTCCACACCTTTCTTCAGATTGTGCAGCGGTGAATAGCCTTTCAGGTATTCAAACATTTCCTTTGAGTCTTCGCTCGTGCCGTAGTCGGGCGCCCAGTTCCAACCGATGGTGAACTTGTGATAGCGCAGCATGTCCATCACACCCACCTGCGGGATGGCAACGCGGAAGAGGTCGGGGCGCTGTGTCATGCAGGCTCCGACGAGCAGACCGCCGTTTGAACCGCCGATAATGGCAATCTTGTTCTTGTTCGTGTACTTATTGGCGATGAGATATTCGGCTGCCGAGATGAAGTCGTCGAACACGTTCTGCTTGCGCATCTTCGTTCCGGCGAGGTGCCACTCCTCTCCATACTCGTTGCCGCCGCGCAGGTTGACCAGTACATAGATGCCGCCATTCTCGATGAACGGTATGCGTGTGGCAGAGAATCCGGGATACATGCCGAGGTTGAAGCCGCCGTAGCCGTAGAGATAGACGGGATTGTTGCCGTTGAGTTTCATGCCTTTCTTGTAGGTAAGGAACATCGGCACGCGCGTTCCGTCCTTGCTGGTGAAGAAGACTTGCTTGCTCTCGAAGCCGTTCAGGTTGAAGTTCACCTTCGGTGCTGCGTAGAGCGTGCTCTTGTCCTGAGCCACGTCATAGCGATAGATGGTTCCGGGAACGGTAAAGGTTGAGAAGGTATAGAACATTTCCTTCTGGTCTTTGTCGCCGCTGAAACTTGCCGAGCCGACACCGGGGAGCTTGATTTCACGGATGCGCTGCCCGTTGTCGCCATAGAGATAGATGTGGGTTGATGCGTCCTGGCTGTATTTCAGAATCCATTTCCAGTCGTACAGTCCCGCACTTTGCAGCACATTCTCGCCTTCGGGGATAAACACCTTCCAGTCTTTGCGTCCCGGATGCGCGATATCGGTCACCATGACACGGTTTTTCGGCGCTCCGTCGTTGGTGAACAGATAGATTTTGTCACCGACAATCTCCACGACACTATTGTCGAAGTCCATGTTTGACGTCATCTGGATGAGCTGGCTGTTGGGCTTGCGCAAGTCTCTCACGTAGAGTCCGTTGCCATTTCCCTCGCCACTCTCGTAGAGGAACATCATCGTCTCTTCCTCGTTGACACTCACGCTGTAGAAGCGTTTCGGGTGGGCAGGGTTCTGATAGAACAGTTCGTCCTCGCTCTGCGGGGTGCCGATTTTGTGGTAATAGATTTTATGCCCCTCATTGATGTGTGAATATTCCTTGCCGGCAGTCGGGCGGTCGTAGGTGGAATAATAGAAACCGTCCTTATACCACGCTGCTCCGGAGAACTTCGTCCACTCCACATGGTCGTTCAAGAGCTGCCCCGTAGCGACATCCATCACGTAAAACTCCGTCCAGTCGGAACCGCTTCGCGACACGCTGTAAGCCATGTACTTCCCGTTGTGCGAGAAGTAAATGCCCTTCAAAGCCACCGTTCCGTCGTCGCTCAGCTTGTTCGGGTCGAGGAACACGCGCGGCGTACCGCCCAGTTCGTCCATCACGTAGAGCACACTCTGGTTCTGCAAGCCGTCGTTCTTGTAGAAATACCACTTGCCATGACGCTTGAACGGTGTGCCTACCTTTTCGTAGTTAGACACCTCTTTCAATCGTTTGAGCAACTTCGAGCGGAAAGGAATCTTCCGGATGTAGCTGTCGGTAACGGCATTTTCTGCCTCTACCCATGCCGCAGTCTTCGCACTGCGGTCGTCCTCCAACCAGCGATAAGGGTCTTTCACCTCCGTTCCGAAATAGGTATCGACCGTCGTCCCCTTTTCCGTCACAGGATACTGAATGCTCTGAGCACCGACGGTCAACGGCAATGCGAATACCGCCAGCATACAAATTTTCTTCTTCATGCTTAAAAATTGATTTATTGGTTAGTAGATATCATCATCTGTTGTTGTAGCTCCTCCAGATTGTCGGCAACACCGATATACGTGCGCCAGTCGCCCCTGATGACGCCTTTCCCGTCCATATCCTTGAGCAAAGCTATCAGGGAGTTCCAAAAGCCGTTTACATTGTACAGCACCACGCGCTTTCGGTGGTAGCCGATGGTGTAGGAAGCAATAACGGTGAACACCTCGTCGAGCGTGCCCACTCCGCCCGGCAGTGCGACGAACACGTCGCTCCGTCCGAGCATCAGCGCCTTGCGCTCGTTCAGGTCTTGGCACATCACCAGCTCGCTCACAAACGCACTCGTGCGTCCATGCTCCTCGATGATGCCTGGAACCACACCCACTGTGTGCCCACCGGCTTCAACTGCTGCCCGTGCCACGCATTCCATCAGACCGAGATTGCAACCGCCGAACACCACTTCATGCCCGTTCTGCGCCAGCCACCTGCCCAGTTCCGCCGTCTTTTCAAAGTAAACGGCATCTATCTGATTGTTCGCCGAACAAAAAATTCCAACTCTCATCTTTTTTCTTTGATGGCAAAGTTACAAATAAATGAGGGCAATACAAAATGAAAAACATTTTTATTTATATTGTAAAACACCAGATAAGAAAAAAAGTGTACCAAAGTATCAGTGTCACAAATCCAATTTCAGCACATACACAACATGCAATTCATTTTTTTTTTGTACCTTTGCAGGGTCGCTGCCTCACACCCCTGAAAAATCATCGTAGCACGACAAGGGGAAGAATCACTAAATGGCAGCAAGAAAAAGATAATCAACAGGTTAAGAAAATGAACATAGAACAGCAACTCAGTCGCTCAGTCATGGCGGCAGTGAAAGCCTTGTACGGTCAGGAAATTCCCGAAAAGACCGCACAGGTGCAACAGACACGCAGTGAATTTGAAGGAAACCTCACATTGGTCGTGTTTCCTTTCCTGAAAATATCGAAGAAGAAGCCCGAAGACACGGCGCAGGAAATCGGCGACTGGCTCTTGGAACACGAGCCGGCGATTGAACGCTTCAACGTGGTGAAGGGATTCCTGAACATGACTATCGCCCGAAAAGCGTGGGTGGAACTGCTCAACAGCATCGACGACGATGCGACGTTCGGCTGCAAGAAGGCAACCGACGAGAGTCCGCTGGTCATGATAGAATATTCATCGCCCAACACCAATAAGCCTCTACACCTGGGACATGTGCGCAACAACCTGCTCGGATGGAGCTTGGCACAAATCATGGAAGCCAACGGCAATCAGGTGGTGAAAACGAATATCGTGAACGACCGTGGTATTCATATCTGCAAGTCGATGCTGGCATGGCAGAAATGGGGCAACGGCGAAACGCCCGAAACAAGCGGAAAGAAAGGCGACCACCTCATCGGCGACTACTATGTGGCGTTCGACAAACATTACCGCGAGGAAGTGGCTGCCCTGCAACAGCAACTCATCGCCGAGGGCGTGGATGCTGAAACAGCGGAGAAACGCGCCAAAGACGAGGCTCCACTGATGCAGGAAGCACGCCAGATGCTCATCCGCTGGGAACAGGAAGACCCGGAAGTGCGCGGACTGTGGAAGATGATGAACGACTGGGTGTATGCCGGATTCGATGAGACCTACCGCGAACTGGGTGTGGCATTCGACAAGATATATTACGAGTCGGAAACCTACCTCGAAGGAAAAAAGAAGGTAGAGGAAGGACTGGAAAAAGGACTCTTCTTCCGCAAAGACGACAACAGCGTGTGGGCTGACCTCACCAACGAAGGGCTCGACCAAAAACTGCTGCTACGCTCGGACGGTACCAGTGTCTATATGACACAGGACATCGGAACGGCAGAGATGCGCTACGAAGACTATCCCATCGACAAGATGATTTATGTCGTCGGCAACGAGCAGAACTATCACTTCCAGGTGCTCTCCATCCTGCTCGACCGACTGGGATTCAAATGGGGAAAAGACCTCGTGCATTTCTCCTACGGCATGGTGGAACTGCCGAACGGTAAGATGAAATCCAGAGAGGGAACTGTGGTCGATGCCGATGAACTCATCGCTGGAATGATTGCCGACGCACGTCAGACGAGCGACGAACTGGGAAAATTCGACGACATGACTGAAGAGGAGAAACAACATATTGCACGCATCGTCGGCATGGGAGCCCTGAAATACTTCATCCTCAAGGTGGATGCGCGCAAGAACATGCTCTTCAATCCAGAGGAATCCATTGACTTCAATGGCAACACCGGACCCTTCATCCAATATACCCATGCCCGTATCCGAAGCATTCTGCGGAAGGCAGAGGCAGAAGGAACAGCCATCGGAAGACTGGAAATAAAAGACCTGACACTCAGCGAGAAAGAGATATCACTCATTCAGAAACTGAACGATTTCCCCAACGTCATCCTCCAGGCAGGAAAGGACTACAGCCCCAGCGGCATCGCCAACTACTGCTATGAACTGACCAAGGAGTTCAACCAGTTCTACCACGACCACAGCATCCTCGGAGCAGAAAGCGAAGAAGCCAAACAGTTCCGTCTCGTGCTGGCACGCAACGTGGCGAAAATCATCAAGACGGGCATGGCACTGCTCGGCATCGAAGTGCCCGAACGAATGTAAAAAAAGACGACTCCCTTGTCGAAAGGGAAGCGTGTTGAATAGTTAATGATAAGAAAAGAGAGCTTTGGATATTGAGAATTTAAATCCACCTGACTGGCAGAACGACACCGTACTGCCGCTCAACCCTGCCGTCAAAGCAGACGCGTGGGCGGTAGATGCTGCCTGTTCGGGCAACCCCGGACCGATGGAATATCAGTGCATCGACCTGACGACAGGAGCGCAAGTGTTTCATTTCGGACCGATTCACGGAACAAACAATATCGGCGAATTCCTTGCTATCGTCCACGCATTGGCGCTCATGGAACAGCAGCACATCAGGAAAACCATCTACAGCGACAGCTTCACTGCCATCACTTGGATACGAAAAAGACAATGTAAGACCAAACTGGAGCACAACGAAAAAACGGCAAAGCTCTATGAGGTCATCCGACGGGCAGAGAACTGGCTGCGTACCCACTCCGTACACGTGCCCCTCATCCAGTGGGACACGAAGGCGTGGGGAGAGATTCCCGCCGACTTTGGGCGGAAGTAAGTTGTTGCGCTGAATCAACTGATTGGACTGATTGGCCCCATGAGTCTTATTAGACCCATTCATCCAATCAGCCCAATAAAATTCCTAAGAAAGTGCTTTATTCTCCAAAATGGATGGCATCCATGAATCGCCGGATGACTTCCGGCTTACCCGTGTGTTTCCCTTTGTCTTCCGACAGCTTGCAGGTATCGTTGTAAAAGCGCCACGACTCCGTAATCTTGGCAGCCACCAGCTTGATGACGATGTTCATCGGCTTGATGCCTTCGAAGTCGTTGGTGAAGTGCGTACCGATACCGAATGACGGCTGACAAAGGTCTTTCGCATATTGCTGAATCTCTATGGCCCGGTCGGTGTCCAGCGCATTGCTGAAAATAACTTGCTTCGAGCGAGAGTCGATGCCCAATGACTTGTATTTCGCCACAATCTTCTGCAACTGCTCATAGTTGTCGCCACTGTCCACGCGCAGTCCTTTGAACAGATTGGCGAAGTCTTCGGAGAAGTTCATGCTGAAGATGTCCCACCCGAAACTGTCATACAGATAGGTTCCGAGCGCTCCCCTAAACGTGTTGCGCCAGGCGTTCATCGCTATGTTGTTCGCCATCTGCGGACCATACATGCCGCCGATAGCACAGACAAACTCATGTGCCATCGTACCCACGGGCAGCAAATCGTGCTTCATGGCAAGATAGACATTGCTCGTGCCGACGAACCGTCCTTCCCACTGACGACTGTTTTGGCAGTCCTTCATCGCCCGCACCACCGTGTCTTCAGCCTCGAACGATGCCCTGCGGCGCGTGCCGAAATCACTGTACACACAGCCCGCTTCCAACAGCCGCTCTGCTTTCGCATACGACTTCTTGTAATAAACGTCATAATCGAGCTTGTCCGTCTGCCCGGTCATGATATAATAAAGTTCGGAAATGATGGCAAGCACCTTCACTTCAAGGAGAATCGTATCACTCCAATTCCCCTCAAACTCAATGTGCAGATAGCCCTCGTCGTCCTGCCATGCCTTCACCCAGTGGTGCGAGAAGCGGAAACCGCGCAGGTAACGGTAGAACCATTCGGGAATGTAATAGCACTTGCGGCGCATAAAATCCACCTCTTCGTCGGTAATGACCACTCCCTCGAGCGCCTCAACCTGACGGTTCAACTCGTCGGCGAACCCCTCAGGATAGACCGTATGGTTGCGGTCAACAAACTCATATTTCACTTGGGCGCGCGGAAAATTGTCAATCACGGCGCAACACATCGACATCTTGTAAAGATCGTCGTCCGTAAAGTGGGTGATAATCTGTCTCATTGTTTCTTCTATTTTATATAGTTTTTGGTCAGCATATCATAATAGAGTGCTTCCAGCTCGGGCAGGGAAAGCCGCTCAACGGCATGTTCCACCGTCCGAATCAATTCTTCGCGCCGATATTCATCATCGGACATCATCGTTACTCTCTCTTCCATTGCTCTGTTTTTGCAGGTTGACAGTACATGTGGCAAAGATAATGGAAAAAATCGATTAAACAAAATGATTTTGTTTTCTTTTCGCCTAACCGATTTTTTCACTATCTTTGCAGACATGAACAACTACCATTTAGAGGATTTTGAAATTATGGCGCCCGTCGGCTCGCGCGAAAGCCTTGCAGCTGCGATTCAAGCCGGTGCGGACTCCGTTTATTTTGGCATCGGGCAACTCAATATGCGCTCACATTCTGCCAATCATTTCACGATAGACGACCTTCGAGAGATTGCTGCCACCTGTTCGGAGCATGGCATCAAGACCTATCTCACCGTGAACACGATTATCTATCAGGACGACCTCGAGACAATGCGGGAGATTGTGGATGCGGCACGGGAGGCTGGCATCACCGCCGTCATCGCCTCGGATGTGGCAGTCATGAACTACTGCAACCAGATTGGCGAGGAGGTTCACTTGTCCACGCAACTGAACATATCGAACGTCGAAGCGCTGAAATTCTATGCGCAGTTTGCCGACGTGGTGGTGCTGGCACGCGAGCTCAACATCGGGCAGGTGACCGCCATCCATCAGGAAATTGAGCGGCAGGACATCCGAGGACCGCGCGGTGAGCTGATTCGCATCGAGATGTTCTGCCACGGAGCACTCTGCATGGCTATCAGCGGGAAATGCTATCTCAGCCTCGACAACACGGCGAGGAGTGCCAACCGCGGCGAGTGCATGCAACTGTGCCGGCGTTCCTATGTCGTGACCGACGCTGAAACGGGCACCCAACTGGAGGTGGACAACAAATACATCATGAGTCCGAAAGACCTGAAAACCATCCGTTTTATCGACCGCATGATGGCGGCTGGCGTGCGGGTGTTCAAGATAGAGGGACGTGCACGCGGACCGGAGTATGTCTATACGGTGGTGAAAGCCTATAAAGAAGCTATTGCCGCCGTGGTGGCTGACCATAACAACGGCACGGACACGCAATTTACGGAAGAGCGCAAGAACCAGTGGGACGAGGAGTTGGCACGGGTGTTCAACCGCGGCTTCTGGGACGGATATTACCAAGGACAGACACTCGGCGAATGGAACAGCAACTACGGCTCGAACGCCACGGAGAAAAAGGTGCTCGTGGGAAAGGTCATCAAGTATTTCTCGCGCCTCAACGTGGCTGAAGTGGCAGTGCAAGCAAGCGAAATCAGCCTGGGCGACAAGCTGCTCATCACCGGTCCGACGACGGGTGTGATGTACTTGGAACTGAACGAGATGCGCTACGAACTCCAACCTGTCGAGAGAGCGGAAAAAGGATGGCGCGTCTCGATTCCAGTGACGGGGAAGGTGCGCCCCAACGACAAACTCTTCAAACTCGAAAGCATCAAAAAAGAATCATAAAAACAACAACGCTATATGACAATCAACGAACTGCAAGACGAGGTCATCGAGGAATTTTCAAGCTTCGACGACTGGATGGATAAATATCAGCTGCTCATCGACTTGGGCAACGAACAGGAACCGCTCGACGAGCAATACAAGACGGAGAGCAACCTCATCGAGGGCTGCCAGAGCCGCGTGTGGCTGCAGGCAGACTATCGGGACGGGCTCATTGAGTTTCAGGCAGAGAGCGACGCACTGATTGTGAAAGGCATCATCGCACTGCTCATTCGTGTGCTGAACCGCCACACACCACAGGAAATACTCGACGCGGAACTCTATTTCATCGACCGCATCGGACTCCACGAGCACCTCTCTCCCACCCGTTCGAACGGACTGCTCGCCATGATTAAACGAATCAAGGCGTATGCCGTAGCATTTCAAGCAAAGGAACAGGCATGAGAAAACTGCGCACGATAGAGATGCACCGCCTGTCGGTGGAGGAATTTCGGGAAGCGGAGAAGATGCCGCTTGTCGTGGTGCTCGACGATGTGCGCTCGCTATACAACGTAGGCTCGGTGTTCCGCACGTGCGATGCCTTCCGCGTAGAGGCGGTCTATCTCTGCGGCATCACAGCCACGCCCCCTCATCCGGAGATTCACAAGACGGCGCTCGGAGGCGAAGAGAGTGTGACGTGGCGCTATTTCAAGACGGCAGACGAGGCAGTGGAAGAACTGCACCGGGAGGGTTGCCTGGTCTATGCGGTGGAACAGGCTGAGGGTTCTACGAGTCTGGACAGGTTGGACTTTCACCGCATGTATGAGAACGAAGACGGCGCAAGGCGCAAGGTTGCCGTCATTTTCGGCAACGAGGTGAAGGGAGTTCATCAGAGCGTAGTCGATGCGTCGGACGGCTGCATCGAGATTCCGCAGTTCGGCACGAAACATTCGATGAACGTGGCGGTGACGGCAGGAATGGTCATCTGGGAGTTTGCAAAATATTTTTATCACCATTTAAAATAAGGAAATCATGAAAAAGGTCCTATTTGTGTTGGTTCTACTGCTTTCCGCACATACTGCGATGCATGCACAGAGCAATCAGCGCACAGAGCGAAATGCGTCTGACGAGAAAATTTTCGACGTAGTAGAGCAGCCGCCTTCATTCCCCGGCGGACAAGCAGCCCTGATGTCTTATCTCTACAAGAATGTGAAATACCCGGAAGAAGCATTGAAAGATAATGTTCAGGGACGCGTTATAGTAGGTTTCATCGTGGAAAAAGACGGCTCTGTCAGCAATGCCAAAATCATTCGCGGTGTTGATTCCGCACTTGACAAAGAAGCAATCCGCATCGTGATGTCGATGCCGAAATGGACGCCGGGCAGACAAAACGGGAGAAATGTGCGTACCAAGTATAATGTTCCTGTCAATTTCAAATTATAAGCTTAAAGAAGATGAAACGACTCATTTTTGTTTCTACCTTTCTCCTCTTGCTGCTGACGGCGGCTGAGGCACAGACACGGGTGGTTGCCCATCGCGGCTATTGGACGGTGGACGGCTGTGTGGAGAACACACTTGCTTCGTTGCAGAACGCTGCCGATGCGAAGGTGTGGGGCTCGGAATTTGATGTGTGGATTACTGCCGACGGCAAGGCTGTGGTCCATCATGACGCTACGGTGGACGGACTGCGTATCGAGACAGCCCGCTATAAAGATGTCAAGAAGAAACGATTGAAGAACGGCAAGCGACTGCCTACGCTGGAAGAGTATCTGAAACTGGGACGACGGCTGAAAGACTTGCGGCTGGTGCTCGAGCTCAAGCCCCACAAGGAGCGTGCGAACGAGGACCGCTGCGTGGCGGAAGTGTTGCGACTGGTCGGGAAATATGGCGTTGCCAAACAGACCGAGTATATTTCTTTCTCGATGCACATTTGCGAAGAGCTGGTTCGTCGGGTGCCCGGCGTGGAGGTGGCTTACCTTGGCGGCAACGTATCGCCGGAGGAAGCGAAGAAACGCGGTCTGACGGGCATCGACTATTCGCAGAATGTTTTTGCGAAGCACCCTGAATGGATTGCCGAAGCCAAGCGCTTAGGACTGGTCGTGAACGTATGGACGGTGGACCAGCCGGAAGCCATGCAACATTTCGTCGATGAGGGCGTGGACATTATCACGACCAACTACCCCATTGAGGCGATGAAGATTGCAAACGGACAATAACGGACGCGGACTTTCATTCAGAAGCCGGATTTTTCTTTACAGTTTGAAGAAACGGAAACGAAAGAAACCGCTTGCATAAACATACCGAAAAGGTAGTATAAATATGCAGTTGAACTTTCGCATTTCAAAAGTGGCACTTTTGCACTCCAAAAGTGCCACTTTCATCGTCTAAAAGTTCCCCTTTTGGAGCCTAAAAGTGCCACTTTTGGAAAGCCATTCCTAACGCATTGAGAAACAACAGTTTACGGAGCGGACACCCAATGCCCACCCTGTGTATAAATATACAAAGGCTGTTGACCGCCCAAATAAAAAAAATCCACAACTCTCAGAGAAAAGAGCTGTGGATTTTTTCATTATATACCCATCGGTCTTTCAGCAATCTGATGACCGGTTGGGGGTGAATGCGATGAGCATTCTTTATTTCACATATTCAGCAAAATCCGTGAGACGCATGTCGCCCTTGCGTGCGAGTGTGTCGTGGAATGCGAATGCTGCCGGCAGGTTGTGCTTGGTGTGTCCGCCCTTTGCTATCTTCAGGTAATCCCAGAGCAGCTGCTTATAATCGGGATGCACACAATTCTCGATAATCAGTTCGGCACGCTGCATCGGGCTCTTCGCGCGAAGGTCGGCAACGCCCTGCTCTGTCACGATGATGTTCACGTCATGCTCAGAGTGGTCCTGATGCGAAACGAAAGGCACGATGCTCGAGATGAGTCCGTCTTTCGCCGTCGATGCGCAGGTGAAGATTGAGATGAATGCGTTGCGCTCGAAGTCGCCTGAGCCACCGATTC
>Ga0256404_1011228_pt1 | contig 12083 bp, 8 predicted proteins | sample RumenRJG_01DNA_FD_185990 | JGI IMG/M metagenome (GOLD analysis project Ga0256404, IMG submission 185990) | Bovine rumen microbial communities from Lethbridge, Alberta, Canada - RJG_01 | ecosystem: Host-associated > Mammals > Digestive system > Stomach > Rumen | place: Canada: Alberta | collected... | reverse complement strand
AAATCGTCAAATCTTAAAGGTCGTAGGGCATTCTCAAACTCTTTCTCACTTGAGTTAAGGTTTTGTTCTCTTATATCGAAATCTTCTGTCATGTAATCTATTTTTGAGCAAAAAGGGTTATAGCTCGCTGAACGATAGTGTTGTTCTCGTTCATTATTTGGAAATACTCACTCATATCCCACAAATCGCGGGCTACAAGGGCTTTCATCTGCAACTTAAGTGACTTTATCGTCTTAACCAATTCTTCGTCGTTCTTAGGCTTTATTTTGTCCTTAGCAGCCTGGTTAAGAACATCATCAACCATCTCTTTTGGTACTTCATAGCCTACAAGGAACTTCTGAAAATCGGGATATTGTTCTTTCAGCTGCTTGCGATGTTCGTCAACATACTTAAGGTTGGTGTTGATGATATAGCTGCGAGCTGCTATCTGACGATAAAATGGCGTATAAATTGTTGTATCAAGTGGTACGAAATAATCGGGCATAATTCCACCGCCACCATATACGGCGCGATGCTTACGCAGAGTGTAGTATTTCAGGGAATCGGCAAAATGGATACTGTCGGCACTATAGAACTCACCATGCCTGTAACGCTTCTCAAGATCGAGAGCATAGTCAAGCTGATTGCCCTTAGTATAAGGCTTCTGGATGCAACGACCAGAAGGTGTGTAATAATGAGCTATGGTGATACGAAGCATACTACCGTCGTCAAACTCTATAGGACGCTGCACAAGCCCCTTACCAAAGCTACGACGCCCAACAACAAGTCCTCTATCCTGATCCTGAAGGGCTCCGGTAACAATCTCAGAAGCAGAGGCGCTGAACTCGTTGATAAGAACAACAACCTTTCCATCGAGCAAACGCCCATTTCCCTCAGCCTTAAACTCCTGGCGTTCGGCAGCACGTCCCTTGGTATATACTATAAGATCGTTTTTCTGCAAGAACTCATTAGCAATCTGCACAGCAGCAACAAGATAACCGCCACCATTTTCCTGAAGGTCGATAACAAGGTCTTTCATACCTTGCTTCTTAAGTTTTTCTACGCCCTCCATAAACTCATCGTATGTGGTCATACCAAATGACCCTATACGGATGTAGCCCACCTGAGGGCGAATCATATATACAGCATCTATTGTCTTTACAGGAATTTTATCGCGGGTGACCTTAAATGTAAGCACATCCTTTATTCCACGACGAACAACACCAAGAATGACTTTGGTACCCTTAGGTCCACGCAAGCGACGCATAATCTCTTCCTTAGACATCTTTACACCAGCGATAGCTGTGTCGTTTACGCTTATTATACGGTCGCCGGCAATTATGCCTACCTTCTCAGAAGGTCCGTTGAGCACAGGCTGTATGACAAGCAATGTGTCGGCCTGCATATTAAACTGTATTCCTATGCCGTCAAATGAACCATTTAGAGGTTCGTTCATAGCCTTTGTTTCCTTGGCTGTAGAGTAAGCAGAATGAGGATCAAGCTTCTCTATCATGCCCCGAATACCATCTTCCACAAGTTTGTTTTCATCAACCGAATCAACATACAAGCCCTTTATGGCACTCTCAGCTATAAAAAGCTTACGCATGAGATTGTCGCGAGACTGTGCAAAGGCTGAGCCGCACACAGCAAACATTAATGATATTACAAATAATCTCTTCATTTTCATGTTGTGGAAGAAAGCTATTAAGTTAATCTATTGGGTCAGTATCCTCAGGAAGATCCTCTTCTATGACAAGATTGTCGATAATGAAGTTCTGACGTTCCATGGTGTTCTTACCCATGTAATACTCCAGAAGTTGCTGAACCTGATCGTTCTTGTGCATAGTTACCTGTTCAAGACGCATATCTGGTCCGATGAAATGGACAAATTCTTCAGGGGATATCTCACCAAGTCCCTTGAATCGGGTAATCTCTGGGTCTGGTCCCAAATCTTTAATTGCAGCAAGACGTTCTTCTTCGCTATAGCAATAACGGGTGATGAAATCGTTCTTTTTATCCTTTTCTCCAAGCAGAGCATCGGCATCGGCAATAACCTGTTTGTTCTTTATCTTCGTGCGACGATTGCGCACACGGAACAATGGGGTTTGAAGAACATACACATGACCTTTCTTGATGAGCTCGGGGAAGAACTGCAGGAAGAATGTTATTGTAAGCAAACGAATGTGCATACCATCTACATCGGCATCGGTAGCCACAATAACCTTGTTGTAGCGCAGATTATCCAAGCCCTCTTCAATATCGAGTGCAGCCTGAAGAAGATTAAACTCTTCGTTTTCGTAGCACACCTTCTTGGTAAGTCCGAAGCAGTTGAGAGGCTTTCCACGCAAAGAGAACACCGCCTGTGTGTTTACATCACGGCTCTTTGTGATAGAACCACTTGCAGAGTCACCCTCGGTGATGAAGATTGATGATTCTTCCTTACGATCGTTCTTAACATCACAGAAGTGGATACGACAGTCGCGGAGCTTTCGATTGTGAAGGTTGGCTTTCTTGGCACGTTCACGAGCAAGCTTTGTTACACCAGCCATTGCCTTGCGCTCACGCTCGCTCTCCTTAACCTTGTTTTCGATAACCTCAGCCACATCGGTGTGCATGTGCAAATAGTTATCTACATTCTGTTTGATGAAATCGCCAACATACTTGTTGATGCTATCGCCATCGGGAGCCATCTGGGTACTTCCCAGTTTAATCTTTGTCTGAGACTCAAAGACAGGCTCTTCTACATTAAGAGCTATGGCAGCAACAAGGCCATTACGGATGTCACCATATTCGTATTTACCAAAATATTCCTTTATTGTTTTGGCTATATGCTCCTTGAAAGCACTCTGATGAGTACCTCCCTGAGTGGTGTGCTGGCCATTCACGAAGCTATGATACTCTTCACCATACTGATTGGTGTGAGTGAATGCAATCTCAATATCCTCGTCCTTAAGATGGATTATAGGATAAAGACCTGTTGATGTCATGTTATCGGTCAACAAATCCTCAAGACCATTACGGCTCTTGATGCGCTGACCGTTATACATGATTGTGAGGCCCGAATTAAGGTAGGTGTAGTTGCGAAGCATAGTTTCTACGATGTCATCGTGGAAACTATAGTTTTTGAACAGAGTGTTATCAGGCTCAAAGAAGATGAATGTACCATTCTCATCTGTTGATTCAGATGTATGATCGCTAAGAAGATTACCCTTTTCAAATTCCAGTTCACGAACCTTTCCTTCACGATAAGAACGCACGGTGAAATGGGCACTAAGGGCATTAACAGCCTTCACACCCACACCATTAAGTCCAACACTCTTCTTGAATGCCTTACTGTCGTATTTACCTCCCGTATTAAGAACGCTTACTGCCTCAACAAGCTTTCCCTGTGGAATACCACGACCATAGTCGCGCACGCTAACACGCAAGTTTTCGTCAATATCAACCTCTATGCGGTCACCAGCCTTCATCTTGAACTCGTCGATAGAGTTGTCGATAACCTCCTTCAAGAGGACATAGATACCATCTTCAGGAAGATTACCATCACCTAAACGACCGATATACATACCTGGACGGGTACGTACATGTTCCATATCACTCAAGTGACGAATATTATCATCAGTATATTCGACTGGCTGCTGTGGGATATTTTCTAACTCACTCATATTTCAATGGGGTATTATAGGATTAGAGGTTGATTTTTATTTATGGAGATTACTTTATTTCTTTCTTGAAACAACGGCGACGCTTATGCTGAACGGTTTCAAAAGCCTGCCACTGGTTCTGCACATTATCGTTGGTTTCCATCTCAACCTGTGATTCTCCCCATTCAAAGCCAAACTTCTGGAAAAGAGGGATAAGATGTGCAAAAAGAAGAGCAACAGCTCCCTTGCTACGATATTCAGGAAGTACACCAACCATCTCAAGATCAACGATATTTGTCTTGTGACACTTCAGCGAGCGTAGGATATGCCACCAGCCGAAAGGAAAGAGACGACCACGGTGTGTTTTCTGCATAGCCTTTGACAACGAAGGAAGTGTGATACCAACGGCAACAATCTTTTTGTTGTTATTCCAGTCTTCTACAACTGGAATAAGGCGCAAATCGCCATAAGGCAGATACTGGTTGATGTATTGCATTATCTGCTTGTCTGAAAGCTCAGAAAAGCCATAAATATCCTTGAATGCCTCGTTGATAACCTTAAACACTTCTATGCCCTTGCCTTCCTTGTAAACCTCGTGCTTGGTCATCACATGAACATGCAGATTATATCGTTTCTCAACCATCTGAGCAATCTTCTTATGCTTCTCTGGCATCTTCTCTGGAACGATAATCTTATACTCCACATAATCATTATCCTTTACCCAGCCACCAAGTTTCTCCATGTGCTGTGGATAATAAGGATAGTTATAGATTGTTGCAAAGGTACCCAATTGGTCATAACCATCTGTTAGCATTCCTTCTGGATCGAAATCAGTAAAGCCAAGAGGACCAACAACCTCTGTCATGCCCTTGCTCTTGCCATATTCAGTAACAGCATCGAGCAAAGCCTTGGAAACCTCAATATCATCAATAAAATCTATCCAGCCAAAACGACAGGTTTTACGCTCCCAACGCTTATTGGCTTTGTGGTTGATAATAGCAGCTACACGTCCTACCAGCTTTCCGTCCTTGTAAGCAAGATAATACTCTGCTTCACAAAAATCGAAAGCAGCATTCTTATCGCGACTCAATGTTGCCATATCATCGCTGAACAAAGTGGGGACATCGTAAGCGTTGCCTTCATACAAATCGTAATGAAAGTCAACGAAAGTTTTCAAATCCTTTTTGGATTCTACTTTCCTTATTTCTACTGACATAATACGTTAAGATCTAAACTTTCAGACTTGCAAAAATAGCTAAAATCAAGCAGATAGCCAAATTTAACCAATTTTTTTGCAGATTATTAATGTGTGACTGCGTTCACCAACAGTAGTAGCAAAGATATAAGTATCGCCTCCATCTTTCAACTTTAAACGCTTTCTAAGTTCGGCAACAGACAAGGGGAAGTTCCTTACAGCTATATTTGCCTGAGAAATATCAGCCAACACCTTGCGCAATTCCTTCTTATTCATCGATGAAACGGCATAAATTTTGAACTTTCTGCCTGGAAAATCAGCGATTTCATCGTTACTAACAAATAAATGGGAATTTCTTGATAATGCCTTTACCGAGAAACAACTCGTTAACAGCGAGAAACATCCTGCCTTCATGATAGAGGCATTAGGTTCATAAAGGAAACATTCTGAGCCGTCAGCCAATATATCTGCATCTGATATAGATGGCACACAGTCAGCCTCTTCGCCATAGGAATATTCAAAAGACTCGTCATCATTAACGCAGACAACGCGTATAGCTTCATTTTTATCTCTACTAAGCACCAGCAACAGTTCCTTACATTCATTGCCCACAGAAACAATATAGGCTTTAGAAACAGACAAAGCCTTGATTGCAGCATGAAGATCAAGCATAGGTGACAGTTTAACCATCACCACAGAAGCCTTGTCAAGCAGTTCTGACTGCAATTCCACCACATTTGGGGTACAATCCTCTATTCCATAAACCTTTGCCCCATGAACATCACGGCGTGCTGGGTCAAGATAAATAACTATGTTTTCTTCGATAGTCTGCTGACCATTTTCTTCGTTCTCGCCTTCGAGATGCGTTTGACTTTCGTCGAGGCATCTCTTGTCTCGGCAAAGAGAAAAATTACTTTTTTCTTCGTTCTCGCCTTCGAGATGCGTTCGAGATGCGTTCGAGATGAGAGGCAAAGAATGAAGATACTCTACCCCATCAGCATTCACCACCTCAGCATGCTGTAAACCCAACAGTTCAAAGTTATGCTTCGCAATATCGCATAGATGACTCTGCTGTTCCACATATACAGCCTTACTGAAACCCTTAGCCATATAAGAGAAATCAACACCAAAGCCACCAGTGAGATCTATGAGTGTGCCTGACGAATGCAAAATACCGCTTTTATATTTCGCTGTGCGCTCGCTTGAGCATTGTTCCATAGAAATATGCGGAGGAAAGATAATTCCATCCTTAGAAGCCCATTCTGGCAGTTTTGTGCGTGCTCTTTGCCAACCTTCTATCTGGTCGAGAGCAAACGGCATGTCTATATCTGGATATTTAACTGCCTGCAGAGCTAAGGAGCTCACATCGTCAAGCCGATGTTTCTTTATAAATTCTTCTATTGTACTCAATTTGCAATTACACATTACACATTACAAATTATACTTCGTTTCTGTCTTTATTCAGAAGGCGAAGCACATAGTTGAAAGCTTCCATACCCACCAGCACCAAAGCGGTAGATATAATAGCAAGCAAATACATACCAGCACCACAAGTCAAACCAATGGCAGCTGTCACCCACACACCTGCGGCTGTGGTGAGGCCACGCACAGCATTCTTCTGAAAGATTATCGTTCCTGCACCAATAAAACCGATACCAGTAACCACCTGAGCAGCTATACGCGATACGTCAAGGCGCATATTCTCGTTTGTGAGCACCCCCTCAAAGCCATAGGCCGAGATAATCATAAACAAAGCCGAACCAAGCGCCACAAGAAAATGAGTGCGCAAACCAGCAGCCTTCTCACGGTATTCACGTTCAAGGCCTATAAAACCGCCCAATAGAGCAGCAACGAAAATGCGAAGAATAAATTCTAATGTCATAATTCTATTTTACGGTATAAAGAACTGTTGGATACAAAGATAATCATTGACCCGCAATCATCAAAGAAATATGCTCTATTTTCTCAGTTTCAACCTAATATCAGTATCTATATACAACAAAAAGAGGAAAGCCCAAATGGACTTTCCTCTTTAAATTATCATTATCTATTGCTTTTCGTTGAAAGCAAAAGTAATTAATCAGCAAGCTTTGCCTTAAGATACTCGCGGTTAAGACGAGCGATGTTAGCGATAGACTCGTTCTTAGGACAAACAGCCTCACAAGCGCGAGTGTTTGTACAGTTACCGAAACCTAACTCTTCCATCTTAGCAATCATGTTCTTAGCACGCTTAGCAGCCTCTGGACGACCCTGTGGGAGGAGTGCCAGCTGGCTAACCTTAGAAGAAAGGAACAGCATAGCTGAACCGTTCTTACAAGCAGCTACACAAGCACCACAACCGATACATGTAGCGCAGTCCATAGCCTCATCAGCATTCTCCTTAGGGATAAGGATAGCGTTAGCATCCTGAGCCTGACCTGTACGGATAGTATTGTAACCACCAGCAGCGATAATCTTATCGAATGCAGAACGGTCAACCATACAGTCCTTGATTACAGGGAAAGCAGCTGAACGCCAAGGCTCAACGGTGATAACGTCACCATCGTTGAAACGGCGCATGTAGAGCTGACAGGTGGTAGCACCACGCTCTGTCTTTCCATGAGGAGTACCGTTGATATACAAAGAACACATACCGCAGATACCCTCGCGGCAGTCGTGATCGAATACAAATGGCTCTTCGCCTGCCTCGATAAGCTCCTCGTTGAGGATATCGAGCATCTCGAGGAATGAAGTATCGTCTGGGATATCCTTCATCTCGTGTGTGTCAAAATGTCCCTGGTCTTTAGGACCGTTCTGACGCCAATATTTGATTGTGAAACTAATATTTCTTGCCATAATTAATTCTTATAGTTACGTGTTTGTACCTTAATTGCCTCATACTCAAGAGGTTCCTTGATGAGCTCAGGAGCCTTGGTGTCGTCACCCTGATATTCCCAGCAACCTACATAGAAGTAGTTCTCGTCATCACGTGCAGCCTCGCCCTCTGGAGTCTGGTGCTCCTCACGGAAGTGACCACCACAACTCTCATTACGAGAAAGTGCATCGTAAGCAATAAGCTCACCCATGAGGATGAAGTCACGGAGGTGGATAGCCTTGTCAAGCTCAACATTCAAACCTTCCTTCTTACCAGGAACAAAGAGGTTAGTATTGAACTCATCACGAAGGTTCTTCAACAGACGGAGACCTTCCTCAAGACCTTCCTTAGTACGACCCATACCAACATGCTCCCACATGATGTGTCCAAGTTCCTTGTGGATAGAGTCAACAGAACGCTTACCCTTGATATTCATCAAGCGATCGATCTCTGCCTCAACACCCTTCTCTGCCTCGTCGAACTCAGGAGCAGTAGTAGGAACCTTAGCCCAGATAGACTGATCAGCAAGATAGTTCTGGATAGTATAAGGCAATACGAAGTAACCATCAGCAAGACCCTGCATCAAAGCAGATGCACCAAGACGGTTAGCACCGTGGTCAGAGAAGTTACACTCACCAATAGCGAAGAGACCTGTAATAGAAGTCATAAGTTCATAGTCAACCCAGATACCACCCATTGTGTAGTGGATAGCAGGGAAAATCATCATTGGCTTGTAATACTTAACGCCATTGATCTCGCTACCAAGTTCGCCTGGGAACACATCAGTAATCTCCTCATACATCTCGAAGAGGTTACCATAACGCTGCATGATCTCATCAAGACCCAAACGGTTGATAGACTCAGAGAAGTCAAGATATACAGCAAGACCTGTATTATTAACACCGAAGCCCTTATCACAACGCTCCTTAGCTGCACGTGAAGCAACATCACGTGGAACCAAGTTACCGAATGCAGGATAACGACGCTCCAAGTAGTAGTCACGGTCTTCCTCAACAATCTCCCAAGGCTGCTTTGTACCTGCCTGAAGAGCTTTAGCATCCTCCAGCTTCTTTGGTACCCAGATACGACCATCGTTACGCAAAGACTCAGACATCAGAGTCAGCTTAGACTGGTTGTCACCGTGTACAGGGATACATGTTGGGTGAATCTGTACGTAGCAAGGGTTAGCGAAGTAAGCGCCCTTACGGAATGCCTGAACAGCAGCTGTACAGTTACAACCCATAGCATTTGTAGAAAGGAAGTATGTGTTACCATAACCACCAGTAGCGATAACTACAGCATTAGCTGAGAAACGCTCCAGCTTACCTGTTACAAGGTTCTTAGCGATGATACCACGAGCACGACCGTCAACGATAACTACATCCTCCATCTCATAACGAGTATAGAGCTTCACCTTACCAGCATTAACCTGACACATCAATGAAGAGTAAGCACCGAGGAGCAACTGCTGACCAGTCTGACCCTTTGCATAGAATGTACGGCTCACCTGAGCACCACCGAATGAACGGTTAGCAAGCATACCACCATATTCACGTGCGAAAGGAACACCCTGAGCAACACACTGGTCGATGATATTGTTTGAAACCTCAGCCAAACGATAAACATTAGCCTCACGAGCACGGTAGTCACCACCCTTTACTGTATCATAGAACAAACGATAAACAGAGTCACCGTCATTCTGATAGTTCTTTGCAGCGTTGATACCACCCTGTGCAGCGATAGAGTGTGCACGACGTGGAGAGTCCTGAATACAGAAGTTCAGAACATTGAAACCCATCTCACCAAGAGAAGCTGCAGCACTTGCACCAGCAAGACCTGTACCTACTACGATAACATCGAGCTTCAGTTTGTTCTTTGGATTCACCAAACGCTGGTGAGCTTTATAGTTAGTCCATTTCTCGGCCACTGGGCCTTCTGGAATTTTTGAATCTATTTGTTTTGTCATAATAGTATTTAATTATGAATTACGATTAAAATCCTGATAAGGGTTTATGCCATACTTGGAGCAAAACCAAACCAGAATGAAATAACGAGGAGTGCGAATACAGCCATCAGGATAGTAACATAAACGCATCCGATAAGCTGCCAGCGCTGAAGCCATGTCTTACCACTCCAACCCATTGTCTGCATAGCACTCCAGAAGCCATGAGTAAGGTGGAACCAGATAGCTACGAACCAAACAAGATAGAGCACAGAGAATACAGGATTCTTGAATGTGTCAACGATCCAAGCGAAGCCATCTGCAGGAGCGTGAGCAAGCCCTTCCATACCAACCAACTCTGCAAACATCATGTTGTACCAGAAGTTGAAAAGGTGAAGAAGCAGACCGATAGCGATGATGAGACCAAGAACAAGCATGTTCTTAGAAGCCCAGCTCACCTTGTCGTAACTTGCTGTTACCTCGTAACGGTTGTTACCACGTGCACGACGGTTCTGTGCAGTAAGAATAAAAGCATAAACGATGTGACATACTGCCAGGAAGGCCAAACCAGCTGTACCAACGAGGGCATACCAATTTGTACCCAAGAACTCACACACTGTGTTGTAAGCATCGCCTGAGAAGAATGCAGCAACGTTCATTGCGCAGTGGAAGGTAAGGAAAAGTATAAGGCATATGCCAGTTACTGACATTACCACTTTTCTACCAATAGGTGAATTGATTAACCACATAAATGATTGATTTTTAATTATTTAACTGTTAGACTTAAATTTCAATACTGTCAAATCTTTTTACAATAAAGCAGCACATAATGCACACATACCACCAAACAATACTTGATTATAGGTATTAATAAGGTGGTAAACACGTGCAAAAATACTATATTTTGGTGATAAATCAAAGTGTTTTAATGAAAAATCCATTTTTATTTCTTACTTTTGCGCAAAAATAGAAAACAAGGAAAAAGATGGTATTTCATTATGATGTTATCGTGATAGGCGGAGGACATGCCGGATGCGAGGCTGCCGCAGCAGCTGCAAACATGGGCGCAAAAACCTGTCTGATCACGATGGATATGAACAAGATTGGTCAGATGAGTTGTAATCCTGCCGTGGGTGGAATTGCAAAAGGACAGATTGTACGCGAAATCGACGCCTTAGGCGGACAGATGGGAAAAGTTACCGATGCAACAGCTATTCAGTTTAGAATGCTCAACATCGGCAAAGGTCCTGCCGTGTGGAGTCCTCGCGCACAATGTGATCGTGGAAAATTTATCTGGGAATGGAGAAAAGAACTTGATCAAACTCCTAATCTTGATATCTGGCAAGATCAAGCCGACGAGCTTCTTGTAGAAAACGGAGAAGCTGTAGGCGTGAGAACCATCTGGGGTGTTGATTTCTATGCAAAAGCAACAATTATTACTGCAGGAACATTCCTTAACGGACTTATGCACGTGGGAAGAAAAATGGTTGAAGGCGGACGTTGTGCTGAACCTGCCGTACATAATTTCACAGAAAGTATCACACGATGGGGCATCACTTCCGAGAGAATGAAAACAGGAACTCCTGTACGCATAGACAAGAGAAGCGTTCACTTTGAAGACATGGACGAACAGCCTGGCGACAACAGCTACCACCAGTTCTCTTATTTCGGCCCCCACCGCTTATTACCACAACTCCCTTGCTGGACAACATACACAACAAAGGAATGTCACGATATTCTGAAAAGCGGACTTGAAGACTCTCCTCTTTTCAACGGTCAGATACAATCAACAGGCCCACGCTATTGTCCATCAATAGAAACAAAACTCGTTACATTCCCAGACAAAGACCAACACCCTCTATTCCTTGAACCAGAAGGAACAGACACCAACGAAATGTACCTGAATGGTTTTTCTTCAAGTATGCCTATGAACATACAGCTTGAAGCACTCAAAAAGATTCCTGCCCTCAGAGACGTAAAAGTATATCGTCCAGGATACGCAATAGAATACGATTACTTCGACCCAACACAACTAAAGCACTCGCTGGAATCGAAAATTATCAAGGGATTATTCTTTGCAGGACAGGTAAACGGAACAACAGGATACGAAGAAGCCGGAGGACAAGGAACCGTTGCTGGTATAAATGCAGCAATTTATTGCGGTGGAGGCGAGCCTTTCGTCATGAACAGAGACGAAAGCTATATTGGTGTGCTCATCGATGACCTCGTAACAAAAGGAGTTGACGAACCATACCGTATGTTCACATCAAGAGCAGAATATCGCATTCTTCTCCGTCAAGACGACGCTGATGCCCGTCTAACAGAAAAGAGTTACCAACTTGGTTTGGCAAAACGTGACCGCTATGATTGGTGGCTGCAGAAAAAAGAAGGAATTGAGAAAATTATCGATTTCTGCGAACGCACTCCGATAAAAGCTGAAAAGATAAACTCTCAACTCGAAGCATTAGG
>Ga0256404_1011227_pt1 | contig 12084 bp, 13 predicted proteins | sample RumenRJG_01DNA_FD_185990 | JGI IMG/M metagenome (GOLD analysis project Ga0256404, IMG submission 185990) | Bovine rumen microbial communities from Lethbridge, Alberta, Canada - RJG_01 | ecosystem: Host-associated > Mammals > Digestive system > Stomach > Rumen | place: Canada: Alberta | collected... | reverse complement strand
CGGTGGGGCGCTCCCGCTCCGTGAAAAACGTAGCGGATACTAAGCTTTTTGCTGCGCGGAGCTTGCAAAAAGCAAGTACCGACGTTTTTCAAGGCCCACATCCACAGCAATGCACAAAAAGGCGTCCTCAAAATCAGGAAGGTCTGAACTGTAACCAGCCTGCAGCCGAAAATCTCCCGAGAACATGTTTTTAGTTGCATTCATTGGTTGAATGGTCTAAAATTATGCTAACTAAGTGTTCTTTTTTAAACACAAATACTGACAGGAAGCCGCGCATTTTTTTCTGTGTACAGCGCGGCGGATTCCTGACATACATCTACCCGGGCTCCGGCAGAGGAGGTATTTATGGAAGCAAATAAAGAGTTCAATGCAATCGGTGTGCTGACGAGCGGCGGCGACGCCCCCGGTATGAATGCCGCGATCCGTGCGGTCGTACGTGAGGCTCTGGCCAACAAGGTCAAAGTCAAGGGTATCATGCGCGGATACAAGGGACTTCTCAACGAGGAGATCTTTGAGATGAAGTCTGTCGATGTGGCAAACATCATCCAGCGCGGTGGCACGATCCTCGGAACGGCAAGATGCCTCGAGTTCAAGGAGCCGGAGGTTCAGGCAAAAGCTGCGGATATCTGCCGCAAGCACGGGATCGACGGTATTGTCGTTATTGGCGGTGACGGATCTTACCGCGGCGCACAGGCGCTGGCAAGACAGGGCATCAATACCATCGGCCTTCCCGGTACCATCGACCTGGATATCACCTGCACCGAGTACACCATCGGCTTTGACACCGCAGTCAATACGGCTATGGAAGCCATTGACAAGGTCAAGGACACTTCCTCCTCCCATGAGCGCTGCTCTATCATCGAGGTCATGGGCCGCCATGCCGGCTATATCGCCCTCTGGTGCGGTGTGGCCAACGGCGCCGAGGATATTCTGATCCCCGAAAAATATGATTATAATGAGCAGGCTCTCGTAGATCATATCATTGAGAACCGCCGCAGAGGCAAAAAACACCATCTGATCATCAACGCCGAAGGCATCGGCCACTCCACGTCGATGGCCAAGAGGATAGAAGCTGCCACCGGCATTGAGACCCGCGCGACCATCCTGGGCTACATGCAGCGCGGCGGCGCTCCCACCTGTAAGGACCGCTACTATGCTTCCATCATGGGCGCTTATGCGACAGATATCCTTCTGCAGGGCAAGACCAACCGCGTCGTATGCTACCGCGACGGCAAGTTTGTCGATCTCGACATTGAAGAGGCACTGGCCATGACCAAGGCATTCCCGGAGTACGAATACAGGATCAGCCAGAATCTTTGATGACCATGAATCGTCACACTGTATTACGAATTAAGAGGGCGGGCTCTGCGCGTCCTCTTTATTTTTTTCACTAGATGAACGAAAGGAACGGAATGCCCGACATCATTACTTCCCCCGCAAATCCGCGGATCCGGAAACTGGTTGAACTGCAGAAAAAAGCAAAACTCCGCAGGGAGACAGGCCTGTTCATAATAGAGGGATCCAGACTCTGCACGGATACGCCCGGGCAGTATATCAGGGAAGTCTATGTGACTGAAAACCGGATTCGGAACGCATCAGAGAGAGAACAGAGGCTTCTGCGGGAACATCCTCTGACCATCGTCTCTGAAGAGGTTATGTCAAAGGCGGCGGATACATCGACTCCGCAGGGGATCCTGTGTGTGGCCGGCATGCCTGTCTACAGCCGTGAAGCACTGCTCGGCCGGAGACAAGTCAGGGATACAGAGACAGACCTGCCGGAGGAAAAAGGGGATGCGCCTGACCGGAAAAAAGAACCTCTTCTGCTCGTCCTGGAAGATATTCAGGATCCCGGCAATCTGGGGACGATCTTCAGGACTGCCGAGGCGGCCGGTGCAACCGGAATCCTGATGAGCCGCGGCACGGTGGATCTGTTTCATCCCAAAGTTGTCCGGGCGACTATGAGCGCCATTTTTCGTATGCCCTTCTATGTAAGCGGCGACCTGTGCGCAGAACTGCAGATTCTGCGGCAGAGCGGGATCCGCAGTTATGCTGCCCATCTTGGCGGCAAAAGAGCATACGATGCACTGCCGCTGACCGGCGGCTGTGCTTTTCTGATCGGCAACGAGGGAAACGGACTCTCTGAAGCCCTGACCGCGCAGGCGGACGAAAAAATCATTATTCCCATGGAGGGTGGGGCGGAATCCCTCAATGCCGCCATGGCAGCGGGAATCCTCCTGTTTGAAGCCGCCAGACAGAGACGTATGCAGCGGGTATAGAAGCTGGTGCGGGAGCGTCCCACCGACATAGTGATGCACAAAAGGCGCACTATTTTCAGCAGCATCTGGATAGTGACAGGATGCAAACATTCACAATAGTTTAATGAATTATTCATTGAGACGTCTGAAAACCTGTGCTACTATTTATAAGTCGTTCGCGGAAGTGTACGTTTATGGATGGAGGTAGAATATGAATGCTGTGTATACATGGCTGCTGCTGACAGCTGCGCTTCTTGTGATCGAGGCACTTACTGCCGGACTGACGACAATCTGGTTTGCCGGCGGTTCGATCGTTGCACTGATCCTCACATTTCTCGGTGCGCCGGTATGGCTGCAGACAGGCGCTTTTGCCGCTGTATCACTCATACTGCTGCTTGTCACCAGGCCGCTTGCCCTGAAATATATGAATAAGGGTAAGGGAGCGACCAGCCTGGACCGTATGATCGGCAGGGAAGTGCTTGTAACAGAACAGATTGACAATCTGCGCGGAACCGGTGAAGTTCAGGTAGACGGCCAGTACTGGATGGCCAGATCTGCCGACAGTGACCTGACCATTGAAAAAGGGGAAACTGCAAGGGTCCGTTCGATCCAGGGAGTCAAGCTGATCGTAGATAAGAAAACCGCGTAAACAGAAAGCCGGAAAATGTAAGTAAGAGCATTGTCTCAAGGAGGGAAACAGAATGGTTCCTACATTTATTCTTTTTGTATTATTGATCTTTATTCTTCTGATCATTGTCACATCCTGTGTCAAGATCGTTCCTCAGGAACATGCATATATTCTGGAGAGACTGGGCACATATATGGATACCTGGCCGGCAGGTCTGCACTTCAAGGTGCCCTTTATCGACCGTGTAGCCCGCAGGGTCAACCTCAAGGAGCAGGTCGTTGACTTCCCGCCGCAGCCCGTGATCACAAAGGATAACGTCACAATGCAGATCGATTCGATCGTCTTCTTCCGCATCACGGACGCAAAACTCTATACCTACGGTGTGGAGAGCCCGATCATGGCGATTGAAAACCTGACTGCAACGACTCTTCGAAATATCATCGGTGATATGGAACTGGACGAGACTCTGACTTCCCGTGAGATCATCAACACCAGGATGCGTTCCTCTCTGGATGTCGCGACCGATCCCTGGGGTATCAAAGTCACCCGTGTTGAGCTTAAAAACATCACACCGCCTACAGCGATCCGCGAAGCAATGGAAAAACAGATGAAGGCAGAACGTGAGAGACGTGAATCCATTCTGAAGGCGGAAGGTGAGAAGAAGTCCGCAGTCCTCGTCGCTGAGGGCCGCAAGGAATCCATGATCCTGCAGGCAGAAGCAGATAAACAGGCGACCATTCTTGCCGCGGAAGCGCAGAAGGAACGTATGCTCAAAGAGGCAGAAGGCCGCGCGGAAGCGATCCGCAAAGTGCAGGAGGCAAATGCGGACGGTATCCGCATGATCCGCGAGGCGGGAGCTGATGAAGCTGTTCTGACCATCAAGAGTCTGGAGGCATTTGCCCAGGCTGCAGACGGCAAAGCGACCAAGATCATCATCCCTTCCGAAATCCAGGGCATTGCCGGTCTTGCCGCTTCCCTCAAGGGAATCGTCGATAATTCCCCTGCCGCGGACAAGACCGCTCCCGCAGCACCCGTGAATGCACCTGCCCAGAGCGCTCCCGGGCGCGGAAATCTGTCAGTCGGAGAGCCTACAACACTTGCCTGATGACCGACACCTGCATAATGATTGATAATGAAAACGCCCTTAGATCATTGGAAAGGACGCAGACTATGATAGACCTTAAAAACAGAGACTTCCTGAAACTTCTTGACTATACCCCCGAAGAGATTCTCGGCCTGGTCGACCTCGCCGCCGACCTCAAGGAGAAAAAGAAACAGGGGATCGCACACCGTTACTGCGAGGGAAAAAACATCGCCCTGATCTTTGAAAAGACCAGCACCCGCACCCGCTGCGCTTTTGAGGTCGCCGCACACGACCTTGGCATGTCCGCCACATATCTGGATCCCAGCGGATCCCAGATCGGTAAGAAGGAAAGTATTGCGGATACAGCGCGTGTTCTGGCAGGCATGTTTGACGGAATCGAGTACCGCGGATACGGACAGGAGATCGTGGAAGATCTGGCAAAATATGCAAAGGTCCCTGTGTGGAACGGCCTGACCAATGAATTCCATCCCACCCAGATGCTGGCGGACCTTCTGACTATCCGTGAGCATTTCGGGAAGATCCGGGGGATCAGGCTGAGTTTCTTCGGCGACTGCCGCTACAACATGGCCAATTCCTGGATGGTCGCGGGCGCCAAGTGCGGCATGCACATCACCCTGTGCGCCAATCCCGCATATTTCCCGGATGAGGACCTGGTCAGACAGTGCAGAGAGATCGCTGCGCAGACCGGAGGCAGCATCACGCTCGAACCGGATGCCGAAGCCGGAGCAAAGGATGCAGATGTCCTCTACACCGATGTCTGGGTATCCATGGGCGAACCCATGGAAGCATGGGCGGAGCGTATCGAGCAGATGAAGCCTTATCAGGTGACAGAAAAGCTGATGAAGCTTGCCGCAGAGAATGCCATTTTCATGCACTGCCTTCCCGCCTTCCATGACCTCGGGACGTCAATCGGACGTGAGATCCATGAGAAGTTTGGCATGAGTGAGCTGGAAGTGACAGACGCTGTCTTTGAAGGACCTCAGTCGAGAGTCTTCGAGGAGGCGGAAAACCGCATGCACACCATTAAGGCTGTGCTGGCAGCAACTCTTGCCTGAGAACAGGCAGTACAGGACGGTATCAGTACAGAACGGCATCCAGTACAGGACGGTATCTATTGAACAGAAAACAGGAAATACTGCGTCGGCTGAGCGAGAGAGACGGGTTTGTCTCCGGCCAGGAGCTGTGTGAGATGCTCGGCGTCTCCCGCACAGCCGTGTGGAAAAATATCAACAAACTGAAAGAAGAAGGATATCCTATCGAGGCGGTGACCAATAAAGGCTACCGCCTTCTTTCCGTAGAGGAAGCGGATATTCTGGACCGGGAACAGATCTCCGCGCGGCTCACGACACAGTGGGCAGGAAGGCCTCTTATTTACAAAGAGGAGACGGGATCTACAAACGACGACATTTTCGTTCTTGCCGCGGAAGGATATCCCCACGGAACCCTTGTCGTCGCCTCCCGCCAGAGCGCCGGCAAAGGCCGGCGCGGCAGGACATGGCTTTCCCCGAAAGACGGCAATGTCTACATGAGTATCCTGCTCAAACCGGACCTGCCGCCTGAAGTGACCCCCATGCTCACTGTTGTTATGGCCCTGTCGGTCTATCAGGCCTCTCTGGATATTGCTGCCGCGATGCCGGAAGAGACCCGTGCCCGATGCCGGTTTGGTATCAAATGGCCCAATGACATTGTCGTGTCCGTGGATGGGGGCCCCTACAGAAAACTTTGCGGGATCCTGACGGAGATGCGCATGGAAGACAGAGAGATCAGCGCGATCACTATCGGGATCGGCCTCAACGTCAACCAGGCTGTGTTTGCGCCGGAGATTGCGGAGAACGCGACATCTTACAGCCTTGCCTTCGCCGGCAAGGTCAGCCGCGCAGCCATCACAGCACATACATGGAACCATTTTGAGGAGAATTACGGGATTTTTTCGCGGACCCGGGATTTTTCCGAACTGCATGATGCCTACGAGAAGGGACTGGTCAACAAAGGACGTGCCGTTCATGTACTCGACCCCCGTGCCCCTTTTACCGGTACAGCTGTCGGGATCGACATGAAGGGTGAACTTCTCGTGCAGCCCGATGACGGAAGTGCTGTCCGCACCATCTCCTCCGGCGAAGTTTCCGTCCGCGGCGTGAAAGGATACATATGACCATGGAATCAATGGACTTTAAGGAAAACAGCGAAGCGTCTGCAATAGAGAACAAGTACCGCATCGTGATCTGCGGCGCCAACGCCTACGACAAAAAATATTATTTCAACAAAAAATTTGACAGGCTTCCCGAGAACATCAAGGAGGAACTGCACATCATCTGTGTGCTTTTTACAGAGGAGTGCGGCGGTGTCTTCACCATTTCCTTTACTCCTTTCGGCCACGTGGAGTTTGATACACAACACGAGGAGGGCGACCTTCTATATGACGAGATCAGCGCCCGTCTCCTGATCAAAGAGATCCGCCGCAAAAAGAGTGAGATGATCGATGCCCTCTCCATCTATTTCCGCGTGACTTTCCTGCATCAGAATCCCGCGGATCTGATCGAAGGCTATGAGGAAGATTAAAACCGGCTGACTAAATGAGATCCCTATGCCTGCGCACTGAAGCGCTCCGGCATCGTCTGAAGTGTTCCGGCATCGTCGGAAGTGCCTTGGTATCCTTTGAAGAGCTTCGGTATCGTCTGAAGTGCTCCGGCATCGTCTGAAAGTATGCAGAAGGCGCGCAAGACTCGCAGGCGAGCCTTGAATTCGAGTAAAAACAAAAGGAACAGGATAAAGCTGATTCATGAAAGAAAACAGAAATACGCCTTTTCAGATCGGAGAGGTAACGATTCCGGGAAGGGTGATCTTTGCCCCTATGGCCGGTGTATCCGACCTTCCATTCCGCCTGCTGTGCAGAGAGCAGGGTGCCTCGCTTGTGTGCATGGAAATGATCAGCGCCAAAGCGATCACCTATCGAAATGTCCGCACTGCGGAACTCATGGAGACCAGTCCTGCAGAAGCGCCGGTGTCGCTCCAGCTTTTTGGCTGTGAGCCGGACATCATGGCCCGGGCATGTTCGATGATCGAGGACAGGCCGTTTGATATCCTTGACATCAACATGGGATGCCCCGTTCACAAGGTCGTTTCCAACGGGGAGGGCTCTGCCCTGATGAAAAACCCCGATCTTATCGAGAAGCTTGTCGCGGCAGCGGTTTCCGCAACCAGCCGACCGGTCACGGTCAAGATCCGCCGCGGCTTTGAGGAGGGGAGCGAAAACGCTGTGGAATGCGCCCTGGCTGCCCAGCAGGGAGGCGCTTCCGCCGTCGCTGTCCACGGAAGGACCCGGGCGCAGATGTACTCCGGAAAAGCCGACTGGACCTGCATAGCGCGCGTAAAAGAAGCACTCACCATCCCGGTGATCGGAAACGGCGATATCGTGGACGGACCCTCCGCCCTTCGGATGATGGAAGAGACCGGCTGTGACGCAGTTATGATCGCGCGTGCCGCCAGAGGAAATCCCTGGATCTTCCGCGAAGTCGGTGCATATCTGACCGACCGCACTACACCTGAGCGCCCGGCCCGCCGCGCCGTGATCCAGATGCTGATGCGTCATGCCCGCATGCTCTGTGAATGCAAGGGAGAGAAGATCGGGATCCGTGAAATGCGTTCCCATGCGGCCAAATACCTGGCGGGATTTCCCTCTGCTGCCCGTGTCCGCAACATGGTCGTCAAGGTCAATACCCTCGAAGAACTCGAGGCACTGATGAAAAAAGAATATCCCTATGCCTGATTCCTGTTACAGCCTGCTGAAAACAGTGCGCCTTTTGTGCATCACTATTTCGGTGGGGCGCTCCCGCTCCGTGAAAAACGTAGCGGATACTAAGCTTTTTGCTGCGCGGAGCTTGCAAAAAGCAAGTACCGACGTTTTTCAAGGCCCACCTCCACAGCAATGCACAAAAAGGCGTCCTCAAAATCAGGAAGGGCTGTAACTGATACCTATGCCTATGCCTGACGGCAGTTCTGCTGACGGCAGTTCTTTTTATCTTCGATTGACACAGGTGCCCGAAAACGTATATAATATTGTGCCGCTGGCTGTTGCCCTTACGGGCAGCCCGCATCCGGCCTGCAAGACCTGTGAGCGGGTCTTGAATACCGTGGCAGGCCGGCCTCTGAAAACGATCAATAATCCGTAACATGAATCCATATAAACAGGAAAGCGGGGTAGGCGAAAATGGAAGAGAAGAAAAACATTCTGACTTACGAAGGCCTCAAGAAATATGAGGATGAACTGCATGAACTGAAGGTTGTGCGCCGCAAGGAAGTCGCGCAGAAGATCAAAGAGGCGAGAGAGCAGGGTGACCTGTCCGAGAATGCTGAGTACGATGCAGCAAAAGACGAGCAGCGCGACATCGAAGCCCGCATTGAAGAACTTGAGAAAATCCTTAAGAACGTTGAAGTCATCGCGGATGAGGATGTCACTGCCGATACCATTAACATCGGCTGCACTGTCGTGATCAAGGACCTGGAAGATGATTCCACCGAGGAGTACAGCATTGTCGGTTCTACAGAGGCCAACAGCCTTATGGGCAAGATCTCCAATGAGTCCCCTGTCGGCAAGGCTCTGATCGGATCCGCTGTCGGTGATGTCGTCACAGTCGCTACTCCTGACGGAGAGTTCCAGTACGAGGTCCTCGAGATCCGCAAGACCAGCCAGGGCTGATCCCGTCCGCAGGCTGACAGTATTTATCAGACGGACAATATTCAACATAAAGGAGCAATATAAATGGGAGAAAAGAATCAGCAGAAGAATCAGCAGAAGACACAGGATGTCTCGCAGCTGCAGAAGGTCCGCCGTGACAAGCTGGCAGAACTGCAGGCTGCAGGAAACGATCCATTTGTGATCGTCAAATATGACCAGACCCACCACAGCGAACAGATCCGTGACAATTTCGAGGAACTCGAGGGCAAGGATGTCTCCATTGCAGGCCGTATGATGTTCAAGCGCGTCATGGGCAAGGCCTCTTTCTGCAATATCCAGGACAGAGACGGCCGCATCCAGGTCTACGTCGCACGTGACGAGATCGGTGAGGATCCCTACAAGGGCTTCAAGAAGATGGATATCGGCGATATCATCGGTGTCAAGGGCTTTGTCTTCAAGACCAAGACCGGTGAGATCTCTGTCCATGCTAAAGAGCTGACCCTGCTGTCCAAGTCTCTGACTCCCCTGCCGGAGAAGTTCCACGGCCTGCAGGACACCGATATGCGCTATCGCCAGCGCTACGTCGACCTGATCATGAGCGACACTTCCCGCGACGTCTTCATCAAGCGCTCGAAGATTATTGCCGGCATCCGCCGCTTCCTTGCAGAGCGTGACTTCATGGAGGTCGAGACACCCATGCTGGTCTCCAATGCCGGCGGCGCGGCAGCCCGCCCCTTCGAGACCCATTTCAACGCCCTGGACGAGGATTTCAAGCTCCGTATTTCCCTGGAGCTCTACCTCAAGCGCCTGATCATCGGCGGCCTCGAGCGCGTCTATGAGATTGGTCGTGTCTTCCGCAACGAAGGCCTTGACACCCGTCATAACCCCGAGTTCACCCTCATGGAGCTCTATCAGGCCTACACCGACTACCACGGCATGATGGATCTGACCGAGGACATGTACCGCTTCCTGGCACAGGAAGTCTGCGGTTCCACCACCATCACTTACAACGGCACCGAGATCGACCTGGGCAAACCCTTCCGCCGCCTGACCATGGTCGACGCCATCAAGGAAGAGACCGGCATCGATTTTGACCAGGTCACTACTGATGAAGAGGCCAAGAAGCTGGCCGACGAGCGCCACATCGAGTATGAGGACCGCCACAAGAAGGGCGACATCGTCAATCTCTTCTTCGATGAGTTCTGCGAGGACAAGATGATTCAGCCCACCTTCATCATGGATCATCCCATCGAGATCAGCCCGCTGACCAAGAAAAAGCCCGATGACCCGACCAAGGTCGAGCGCTTCGAGCTTTACATCAACGGCTGGGAGATGTGCAATGCCTACTCTGAGCTCAACGATCCCATCGACCAGCGCGAGCGCTTCGCCGCTCAGGACGCTCTGTCCGAGCAGGGTGATGAAGAAGCCCAGCACACCGATGAAGATTTCCTCTATGCTATGGAAATCGGCATGCCTCCCACCGGCGGCATCGGCTATGGTATTGACCGCCTGACCATGCTCCTGACCGACAGCGCGGCTATCAGAGATGTACTGCTCTTCCCGACGATGAAGACTATGAAGGATTGACCGCATAACTACGCGGTTTGCAGCGGTTTTTTGTGTATCAGGTACAACAAAAGTACAACATTTTTTAGATGAATTGTTGTAGTTCGAAGTACTACTTTTAATTAAAAAGGACATTCCCAAAGAGAATATCTTTGGGAATGTCCTTTTTTTGATACGGGCAGGAACTATCAATCAGGCACCAAGGAGGTAAAAAATGAATAGTAGTACAGCGTCAGGTGCAGCAGGACACATGAAAAAGCACATGGGAATGACCTGCCGGAAAGGAGGCCGCCATGATTAAGCTTCAGGATCAGTTTTCCGTCTATCAGGTGAAAGCAGGCCGTGAGTACCGCCCATACCGATTACTTTCCAAGGATATCCATTGTCTCTTTGACAATGAAATCAGAGAAAGCGTCGTATGTTTTTTCTCCGGTCTCAGCACAAGCCAGAGAAGGTGAGCCGAAATAGCAGTCAGGCGCACCGCAGTCGATGAAATTGTCTGCTCCTTCCGCGACTTTTGCAAAGAGGAACTCGCCTGCATGGTTGACAGGAAGCGCGCGGACCTGCGCTTCGTCGATGAGCTCCGGATAGCGGTTCATAATAAAGGAAGTTTCAATCTCACCGGCATGCAGATCCCATTCGGGGTGCTCGCCTTTGCAGAGATGGTTGACCGCACCGCTGGTGATCATACTGAACCAGCCGGAATAAATAGCGTTGATGGCCGGATTTTTAGCCTTTGCCGCTTCAAAGCCCTTAACTACATACTCTTCATTGAGCGGATCGGCATGGCCGCTGACGACGATGATGTTGACGAAGCCCGCTCTGGCGAGACTCATGCAGATGTCCTCAAACATCATGGCGACAGTCTCAGGACGCAGAGATGTGTTCCCTGCGAAAACGTTGGTAACATCAGCCTCGCAATATGTCACAGGAGTGGCAATAATGGACTCGATCCCCTGTTCCTGCAGTTTCTTTGCCGCGCGCTCAGCCAGGTCAAGACCGCTGACGATGTCGCACCAAAGGGGAAGGTGAGGGCCGTGGACTTCGGTGGGTCCGAGGGGAATGAATGCAACATTGCAGCCGCGCTTCTGCAGCTCTTCGATCTGGGTACGGTGCATTTTATAAAGATAGTTAAGGCTCATGTTCTTTCTCCTATAATTTAGGTTGATCAGTGATCAGGTGGTTATTTTGTGCTTTGCGCAGAAAGAAGTGTCTGAGTCTTCTTTATACGCACCTTAGTGAAATCAATTCGTAAATCATTTTGTACCTGCCAATGCCGCAGCGACACGCATCATTATCGGCAGGCAGATGAATATAACAGGGATACCAATCAGTTCTACTCTTGGAAAGACAACCGGCCACTGCCGGATGAGCCCGTTCATAGCAAGGCACCAGGTGCAGTTGAAAAGAATTTCGATGAAGGCAAAAATAAAGACACGAACGATGTATTCCGCAGTCTTGTTTGTAATTCCCTTAGTCCATCCGATGCACCAGTCCATGACAGGGAAAAAGTAGTTAATGGCAACGGCTGCAGCAAAAGCGCCAACCCAGCCTATCATAACGCTCATAAACGTGACAGGTGCGCCCAGGATCTTCATTGCCGAAAAGTTCAACACACCGGACATGATCAGTCCCATACCGGTTTCCAGTATCCTTCCAAATTTCCTCTCGTCCATTTTTCACTCCTTTTGGATCATTGATATTGCTTTCTCTAAAAGCTCCGGAATGACAGTTCCTTAGTTTTTATGCCAGGATTTCTCGATCTCATACCCTTCTTCTTTGAGCATGTTGCGGAGATCCACGATGTGGGACTCATCGGAATCGCCGTAGATCGTGATGCTGTCCAGGATGCTGT
>Ga0256404_1011226_pt1 | contig 12085 bp, 18 predicted proteins | sample RumenRJG_01DNA_FD_185990 | JGI IMG/M metagenome (GOLD analysis project Ga0256404, IMG submission 185990) | Bovine rumen microbial communities from Lethbridge, Alberta, Canada - RJG_01 | ecosystem: Host-associated > Mammals > Digestive system > Stomach > Rumen | place: Canada: Alberta | collected... | reverse complement strand
AGAGTGCCCCGGGAGAAGAGGCTTTCGAGCGTCGACACAAGAAGGCTCTTCCCGAAGAGGCGCGGGCGGGCGATGAAGTTCCACCTGTAGTTTTCGATCATCCGGTAAATGATATCGGTTTTGTCGGCATAGACCATGCCGTTGGTCATGAGCGTTTCGAAGTCCTGCACTCCGATAGGAAGTTCCTTCATAGCCTGCTCCTTTCGACAGCACATGCAAAAGCATGCCGATATTTTTCATGATTATAGCTGGTTCACGGACAAAGACCTCAGAGATGCACAGGCGGCGGGGGCATTCATGAGCTGCAGCATGGGCGCGTGCGTCCCGATGCTGATCGTATGGAACTTATAGTTCTTTTCAGCCTGCGGAGAGGCAGGTGAAAATTTATGACTGCGACATGCTGCAGGCAGTGTATAGCTTCATTGCTGTCTGTTATGAAAATCAGATTTTTTACAGCCGGTGGCCGGGGAGTGTCACAAAAAATCTCATGTTCTGGCTGGCTGTCAGTCAGATATTCAAAAAATGTTAAACAGCTGTCAATCTGACATGCTGTACGATAAAAAATCTTGACAACTGATTTTTTTTTTACATTCCGACAGGGCATATAGTGCCCTAGATTATTTATGAATAGCATCGGCAGGACTGAAACAGAGGTGCTATTCAGAACAGAAACAGAATTGGAAAACGCTTATTCAAAGACGGAGCTGGCCGGCATTCCGGTCATGGACGCCTGCATTTGTCACTTAGGTCTGATGCTTTGGTCATGACTGACAGAGATGTGTTTAAGTTAGAGGGACTAATTATGTACGACGAAGAGGAACTTGGTGCCGCAATAGTGCAGATGGCGGCAGAGGGCAACCGGGCTGCCCAGCAGCTTGTCAGCTATACCATTTGGACAAAGGCGGAGCAGGGAGATCCAAAAGCCCTGGCTCTGTTGGTTGTCTCGCTGGTGAATGAGGCCAAGAACGGCAATACTGCGGCTCAGACAGTCCTTGGCAAAACTCTGATTGACATCGGGCATCCAGATGACGGGATCAAGTGGCTTCAGCTCGCAGCCAGATCAGGGGATTCCGTTGCTAGGCAATGGCTTAACGAGCTCCAGCCATCCTCCGGGACATCTTCCCGGAAATCATCTGGGGCATCATCCCAGAGTTCTGATGATTCTGACGGTTGCGGAACTATTTTCTTCATCGGATTTGTCATTTTTGTTCTGTGGTTGGTTTTTAAGAAGTAGCAAAACCCCTGCACTGGCTGACAGAGCGTTCAGAAAATATGGGGGTTGTCATTTTGGAATAGTGGCAGGCGGTTATGGACTATGCAGTCATAAAGCTCATGCAGAAGGCTGAACAGGGCGATACCCTGGCACAGACTGCCCTGGCAGAAGCGTATTTGAATGGCAGCGGCGTGGAGCACAACGAGGCTGAGGCGATCAGGTGGTGGCGCAGAGCAGCGGATCAGGGTTTTGCCGGTGCCCAGTCAGATCTTGGCTCGGCTTATGCCACAGGCCGCGACGTTAAGCAGAATGGCAGTGAGGCAGTCAGATGGTGGCGGATGGCAGCGGATCAGGGCGATGTTCTTGCGCAAAGAAACCTGGGAATGGCCTATTTCAATGGCGATATAGTCAGGCAGGATCTCAGTGAAGCGATGAAATGGTTCACTCTTGCTGCGGAGCAGGGAGACGCAGCTGCCCAAAGCCAACTCGGAACAGCATATTCAAGGGGAGACGGCGTCAGGCAGGATTACAGTGAGGCCGTGAGGTGGTACCGGAAAGCTGCCGAACAGGGGGTTGCCGAGGCACAGCACAACCTGGGAAACGCATTTTACAACGGCCGCGGAGTGCCTCTGGATTACGCAGAGGCGGTGAGATGGTATGAGCATGCTGCACTGCAGGGACTTATGCAGGCCCAGTGCAAGCTTGGCGACATTTATAACGAAGGCACTGCCGTAAGACAGGATTTTGCTGAGTCGCTGAAATGGTACCGGATGGCTGCTGAACAGGGAGACGCTGATTCTCAGGAAATCATTGGCAGTTACTATGTCGAAGGAAAGGGAACGTTATCGGATCCGTCAGAGGCCGCAAGGTGGTTCCGGAAGGCTGCCGAACAGGGAAAAATGGATGCCCAGTACAACCTTGGATGCCTGTATGCCCAGGGACGCGGTGTCATGCCAGATTTCAGTGAGGCGGCGAGGTGGTGGACCATGGCCGCCAAACAGGGGGATGCCAGCTCTCAGTTCAACCTTGGGCTTCTTTATGTGAACGGCAACGGAGTTCCACGGAACATCCGCCTGGCTGCACAGCTCTGGCAGAGTGCTGCAGCGCATGGACACGCAAAGGCTGCAAGCAATCTGAACATGCTCTTAGGCGGTATGCGATAGGTGTGCATTAAGAAATCCTGCCGGCAGATCAGAGCTCTAAGTTAGTTTGTGGTCAGGTGCTGGATTCGTCTTCATCAGAAGGAGAAGGACTATTTATGGATCTTATAAACAATCTCGTTATGTGGCAGAGGATGGCTGAGCGCGGCGATGCCGGAGCTCAGTACAACATGGGTGTTGCGTACTACACCGGTCAGGGCTTCATGCGCAATTACGCTGAGGCGGCGAAGTGGTTCAGGAAGTCTGCAGAGCAGGGGAACCGTGACGCGCAGTTCAACCTGGGGAACGCTTACTACAATGGTGAGGGTGTCATGCAGGATTACGCCGAGGCGCTTAAGTGGTATCGGAAGGCTGCGGCTCAGGGAGATGCCGGGGCGCAGTTCAACATCGGGAATGCCTACTCTCACGGACGCGGCGTGCCGCAGGATGATTCTGAGGCCGTAAGGTGGTACACGATGGCCGCTGAGCAGGGAGATGCTGACGCGCAGTTCAACCTCGGAAATGCCTATTATCACGGCCGCGGGGTGCGCCGGGATTACAGGCAGGCTGCATACTGGTGGCAGAGGGCAGCTGATCAGGGTGATTCAGGCGCCATGCATAACCTTCAGACGCTTTATTCCTCAGGAGTGCTCTGAGATTTTTATTTGGTTCTTCCAACACTGAAAAGGAATTGCAATTATGGACATATTGCTTGAATCAACGATTGAGCGTGCTCATCAGGGCATCCCTGAGGCACAGTGGGCTTTGGGAACAGGATACAGCAAGGGCGATGGCCTCCCGCAGAGCTACGCCGAGGCTGTCAAGTGGTGGCGTAAGGCTGCGGATCAGGGGTTTTCCTGGGCTCAGAACGATTTGGGTCTGGCATATATCAAGGGACTGGGAGTGCCGCAGGATTTCGGTGAGGCTGTTAAATGGTGGATCAAGGCAGCCCGTCAGGGGCTTGACGGTGCCCAGTACAACCTGGGATGCGCCTATTACATGGGGCATGGTGTCTTGCAGGATTTCAGCGAGGCTGCCTACTGGTTGCGGAAGGCTGCTGGACAGGGATTTGAGCCTGCTATGAGAATTCTGCAGATTATGCGCGAGAAGGGCTGTATCTGACTGACCGATGAGTATTCAGGTGAACTTGCAGGAGAAATGACTGCCAGTTATGGACATATTTGAATTGAAACTGAATGCCGAGCTGGGAGATGCGGAGGCACAGTTTAACCTGGGAGCTGCCTATCTGTACGGCAACTTCGTTCCGAAGAGTTCAAGTGAGGCTGTGAAGTGGTGGCGTATGTCAGCTGAGCAGGGATACTCCGCCGCTCAGTTCGGTATGGGGACAGCTTATTTTTATGGCATGGGCATCCAGCGTGACCTGAATGAGGCGGCAAGATGGTACCGCAAAGCCGCGGATCAGGGTTACCCTAATGCCCTCTATAACCTGGGTGTTCTCCAGATGATGGGGTATGACGGCCGGTGACCGTAAGTCTGCCAAATGTCATGCATTTTACGGGATTATGGCAGATTTGGCGGGCAGTACAGGTATGGAAACGGAAGGCGCTGCTGATAACGCTTGAGATTTCCGTGCTTTGGAACACTGTGAGAAGGCGGATTTGCGCATGCGCCCGACCATAGCCGCCATACCGGAATTCAGATGGCCGAAGGTGAGTGACCGGAAAGAGCCGGAAGAGATAGGGGTGCTTTCACCTTTAGGCACTCTGGTATTCAGCACGCGACGTGGTTCGGACTGGACTGTTTGGCCGGCACTCGCAGAGGAAGCGGAGCTGAGATGAGATGAAAAAAGTCTACATAACAGTAGTGAAGATAAACGGGGAGAAGCTGGCTGTGCCGGAGAAAGCAGCCCCACTGTTTGAGGTGGAGGACAGCCTGCCAATAGCCGATGTTGCAATGGTTTTTGCAGCTGATTCAGCTCACAGGGTGGGGGAAGGACTCCGCCCGCCGCACCGCCTGGCCGGCTGGCTGGAAGCAGGTGCGGAATCTGCTGCCGTTGCCATGGACGTCCGCCCGTATGCGGTCTCGATTTCAGTCAATGGAGAGCAGCCGGTTCATTTCACGGTAGAACCATAACGGCAGCCTTGATCATGATTCAGTTCAGTGAAGCTGACACTCTGGCAAATGAAGGATAGGGTTATGAATGCACAAGAAATAATCAGCCTGCGGCATAAGGCAGAGCAAGGAGACGCAGTGTCACAGCATACACTGGGCATGCTGCTGCTGATTGGCCAGGAAGTACCACAGAATTTCGATGAAGCCAGATTATGGTTCAGGAGGGCGGCAAATCAGGACTATTCTTTCTCCTACAACGCTTTGGCGTATATCTATGAAAAGGGCAAGGGCGTGCCCAGGAACTTTTCCATGGCACTTGAATATTACCTGAAGGCCGAGAATCTGGGATGCCCTATGGCTTTGGAAAATTACATTAACCTGCGCCGCTGGCTGCAGAGCGGCGATTACGACACTCCTGCTCCTACATTTATCTTCTGAGGCTCACCGCTGATGCCGGATTCAGCTCAGACTGACCATGATCATGAAACTGCATATGGCTCTGGGAAAGGCGCTGTTCCGGCATGGCAGACTTCTGAGACTCTGTTTTATGGAGTGGATTAAAGGCGTTTGGCAGCTGGTGCTGGCTTCAGTCAGGCATGTAACCGGCACAGAAGAATCACGGTTGCGTTTGGGTTGGTTGCAGACGCATTTTTTATAAATGGTTGGTCATGGACTTTGAAAGTCCGGCATGTGTGGGAAAACGGCAGTTATGAATGAAGGGGAAATCCTTATGCTGCGGCAGCAGGCAGAGCGGGGGAACGCTGAGGCCCAGTTTAAGCTGGGGCAGGCATACGATCAGGGTGATGGAATCGCAAAGAATGACAGCGAGGCTCTTAAGTGGTACAGAAAGGCCGTCAGTCAGGGGCTTCCCCAAGCTTTCGGTGCCCTTGGAGTAATGTACAGGTATGGTTCTGGAGTGCCGAAGAATAACGATCAGGCACTCAGGCTGTTCCGGCGCGGTACATCATATGGAGATGCCGTTTCCATGAATGAGATTGGTTTTATGTACCACAGCGGTGATGGTGTGAATCAGGATTACGCAGAAGCGGCAAAATTTTTCCGGATGGCTGCAGAGAAGGGATTGAGTTCGGCAGAGTATAACCTTGGCGTCATGTACCTTAGGGGACAGGGCGTAAAGCAGGATTTCCTGGAAGCCAGAAAATGGTTCATCAGGTCAGCAGATCAGAACTATGCATATGCCTGGAACGATCTGGCCTACATGTATGAAAAGGGGGTAGGCGTGCCGAGGGACTTTTCCATTGCCATGGATTATTACCAGAAGGCGTCGGACCTTGGGTGCCGCATGGCAGCAGGAAATTTGATGTTTTTGCGCATGGCGCTGAAAACCGGCCACTATGACACCTACTCGCCTCCTTTCCCTTACTGAGATGCGTGCGGCTAGGGGGGCGGCTGACTAAGCGCAGCAATACGGCGATGCCGGAGGCGGCTGCCCGGACGGCAGCGGCTGGCGCCATGCACATATATGAGCCGGATGTCCACATCTTCAAGGCGATTGGGAACCTTGCCCTGATTGTGTTCCTTTCCGGATACTTTTGTGAGCCTGACCGCTGATTATAGATGGTCTGCCGGCTCTGCGGGAGACGGATTTATGCTTTTTCAAAGGGAGAATTTCCTGTTATGTATGAAGATATTCTTGCTGCGGCTATTGTCCAAAAGGCATTGAACGGCGATGCCGGAGCCCAGACTCTTTTAGGCCAGGCGCTGGATCAGCACGGACAGTACCAGGATGCCGTGAAATGGCTGAGGAGTGCGGCAGATCAGGGATATGACGCAGCCCAGCTCTGTCTAGGCAACGAGTATTTCTGGGGACACGGTGTCGCGCAGGACTACACGCTGGCACAGTACTGGTGGCGGAAGGCCGCTGAGCAGGGGCTGGCAGAGGGGCAGGCCCTTTTGGGGGCGGCTTATTACAAAGGCTATGGCGTGGCAAAGAATCAGCAGGAGGCCGTTTCCTGGCTGGAGAAAGCCGCAGCCCAGGGGAACGATCGTGCCATCAGCCTTCTGGCCACTATAAAGAGCGGTACGGCAGGACCGCAAAGCGCTGGCGGTGCCGCAGGGCAGAATCAGACCATGTTCTGCGGCAGTTGCGGAGCCCAGATCCCGGCTGACAGCGAATTCTGCCCTAACTGCGGCGCAACCGTGAGAGGAGGAGCGGGCGGTGCCGGAGCAGGAGGGGGACAGAAATCCAAAGGATCTGGGTGCTCGGCCTTTGTCACTGCAGCCTTTGTGATGCTCGGTGTCCTTGGCATCCTGGCGGCAATTGCCCTTCCTGCGTACTCGAAGTACACGGCACGCGCAAAGTTTACCGAGGTCACCACCGCAGCAGGACCCATTAAGCAGCAGGTTGAACTCTGCTATATCGACCTCGGAACCCTTGAAGGCTGCTCTGACGACAGGAGCGGCAACGCCTGGAACCTTGAGCGGGCTGTTCAGGAAACACAGTCCAGGTATGTCGACAGCGTAGTCGTAAAAGATGGCGTTATCGGCATGATTTCAAGGAACATCAAGTTAGGCGGCCAAAATGGTTTTACGGAGATCTTTGTTCCCCGCAGCTGTTCTACTGGTTCTTTAGGGGATTCAGCGCTGTGCTGGTCAATTGCTCCTGATTCTACCTGTAAGCAGAAAGATCTCTGCTGATTAGCTTGGACTGTTGTGTATCTGAGGGGCATTAACATGGAAATTGCTGAGGGGCTCCGGAGAGACTGTCGCTTTGTTCTGCGCACGGTGGAGTTATCACTGATGATGCCTCAGACGTGCGGCACAGGCTGATTTTGCGGTCTGGTAAAACGTTAAATATGTGGAGGAACTATGTTTTGCAGAAAATGCGGGGCGCAGATTCCCGATGGATGCAGCTTTTGTAATAAATGCGGCACGCCTGCTGACGGCAGCGGAATGCCGGCAGCAGCTGACAGAATGTACAGTGACAGGCACTATGGCATATTCTCGCCTGCCGGCTGGTTCGATTTCTCAGGGCGCATGAGAAGACTCGAGTGGTGGGGCAGGAGCATACTCATGTACGTTCTGATTATCTGCGTGATGGCTGCAGCTTTCATGGCTATAGGAGCAGGCAGCAGGCCGAGTACCGGCAGTTCTGCCGCAGCCCCGGCAGGCAATGACCTCACAGCCGGAGCGGTTATAGGGATTATCGTCATCGTACTGGCAGCTATCGCGTTCATTGTCTCCAGCATTTCCCTCGATGTAAGGCGTCTGCACGATATGGAGCTCTCCGGCTGGTGGGTTCTTCTGTTAAGGATTGGCTCAGTCATTCCTTACGTGGGATTCATTGTGGCTATCGGCGGCCTGATCTGGCTGGGCTTTGTCCCTGGAACCAGGGGATCCAACCGGTTCGGCCAGGGCTGATATGCCGTGCGCGGACATCCGGGCAGACGGTGCCGGATGCGGGATTTCCTGCTGTCAGCGAAGCGTATGAAAGGGTACTTGGAGGTTTGCAATGTTCTGCAGAAAATGCGGTGCGGCACTGCCTGGCGGCAGCGCATTCTGCCCGAAATGCGGCACACCGGTGAGCGGCGTGCCAGAAGGCACTGGAGGAAACAGCAGCGGCCTGCAGACAGCTGGAGGGAAACGTTTCAGCCTGCTGTCAGTCCGCGGCTGGTTTTCAGTACAAGGACGAATGGCCCGGCAGGAGTTATGGATCAGGGTGCTGATCCTGCTGGGCATCGGATATATCCTGAACTATTTTGCGATGCAGCTGCCGGATGATACGGAGTCGTACAGCGGTGCCCAGACAGCTTTTATGTTTGCTGCTCTGGCTGTCTGCATAGTTCTTGCCGTATCGTGCTATTGCATCTATGTCAGAAGGCTCCATGACATCAATTCGTCCGGCTATGTAGTCATCCCGATAATCATTATTGACCTGTCGGTTCTTGTGGTGGATATCATAGTCACCGATGACAGCAGCTTCTTCGGCTTCGAAGACCTCGTCAATGTCATTGAGCTGGTTATTCTGGGATCGATCCGCGGGACAGAGGGGCAGAACCGATTCGGCCCGGACCCGAAAGCCAGACGCTCCGGCGGGACTGATGTCTGAGGTTTAGGATTGTGTTGTATTCATTGAACAGTGAGGAGTGATTATGGGAATCTTTACAATGATGATGGCTGAGCAGGGCAACCCGATAAGCCAGTGCGCCGTCGGCACTGACTACTACCTGGGGAACGGCGTAATGCAGGATTACGCTGAGGCGGTGAAGTGGTTCAGGAAAGCGGCAGATCAGGGGCTGGCTGAGGCCCAGTACAACCTTGGACTCTGCTATGAAGAAGGCCATGGCATCAGTCAGAATTACAGCGAGGCTGTCAGGTGGTACCGGAAAGCTGCGGATCAGGGGTTTGTCAGGGCTCAGTTCAATTTGGGCGGCTGTTATTTTTCCGGACGAGGTGTTCCCCAGAATTACACTGAGGCGTTCAAGTGGCACCTGAAAGCCGCTGAACAGGGAGATCCGGATGCACAGTTCAATGTAGGTTTGGCATATTTTCGTGGAAACGGCGTCAGGGAGGATGCTCAGGAGGCGATCAGGTGGTTCCGCAAGGCTGCCGAGCAGGGAGACGCCGAGGCACTGCGAAATCTGAATTTTCTCCGCGGTTTCGGCTATTAGCGAGTTATTGATGATGAGGACCGTCACCCTGTCAGATTAGGCATTGCCCTTTCGGGCAGGCGGTCGTACTTTGCGGCTCTGTTTGCAAATGACATGATTGCAGTTTAGACGGGGAAGTGTTTATGTATGATGACATTCTTGCTAAGGCTATTGTTCAGAAGGCATTGAATGGCGATGCCGGAGCCCAGACACTTTTAGGTCAGGCGCTGGATTTGCATGGTGAATACCAGGAGGCTGTCAAGTGGCTGCGGAGCGCTGCAGACCAGGGATATGACGCTGCTCAGACTACTTTGGGCAGTGAGTATTTCTGGGGACATGGCGTTGAGAAGGATTACAAAAAGGCTGTGTACTGGTGGCGGAAAGCAGCAGATCAGGGGCAGGGTGAGGCTCAGGCTCTGTTAGGTGCTGCGTATTACAAAGGCTATGGGGTGTCACCGGATGAAAATGAAGCAGTTGTATGGCTGGAGAAGGCTGCGCAGCAGGGTATTGAGCGTGCCATCAGCCTTCTTGCCAATATAAAGCAGCACGGCGGCACAGAACAGAAAAACTCCGGCAGCGGAGGCACTGCCTGGCTGATTGCGGCGGCCGTCATTTTCGGCATCTTCATTTTCCTGCATGCAGGCAGCAAGCCATCACCGCAGAAGTATAACCAGCCGCAATATCAGATGTCACAGAGCACATCAGGCAGCGCATCATCAGAGCAGAGAACTTGGACAGAGGGAAAATCAGATCCCGGGAACAATGCTGGTCCTATGCATCAAGTAACACAGAGTGGCAATTCGCAAAAGAATTACACAGCGTCGTCAGGCAATTCAGAGTACGAGCAGGGACAGAAGTACTATTACGGGCGCGGAGTCACCAAAGACTATTACGAGGCGGCTAAATGTTACCGGATGGCCGCTGAGCAGGGAAATGCCGCCGGACAGGGCAAGCTTGGCTGGATGTACCAGAACGGATACGGAGTCGGCAGGGATTATTATGAGGCCATCAGATGGTACCGGAGTGCCGCGGAGCAGGGAAATGCGCAGGCCCAGACCAGGCTTGGCTGGGCGTACCATCACGGACTGGGAGTAAGCACTGATTACTCAGAGGCGGTGAAATGGTACCGGAGAGCTGCGGAGCAGGGAAGCGCGCTAGGGCAGAACCAGCTTGGCTGGATGTACCAAAAAGGGTATGGAGTGGACATTGATTACTATGAGGCTGTGATGTGGTACCGTAAATCAGCGGAGCAGGGAAATATGTACGGTGAGAACAGCCTTGGCTATATGTACCAAAACGGACTTGGAGTCAGACAGGATTACAATGAGGCACTTAAATGGTACCGCAAATCTGCGAATCAGGGATACAGGCATGCGCGTGATAATATGAAGAAAGTGAAACGTCTGATGGCACGATAATCCGAGACTCCTCCTGTATGCGAAAGGTGATTATTAAAGTACAGGCGCGGCGAACTGTTGAGAAGCAAGTTGAGAGATTTCTTGTAATTTCCCTGGAAGAGCAAGCCAGAATTAGGATATCCGGATGATTATTCTTGCCGCATCATTCGGGATTGACTCCGATTCACAATTCATGACGGATCTTCAGCAGTCCTGTATCAGAGGAGACTGATAATGAAAAAAACAGTTTTGGCCGCTGTCGTGGCATTCATTCTGACCTTCCCGGAAATTGCCGCGGCCTTCTGCCCTCCGGGCCTGCCTCAGATTCTTGAAGGCGCTGATCACGGGGATCCCGATTCCGAGTATGTGCTTGGCTACATCTATATGACCGGTTGCTATGACAACCATGATCCGGCTGAGGCGGTGAGGTGGTGGCGGAAGGCCGCGGAGCAGGGCAATGTGCAGGCGCAGGTTGCCTTGGGAGGGGCTTACGGCAGCGGCGAAGGCACGTACAGGGATTACGCTGAGGCGGCAAGGTGGTTCCGGAGGGCCGCGGAGCAGGGCGATGCCCAGGCGCAGTTTGAGCTGGGTAAGGCTTACTACCTGGGCAACGGTGTAATTCAGGATTATGCCGAGGCGGCCGGGTGGTATCGCAAGTCTGCGGAACAGGGGTTTGCCCCGTCCCAGACTGCAATAGGCACCATGTACGTAATGGGACTGGGTGTTGAGAGGAACATCAGTACTGCGCGCCACTGGCTTCAGACTGCATGTACGAAAGGTGATCAGCATAGCTGTGATATGCTCAGGAAATTGTGATCATGGAGCATCCCTACGGCTCCGACATTGTGCCATGACGCTGGGCTGATTCTGACAAATACCAGCTTAGCCGCGATCAGAGCTGTCAGTGAGCATCAAGTTTTTTCGATGGTATCAGTGCTTAGTAATCCCCTGCCTTTCAGGCAGGGGGAGTTCAAGTATCAGATGTTTCGTTGATGCTGCCTGAGCGTATCGTTCCTGCTGAGAAGATACACGCAGTACTGGTTCATGACAACCGCATAGAGATCGAAAGTCCTGGATGTTTTCCTCCTCAGATAACTCCGGAGAATATCAGGGAAACGCATGGATCATTCCCGAACAACAAGGTTATAGCAACAGTCCTTTTCCTTACAACTTTTCTGGAGAACTGGTAGAGCCAAATCATGAAGTGATCTAGCTCACAAAAACTGTTATTTTTTACATACATATAAATTTTACAGCATAATTAGATTATCTATTATTTGTCAATCTACATTTTCCCGGCGGTCACTACACATGCAGTCAGACAAACAAACCGAAAATAATGCACAAGTATTCTTCCGCAATGTCATCGAAAAAATAAGTTTTATAGACAAACTTCGCTCTATAACTGGTGCGATCAGGAATAAATTTTCTGTGCATGACCCAAGGGAAGCAGAGAAAATCACCTATCCATGTGAGTACCTGTTCACAGCCATCATTCTCGCTGGAATGGCTGGCTACAAGACAAGGACGACATCTGGTATTTTTGGGACAGCAACTCTGAGCTCTTCAATGAGGTGTTCCCGGATCTGCAAGGCAGTATACCCAGCACCGCAACCATTACGCGCGCCCAGAGGCTGATTGAGGGCGAAGTAC
>Ga0256404_1011225_pt1 | contig 12086 bp, 9 predicted proteins | sample RumenRJG_01DNA_FD_185990 | JGI IMG/M metagenome (GOLD analysis project Ga0256404, IMG submission 185990) | Bovine rumen microbial communities from Lethbridge, Alberta, Canada - RJG_01 | ecosystem: Host-associated > Mammals > Digestive system > Stomach > Rumen | place: Canada: Alberta | collected... | reverse complement strand
CGGATGCTTCTCGTATGCTTTTACCAGCAGTTCTCTCGCTTCGTTGTGTAACATTGCCGTTCACCTCTACCTTTGTTATACCACTTTTGTCAAGGTGGCGGTGGTGACATTTCTGGGGATTGCTATAGTTGAACTCCTCATGCGTGAACTACACATCGGTGAAATAATGCCAGGAGAGACATTTGAGTCGTTTTGTAATCTCTTCAACGGGATTATATGTACAACAAACTGGGATACCTTATTAGAAGATTGCATGACCCTCATGCGCAAACCTTTTTCTACCGTGGTTACTGAAGACAGATTATCTGTTGATCCACAGCTAAATTGCAAAATCCTGAAACTCCATGGCGACTTCAACCACCCTAACAAAATGGTAATAACAGAAAACGACTATGATATGTATCTTAACCGTAATCCCCTATTCTCCACATATGTTTCCAACCTCTTCATATCAAACACGATGCTATTGATTGGATATAGCCTTGATGACAATGATTTCAGAAGTATTTGGAAGGTCATAAACAGTCGTCTCGGAACTATGGCACAACCTGCTTATGCGTTGCTTGTTAATCCTTCTCAAGAGCTGATTTATCGATTCCAGAGAAGAAACATCCGCGTGATTAATCTCCCTGGCACAGCGAAGAACTACAAGAAGATACTACGCGATCTATTCTTAGAATTGAATGAATACATAACCATTGAAAGGAACAAAACCGCCAAGAGTACCAACGAAAAAATCAACGAGCAAATGGCTATTCCCGCAGAAGACAATCGTCTCTGCTTTGTTTCCTGCCCAATGAATCGCATCGCCCAACTTTCTGATATCCTTTACCCCATTCTTCGTTCGATGGAAATAACGCCTGTACGCCCAGACAATATGGTCGGTCTTGGCGATAACATTCTGGATGTAACGAAGGCAATAATACAAAAATCCAGGTTTGCAATCGTAGACATCACTGACAACAACTCAAACTCATTCTTTGACTTGGCTCTCTTGGAATCGAAAAAGAATAAAGATGATACTCTCGTAATCGCTGATATGAACTCACCAACTCCCTCGTTCGCTGCAGAACACAAAATCGCTTTCTATTCTCTAGATCCTGCCGACGAATCTACGTTACACTCATTCACAAAGAATGTGCGTTCTTGGATATTGAAGAGAACCACATTGAATGATGAACAGGATATGGGTGATCTCCCCCCAAATACGTTTGAAAATGCTGAAGGGCTTTTCAAGAAAAAAGAATACTCTGCCTGCATTGTTTCAGCGTTTTCAGAGCTTGAATACCTCATGCGTAGTCGAAGAGAACGAAAAACTAAGGATTCCATTCCCTTCAGGTTTTCATCCGAGCTGATTCGTTTGATGGACTCTCCATCGACAAAAGCGTATATCAATTTGAGAAACCGAATCGTCCATGATGGTCATCGCGCAACAAAAAAAGAAGCACAAAACGTATTGGGCTTTATTTACGAAGCAAACAATCATGATCTATCTCGAAATGAGCATCTTGGTTAATCCTTTACGTTAGCGTTCGCAAGCGTGCTTTGTGTGTGGGAGAAGTCGTCCAAACTTCCGTCCAAAATGATCCCTGCCCGAAATTTACTTACCTATTATATACTTAACAGGATTTAGGTGGATTCAGGTTCTAGTGATCATTACGATTCGTGCAGGTTCAAGTCCTGTTTCCCGCACCAAAGCCCTGAAAACGCTGAGTTTTCAGGGCTTTTCTCATAGATTCAACAGGCACTGGACCGCATTTCTCCCCCATTTTCGATCTACCCCTGTGCATTAGATTATTTGCTAGACTGAAAGGGGCGAATCTAATGTCCAGAAGGAAGATCAAACAGGTAGACGCAATTCGTCAAAAGACGCTGGAAACAGTCATTGAAGAGTTCCTGCGCCACTGTCGTTTGAAGAACCTTTCCCCGCGAACGCTGGAATACTACGAAGAGGATTTGAGCTACTTCCAGCGGAGCGTGCCAGTGGAGAGCGTCCGCGAGGTCACGCGAGAGGTCATGGAGGACTTCATCGACCATGAGATGCAGAAGGGCAACAGGATCACAGCCATCAACACGAGGCTGAGAGGGTTGAGGGTCTTCTTCCGCTTCTGCGAGGAACGCGAGTACATGGGCGACATCTGCCTGAAGCTGCTGAAGGAAGACGAAACCATCAAGGAGCCTTACACAGACGCGGAACTTCAGCGCCTTCTAAAGCAGCCTGAGAGCGACAAGTGGACTGAATGGAGGAATTGGGCGGCGGTGAACACCTTTCTCGCCACTGGCATTCGCGCCAACACGTTGGTCAACATCCGCATTTGCGATGTGGACTTTGAGCATGAAATCATCATTCTGAAGAAGCTGAAGAACCGCAAGCAGCAGATCATACCGCTTTCAACATCTTTGAAGGCTGTGTTGGAACTGAACCTGCAACTCTGGGATTGGGAGAGCGAATACAACCTCTTCCCCACTTCCAGCAACAGCCAAATGACTGTTCACGCTCTGGAAACTGCTGTGCGGCATTTCAACATTGGACGAGGCGTGACGAAGACTTCCCTTCATCTGTTCAGGCATACGTTAACGTACAGGAGGAACAGAAGTATGAAAGGAATAGAGAAGCGATACACCTACAAATGCAGCATCTGTGGCAAGCCAATCATGGGGCTGGGGAATGATCCCCGCCCCATCAAAGAAAACAAAAATGACTGGTGCTGTGACGAATGCGATAAAGCCTATGTTCAGCCCACAAGAAGACTGTTTGACTGTCTGAACACCTATGACAGAAACAACAATGTGATTCTCAGGTTCGATAACTTCTACATGGGCGTCAGAAGGCGCTTTGACTGTTGGGAGTATTGGGTTTCTGATGACAACTGCGCGGATAATATTGATGAAGGCGTTTATGATAACTCCTTCGCTCCCCTGACACATGTTATCAAAGACCTGATGGACAAGCATCACATCTCACCTTCTGGGTTTGAACTGTTAGAACCCGATCCATATCTCATGTTTGAATACGTTTATAACTAAAGGAGCGCTTGGCCATGCCTGCGAAATATCCAAATCAAAAGCACATTACAGTATTTAAGGAACCATGCAGCAGCAAGAACATCTACGCCATGATCAACATTGAGGCCATGAAGAATGCGGCCCAGCAGCTGAAGTCCGCCGCGTTCAAGCTGTGGATGTACTTTGCGAAAAACCAGCAGCACTACGAACTGGATTTAAGTTCAAAAGTTGTAGAAAGTGAGTTTGGGATGAAGAAGGACATGTACGATAATGCAGTACATGAGCTGATAGACAAAGGTTTTTTGATCCTTCAGCAAGGAAAGACAATCTATCACTTTTATGAACTCCCATCTCCATTGCACATGCCAAAAGTGGGTAAAACACCTGCTGAAAAGCAGGAAAGCACCACAAGTAATAATACAATAAACGAAACAGATGGCGAGCCGAATACGCCCTTTCAGGGTGTTTCGTCCCTTCCAAGGAACCATACGAAGTATGCTTCAATGGACGCGGCGGGCACTAAAGTGCCCGCCCGCGATAAAGCTATCCCATCCATTAAAGCGGCTAACCTTTATTCGCAACAGTTGGAACACAATTTCTATGTCAAGTATCTGGGAGACAATGTTGTCCAGTTCCCCAGCGGGAAGCAGTTCAGAGTTATAGAAGATGATTGCTACGACAGTATAATTGTCAACTACCAATGGCAGCGTCTGGGTGATGTCCGCAAAGCTGAACTGGCAAAGGCCACAAATCCAGCATAAATCCATACTTCTCCCTTCTTTGCTTCATTCTCTTCATTTGTTCCCAACCTCTTGCGATTTCTCCATTGCTTTTGTTCAAGAAACGTGCTATAATTTAACATAATATGGAGGCGCAGGATGGCAGTCAGTTATAACAAGCTCTGGAAGCTATTGATAGACAAGAAGATGAGCGCGGCAGACCTTCGCAGGGCGGCGGTAATCGCTCCCAACACCATGACAAAACTGCGAAGGGATGAGGTTGTCGCCTTGCCCATCCTTGACAGAATCTGCGAAACGCTGGGCGCTGACTATGGCGATATTATTGAGCATGTAAAGGAAGAACAGATGGGTTGATCGCCTCCTACCTTCCCTTCATGCGGCAAAAGGGAGAATGACCATGCCTGCAAATAGAACGCAATGGAACGAGGCAACAAGGGTTCAGATGCCTGCTCTTGTTCATTTGACGCGCATAGGCTACACCTACTTTGGCAAAATTACAGAAGACAAAGCAGGTTCTGTTTATGATCCTGACACGAACATTCTGATTGATGTGTTCAAGCAACAGTTTGCGAGGCTGAATCCTGAAAAGGCAGGCGAAGCTGATGCCATGCTCCGCACGATTCGGCAGGAACTGGATAATGACGATATTGGCGAGAGCTTCTATAAGCGCTTGAAGGCTGTCTCGCCTGTCAAGTTGGTAGATTATGACCATCCAGAGTACAACACCTATCATTGCACTGCGGAATTCACCTGCAAGCGCGATGAGGACGAATTCAGACCTGACATCACGCTGTTTATCAATGGCATTCCCCTTGTCTTCATCGAAGTGAAAAAACCCAACAACGTGGGCGGCATGGTTGCTGAAGCAAATCGCATGAATCATCAGCGCTTCCCCAACAAAAAGTTTCGCCGCTTCATCAACATCACCCAACTGATGATCTTCTCCAACAATATGGAGTATGATGCCATGGGTGGGATTGTGCCCATTCAGGGCGCGTTCTATTGCACAGGATCGAAGACAAAAGCCGCGTTCAACTGTTTCAGGGAGGAAAACCCCTTGAATCAGGTGGTTGCCCCATTCAACCAGAACTATCCTTATCGTGATATCGACCCTCAAATTGAGAAGAGAATCCTGACTGATTTCAACAATCAGATTATTCATACGACGCCAGAATACCAGACCAATCTGAATGTCAACACCCCAACCAACAGGGTCCTTACTTCGATGTGCAGCCCAAAGCGGCTGTTGTTCCTGCTGAAATATGGCATTACCTACTACCATAAGACCAAAGAGCGCGCGGATGGCTCCATCGAGCAGATCGACCAAAAGCACATTTTGCGCTATCAGCAGTTCTTCGCCGCGATGATCGTCAGGCAGCGTATTTCAGAAGGCGTCCAGTCTGGCATTATCTGGCACACGCAAGGCAGCGGCAAGACCGCGTTGTCCTATCACCTGTCGTATGTGCTGACTGACTACTTTTCCAGCGTGAACAAGGTAGCGAAATACTATTTCATTGTTGACCGCCTTGACCTGCTGAAACAGGCGAAGGAAGAGTTTGAGGCGCGAGGTTTGATTGTCAAAACCGCGAATAGTCGCGCCGAACTGATGGAGCAGTTCAAAACCAACCAATCGCAGGAAGGCACGACAGGCGAACCAGAAATCACTGTTGTCAATATTCAGCGCTTTGCGGAAAGCCATGACAAGGTTGTCCTGCCTGCGTACGCCACAAATCTTCAGCGCGTGTTCATCATCGACGAGGCGCATAGAGGCTATAAGCCTGAAGGCTCTTTCCTCTCCAATCTGTTCGATGCGGACCCCAATTCCATCAAGATCGCCCTGACAGGAACGCCGCTGCTGAAGAGTGAAAGAGAATCGTGGCGCGTGTTTGGCAACTACCTGCACACCTATTATTATGATAAGTCTGTTCAGGATGGCTACACGCTGAAGATCATTCGTGAGGACATCGAAACCTTCTGGAAGGAAAAGCTGTCTGAAATCTATGATTCGCTTGAAAACCTTGTCCAGAAGAAGGATGTTCCCAAGACGTATATCATCGAGCATGAAAACTATGTTAAGGAACTGCTTCGCTACATCATTTCTGACCTGAAGCGTTTCCGCATGATTCGCGGCGATGACACGCTTGGTGGCATGATCATCTGTGAAACGAGCGAACAGGCCAGAAAGCTGTTTGCCTTCTTTGATGATGTCCAGAAGGAACTGAATCAGGATGCTTCCAGCCAGAGCCACTTCAAACCTGGCCTGATCCTCTATGACAGCGACGACAAGGGAACCCGCGCTGGCGTTATCACTGATTTCAAGGATAACTTCAAGGTGGACATCCTGATCGTCTTCAACATGCTGCTGACAGGATTTGACGCGCCAAGGCTGAAGCGCCTTTACTTTGGGCGCAAGCTGAGCGACCATAACCTGCTCCAAGCCATCACGAGGGTCAACAGGCCCTATGGTGATAACAGGTATGGCTATATCATCGACTTCGCGGACATCAAGAAGAATTTCGATGAGACGAACGCCGCATACCTCGCAGAGCTGAACAAGTTCAACGATCCTGATGAAGTGGGCGAAGGCAACCAGAACGACATCATGAAGCAGGTCATGGAGGACCCTGCCGAACTGATCAAGCGGATGCAGGAAGCGCGGCAAGTCCTCTTCGATTATCCAATGGACAATGCGGAGGCGTTCAGTTCAGAAATCTCCACGATTGAAGACAAGCAGGTCCTTCTGGAACTGCGGAAGGCGTTGATCGAGGTCCGCGATTGCTGCAACATCGTCAAGACCTTTGGCAGCGATGAACTGAAGGCTGCTTTTGCTGATTTTGACATTGCCAAGATCAAAGACATCCTGTCTGAAGTGCAGCGCCACATCAACATCATCAACCAGCGCGAGGCGATTGAACAGGGCGACACGACGCGAATCCTGGTCAATGAGGCGATGAACGACATCACGTTCAACTTCAGCAAGATTGGCGAAGAGGAACTGCGGATGATCTCTGGCGGCGCTGAACTGAACGAAAAGCTGCAAAGGACCATCCAGCGCTTCACAGACAACATCGACCCTGAAGACCCTGAATACATCACCCTGCGGGAAGCCTTCCATCAGCGATTTAAGGAACATGGCTTTACGCCCAGTAACATGGACGAATACAACGCCTACTCAAAGGCGATGGACGAAATCCTGAAAAAGCTGGCAGAACTGCAAAAGAAGAACAACGCGCTGCTGAGAAGGTACAATGGTGACGCAAAGTTTGCCAGAGTTCACAAGCGCATTCGTGAAGAGAACAGCGCCCGCAAGCACGCGGGGAAGCCTGTGATCCTCTCTGAATACGACGATGCGATTGTCCACGCCCTGACGACCATCAAGGGCACCATCGATCAAAAGGTGTACGATAGGAACGACATTCTGAAGAAGGACGCCTATTTTGAGCAGACTGTGATGACAGAAATAACAGCGGGCATGAAGACGCTGGGCCTCGCCAATTCCAGAGAAGACAGGGTTTTCATCCAGAGCAGGATCGCCAAGCAGTATCTTGCACAGTACAATGAATACTATCCTGTCGCGTAAAGGAGAAGGACCATGGATATCAAACAGCAAACCTATCAGCTGATCGACGACCTGAAGGCGGTTTGCCATAGTGCAGGCTTGGGAAATGATGGCAATGAATACAAGGTGATCACGCAGGTTTTCCTTTATAAGTTCCTCAATGACAAATTTGGGTATGAAATCAAAAAGGCAAGTAAAACGATCAGAGAAGCCAAGGAATGGGAGACCGCATATGCAAAGATGACAGAAGATGATCGTCTGGACCTGCTGGATTCCCTGTCCCCTGATGTACTGCGCCTGAATCCTGAACATACCATCTCTTTCCTATGGAACCAGCAGGCGAAGGGCGACTTTGACTTGATCTTCGATAAGACCATGACAGATATCGCAGACAAAAATATAGATATCTTTTCCACGCAAACATCGAGTAATACAAGAATTCCGCTGTTTGAAAAGCTGACGAATTACGTGACTGACGAAGGAAAGCGCGCTCATTTTGCCAGATCGCTCATTGACAAGCTGGTAAACTTCTCATTTGAGGATGCCTTTGGCGAAAGCTATGATTTCTTTGCCAACATCTTTGAATACATGATCAAGGATTATAACACGAACAGCGGTGACGTTTACGCCGAATACTATACGCCCCATGCCATTGCTGTAATCATGGCGCGGCTGCTGGTGGGCGACGCGAAGGAGCTTCACAACATCGAATGTTACGATCCAGCGGCGGGCACAGGCACGCTTTTGATGGCGCTGGGCCATCAGGTTGGCGAAGACCGCTGCACGATTTTCGCGCAGGATCGTTCGCAGAAGGCCAACAAAATCATAAAGCTAAACCTGATCCTGAATGGATTGGTCTCTTCATTGGATCATGCGGTTCAGGGCGACACGTTGACTGATCCTTTCCATAGGAGCGACGATGGTAAGAGCCTGCGAACTTTTGATTATGTCGTCTGCAATCCACCCTTCAAGCTGGACTTTTCAGATACAAGGGAAAGCCTTGACGCAATGAAAGCAAGATTCTGGGCAGGTGTGCCAAAGGTGCCTCCAAAGGACAAGAAGAAAATGGCGATTTACACCTGCTTCATCCAGCATGTGCTGAATTCGCTGAAAGAAAAAGGCAAGGGAGCCATCGTATTGCCCACAGGATTTCTGACCGCCAAGAGTGGCGTGGAAGGGAAAATTCTGAAACACATCGTAGAGGAAAAGATCGTCTATGGCGTAATCAGCATGCCCTCCAATGTGTTCGCCAATACAGGCACCAATGTCTCTGTGGTCTTCTTCGATAATTCCAGAACCGCAGATAAGGTTGTTCTGATTGACGCTTCCAAACTGGGCGAAGAATATCAGGAAGGCAATAACAAGAAGGTTCGTCTCACCCCTGCGGAAATCGATCTGATCGTAGACACATTCACCCATCAGAAGACAGTGGAAGATTTCTCTGTCGCGGTCTCCTATGACAAGCTCAAAGAGAAGAACTGCTCCCTGTCCGCAGGTCAGTATTTCGATGTGAAAATCGAGTATGTGGATATCACAGCGGAAGAGTTCGCGGAGAAGATGAATGCTTACAAGGCAAGCCTGACAAAGAAGTTCCAGAGAGGACATGAACTGGAAAAATCAATTCTGGATCAGTTTGGAGAGTTAAGGTATGATATATAGATTAGGAGAAATATGTGATATATTTGATGGTCCTCACGCAACACCGCCTGAAACAGATTCAGGTCCGATTTTCTTGGGAATCAAAAATATCAATGAAAACTGCGAATTAGATATTTCAGAAGTAAAGTATATTTCAGAGAGTAACTATCAGACATGGACAAGACGTGTCTGTCCGCAAGAGGATGATATCGTTTTTTCATATGAGGCAACCTTAAATAGGTATGCCTTAATTCCATATGGGTTTTATGGATGTCTGGGACGTCGTTTAGGAATAGCAAGAGTTAAAAATACTTCCATTGTGAATCCTCATTTTTTGTATCATTATTTCTGTTCGTCAACTTGGAAAAGCTTTATTGAGGCAAATAAAGTTGTTGGTAGCACTGTTTTGAGGGTTTCAATAGAAGAGTTCCCTGATTATACAATCGAATTACCAAGTATTCAACGTCAAAACTCAATTGCAAATCTACTTGACAATATAGTCGAAAAGAAAAAGAATAATGACACTATATGTTCTAATCTTGAAGCCATGGCAAAACTGCTTTATGACTATTGGTTTGTGCAGTTTGATTTTCCAGATGAAAATGGAAAGCCCTACAAATCCAGTGGTGGAAAAATGGTTTGGAATGAAGAGTTGAAAAGAGAAATCCCTGAAGGGTGGGAAGTAAAAAACCTTGGTAACCTATGTAGTTTTATGAATGGTATCAATTATAATAAAGATGAAATTGGCGATAAGACATATCGAATTGTAAATGTACGCAATATTACAGCCAGTACGCTTGTTTTGGACGATAGTGATTTTGATGAAATCACTCTAAGATCAGTTCAAGCAGAACGATATATTGTCAAGGAGAATGATATCCTTATTGCCAGAAGTGGTGTTCCTGGCGCTACGCGCTTGTTATTAAACATTGATAATAAGACTATTTTTTGTGGATTTATTATTCGCTGTGAACCAAACGATTCTTCTCTTAGATTCTACCTAACGTATCTCTTGAAACAGTTAGAAGGGACCAGCGCAACCCAGACAGGAGGGTCTATACTGCAAAATGTAAGCCAAGACACTTTATCAAGAGTATCTGTAATAGTTCCACCCAGCAGAATTATCGAACTATACAATAAATGGATTTCTGAATATCTGAATATGATACAGAACTACATAACTGAAAATAAAGAACTCGTTTCTCTACGTGATTTCCTTCTCCCTATGCTGATGAATGGGCAAGTTAGGTTGAGTGACAGGCTGTCAATATAATAATACTATCATCTTCTATGAGGTATAGCGATTATGAACAAAGGTAAATTACTTCTATGTTTGATTCTGTGCGGTGCAGTTATAATTCTATTACCCCTTTTGATAGACTGGCTAATAATTGGCAACAGTTTTCCAAGTCATATTTCTAACTCTGATTGGGTTGGTTTTTTGGGTTCATATATTGGGACAATTATTAGCTGTATTATTTCGCTTGTGGGTATTATCTGGACAATAAGATTCACTCGAAAGCAGAACAGGGCTGATCGTGAATTGCAAATCAGACCATATTTTGATATTGTTTGCAGTACGTTCAATGGATACCCTGATGCATGGAAAGGTTATATTCAGATTGTCACATATAGCAACCTCGATAATACTAACGATAAAGCAGGGACAACAGTTTTGTATTTCAAAAATGTAGGCCAAGGGAGCGCAATAAATGTCAATTTTGTAGTGTCAATTGAAAGCGCTACATTCCAATATGAAGCAGGTTATAATAATCAAAATGCTTTGGTATCAGGCTATTCAGTTAGTGCTAATGAACGAGCTGCTATAACGATAGATGTTTATTGTAATAGACCTGTACCAAACAAAGAACTGATTGAAGAATATCTTAAGAACGCGGAACAGCTTAAAACATGCTATCCTGATAATTTCATCTTTATTGTTCAAATGACATATGGTGACTTGCTTGGCAATTCATTTAATCAAAAACTAAAGTTTAAAGTCACGTATGGTTTAAAACAGGCAATTGATGATGAATATGTATACGAATGTGATATAAACATAATTGATATAGGCGACCCAGAAAAAAGCACAAAACCCACAAGACAGTAGCTGCTATTCCAGCAGCTTCAAATACTTATACACAGTTGTCCGCGACAGCCCGCATATGCGGGCAAACTCGCTGACGTTCATGTGCCCAGCCTGAAACGCGGGGAAGTGTTTATAGAAGACCGCTGGAATATCGTCCTTTGTGGTGGGCTTGCGGCCTATCTGCTTGCTCTTCGCCTTGGCGTTGGCGACGCCAGACCGCACGCGCTCCCTTATGAGGGACAGTTCCAGCTGATTGAAGATGGACGCCATCTGAAGGAAGGCTGTACTCATGGGGTCCATCTGGCCCTCCCTGCAATCCACTGTGATGGAGCCAAGGATCATCAGCCGCAGGTGCTTCTTCTGGATGGTCTCCAGTATGCCGCAGAATTCTTTGACTGAGCGCGACAACCTGCTGACCTCGCAGACCATCAGCGTGGACTTCTCTTCCATATGGTCCAGCAGGAATTCAAGGTTGGGCTTGCGCCTGTCGCCATGTTCGCGCTCTGTGATGATCTCTTCAGCGCCTGCGGCCTTCAGTTCCCGCGTCTGCCTGTTCAGGTCCTGACCATGGGATTCATTGAGGGAGCATCGCGCATAACCATAGTTCTTCGCCATCTGTTTCACCCCTTCTGTTCGTGAAAAGGTCGTTTGCGATTCGTGGACAGAAAACGCCTCAACTTGCCCTGTTTTGCGTGCCATATGAGGCTGTTTTTTCTGTCCACGCTAACATCTGTTTGACTGGACGCCTCAACGCTCCCTGTTGCTGCCCATGTATTCCTCGCGGCCAGCCCGCCAGAGATACAGTTCACAGTAGGCGTCAAGCCCTGCCATGAAGTCAGCGGCAGCGTCAAGGGTCCAGAATTCGCGGTCATATGTGCCATTGACATAGACGCGGACAATATAATACATCGTGATTCCCCCTTCTGTAGTAAGCGTCAAATATAGCCACGTTGGCACTCAGCCCTGACAGCTTCATTCCAAGGCATAAGGCTATCAATGAAATCATCCGTGAGATTGCCATCAGGTATCGAAATTCTCCGAAACACATAATTCA
>Ga0256404_1011224_pt1 | contig 12087 bp, 11 predicted proteins | sample RumenRJG_01DNA_FD_185990 | JGI IMG/M metagenome (GOLD analysis project Ga0256404, IMG submission 185990) | Bovine rumen microbial communities from Lethbridge, Alberta, Canada - RJG_01 | ecosystem: Host-associated > Mammals > Digestive system > Stomach > Rumen | place: Canada: Alberta | collected... | reverse complement strand
CGTGGTCGCAGCCGAGAGAAATTTTCATCGTTCGTTCTCCTATCGTTAAATTTTGTGGAAAATGGGCTTTTTCCGGTCGTAGGTCGCAAAGTAGCGCAGGCCGCAGTCCTTGAGCAGCTCCTGCCGCGCCTCCATCGCGCAGGAGATGTACTCCGGCGTGTGGGCGTCGCTGCCGAGGGTGATGAGCTCGCCGCCGAGCTCGTGATAGAGCCTGAGCCATTTGCCGTCCGGCAGGGGGAGATGGCCGCGGTTGGTGTTGCACTCGATGCCGAGCCCCTTTTCGATGGCGCGGCGCATCACATGGCGCAGCTGCTCCTCGTAGCGGTCGAAATCCAGCTCCACGCCGTGCAGCTCCTTCGCCCAGCGCAACGGGAGGGTGATGTGTCCGAGAACCTGAAAGCGGCCCCAGTCGATCAGCTTTTCCATCTCCTCAAAGTAGCTCTCGCAGGCGGCGTACCACACCGCGGGATCGGTGCTCGTGATCCAGGTGAGGTCGTTGACCTCGCCCGAGGCCGTGCGGTAGCAGTGGACCGAACCGATGGTGAAGTCCAGCGGCGGCGCGTCGTCCAGAAAGCTGTCTGCCACGTCGGGAGCAAAGGAGCATTCACCCAGCTCCACGCCCATGTGCAGCTTGATGCGGTCGCCAACGGCCTCCTGTGCCTCGCGGAACTGCGCGAGCATGGGAGCCCAGTCGTAGCTGTGCTTTTCCTTGGGCGGCTCGTTCCAGCGGTCCCACGGCAGGGGCTCGATGTGGTCGGTGAAACACAGGTCGTCTACACCCAGCCGCACCGCGGCCTCCGCCATCTCGCGCATGGTGTTGTGCCCGTCGGGCGAGACGGTGGAATGGCAATGGTAGTCGGTGATAAAATGTCCGTTTCTCATAGCTTGAATTTCCCGAAGAAGCTCTTGCGCTGCTCATAGTTGCTCTCGCCGAGCGTGTCGCTGAACTTGCGCAGCGCCTCCTTCTGCTCGCGGTTGAGGTTGCGCGGGGTCTCGATGTAAACGGTCACGTACTGGTCGCCGCGCGCGCGGCCGTTCAGGCCGGGGATGCCCTTGCCCTTGAGACGGAAGGTCGTGCCGCTCTGCGTTCCCTCGGGGATGGAATACTTCACCTTGCCGTCGATGGTCGGGATCTCCAGCTCCGCGCCGAGCACCGCCTGCGTGAAGGTGATGGGCGCCTCGCACAGCACGCTTGTGCCCTCGCGACGGAAGATCTCGTGCGGACGCACGGCGATGACGATCAGCAGATCGCCCGCCGGGCCGCCGTTCCTGCCGGCGTTGCCCTGCCCGCGCAGGGAGATGGTCTGTCCGTTGTCAATGCCCGCGGGAATGGTGACCTTGAGCGTCTTGCGGCGGCGGAGCTGGCCGCTGCCGTGACAGGCCTTGCAGGGCTGGTGGATGATCCTGCCCTTGCCGCCGCAGCGCCCGCAGGGCGCGGAGGTGGACATGAAGCCGAGCGGCGTCTGGCGGCGCTGCTGCACCATGCCGGTGCCGCGGCAGTCGGGACAGACCTCGGCGGTCGTGCCCTTTTCGCAGCCGGTGCCGCGGCAGGTGTCGCACTGCTCGACGCGCTCGATGCTGATCTCCTTTTCGCAGCCGAAGGCAGCCTCCTCAAAGCTGATGGTGACGCTCGTGCGCAGGCTCTCGCCGCGCTGCGGCGCGTTGGGGTTCGCCCGCGTGCCGCCGAAGCCGCCGCCGAAAAAGCTGCCGAAGATGTCGCCGAGGTCGCCGAAGTCGAAGCCGCCCGCGCCGTAGGCTCCGCCGCCCGCACCCGCGCCGTAGCTCGGGTCCACGCCGGCAAAGCCGAACTGGTCGTAGCGCGCCTTCTTCTCGGGATCGGAGAGCACCTCGTTGGCCTCGTTGACCTCCTTGAACTTCTCCTCGGCTTCCTTGTCGCCGGGGTTCATGTCGGGGTGGTACTTGCGCGCCAGCTTTTTATATGCTTTTTTGATCTCTTCCTCGGAAGCGCCCTTGGAGACGCCGAGGACCTCATAATAGTCTCTTTTATTCTCAGCCATAGACTATGCTCCTAAAAACGCCGCAATCGGGGGCAGTAGAATACTGTCCCCGCTGCGTTGGTTGGTCTATTTTACTTCTTGTTTTCGTCGTCGTCAACCACCTTGTAGTCGGCGTCGTAATACTGCTGACCGTCGGGGCCGGTCTGAGCGCCGCCCTGAGCGCTGCCCATGTCGGGGCCTGCGCCCTGCGCGCCCTGCGGGTTCGCCTGCTGGTAGAGCTTCTCGCTCATCGCGTAGAAGAGCTGTGTGAGCTCCTCGGTCGCGGCCTTGATGGCGTCGGTGTCGTCGCCCTTGAGGGTCTCCTTGAGCTTGTCGATGCCCGCCTGAACCTTGCTCTTCTCGTCCGCGGGGATCTTGTCGCCCACCTCGCCGAGGGTCTTCTCGCTCTGGTAGACCATCTGGTCGGCCTGATTGCGGACCTCGACCTTCTCCTTGACCTTGGCGTCCTCGGCGGCATACTGCTCCGCTTCCTTGACGGCCTTCTCAATGTCCTCCTTGCTCATGTTGGTGGAGGAGGTGATGGTGATGTGCTGCTCCTTGCCGGTGCCGAGATCCTTTGCGCTGACGTTCACGATGCCGTTCGCGTCGATGTCAAAGGTGACCTCGATCTGCGGCACGCCGCGGCGCGCCGGAGCGATGCCGTCGAGGTGGAAGCGGCCGAGGCTCTTATTGGCGGCAGCCATCTCACGCTCGCCCTGCAGGACGTTGACCTCAACGCTGGTCTGGTTGTCGGCGGCGGTGGAGAAGATCTGGCTCTTCTTCACGGGGATGGTGGTGTTGCGGTCGATGAGCTTGGTGCACACGCCGCCCATGGTCTCGATGCCGAGGCTCAGCGGGGTGACGTCGAGCAGCAGCAGGCCCTTGACGTCGCCGGTCAGCACGCCCGCCTGAAGAGCCGCGCCCATGGCGACGCACTCATCGGGGTTGATGCCCTTGAAGCCTTCCTTGCCGGTGAGCTTCTTGACCATTTCCTGCACGGCGGGGATACGGCTGGAGCCGCCCACCATCAGGACCTTGTGAATATCGTTTCCGGTAAGACCGGCGTCGCTCATGGCCTGCTTGACGGGGCCGGCGGTCGCTTCGACCAGGTGCGCGGTCAGCTCGTTGAACTTCGCGCGGGTGAGGGTGAGGTCGAGGTGCTTCGGGCCGGTGGCGTCGGCAGTGATATAGGGCAGGTTGATGTTGGTGGAGGTCACGCCGGACAGCTCAATCTTGGCCTTCTCGGCGGCTTCCTTCAGGCGCTGCATGGCGACCTTGTCGCCGCTGAGGTCCACGCCGTCGGTGCGCTTGAACTCGCTGACCATCCACTTCATGATGCACTCGTCGAAGTCGTCGCCGCCGAGACGGTTGTTGCCGGCGGTGGCAAGAACTTCGATCACGCCGTCGTCGATGTCGAGGATGGAGACATCGAACGTGCCGCCGCCGAGGTCGTAGACCATGACCTTCTGGCTCTGCTCCTTATCCACGCCGTAGGCGAGGGCGGCAGCGGTCGGCTCGTTGATGATACGCTTGACCTCAAGACCGGCGATCTTGCCGGCGTCCTTGGTGGCCTGACGCTGAGAGTCGGTGAAGTACGCGGGGACGGTGATGACCGCCTCGGTGACGGTCTGGCCCAGATAGGCCTCGGCGTCGCTCTTGAGCTTCTGCAGGATCATTGCGCTGATCTCCTGCGGGGTATAGGCCTTGCCGTCGATGGTGACCTTGTGATCCGTGCCCATCTCACGCTTGATGGAGGAGATGGTGCGGTCGGGATTGGTGATGGCCTGACGCTTGGCGACCTGACCGACCATACGCTCGCCGGTCTTGGAAAACGCGACGACGGACGGCGTGGTGCGGTTGCCCTCCGCGTTGGGGATAACGACGGCTTCGCCGCCTTCCATAACGGCAACGCAGCTATTGGTAGTACCTAAATCAATACCGATGACTTTAGACATAATTTTGTCCTCCTGAATCTATCTTAATTTTATTTGTTTGCGATTTTAATTGGCGACCTTGACGATCGCGAAGCGCAGGACCTTGTCGCCGAGCATGAAGCCCTGCTGCAGGACCTCGACCACGGTATTTTCGCCGCAGCTCTCGTCCTCAATGTGCATCACGGCGTTGTGCCGCTCGGGATCAAATTCCTTGCCCACGCAGTCGATCGGTGTGACGCCGAGCTTGGTGAGCGCTTCTTTATATTGGTTGAAGATCATCTCAAGCCCCTTCTTGTGGGGATCGTCGTCCTCCGCGCCGAACTGGGCGAGGCCGCGCTCGAGATTGTCGTACACCGGAAGCATACCCTTGATGGTGTCGATCTTCGCGTTGGCGTAGATGCCTTCCTTTTCCTTGGCGGTGCGCTTGCGGTAGTTATCGTATTCGGCGGCGAGCCGCAGATACTGGTCATGCTCCTCGGCGAGCTGCTTGGCAAGGCCCTCCATCTTCTCCATCTGCTCGCGCGTGACGGTGAAGGTCTCGGCCTTCGCTTCCTCCTTCTTATCCTCGGGGGGAAGCTCCTTTTCCTCGGCAGCCGCGGCCTGCGGCTCCTTTTCGGGGGTCTCGGGCTGTGCGTTCTGCTTATCCTTCTTCGGCATTTCTTACTCCTTCTCTTCCTTGGGCGGAAGCTCGCTTTTCCCGAACATCCGCGTCAGACTGTCTGCAAAGTAGCTCAACCGTGCGGTCACGGTGGCGTAATCCATTCTTGTGGGGCCGACCACACCGACCAGCCCGCGCATCCCGCCGCCGATGTCATAGCTGGCGACGACGACGCTCGTGTCGCGCAGTGCCTCGTTGACGTTTTCCGGCCCGATGAGGATCTTCAGCGGGGTGTCGTCCTCGGGGACCGGGAGATTTTCCTTGTTGTCCACAAAGAACGTCATCAGGTCGTGCGCTTTATCGAGGTCGCGGTACTCGGGCATCTTTAGAATCTGGCTCGCGCCGGTGGTGAACACGTCCTTTTTGGCGGCCTCCTCCAGAATTTCGGCGGCATAGCCGACTGTCGCGGAGAGCACCAGAAACAGCTCCGGCGCGATCTGATCGGAAAGCCCCATGAGCTTCGCGCTCATCTCCTCGCGGGACTGCTTGGTGAAGTGCGTGTTGAGCAGAGCGCTCAGATCGGTGAGCCGCGCGCGGTCGAACGCGAGCGGCGAGCGCTGCAGCTGGGACTTCACGCGGCTGTCGTCCGTCATCACGACGGTGATGAAGCTCGTGTCGTCCACGCCCAGCAGCTCGAAGCGCTTGACGGTCACGCCGCTTTTGCCCTCGGCGACCGCGTAGGCGGGATAATCGACGATGGAGGATACCATCTGCCCGGCCTGCGAGATCATGCTGCCCGCGGCGGACATTTTGTCCTGCAATGTTTCGTTGATCTCCTCGGCCTCCGCCGCGGAGACCTCGCGCCGCTCCATCAGCTCGTTGACATACAGCCGGTAGCCCTTGGGGGACGGCACGCGGCCGGCGGAGGTGTGCGGCTGCTCAAGGTAGCCCAGATCGGATAGCTCGGCAAGCTCATTGCGCACGGTGGCGGAGGAAACGCTCCCGCCCATCTCCTGCGCGATGGCCTTTGAGCCGACCGGCTCGGCGGAGGCAATGTAATCCTCAATCACACGCTTGAGTATCTGCTTTTTGCGTGCGCTCAGCTCCATGCCTCCGACCCTCTCTCATAGATTTAGCACTCCTTATCCTTGAGTGCTAAACGCAGTGTACCACCAGTGTATGCCAATGTCAATAGGGCGGTGTGTAAACAGTTTGTGAACTAAGATTGGATAATAAAAGAAGAGGAAAACCGTTTCCGGTTTTCCTCTTCCTTTTTGCAATAGGATGCCTTATTCGGCCTTCGGAGCCTCCGCGGCCTTCGCGGCGGCGGCAGCCTCGGCAGCAGCCTTGGCGGCAGCGGCCTTCTTCTCGGCCATGGCCTTCTGCGCGGCCTTGAACTTCTCCTTCTCCTCGGGAGTAGGAATGGGTTCGATGGCGTTCTTCGGGCAGGCCTTGGCGCACATGGTGCAGTTGCGGCACTTGGTGTAGTCGATGACAGCCACGTTGTTCACAACATGGATAGCGTCGAACTTGCAGGTGCGCTCGCACATACCGCAGGCGATGCAGGAGTTGGCGCAGACCTTGGTGACGGCGGGACCCTTGTTCTTGTTCGCGCAGTTGACGAACACCTTCTGCTTGTAGGGGACCTCGACGATCAGCTTGCGCGGGCAGGCCTCACGGCAGGCGCCGCAGTTGGTGCACTTTTCCTTGTCGACCTCGGCAACGCCCTTGTCGTTGATGTGCAGAGCGTCGAACTGGCAGGCGGCAACGCAGGAGCCGAAGCCCAGGCAGCCGAAGGAGCAGGCGGTCGGGCCGCCGGCGACCTTGAGCGCGCCCACGCAGTCGGCAATGCCGACGTACTCGAAGTTTTTCACAGCGGCATCGCCGCCGTTGCAGATGACGTGAGCGACCATCTTCTCACCGCTGGGCGCTTCCATGCCCATGATCGCGGCGATCTTGGCAGCGCCCTCCGCGCCGGCGGGCGCGCAGGCGGTGACGGGAGCCTTGCCGGCGAGGATCGCTTCCGCGCAGCCGGCGCAGCCGGGGTAGCCGCAGCCGCCGCAGTTCGCGCCGGCCAGGCACTCCTGGATCTTGGGCAGACGCTCGTCGACCTTGACCTCAAAGACCTTTGCGGCGACCGAGAGGATCAGGCCGAACACAATAGCGATCGCGCCCAGAACGAGGATCGCAAAAATAATATTTCCCATTTTCCAATACCCTCCTTACACGGGCCAGACCTGCAGGCCGGAGAAGCCCATGAATGCCAGGGCGATCAGACCTGCGGTGATCAGCGCGATGGGGAAGCCTTCAAAGCACTTGGGATAGTCGGCGAACTGCACGCGCTCACGGATGGTGGAGAATAGGTAGATCGCCAGCAGGAAGCCGAGGCCGCCGGTGATGCCGTAGACCACAGATGCGATGAAGGTGTAGTCATTCTGCACGTTCAGCAGCACCACGCCGAGCACGGCGCAGTTGGTGGTGATGAGCGGCAGATACACGCCCAGAGCCGTGTACAGAGACGGCATGGACTTCTTGAGGAACATCTCGATGAACTGCACGAGACCGGCGATGACGAGAATGAACGCCACGGTCTGCATATAGCCGAGGTCCAGTGCGATGAGCAGCTTGTTCACGCCGAAGCAGACGGCGGAGGCGATGCCCATGACGAAGGTGACCGCGAGACCCATGCCGATGGCGGTGTCACTCTTCTTGGAGACGCCGAGGAACGGGCAGATACCGAGGAATTGCGCGAAGATGAAGTTATTGGTCAGGATCGCGCCGAGGGAAATGGCAAGCAAGGACGTGATACTCATTTAGTTGCCCTCCTTTTCGTTCTTTTCCGCGGCCTTCTTCTCGCTCCTGGCGAGCGCCCACTGCATCACGGCAATGAGCGTGCCGAGGCACAGGAAGCCGCCGACGGGCAGCACGAGCATCAGAGCCGGCGTGTAGGACGCGGGCATGATCTGAATGCCCATCAGGGTGCCGGCGCCAAGCAGCTCGCGCACCGTGCACATGATGACCAGAACGACGGTGTAGCCGATGCCCTGGCAGATGCCGTCCACCGCGGAGGCGGCGACGGAGTTCTTGCTGGCGAAGGCCTCGGCACGGCCGAGCACGATGCAGTTGACGACGATCAGCGGAATGAACACGCCGAGGCTCTTGGCGATGTCGGGGAAGAACGCCTGCAGGCACAGGTCAACGATGGTGACAAAGCCCGCGATGACGACGATGTAGCACGCGATACGCACTTCATTGGGGATGATCTTGCGCAGGAGCGAAATAAAGATGTTGGAGAGCGTCAGGATGATGAGGACGGAAATGCCCATGCCAACACCGTTGGAGATGCTGGTGGTGATGGCCATGGTGGAGCACATACCGAGGACCTGCACCAGAACGGGGTTTTGATAGATAAGACCGTCTTTGAGCTGTTTCTTAAAATTCATTGATCTCGTCCCCCTTTCTTAAGCCATGGCTTCCGCGGCGGCCAGAGCGGCGTTCGCGCCCTTGGTGATGCCCTTGGTGGTCACGGTCGCGCCGGAAACGGCGTCGATGTTGGTCTTGACGACGAGCGAGCCCGCGCCGGACTTGCCGACGAACTGATCGAGCGCGCCGGTGCCGGCGGTGGTCGCCTCATTGGCGATGACCTTGGTGCCGATGCCGCTCGTTTCGGCGGCGTCGACCACGGAGATGCCGGTGATGGCAAGGTCGGCGTCCACGCCGACGATCATTTCGATGTCGCCCTGCGAGCCGCCGGCGACGATCTTGAACGCATAGCCGGCGTCCTCGCCGTTCACGACGACGCGGTAGGCCTCGGTGAGCTTGCCGCTCTGCGTCTTGGCGGCGTCGATAGCGGCCTGCGGGATCTCCTCAATGGGCGGGAACTCGCAGTCGGGCGAGCTGACGACCGCCGCGAGAGCGACCTCGGTGTTCGCCTTGTTGATGGCTGCGATCTTATCCTCGGTGAGCGCATTGGTCGCGCCGAGCAGCGCCGCGACGACCAGAGAAATGGCGGTCAGCGTGCCGGCGACCTTGAGAATGAATTTACCTTCGATCTTCATTATTTTGCCGCCTCCTTCTTGGCTTTCTTGTCAACGCCGAAGCGGGTGGGCTTGGTGTATTTGTCGATGATCCAGGTGCAGCAGTTCATGATCAGGATGGAGTAGCACACGCCCTCGGGATAGGAGCCGAAGTAGCGGATGAACACCGTGATCAGGCCGCAGCCGAGACCGAAGATGAGCTGGCCCTTCTTGGTGACAGGGGAGGTCACATAGTCGGTCGCCATGAAGAAGGCGCCGAGGAACAGACCGCCGCCGAGCACGTTGTAGAGCATGAAGGTCATGGGGTCGTTGCCGCGCGGGAACAGGAAGGTGACGACCGCGACGGTGGCGATGTAGGCGACCGGAGTCTGCCAGGAGATGACCTTGCGGACGATGAGGTAAACGCCGCCGATGAGCAGCATCAGCGCGGAGACCTCACCGGCAGAGCCGCTGATGAAGCCGATGGCCATATCCTTGATGGGATAGGCGGCGGTCAGCGCCTCCATGTCGCCGGCCTTGAGCAGAGCCATCGGGGTCGCGCCGGTGGCGGCGTCGACCTTGCTCCAGCTGGTCATGGCGGAGGCGTAGCACGCGACGAGCGCGGCACGCGCGGCGAGCGCGGGGTTGAGGAAGTTTTTGCCCAGGCCGCCGTAGAGCTGCTTGACGACGAAGATGGCGAAGAAGTTGCCGACCACGAGCATCCACACGGGAAGCTCCGGCGGGCAGACCATGCTCAGCAGCAGGCCCGTGACGGCGGCGGACAGGTCGCCGATCATCTGGGGCTTATGCAGCAGCTTGCGGTAGAGCCACTCAAAGAAGATGGCGGAGGCGACGGAAACGACCGCGGAGATCGCCACGCGGATGCCGAAGTGCCACACGCCGAAGAGCAGGGCGGGCATCAGGGCGATGATGACGTCGAGCATCAGCCCGCGCGTGTCCTCGCCGTTGCGGATGTGGGGGTTGGAGGAAGCTCTGAGCTTCAGATTCTTATAATCAGTCATTTCTCTTATGCCTCCTTCTTCGCAGCCTCGGCAGCCTTGGCGGCCTCAGCGGCGGCTTTTCTCTTGGCGGCAGCGTCCTTGACCTTCTGCTTGCCGGTCTTGAAGGTCTGCGTCAGGTGCAGACGGCCCGGGCAGATGTAGGCGCAGGCGCCGCATTCCATGCAGTCCATGATGTTGGCGGCCTCCAGCTCCTCGATCATGCCCTTCTGCTCATACATATACATATAGAGGGGCTCAAGATGCACGGGGCAGGCCTCCACGCAGCGGCCGCAGCGGATGCAGGTGGGGTTCTCAACGGTCTTGTCCTCGTCGGCGGCGAAGGCGAGCATCGCGCCGGTGCCCTTGGCGACGGGAATATCGCAGGTGTACTGCGCCATACCCATCATCGGGCCGCCCGCGATGATCTTGAAGGTCTCGTCCTTCAGACCGCCGCAGTAATCAAACAGGCAGGAAACGGGGGTGCCGATGGGGCACTCGACGTTCTTCGGCTCGATCACGCCGGAGCCGGACACGGTGACGACCTTGCTCACAACGGGCATACCGGTCGTGATGGCGCGGAAGATGGCGATGGTCGTGTTGATGTTGAACACGGCGCAGCCGATGGCGCTGGGCAGGCCGCCGGGGGGCACCTGCTTGCCGGTGATGGCCTGGCAGAGCTGCTTTTCACCGCCCTGCGGGTAACGGCAGTGCAGAGGCACGACGATGACGGGCGCCTTGGTCTCCGCAATGACCCTGTTGAGCGCGTCGATGCCGTTCTTCTTGTTGTCCTCCACGCCGATGATGGCTTTATCCACGCCGAACATCTTGACGAGATAGCTCGCGCCGCCGATGATCTCTTCGGTGCGCTCGAGCATCGCGCGATGGTCGCCGGTGATGTAGGGCTCGCACTCTGCGCCGTTGATGATCACGGTCGTGACCTGGCCGATGCCGCCGGAGATCTTGACGTGGGTCGGGAACGTCGCGCCGCCCATACCGACGATACCGGCGTTCTTGACGATCTCGATCATCTCCTCCGTGGTCAGAGCGTTCGGGTCGGCCGGAGCCTTGACCTCTTCGCTGACGGTGTTCTGATAATCGTTCTCGATCACGACGGAGGTCATGTTGCCGCCCATGGAATACGGGCGCGGCTCGATCGCGACCACCTTGCCGGAAACGCTGGCATGGATGGGAGCGCCGAGACCCTTGAACTCGCCGATCTTCTGACCGACCTTCACATAGTCACCGACAGACACGATGGGGGTACACGGTGCACCGAAGTGCATCGACATGGGAATAACCACCTGAGCGGGCGGGGGAGAGAGCTGCTCGATGGCCTTCTCATTCGTTGCGGCCTTCATGTCGTTGGGATGAACGCCGCCAAAGAAAGCTTGTGCCATTGTCTTCACCTCATCTTTTACTGCTTGGAGCAATGCGCACACTACTCCATAATCGTTGAGATTATACATCAACTGCAAAGCGTTGTCCAGCCATAACTTTTTGCCAAAACGCATATTTTCCGGCAATTTATCGAAATTTGTTGAATTTTTACGCTTCCTGTATGCGAAGCGGCTTCCGATTTTGCCTCTTCCGCCGAACCATGCTATGTCCCCGCGCCGCCGGCTATGCCCGCTTGACGCGCCGGAGAGCGGGTGCTATACTTTTTCTACAAAGGATAAGGAGGACCGTATCATGCCCATCCGTCAGCTCGACCGCGCTGCGATCAGGCGCGAGGCCAGAGAACTGATCCGCACGGCGAGGGTCTCGCCCATCAAATTCACGCTGCTGTTTCTTGCCGTTTCGCTTGCCCTGAGCCTGCTCGACACGGCGCTCACGAGCCTGACCGGCCGCATCGTCGGCGTGGCCTTTGTGTCCGTTTCTTTCGTCAGCATCCTCATCGGCCTCATTACGCAGGTGCTCGACGCGGGCTATAAGTGCTACTGTCTCGGCGTTCACCGCCGCGAGGAGATGCCCTATGAGAGCGTGTTCGACGGCTTCACCTTTGCCGGCAAGGTCATCGCCCTGTACATCGTCGAGGGCTTTTTCGTCGCCCTGTGGTCGATGCTTTTCGTGATCCCCGGAATCATTGCGGTCTACCGCTACTCCTTCGCCATCTGGAACCTCTGCCAGAATCCGGAGCTTGGCGTGATGGAGGCGCTTAACCGCAGCAAGCGGCAGACGATCGGCTACAAGGGCCAGCTGTTCGGTCTGCATCTGAGCTTCATCGGCTGGTACCTCATCGTTTTTGTGATCGTCGGCGTTTACGAGGGCGTTATCCTCGCACTCATGCCGGACAGCTTCCTCGGCATCATGCTCGGCTCGCTGATCCTCACGGTGCTCACCGGAGTTGTGGACATTTACCTCACGCCCTACTTCTCCCTCTCGGAATGCGGGTTCTACCTGCGCGCCACCGCGCCGGAGGAGCCGCCGCGGCAGGATCGCAGCAGCTACACGCCGGAGTTCTAAAAAATCATTTACAAGCTGTATAAAACCTGCTATACTCTACGAGCTGTAATTGCAATCTGTAGAAATGAGGAAGAAAAA
>Ga0256404_1011223_pt1 | contig 12087 bp, 9 predicted proteins | sample RumenRJG_01DNA_FD_185990 | JGI IMG/M metagenome (GOLD analysis project Ga0256404, IMG submission 185990) | Bovine rumen microbial communities from Lethbridge, Alberta, Canada - RJG_01 | ecosystem: Host-associated > Mammals > Digestive system > Stomach > Rumen | place: Canada: Alberta | collected... | reverse complement strand
ATTGTCAGCCAAACAAAGAATCAATTGCTACTGTTGAGATTGATTTGGAAACAGTCAATCATTACAGAAACAAATTTGCAGTTCTTGAAGACCGGGATTTGTTTTAATTCAAATCAATCCTTATTTCATCAATTGCGTGAGTCAGGAGTAGTGTATTTGGAGTATTCCATTTCTTTTATTTATCATAATGCCGATTCTAATCCAAAACCACAAATCCTCAAAAATTAAAGAATCTACAAATGTCTTAGCTTATCTAAGTCCACTTGTAGATTCTCATGGATGGTGCTTAATGATCAGATTAGAAAGGAAGATCATCAGCAGAACCTTCTGCAGCTGGTTCCTGTGCTGGCGGGAATGGTGCTGTAGCGCCAGCTGGCGGGAATTGTGCAGCTTGTGGCATACCTGCAGCAGGCTGAACTTGTCCGCGAACTACATTATAGGCGCGGATTTCATTAAACCAACGGCCATTGTATTCATGAGCATCAATATCAAACTGTATGGTGAGATCTTCTCCCTGCTGGATATTGAACTGTTTAATACGGTCCTCGCCAAAAACACGGAACACACATTTCCGAGGATACTGACCAGGAACCTCGATAACAAATTCCTGCGACATCCAAGGATTGCCGGTTCTGTTAGACACGCCACTGTTTGCCGGAAGTACGGCGATAATTTTACCTGTTAATTCCATCTTGCTAATTGTTTTTATTTGTTGAATTTTTCGTTTTCATGCGGCGAAATTACTAAAAATAGTTTGAATACGATAATTTTCTGCTTAAAAATTTTCTCATTACAACGTTTTTTTGTAATTTTGTCCTCAATTATTAAATATGTAATTAAGAACATAAGAAAACTATAAAAGCTATGCGATTTACATTATCAAGTACCGCTCTGAGCTCCAAGCTCTCTGCACTCTCTCGAGTGATTAACAGCAAGAACGCCCTCCCAATTTTGGGCGATTTCGTTTTTGACATTCAAGACGGAATGCTGTATCTGACAGCATCAGACAGTGAAAACATCATGAAAACTCAACTTCAGCTGACTGAAAGTGATGGCAATTGTCGTTTTGCCATTGGCAATCACGATCTGCTGGAGGCCGTGAAAGGCTTCTCAGAGCAGCCCATCAGCTTCGAGGTTAATATGGAGCAAAATATCGTTAAGATATCCTATCAGAACGGTTTGTTCAGTCTGCCTATTGATAATGCTGATGAGTTCCCGATGTCACAGCCTGTAAGTGACTTTGCCAATACGATCACCATTCCCAATACCATCTTGGCAGAGAACATCAATCGCTCGATTTTCGCTACGGCTCAAGACGAGCTCCGCCCAGTGATGAACGGTATTTATTTTGATCTGACACCAGACTGCTTGTGCGTGGTTGCCAGTGACGGCCACAAGTTGGTTCGTAATAAGATATTCACCATCAAGAGTGATCAGCCCACAGCCTTTATCTTGCCAAAGAAGCCTGCAAACCTGTTAAAGAACTTGCTGGGAAAAGACGGTGGTGATGTTGTGATTCGCTTTGATGAGCGCAATGCTGAGATCAACTATGGCGAAGGTACCATTCAGTGCCGCTTGATCGAAGGCCGTTTCCCCAATTACAACTCTGTTATTCCTCAAGGAAATCCCAACGAGATCCGTATCGACCGTTTAGGTCTGTTGGCAGCCTTGCGTCGTGTCCAGCCTTTTGCAAACGATTCGAGCAATCTGATCCGTTTCCATATTGAGGGCACTACCCTACAGCTGGATGCTGAGGATTACGACTTCGCAAAGACCGCTACTGAGCGCATGGCTTGTGAATACAATGGCAAGACCATGTCGATTGGTTTCAAGGGTTCGTCATTTATTGAGGTTCTGAGCAACTTTGATTGCCCTGAAGTGATTATCCAGCTGGCAGACCCAAGCCGCGCAGGTCTTGTGATTCCGTCAGAACAGCCTGAGAATCAGGACATCTTGATGCTGATGATGCCCATGCTGATTAACGATTAAGTCTGATCATGAAACTGAATTTACAGAAACCGTTAGTTGTCTTCGACCTGGAGACAACGGGGCTTGACCTTGTAAAGGACCGTATCATACAGATATCCTATATCAAAGTGTATCCAGACGGGAAGGAGGAGCGCGGAGATGAGCTCATCAATCCAGAACGCCCTATCCCCCAGCTGGTAACGGAACTTACAGGCATCTCTGATGATGACGTAAAAGACAAGCCCACTTTCAAGGAACTGGCCCAGACGATTGCCGACAAATTCACAGGTTGTGATTTTGCGGGATTCAACTCCAATCACTTCGATGTACCTTTGCTGGCTGAGGAGTTCCTGCGTGCCGGTATCGATTTCGACTTCTCAAAGTGCCGTCTGATTGATGCTTGTAACATCTTCAGGAAGATGGAGCGCCGCAATCTGGCTGCTGCCTATAAGTTCTATTGCGGTAGAAAGATGGAAGAAGACTTCGAGGCTCACCGTGCTGACCAAGACACAGAAGCCACCTATCGTGTGCTGATGGGTCAGCTCGACAAATATGCACCTGGTGCCAACGAAGACGAGGAGAAGGTGCTGGAGAACGATATGGACAAGTTGGCAGAATTCTCGAAGACCAACAATAACATCGACTTCGCAGGCCGTATTGTCTGGGGAGAGCTGAAAGACCGCAACGGGAAGACCATTCTGGATAAAGACGGAAATCCCCAGATGGTGGAGGTCTTCAATTTCGGCAAGCATAAAGGCCTGCCTGTAGCCGACGTGCTTCGCATGGATCCTGGCTACTATAGTTGGATTCTTGCTGGCGACTTCACTTACAACACCAAGCAGGTACTCACGCGAATCCGCCTTCGTGAGGCAAAAATGAACGGATGAGAATCAGAAGAAGATATATTTTCCTCTGTCTACTATTAAGCGCAGCTCTTGGGATCAACGCCCAAGAGCTGTTAGTCAAAGTGAACGTCAATCACAGCCAGATAGAAGGTTCTGAAGTCAGCGTCTTTACCAATCTGCAACAATCCCTGGAGCAGTTCCTGAACGACCGCCAATGGACCTCTCTGCAGTTCCAGAAGAATGAGCGAATACATTGCACATTCAATATCACCGTCAACAAATATGTTCGCGAGGAACATCTCTTCGAGTGTACAGCCATGATACAAGCCAATCGACCTGTATTCAATTCCGCCTATACCTCTACCTTATTTAATATAAAGGATGAGAATTTCATATTCAAGTTTTCGGAATTCGACCAGCTGAACTATACCGACGAGACGATCGACAATCAACTCACGGCCCTATCTGCCTATTATATCTATTTGATTTTAGGGCTGGATCTCGACAGTTTCACGCTGATGGGCGGCACGGATATCTTGCAACGGTGCTTCAATCTGGTGAACAATGCCCAAAGCCTCTCCTATCCAGGATGGAAACCTTACGAAGACAGTAAGAATCGCTTTGCCATTATCAACGACCTGCTCAGCGAATCGATGAAACCGTTCCGCAAGCTGCAATATAGTTATTATCGCCTTGGACTGGACGAAATGGCTGGGAATGCAGAGCGTGGTCGCACCCAGATCACCGAGACGCTTGAGAATGATCTCAGCGCAGCCCATCAAGCCAACCCCTTAAGCCTCCTACCCCAGATCTGGACTGACTATAAGAATGAAGAATTGGTAAACATCTATCATCGACATGGTAATCGCAAGGAGAAGGAAAGCGTATATAACCTTCTCATGAGTATTAATGCTTCTCAAAGTACGATGTGGGACAAAATACTGAATTAATATGCTAAAGAAACTATATATCAAGAATTTCACTTTGATCGACGAGCTCGATATCGATTTCCATCAGGGCTTCTCGGTTATCACCGGTGAGACAGGAGCCGGCAAGAGCATCATTCTCGGTGCCATTGGCCTTCTCCTGGGACAACGGGCTGACTCTAAGTCCATCAAGCAAGGTGCAGACCGTTGTGTCATAGAGGCCCACTTCGACCTCTCGCGCTACGATATGGAACAGTTCTTCAACGAAGCTGAAATCGACTATGACCCAGAAGACTGTATCGTTCGCCGTGAGTTGACGGCTACAGGGAAAAGCAGAGCCTTCGTCAATGATATCCCCGTCCAGCTATCCACCTTAAAGGAACTCGGCGACCAGCTGATCGATATCCATTCCCAGCATCAGAATCTCTTGCTCAACAAGCAGGATTTCCAACTGAGTGTGGTGGATGTCATTGCGGGTGATGCCAACGAACTCAAGACTTACCAACAGACCTATGAGCAATATCTGACGGCCAAGAAAGAACTCGAGGCTTTCAGACAGAATATAGAGCTCAATCGGCAGAATCAGGATTTCCTGCAGTTCCAGTTTGACGAACTGACAAATGCCAATCTCGACGAGGATGAGCAGGAAGAGCTGGAACAGAAATGTGAGACGATGTCCCATTCCGAGGAGATCAAGACGGCCCTATACACCGCCGACAATCTGCTCTCTGCCGATATGACCGGTGTCGTGGGTAATCTCCATGCAGCGTATTCAGCTCTGAAAGGTGTGGAGAAGGTCTATCCAGCCGTCTCGGAGCTGGTAGAACGGCTGAATAGCAGCTATATCGAGGTGAAGGATTTCTCTTCCGAAATCAGCAGCCAGCTTGAGCGCATAGATTTTGATCCCGCAGAACTGGACCGGATTAACAACCGACTCGACACGCTCTATGACCTCGAAAAGAAATATCATGTGGAGACGGTGGCTGAACTGATTGCCAAGCGTGACGAGATCAAGAGTCAACTCTCTGATATAGAGAACTGTGACGAACAGTTGGCAGAGATGGAACAGCGACTCAACAAACAGGAAAAGCAACTCAAGCATGATGCCGACATCCTGACCAAGCTTCGTTCTCAGGCCGTGAAGTCGATTGAGAAGGATATGCTCTCGAAGCTTGCCCCACTCGGCATGCCCAATATCCGTTTCGTCATCCAGATGACAGCAAGTGATGCTTTCAGTCCTACTGGGCAGGACAAGGTGACCTTTCTCTTCAGCGCCAACACCTCCACCCCACTCCAGCCTATTGCCCAAGTGGCTTCTGGTGGTGAGATCGCCCGCGTGATGCTCTCACTGAAAGCGATGATCAGCGCCGCCGTCAAGCTGCCCACCATCATCTTCGACGAGATAGATACTGGCGTCAGTGGAAAGATTGCAGAGAAGATGGCTGAGATCATGCGCGAAATGGGACAAAAAGAGCGCCAGGTGATCAGTATCACCCACCTGCCGCAGATTGCCGCCTTAGGCACCACCCATTACCGAGTGGAGAAAGAAGACGACACCCAGCGTACCACCAGCCGCATGAAGGAACTGACCACAGAAGAGCGCATTCGTGAAATCGCCCAGATGCTTTCTGGTACCGACATCACGGAGGCAGCGATACAAAATGCTAAACAATTATTAAGATTATGAAGAAAACGATCCTAATATGCTGCCTGCTATTGGCAGCGACCTATGGCTTCTCACAACCCTCATGGGTGAAGAACGCCTCGAAATCAGTATTCACGCTGAAGACTTTCTCGGCCGACGGACAGTTAATCGCCAGCAGCAATGGCTTCTTCACAGGAACCAATGGAGAGGCCGTCAGCAGCTTCGCACCGTTCAAGGGTGCCAGTCAGGCAGTCATCATCGATTCCCAAGGCAAGGAGTGGAAAGTCACTGGCATCATCGGCGTCAACGATATGTACGATGTGGCCAAGTTCCGTGTTGACAATCGCAAGTCACCCTCTCTGGCCGTCAGTCAGAAGATGGCTTCCGAAGGCAGTCATGTGTGGGTCCTACCCTATCGCGCCAAGAGTGCTGAGGCTGGCTCCATCATGAAATCCGAGGCCTTCCTGAGCGATTATGCCTATTACACCGTGAACTTCCCTGCAAGCGAAAAGACACCCGGCTGTCCGTTGATGAATGAGGCTGGCGAGGTGATTGGCATGATTCAGCCCTCTGCTTCGGATAGAGACACGCTCAGCTATGCTGTCAGCGCCCTCTTTGCCGATTCACTCTCCATAAAAGGTGTCATGTTCAATGATCCCGTTTTGAAGCAGACCCAGATCAAGAAAGAACTTCCTGCTGATATCAAAGAGGCCAATGTCGCCCTCTATCTCTCAGCCTCACAAATGGACTCTACCGAGTATGTCTGTCTGATTCAGGATTTCATCCGTCAGTTCCCCAATGCTGACGATGGCTATGTGCATCGTGCTAACCAGGAGGCCGCAAGTGGCGATTTCGCTGCTGCTGAGCGCGATATGGATACAGCCATCAAACTAGCAGAATCCAAAGACGAAGTGCATTTCACCTATGCCCGCATGATATACAACAAAGAGATCTACCAGAGTGCGCAGCCCTACCCCAACTGGAGTCTCGACAAGGCGCTGCAGGAGATCCAGACAGCCTATCAGGCCAATCCGCAGCCCACCTATCGCCAACTCGAGGCCAATATCCTCTTTGCCCAGCAGAAGTATCAAGAGGCCTACGACGATTTTATCGAGCTCACCAACAGCAATCTGCGCAGCGCAGAGATATTCTATGCCGCAGCCCGCTGCAAGGAGATGCAGAAAGACACAGTAGCAATGCTCGCTCTGCTGGATTCGACGATGGCCACCTTCAGCAAGCCCTATCTCAAAGAAGCAGCCCCCTATCTCTGGGCTCGTGCCGAGGCCAGACGGAATGCCGGAAAATACCGTGATGCCATCACCGATATGAATGAATACGAGACGCTGATGTCGGCCACTATCAACGACAATTTCTATTACATCCGTCATCAGACGGAGATTCAAGGACGACTCTACCAGCAGGCACTCAACGACATCAATCGCGCCATCCAGATGAATCCCCAAGAGATACTCTACTATGCCGAGAAATCATCCCTTGAGATAAGGGTCGGCATGTATGAACAGGCCATCCAGACAGCCGATGAGTGCATCAAGCTTGACAGCAACAACAGCGATGGTTACCTCTTCAAAGGCCTCGCCCAATGCCTCAAAGGCGACAAGGCGGAAGGTATCAAGAATCTTACCAAAGCCAAGGACCTCGGCGACACCCAGGCCGACGCCCTCATCGAGAAATACAAATAGGACGGATTGGAAAAAAGAATATCAAGAGAAACGGAAGCCGCACTGGCTTCCGTTTCCTATTGTCCTCGCAGTGTATAACGAAATCAGTATGGCACCCTTTGGCCTGGTAGAGAAAAGGTAAAAATGAGCGTGAATAGTCTCAGTCTCAAATCTCAGTTCGAAAAAAGGATACCCCTTATATCGGACGACACCCTTTTAAATCGTTGTAACTTATTGATTATTAAATATATATAATATATATAATATAAATAATAAGTAAAGATGGGGTACCTTAAAAAACAACTGAGACTCTGAGACTGAGACCACAAGCAACATCAAGCATTAACTTAACTCCTTATAAAGCAATGACTTACAATATTTCAGCAGCATCTCACCAACGATTGCCAAAGCCTGCAAAAGTCACAGAAATCGTGAAATTAGTCCTCTTACAGGTATCAAAAAGATGCATGAAACGCTTCTTCCGATGACAATTCCCGCACTTGCTGCACATGTGGCTAACGTGGAATTGATGTGTTCTGACAAAAATACCACGAACTTTGTGGCCAAATGGGGCACTTGATAGGTCCTTCTGGCATCGGCAAAGACCAGTTTCACAATCTTGTTGAGGCCATTATGCGCTCGTTCCGAGACCATGAAAGGCAGAATACAAGATACTAGAGGACTATGAATAGCCTGCCTTATCGACGGATAAGGTGAGGTTGTCGGGGCATAGAAACAGGTTATCGATTAGGGGGACTAGTCGCGTGATTCGCTCGATATGAGCAATCATGGACCTGTCCTCTAATCGTTAGTGATTTAAACAAAACTCAGTGTATTCTGTGTCTCCGTTGTGAAATAAAGGCCCTCCCTATTTGTTTAGAAAGGCAGAGGCCCGTCGCCCGAAGGTGGAGGAATGGGCGCACCATTTTCAAAGGGATTATAATCGTCGGGCATAGGCGGATTTCCATCACCATTGATCTTCGAACCGACAATCTCGCCGCCTCCCATCGGAGCGCGGTTGCCTAAGCTCTTCTCCTCGGGGTTCTCAAAGCGGGTAAACTCACCACGGAAAGTGAGAAGCACATCTCCGGTAGCACCCTTACGGTGCTTAGCGATAATGATCTGGGCCATACCATGAAGGTCGCGGCCATTGTCATCCTGATAGATATGGTAATACTCAGGACGATGCACGAAGAGCACCATATCGGCATCCTGCTCGATGGCACCCGACTCACGCAGGTCGGAGAGTTGCGGACGCTTACCCTCCAGTCCTTCACGGCTTTCCACACCACGATTCAGCTGCGACAAGGCCAGAATGGGGATGTCGAGCTCCTTGGCCAGACCTTTCAGCGAACGTGAAATCGTTGACACCTCTTCCTGTCGTGACGAGAAGCGCATACCGTTGGCATTCATCAGCTGTAGATAATCGATCATGATAAGCTTGACTCCATGCTCACGAACCAGTCGGCGCGCCTTGGTTCTCAACTCAAACACGGACAGTCCTGGCGTGTCGTCGATATAGAGGGGAGCTCCCTGCAGATTGTTGATGCGCTTGTCAAGCCGATCCCACTCATCGCGGCTCAGCTGGCCATTGAGGATCTTGGAACCCTGAATCTCACAGGCATTGGAGATTAAGCGATTCACCAACTGCACGTTCGACATTTCAAGCGAGAAGAAAGCCATCGGCACCCTCATATCAGCAGCGATATTCTTGGCCATAGAGAGTGCAAAAGAGGTCTTACCCATCGCAGGGCGCCCGGCAATGATGACAAGGTCGGAAGCCTGCCAGCCGCTGGTGATGTCGTCGAGCTTGTAATAACCCGTAGAGACACCCGTCAGTCCGTCGGTATTGGCAGCCGCCGTCTGAATCACCTTCACGGCCTGCATCAGCACTGGGTCGATGGCCGTATAGTCTTTCTTCATGTTGCGCTGAGAGAGTTCGAAGAGCGAACCTTCAGCCTCCTGCATCAGTTCCTCCACATCGACGGTCTCATCGAAAGCCTTGGTCTCGACGATGCTTGCAAAGGATATCAGCTGGCGGGCAAGCGACTTCTGGGCCACAATGTTGGCATGATACTCGATATTGGCTGATGAAGCCACGCGCGAGCTGAGTTCTGCCACATAGCCGGGACCTCCGACCTCGTCGAGCACGCCCTGCTTCGAGAGCTGTTCTGTGACCGTCAGGATATCCACAGGCTTCTCTGCCATGCTCAATTCCATGATGGCACTATAGATCATCTGGTTGCGCGGTTCGTAGAAACTCTCAGGGCGGAGCGTCTCACAGACGACGGCATAGGCATCCTTATCAATCATCAGGGCGCCGAGCACGGCCTTCTCCACTTCGAGGGCCTGGGGCTGGAGATGTCCATAGGTATTGTCAACGGGCAGCTTCCTTGGTCTTCGTTTATTCTTCTCTTGTTCTGGCATATTATGGATACATTTTTATAGTTTCTCACTCTCTTTGAGTACAGGCAGGGAGATATGGTATCTCACGGCGAGGAAGCGCGTGAGGCAAGTGACGAGGAAACTGACGACGGCACACAGCTCGGTAGTCAATCCCAACGACACAAGACCCCAATAGACAACGCCTCCCAACACGCAGGCCATTGCATAGATCTCCTTATGGAAAATGACGGGTTCGTTGTTCAGAAGGACATCGCGGATCACACCACCAGCCGAGCCCGTAATGCATCCCATGATGATGGCTACCCAGAAAGGCTGGCCGAAAGCGAGGCTCTTCTGGATACCGGCGATGGTAAACAGAGCCAGACCAAGGGTGTCGAACACGAACCAGGCATTCTTGAGCGGTTCCATCCATTTGCCAAAGAAGGCGACGGTGAGCAAGGCAACGCCCGTACAGATGAGATAGATAGGTGTCGTCATCCAGAAGGGAGTCGTACCCAGCATGACATCACGGATCGTTCCACCGCCAATAGCGACAGCCACACCGCAGACATAGCCACCAAACCAGTCGAACTGCTTGGCAGCCGCATGACGAATGCCGGAAATCGCAAAAGCAAACGTTCCCAGCAGTTCTATAATTCTGATTATCAGTTCTTGTTCCATCAGTCTTCGTATCGTTTTCCCCAGTAGTTCACCATGCGTTGCCACAGCTTCTCCTCCTGAGGGTTGTGCTGCCCGTGCCAGATTCTCTCATTGACGAGTGCGTCGGGCAGATATTGCTGTTCGGTGAAGTGTCCTGGGAAGTCGTGTGGATACTTGTAGCCGTCGTGATAGCCCAAATCTTTCATCAGTTGCGTGGGAGCATTGCGGATAGGCAGCGGCACAGGCTGGTTGCCAGTGGCGCGCACCAGCGACAAGGCGGCATCGATGCCCAGGTAGGCACTATTGCTCTTCGGCGAAGTGGCCAAATAGACAGTCGCCTCGGCCAGCGGGATTCTCCCTTCGGGCCATCCTATCTTCATCACCGCGTCGAAGGCGGCATTGGCCAGCAACAGCGCATTGGGATTTGCCAGACCGATATCCTCAGAGGCACTAATCACCAGTCGTCTGGCAATAAACTGCGGGTCTTCCCCACCCTCGATCATGCGGGCGAGCCAATAGAGGGCTGCATCAGGATCCGAACCGCGAATGCTCTTGATGAAGGCAGAGATGATATCATAATGCATCTCGCCGTCTTTATCGTAGGCCAAGGGATTCTGCTGCAATCGCTTTACCACCATCTCATCGGTAATCACGACTTCATCCGAAGATTCGGATTCTACGGTTAATTCCAAGATATTCAGCAGCTTACGGGCATCACCACCACTAAATCTCAGAAGCGCTCCTGTCTCCTTCAACGAGATATGGCGCTGTTTCAAAATCTCATCGGTGTGAATGGCCCTGTCGAGCAGCGTCAGCAAGTCGTCCTTGTCGAGAGACTTCAGGACATAGATCTGGCAACGCGACAGCAAAGGGCGGATGACCTCGAACGACGGGTTCTCCGTAGTGGCACCAATCAGCGTGACAATCCCCTTCTCGACAGCCCCAAGCAGAGAGTCTTGCTGAGACTTCGAAAAACGATGGATCTCATCAATGAATAAAATAGGAGAAGCCTCATTGAAGAACCGTCCCTTCTCGGCTTTCTCGATGACATCACGCACATCCTTCACACCACTGGTAACGGCCGACAAGGTGAAGAACGGGGTTTCCAGTCTGTGGGCTATGATCTGAGCCAAGGTGGTCTTGCCGACTCCAGGAGGGCCCCATAAGATAAACGACGATATGCGCCCCGCGTCGATCATTTTACGCAGGACGGCTCCTTCACCTACAAGATGCTGTTGACCGATATACTCATCTAAGGTGCGTGGACGTAATCTTTCAGCTAAAGGTTGTGCCATTTTGGTTGCAAAGGTACGTTAAAATGCGAAAAACAACAAAAAAATCGTCTAAAAACTTGCTAATAAAAAATAAAGTCGCTACATTTGCAGAAAAAATAAGGAAAATATGGCAAGAACAAAACAACAACAACCCGAGAGCAATCCATCTTTGTCGATTAAGTCTATTACAAAGAGCAGTGTGTGGGATATCCAGGAAAATGACGTTTTTCGCATGTGGGAAGCAGCCACCAAGGATGCTGAGGTCAAAGAGAACATCCATCATTATTTAGACATCTTCAAGAGCGCCTTCCTCATTGAGGAGATCAAGGACGACCCTCTGTTGGTGAAAAAGAACTATGAGAAGCGTGGTTATAAGGTGACCCAAATCAAGTTTGACGAGAACCTGAAGTTTGCCTGGGCCATCAAGAAGCGCCCCATCATGCGCGTGACCGACCTGACCTATGAGAACATCCGCCATATCACGGCAGAGAAACTGCTGGAGGTCATCGACCGGAATTTCGGCGGAGGCTGGGACTCGCTGTCTCAATCCATCCAAGACATCATTCTGAGCGGTTTCGATATCTCGACCACCACCCTGCCCAAAGACCGTCTGCACAAGAAAGGCGGCATGTATGACAAGAAGGTGGAAGACGGCTTCGATGTGCTGGAAATAGAAAAAGGAGGATGGGTAGAGGCCATTTTCGC